>LBJMR02800__coassemble_334_pt1 | contig 39490 bp, 35 predicted proteins | sample LBJMR02800__metabat2_low_PE_023 | metagenome-assembled genome bin LBJMR02800
CTTTTGGGGTGCAGTCCCCTTTGTCAAAAAAGCGTAGCTTTTTTGACAGTCTGAGGCCCGGAGCCGTTCGCTCCGGGCCTGTTGTCCGCTCAGCGGTAGAAATAGTTGAAGAAGTCCTCCATGCCGCCGAACCCCTCGGGCAGCTCCTGCGTATTGCCCTCAGGCTGCTGGGTCTCAGTCTCTGTCTCCGTTTCGGTCTCCGTGGTCTGGGGCTTCTCGTCCAGCGTGACGGTCAGCGTCACCTCTTCGCCGGAGCGGTAGACCACCATCTCCACAGTGTCGCCGGCGTTGACCTTTTTCAGCTGGCCGGCCAGGTCGTTGTAGCTCTCCACGTCCACGCCGTTGAAGCCGATGATGATGTCGCCCACCTGGACGCCGGCGGTCTCAGCGCAGCTGCCCTCAGTGACGCTTTCCACCCGGGGACCCACGGGGAGGCTGTAGTAGCTGGCGGTATTGGAGTCCAGATCCCGGAGGGAAATACCCAGGTACGCGCCCTTGACATAGCCGTACTCCACCAGGTCGTACGCCACGCGCAGCGCTTCGTTGATCGGGATGGCGAAGCCCAGTCCCTCGATGGTAGTGCCGGTGGAAGTGGAGCCGGAATACTTGGCGCTGGTCACGCCGATGACGTTGCCGTCCATATCAAAGAGCGGGCCGCCGGAGTTGCCGGAGTTGATGGCCGCATTGGTCTGGATCATGTTCTGGGGGTTGCCGTCGGTGTTGATCTCCCGGTTCAGGGCACTGATGATACCGTTGGTCATGGTGAAGGTCAGCTCGCCCAGCGGGTTGCCGATGGCCACTACGGCCTCGCCCACCTGGAGGGTGTCGGAGTCGCCGACGCTGACAGCCTGGAGGCCCTCGGCCTCGATCTTCAAAACGGCAATGTCATAGCTGGCGTCGCCGCCCACCAGCTCGGCGTCATAGCTCTCGCCGCTGTAGAGGGTGACTTTGATTGTGTCGGCCCCCTCCACCACATGCTGATTGGTGATGATGTAGCCGTCCTCTGTGAGGATAAAGCCGGTGCCGGAACTGGCGGCAACGGCCTGCTGGCCAAAGACGTTGGTGGTGGCCTCGGTGGTGATGCCCACCACCGAGTTGACAGCCAGGGCGTAGACCTCGGATTCGGTCAGACTCTTGCCGGTGTCATTGGTAGGCAGAGTGTCGGGCAGGCTGTGGGACACCAGCTGGTAATCCGCCTGGTCCTGGCTCTCCTCCGGGGTGTCTTCATCTGCCGTGCCGGTGACGGCGCTGTCTTCGGCGGCCTTGTCCCGGTGGATGCCGGCGATGGCCGCCGTCAGAGCCGAACCGCCCACGCTGCCCAGCACGGCCACGACCAGCAGCAGCGCCACGATCTTGCCGGTGATCTTGCCCTTGCGCTCCGGCTTGCGGGGACCGCCAGCAGCGCCGTTTTGCATCGGATCGGATCCCTGGCTGTTCTCCGAACCGTCCATAGGTTCGCAGTCATAATGCATCATATTGTTCTCATCCATACCGGATCGCTCCTCGCTTCAATTGATGGCTTTATCTTAGGGGAAAATTATGAAAAATGTATGACGATTGAAAAAACGAAATTTGAATTTTTCCGCCGCATTTTATAGGCAGTTCAAAGACGCGCCGCGGGCGGCCCGACAGGCTGCCCGCGGCGGCGAATCATCCGATAAAATCGATCTTGTCGGCACAGACCAGGTAAAACCGCTCGTCGGTGCTGTTGGCCAGCACCAAGAGTTTTCCCCATTGGCCCAATACCAATACATTTTCCACCAACAGCGGCCCGGCGGCCAGGGTGGCGGTGTGCGTGACGCCTGCCGTGAGAGAATCGGCGATGGACACGCAGGTCTGCGGGCTGGACGGACGGAGCATCTGGTTAAAAATCTGCAAAATGGCCTGGTAATTGGCAGTGGAGGTGAGGCTGGCATCGTCGGCGGCGTCGAAGGCCACAGCGGTCAGGCGGCACAGCGCTGCCTGGGACACCGTCCCCGCCTGAGCCAGGCCGCCCACGGTGGGCGGGAACAGCTGGCCGGAGGCCGCAGCCGTCTCGCAGCCGCAGCTGCCGCAGCGGTAGGTGGCCGAGAGGGCCGTCAGGTTGTCGCCGGGCGCGGAGCCGCCGGCAGGTGCCTCCACTGATGCGCCCAGTAGGTAGTAGTCGCTGATGAAGGCGAAGGCGCCAAAATCCACCAGGCCGTAGAACTGCTGGCTGCAAAGAAGGTCCAGCGCCTGACGGAAGCTGTCGCCGCAGGGGCATCCGCACGGCTGGGGCGGCTGGGGTGCCGGGCAGGCCGGGCCGCAGCCGCAGTCGCCGCCGGTGGTACGGTATTGATAAGACACATTCATCACTCCCCGGAGAATTGGTTCTTCCCAATTCTATGCGCCGCGGAGGCAAAATGTGCTACCGGGTTTCCGCCATCAGCTGTTCGATCACGCCAGCCAGCGCTCCTTCCCCGCAGGGAACCGTCTGCCGCAGGCCGGGCCGCGGCAGACTGGGGTCGCAGTCGCCGGTGCAAAAGCCCAGATCGGCCTCCTCCAGCATACTGAGGTCGTTCATAGAATCGCCCACGCACACCAGGACCCGCCGCCCCAGCAGCGAAGCCAGCCGCCGGGCGCTCTTCCCTTTGGAGCAGGCGGCGGACTGGACCTCCACGATGCCGGGCCGGGAGTTGATGGCGTCATACCGCCCGCTGCCCAGGGTGCGAAACTCCCGGGCCAGGCGTTCAAAATACAATGCAGTCTCCGAGCCATAAGCCGTGGCGAAGAGCCGCTTGCCCGGCGTGTAGAGGGAGAGCTTGTAGACCGGGCCGGGCACCTGGTCCCAGGGGGCGCGCAGCACCGGCACCTGATGGCGCAGTAGATACTGCTCCCGATGATCGTCGTGGTGGAAGACATAGTGGCCTTCCAGGGCCTGCAGCTCCAGGCAGTAGGGGCCATCCTGGCTCTGGTAGGGCCGGAACAGGTCCACATAGTCCGCCGGCAGCGGCTCCGACCACAGGCACTCCCCTGTAGTCGGCTCCGAGCAGACGGCGCCGTTGAAGGTGATCAGCGGCGCCGTGCGGGGAAAGTCCCTGAGGCGGCTCAAGGCCATGGGAACGCTCCGACCGGTGGCCACGGTGAAGGCGCCGCCCTGGGCCACAAAGTCCGCCACCGCCTGCAAATTGGCCGGCGGCACCCGGTCCTCCTGGTCGGTGATGGTCAGGTCAAAATCAGAAACCAGCAGATAGTCGGAAAAGATCCCCATGGGGCGGTACCTCCTGTGCATAAGCTGCTGCTATTGTACCAGATTCGACACACCTTGACAAGCGCCGCCGGGGGATTACAATAGAGATACGAGCTGCCGGCAAACGGCTGCACCCCCGGTGAACCTTTTATCCAGGAGGAGAAAGACATGATAAGACAATCCTTCCGCGCCCTGGCAGCGCTGCTGCTGGCCGTGCTGCTTGCCTCCGGCGCTGCCGCCTATGAGCCGCCGGAGAACCTGGCGGACATGACCCTGGAAGAAGCGGTGAGCGACTTTTTGACCCAAAACGGCCTCAACCAGGAAGACTTCGCCCTGTCCTACTACAACACCGTCACCGGAGAGACCTACGGCTACCGCGACACGCAGATGATGGTGGCAGCCAGCACCTTCAAGCTGCCTCTCAACCTCTACTATTACGACTTGGAGCATAGCGGGGAGATCGCGTCCGATGCCTGGATCGACGGCGCCGGCACTACCCTCTCCGACGCCCACTACCAGAGCCTGGTTTACTCCAACAACGAAGTCTCCATCGGTCTTCTCTACAATTTGGGGGATTTTCGCACGTATAAAACCCTGATGCGGAAATATTTCACTATGACCGACGAGGAAATCGACTACATCTACTACGTGGACAACTACTACTGCACCCGCATGATGCTGGACGCCCTCAAATATCTCTACGACAACAGTGCCGACTTCGAAGAGATGCTGGGCTATATGAAGGAGGCCCAGCCGGGGGAATACTTCAAGGCCGGGGTACCGGAGGAATATGAGGTCGCCCACAAATACGGCTGGTTTGAAGGGGCCGTCAACGACGTGGGCATCATCTACACGCCGGAGCCCTTCCTGCTGGCGGTCTACACCCAGGACTTGGGCGCCCCGGTGGTGGCCGACGCCGCGGCCCTGATGACGGCCTACAACCTGGCCCATACCCAGCCGGCGGATGTCCCGGAGGAGGTACCGGAAGAAGTCCCGGAGGAGGAAGCTCCCGGCACCATCCACCTGGAGATCGACGAGGTGCCTCTGGAGGAGGAGACCGCCCCGGAGGAGATCACGCAGCCGGAGGAAGAGACTGCCCCAGAGGAAATGACCGCTCCGGAGGACACGCAAGCCCAGGCGGCCGCGCCCCAGATGGATTTTCTCTGGTGGCTCGCGGCGGCAGCGGCTTTGGTGCTGCTGGCCGCGCTGGTCGTGCTGCTGGTCTGGGCCCTGCACCGGAACCGGCGCCGAAGCGGCAGCGGCAGGCGCTGAAGCACAAATCGTTAAAAAGGGAGCTGCCCGCAAGCAGCTCCCTTTTTCAGCGTGTCAAAAAACCTCTGGAAGCGAAAAATAAGCCTCGCAGAGTTTCGCCGCATCTCCGCGCTAAGAGCCGCCGCAAGCGGCGGTTGCGCTCCGAAACGCGCCTGCGGGCGCAGGCAGCGGCGAAATAAAATGAAAATCGCGATTTCCGGGGACATGCGCATCGGAAATCGCACTTTACACTCTCAAAGGTTCGACAGTTTTTCGAAGAAAACCGAGAACCTTTGAGAGTGCAGTCCCCTTTGTCAAAAAAGCGTAGCTTTTTTGACAGTCTCAAAAAGGGAGCTGCCCGCAGGCAGCCCCCTTTTGCATGTAGGCGTGTCGGCTCAGCAGCCGCAGTTGTTCTCGCAGCAGCCGGTGTTGAAGATGCCGTTGTTGCCGCAGACCAGCAACAGAATGAGAATGATGATCCACCAGCTGTTGTTCCCAAACACACACATACCGGAAGAATTACAAGACATATCCATGACCTCCTGAAAGAAATCGGGGTCTTGCCCCGTTCATTCCATGATATGCGTATCTCCCGAATTGGTTCCTGCCGGTGAATCAAAATCCGCAAAGAGCTGCGAGATGGGCGCGAAGGTATAGCCCATCTCCTCCCAGCGGGTCAGCAGCTCGTCGAGAATGGCGGCGTTGGTGGTGGAGGTGGAGTGGAGCAGCACCACCGCCCCGTTGTGGATTCGCGGCAGCAGCTTGGCAAAGGCCTCCTCCGCCGTGGGCTGGTCGTCCCGCTCCCAGTCCACGTACGCCAGGCTCCAGAATACCGTCCTGTACCCCAGCTCCCGGGCCATGGCCAAGTTGGCCTCGTTGTAAATGCCCCGGGGCGGGCGGTAGTATTTTTCCATCTCCCGCCCAGTGGTGGCCTCATAGGCTGCCTCTACCCGCTCCAGCTCGGACCGGAAGTCCGCCGGATCGGCGATGGAAGACATATCCCCATGGCTCCAGGTGTGATTGCCCACGGTGTGGCCCTCGTCGGCCATCCGCCGCACCAGCTCCGGGTTCTGCTCCAGATAGTTTCCCACCAGGAAAAAGGTTGCGGGAACCTGATGGGCCTGGAGGACGTCCAGGATTTGAGCCGTGCAGCCATTCTCGTACCCGGCGTCGAAGGTAAGATAGATCACCGGTTCGTCGGGATCGCCCACATAGGCCGCCTGGTATTCCCGCAGCACCGTCTGGCTGGTGTTGCCCACCGGCGGCTCTCCCTCGTCCTGAAAGCACAGGCCCCAGGACCCGGCAGCCACCAGCAGCGAGCCGGAAAAGGCCGCCCCGATTGCCAGGACACCCCCGAAAAGCAGTCCAAAAAAGAGCAGTATCCTGCCGTTTCTTCGCATCATTGCCATCACCCCGACACCATTGTATGGGACAGGGCTTCCAAAAAGAACCGCAGACATCGTGTCTTTGGAACGCGTGCGGGAGCGCGGGTGGCATCTATTTCTCAGGCTCGCTGCAAAAAAGAGAAATTTTCAGGGCCCTTTGCCTGGCGCAAGCCGCCGGGCTATGCGCTGTTTTTCCTCGCCGTAGGGGCGCGCATCGCGCGTCCGCGCCGCTTTAGCGGCCTTTGGAAAAGGGTACTGTAGTTGCGGGCAGCCATTGATACAGCACGCTCCGTAGGGGCCGATGCCTTCATCGGCCCGAACCGCGTCGGCGGTCTTTCGCGGAAGGTGCGGTGGTTTGGGAGGCCGTTTGTACCGCCGCACCTCATAGGCCCCCTTTACACAAGGGAGCTGTCAGCCGCAAGGCTGACTGGGGGGATTGACTGGGGCGTTTATCGGTGATGAGGGCACTCACAACACTCTCCGTCAGGCCCGCGGCCTGCCACCTCCCCTCCAGGGGGGAGGCTTGGGCTGCTGCATTCGACGAACGCACTCTGGCACCAGAACCATGCGGACGCGCAATGCGCGCCCCTACGATGAACCCCTTCGGCGCTGCGCGCCACCTCCCCTAAAGCCCTGCGGGCGTTAGGGGAGGCTTGGGCTTGCGTTCGCCGAACGCGCTCTGGCGGCGCTGGTCTCGCTTCGGGCGCATCGGCAAAGTCAAGTTTCTTGACTTCTTGTATCTCTTGTATTATAATCTCTAATACAAATCATAAAGGAGGGGCGGATATGCTCCAGATCTCTCATTTTACCAAGACCTACGGCAGCAAGGTGGCTGTGGACGACCTGAATCTCCACATTGCCCCGGGCGAAATCTACGGCTTCATCGGCCACAATGGCGCCGGGAAGACCACCACCCTCAAGGCCTGCTGCGGCATTCTCCCCTTTGACCGGGGTGAAATCACCATCGGCGGCGTCTCCATCCGCCAGGACCCCCTGCGCTGCAAGCAGATGCTGGCCTACATCCCGGACAACCCGGACCTCTATGAATTCCTGACTGGCTACAAATATCTGAGCTTCGTGGCCGACGTCTACGGCGTCAGCCGCCGGGACCGGGAGGAGCGAATCGGGCGCTACGGTGAGATGTTCTCCCTGACTTCGGACCTTTCCCAGCCCGTTTCGGCCTATTCCCACGGCATGAAGCAGAAGCTGGCCATCTTGTCGGCGCTGATTCACAATCCGCGGCTGCTCATCATGGACGAGCCCTTTGTGGGTCTGGACCCCTCGGCCTCTCACCAGCTGAAGACCGTAATGCGGGACCTGTGCAGCCAGGGCGGCGCCATCTTCTTCTCCACCCACGTTCTGGAGGTGGCGGAAAAGCTCTGCGACCAGGTGGCCATCATCCGCGGCGGACGTCTGGTGGCCTCCGGCCCCATGGAGGAGGTCAAGGGCGACTCCAGCCTGGAGGAAGTGTTCCTGGAGCTGGCGGAAAAGGCAGGTGCGTAATATGTTCTTCTCCCTGCTGCGAATCCGATTTTGGAGCCTCTTCTCCCAGGGCAGCCGCAAAGGCGCCTCCACCCGGCGTGGCATCCTCCTGGCGGCGCTGTACCTCTATCTGATCGGCTGCGTCGGCCTCATGTTCTATATGCTCTTCTCGGCCATCTGCGTCCCCTTTGCAGAGATGGGGCTTGACTGGTTTTACTTCACCCTGGCCGGGCTGATGGGCTTTGCCTTCTCCTTCGTGGGTACCATCTTCTTCTCCCAGTCCCAGCTCTATGAAGCCCGGGACAACCAACTGCTTTTGTCCATGCCCCTTCGGCCCCGCACTATTTTGGCCAGCCGCATGGTCTTTCTGTGGCTGATGGACTTCGCCATGAATCTGCCCATCTGGCTGACCGCCGCGCTGGTCTACGCCCAGCAGATCGGGCTCGGGGGCTTTCAGTGCCTCTCGCTCACACTGCTGGCCCTGCTGCTGCCCTGCTTCAGCCTGGCGCTCTCCACGCTGGCGGCCTGGGGCGTCGCCAAGCTGACCCGCCGGCTGGGCCGCTTCCGCACCCTGATGACCATGGCGCTGTCGGTGGCGTTTTTGCTGGCGTACCTCTACTGCTACAGCCAGATTCAGGCCATTTTGTTGCTGCTGCTGCAAAATGTGCAGCTGCTGGCCGGCTGGGCCATGGCCGTTGCCCCGTTCTATCATCTGGGCCTGGCCGGACTGGGAAACCCAGGCAGCCTGCTGCTGACCGCTGCGATCTGCCTGGTGCCGCTGCTGGCGGTGGGCTGGCTCCTCTCCCGCACCTTCCTCTCCATCGCCCTCGCCGCCGGGCAGACCGGCCGGTGGAAGGAGCGGCGCGGCCCCCTGCGGGTCAACTCCCTCCCCCGGGCGCTGCTGGGCCGGGAGCTGCGGCGGCTGGGCAGCAGCGCGCCGTACATGATGAATGCCGGCACCGGTTTGCTGCTGCTGGTGGTCCTCACCGGCGCCGCGCTGCTGAACCGGGCCTCCATGTTTGCCGTTCTCTCCCAGTTTCCCTTCTCCGGCGCCATGGCCGCCGCGCTGGCGGTGTGCTTCTTGATCTCCATGACGCTGTTTACTGCCTCCTCCGTCTCTCTGGAGGGGCGAAACCTGTGGATTCTCCAGTCCATGCCGGTGCCCGCGACGGCGGTGCTAGCCGCCAAGCTGCGGCTGCATCTCTTGCTGACGCTGCCGCCGGTGATCCTCTGCACGCCCCTGCTCTGCCTGGCCTTCGGCGAGGAGTCGCTGCTCTGGCTCCCGGCCACGCTGCTGCCCATGGCTGCGGCCTGGTTCATCGCTGTGCTGGGTCTTGTCTGCAATCTGCTCTTCCCCAAGCTGGACTGGCTCAACGAGACCGCCGCCGTCAAGCAGGGCGTATCGGTGCTGTTGTCCATGCTGGGTGGAATGCTCTCGGTGTTGGCCGCCGGCGCTCTGGGCGCGCTGCTGCTGAACCTCCGTCTGCCCACAGCCGCGGTGCTGCTGGTCCAGACCGCCTTCTTCCTCCTTCTGGCGCTGCCGCTGCGGCTCTGGCTCTTCCGCCGCGGCGCCGGACGGTTTGCGGCGCTGTAACCCTACACAAATGGACGAGTTGCAAATGTAAGATTTGCCGAAGAGCTCAAACGCAAAGCGCCCCCGCTTCCGGGCGGCCATACAGGCCGTCCCTACGGCGCTTGGCGCCACCTATTCGCTATTCCCTCTTCCCTCTTCACTTATTTCGGCCATCCGCTCAGGCAGTGCGGCATAAGCGGGCGGCTGATAGCCGCCCCTACTGCAAAGGCACACGTTGCCGCTGCTTCGCCGTAGGGGCCGATGCCTACATCGGCCCGCGCGCTGCCGCAGGCCCTCAAAAGCCGCAGGCCAGCGGACACGCGCTGCGGAAATGCAGCCATAACCAACCGACTCAAACGACAAAAGGGCCTGCCGCAGAAGCAAAACCTTCTGCGGCAGGCCCTTTGGGCATACAGATTGGCAAAAACTCAGTTCTTGTTGAAAATCTTGAAGATGGCGTCGATGTCGTTGTCGTCCTCCACGGGGGCGGCGGGGGTGCGTCCGCTGCGCTCCATGCCGGAGGAGAAGGCACCCAGACGGGTGGTGGGCTTCTTCTCATCAAAGCCGGTGGCGATGACGGTGACGCGCATTTCGTCCTCCAGGGAATCGTCGAAGGCGGAGCCGAAGATGATGTTGGCCTCGGGGTTGGCAGCCTCCTGCACGATGCTGGCAGCGGTCTCCACATCGTCCAGACCCAGGTCGGAGGAACCGGTGATGTTGATGAGGACGCCCATGGCGCCGTTGATGGAGGTCTCCAGCAGCGGGCTGGCCACGGCAGCCTGGGCCGCCTGCTCGGCCTTGTCGCGGCCGGTGGCGGAGCCAACGCCCATGTGGGCGCGGCCGGCGTCCTTCATGATGGCGGACACGTCGGCAAAGTCCAGGTTGATGTTGACGTGCTCGGAGTAGCCCACCAGTTCGGAGATAGACTGCACGGCCTGCTTGAGGACGTCGTCGGCGATACCGAAGGCGTTGGCAAAGGTGATCTTCTGGTCGGTGACGTACTTCAGCCGGTCATTGGGGATGATGATGAGGCTGTCCACCTTGTCGGAGAGGTTGGCGATGCCGCTCTCGGCCTGCTTCATGCGGTTGGCGCCCTCGAACTTGAAGGGCTTGGTGACGACGCCGACGGTGAGGATACCAGCCTCGTGGGCCAGGTCCGCGATGATGGGCGCCGCGCCGGTACCGGTGCCGCCGCCCATGCCGGCGGTGATGAAGACCATGTCGGTCCCTTCCAGGACCTTGGAGATGGCGGCCTTGGACTCCTCCGCGGACTTCTGGCCGATCTCCGGCTTGGAGCCGGCACCCATGCCGCCGGTGAGCTTTTCACCGATCTGGATCTTATTCCGGCAGTTGGACTTGTTGAGGTCCTGCTTATCGGTGTTGACCACGACAAATTCCACGCCGCCCACACCGGCTGCAATCATCCGGTTGACGACGTTGTTGCCGGCGCCGCCGACACCGATCACTTTTATGGAAACGACTTTTTCTTCAAAATCAGGCATGGGTTGTTCCTCCTATGTAAAAATGCTGCCAAGCGTTTACGGTTCACATAATTATACTCCATTATAATATCGCGTAAACCTGCTCAGGTCAATAGAAAATCGAGAAATCTTACCAAATTTATTCCGTTTGCTCCCACTCGCGGAAGCGGGCCACCCGCTTCTCGTCAAAGGTGAGGTCGATGGTGCCCCGCAGGTACGGGTCCAGCTCATCCAAAACGGCCTGGAGGTACTGCATTTTATAGGGCAGCTCATCGGTGCCGCCCAGCAGGATTTGGTACTGATCTCCGGCCAAAAGTTCGATATCATACGTCTTTTCCACGTTGATCGTGGTGATTTTCTCCATCAGGCCGGTGCCTTCCATGGCGTCGATGATCTCCAGCGCGGCGGCCATGGCCTCTTCCTGGCCCTCGGTAGGCCGGGCGTCCTGGCCGGTCTGGGGATTGACCAGGGTGAAGCCGGTCATCTCCACCACCTGGCCGCTGAAATTGTCCAGAGAACTGCCCAGGACCCGGCCCTCGGTGTTGATGTACCAGCTGCCGCCCACGTCGGCCTCGACCAGGCCGGCAATCTGGCTCTCCTCCACCTGGATGACGACGGTGTCCGGCAGGATGCGGCCCACGCTGACGTTCTGCACGTAAGGCAGCTGGGCCTTGATGCTGCCGGCCACGGCCTCGCGGTTGAGCATGAAGAGATTGTCGCCGGGGGCGACGCCGGAGGCGTTGGCGATTTGCTCCCAGGAATAGATGCTGTTGCCCTGCACCTCCACGGTACGGACCCGAAAGAAGATCGCCACGCCCAGTACGATGGCCGCCACCACGGCGGCCATAATCAGCAGCCGCCCGAGGACGCCCGTATGAAGTTCGCGGCGGCGGCTGGGCCGTCTTGCCCGGCGGCGCGCCCCATTGCGTGAATATGCCATGATGACCTCCACAAGAGGGGAGACTAGCTCCGACTTACAGAGTATTATACACCATGGCAGAGAAAATTTCCAGTCGTATTCTTTCCCGGGAAATTTTCAACTTTCTACCGGTTTTACGGCGACATTTGCCCCTAGCGCCAGGAGTTTTTCCTCCAAGCGGTCATATCCCCGGCGCAAATGGCCCAGACCCAGGACCAGGCTCTCCCCCGGCGCCTGCAGCGCCGCGATCACCAGCGCCGCTGCCCCCCGCAGGTCGGTGCCCTCCACCTGGGCCGGCTCCAGGGCCGCCACGCCCCGCACCCGGGCCCCGGCCCCCACCACCTCGATCTCCGCGCCGAAACGCCGGAGCTGGGCCACGTGGGCAAAGCGCTTTTCGAAGATCGTCTCGGAAAACCGGCTCTCCCCCTGGGCCCGCAGCAGCGCCGCCATCATCGGTGCCTGGACGTCGGTGGGGAAACCGGGGTAGGGCGCAGTCTCGATCTCCCGCACCGCCCGCAGGCGGCCCTGGGTCTGGAGCGTCACGGTGTCCCTGCCGCGGCAAACCCGGCAGCCGGCGTCGGTCAGGGCGTCCAGCACCGGCCCCAGGTGCCGCCCGTCGGCGCCGCTGAGCAGGATTTCGCCGCCGCAGCCGGCGCAGGCGCACAAAAACGTGGCCGCTTCGATCCGGTCCGGCATAACCGTATAAGTAGTCTCCCGGAGGGGCGCGCCGCCCCGGATGGTCAGCGTATCGGTACCGGTCCCGGCGATCTCCGCCCCCATGGCCTGGAGGAACCCGATCAGGTCCGCGATCTCCGGCTCCCGGGCCGCGTTTTGCAGCACCACCGTCCCCTTGCAGCTCACCGCCGCCAAAAGGACGTTCTCCGTGGCGCCGACGCTGGGAAACAGCAGCTCGATGACCGCCCCGTGGAGGCAGGGCGCCTCGCAGAAGATGGCCCCCTCCTGCAGCACCACCGAGGCCCCCAGCCGCGCCATGGCGTCCAGGTGGAGATCGATGGGCCGCCGCCCCAGGGGGCAGCCCCCCGGCGCCGTCAGGGCTGCCCGGCCAAACCGGGCCAGCAGCGCCCCCAGGAACAGCACCGACGCCCGCATCTTCCCCATCAGCGCGCCGGGGATGGCGTCGCCCCGGGCCTCCCGGGTGTCCACCACCAGGCTCCCGCCCCGGCGCTCCACCCGTCCGCCCAGAGTTTCGATGATCTCCCCGGCCAGCGCCACATCGGCGATGTCCGGGCAGCGGTGGATGGTATAGACGCCGCCGTGGATCATCGTCGCCGCCAGGATGGGCAGCGCCGCGTTCTTGGCCCCGCTGATCTCCACTGTTCCAGTCAGGGGTCTTCCGCCGTCGATGTACAGTCCCTCCATAGGTCTCCCTCCGTTTTTTTGCCATCCTATGCAAAAAACCATCGAGGGGTTACGGCGCCGCGTATGGCCAGCTTCCTCTTTCCAACCGGCGCGGAAGATGCGGGAATAAAATGAAAATCGCGATTTCCGGTTGTCTGTGAATCGGAAATCGCACTTTACGCCCCAAACGGTTCGACAGCTTTTCGAAGAAAACCGAGAACCTTTGGGGGTATAATCCCCTTTGTCAAATAAGCGTAGCTTTTTTGACAGTCTGACGCCCCGGGCGGTACGTCAGGTACCGCCCGGGGCGTCAGGGGCTTGGCGCGTCCTCGGCTTACAGCATCGACAAAATCTGGGCCTTGGGACGGGCGCCGGCAGACTGTTTGACCACCTTGCCGCCCTTCATCACCACCAGGGTGGGAATGCTCATCACCCGGAAGGCCGAAGCCAGCTCCTGCTGCTCATCGACGTTGATCTTGCCTACCTTGATATCGGACCGCTCCTGGGCGATCTCCTCGATCACCGGGCCGACCATGCGGCAGGGGCCGCACCAGCTGGCCCAGAAGTCCAGAAGCACCGGCTTGTCGCTTTCCATCACTTCGCGCTGGAAATTCTCTTTGTTGATCGTAAGGGCTGCCATATGGATTACCTCCCGTTGGTTTATTCTTTATGGCCTTATCCTATCAGATAGGATGCCCTATTTCCGTGACCATATCACAAACCAACGGTCTTTTACTCCATAGACGCTGCGTAGAGGGTATTTTTGGAAAATCCCGTCTGGGCGGCGGCCTCCCGTGCGGCGTCCTTGCGACTGAGGCCCCGGTCCATCAGCGTCTGCATCAGTTCCAGCGCCTCCTCCAAGGTAACGCTCTGGGCCGCCTTGGGCGCGGCGCCCACCACCACCAGGACGTACTCGCCCCGGGGCGGCACGGCCTCGCAGTGGGCGATGGCCTCGGCCAGGGTGGTGCGGACAATCTCCTCGTGGAGCTTGGTCAGCTCCCGGCAGAGGCTGATCCGCCGGTCCCCGCCGAACACGGCGGCCATGTCCTCCAAGGTGGCAGAGAGCTTGTGGGGCGCCTCGTAGAAGACCATGGTGCGCACCTCCTCCCGGAGGGAGTCCAGGTGTTCCCGGCGGCTCTTGCGGTTGGTGGAGAGAAAGCCCTCGAAGGTAAACCGCCCGGTGGGCAGGCCCGAAACGCCCAGGGCCGTGATGACGGCGCAAGGCCCCGGGATGGCGCAGACCGGCACGCCGGCCGCGGCGCACTGGGCCACCAGGGCCTCGCCGGGGTCGGAGATGGCCGGGGAACCGGCGTCCGACACTAGGGCGCAGGTCTCCCCCGCCAGCAGCCGCCGAAGAATCTTCTCCCCGCTCTCGGCCTGGTTGTGTTCATAGTAGCTCACCAGGGGCTTTTTGATCCCCAGGTGGTTGAGGAGCTTGAGGCTGACCCGGGTGTCCTCGGCGGCGATGAAGTCCGCCAGGGCCAGGGTGTCCCGACAGCGCTGGGAGATGTCCCCCAGGTTGCCGATGGGCGTGGGCACCAGGTAGAGGGTACCGGCCATGTCAATCACATTCCTTTCCGTCGCGGTGATAAAGGGCGCGACACTGGGCCGTCTCGCGGCCCGCCTCATCCCGCAAAATGAGATCCGGCTCCAGCAAAAGGCCGGGCGCGGCGCCTTTTTTGGCCTCCAGCAGCAGGAGGCTCACCGGCTTTTGGGGCTGGTGGCGGAGCAGCTGCAGCCGCTTGGGCTCCAGGCCGCAGGTTTTGAGGTGCCACATCACCTCCGCCAGCCGCTCGGGCCGGTGGACCAGGGTGAAGCCGCCGCCCCACTTGAGCAGCCACGCCGCGGCGCGGCACAGCTCCTCCAGGGAGAGGGTGTCCTCCCGCCGGGCCTGGGCGCGGCGTCCGGCGGGGCCGCTGCCCGCCGGGAAGTAGGGCGGATTGGCCACGGCCCAGTCCATGCCCCCGGCGGGCAGCAGCGACGAGACCTGCCGCAGATCCCCCTCCACCACCCGGAAGGCCAGGCCGTTGCGGCGGGCGTTCTCCCGGGCGGCCTCTGCGGCCACTGGGTCCAGTTCCACACCCGTGACCTCCAGGCTAGGGTCCGACGCCAGAAGCATCAGCGCGATGGCGCCGCCGCCGCAGCCCAGGTCCGCCACCCGGGCGCCCCGGGGCGGACGGGCAAACCCGGCGCAGGCCACCGCGTCGGTGCCCAGCGGGAAGATGGAATCGGGCTGGGACAGGACCACGCCGTTCCACAGCGTTTCCTCAGCCATGGCAAGCTCCTTCCTCTTATAATCAAAAAGCCTGTGCGCAAAAAACGCACAGGCTCAGCGTGTCAAAAAAGAATTTTCGCCCCGCTGATCCTCGTTTTTGCAGCTTTAAGAAGCTGCAAAAACACCATGATTGAACGTGCAGTGGGCCCTTTGCCCCCCGCACACACCCCCCGCTGCTGTAGTCCCGGGAGTTCCAGCGTTGCATTTTGACAGTTTGAGCCTGTGCGCAAAACGCACAGGCTCTCTACTGTGCTGTGTACAGAAATTAGCCCTGGGAGATGGCGCCGTTGGGGCATTCACCCTCACAGGTGCCGCATTCCACGCAAGCGTCGGCGTCGATGACGTACTTGCCGTCACCCTCGCTGATGCAGCCCAGAGGACAGGCCTCAGCGCAAGCACCGCAGCAGACACACTCGTCGGAAATCACATAAGCCATGAAGTAACACCTCCACATTAGATTGCGTTTTTATTCTATCACGTTTTGCCGAAAATGCAAATGAAATTATGCCCCTGCTGAAATTCTCTCCGCTGGTATAAATCTCCTGGGCCGGGGCAAAATGGATCTACAGTACGAGAGGCGGTGAAACCATGGAACTGAGCAGAGAAGTCACGCGAATTCTGGCTGCGGCGCGTCAGGAGGCCATCGGGCTGGGCCACAGCCTGGTGGGCAGCGAGCATCTGCTGCTGGCGCTGGTGTCCCGCCGGGGCAGCGACGCGGCCTGGCTGCTGGAAGAGCGGGGCTGGACGCCGGAGGCCATCCGCCGGCTTTTGCGGCGCGCCGGCGGCAGCGGCACGCCGGGCCTCCCGCTGGCCCAGGGCTTTTCCCCCAGGGCGCTGGCCATTCTGGCCGGGTCGGCGGCGGAGGCCAGGCGCCTGGGAGCCGCAGAGGTTCAGCCGGAGCATCTGCTGCTGGCCCTGCTGCGGGCGTCGGACTCCACGGCCGCCAGGCTGCTGGCGGTAAACGGCACCTGTCTCGACCTGGTGTTCACGGATCTATACGAAGATCTTCTGACCGGCGTATCCCACCGGCAGGAGGCAGAAAGGGGCGTTCCGATGCGTCTACTGGAACAGTTTTGCGAGGATATGGTGGACCGGGCCGCGGGAAGCGACCCGGTGATCGGGCGAGAGCAGGAGATCGAAACGGTCATCGCCATCCTCTGCCGGAAAAACAAGAACAATCCCGCCCTGATCGGCGAACCGGGGGTGGGGAAAACGGCCATCGCCGAGGGGCTGGCCCAGCGAATGTACAAGGGCCAGGTGCCGGAGCAGCTCAAGAGCAAGCGGCTGTACTCTCTGAATCTGGCCTCGGTGCTGGCCGGGACCAAGTACCGCGGCGAATTTGAAGAGCGCGTCCGGGACATCGTCCAGGAGATCCGCCGCAGCGGCAACGTGATCCTCTTTGTGGACGAGATGCACACCCTGGTGGGCGCCGGGGCCGCCGAGGGCGCCATCGACGCGGCCAACCTTCTCAAGCCCGCCCTGGGCCGCGGGGAGATTCAAATTCTCGGTGCCACCACCCTGGAGGAATACCGCCGCCACATCGAGAAGGACGCCGCCCTGGAGCGGCGGTTCCGTCCGGTGACGGTGCGGGAGCCGGACCGGGAGACGGCCCTTTTGATGCTGGAGGGCCTGCGGCCCGGCCTGGAGCGGCACCACCGCATCCGCATCAGCCGGGAGGCTCTGGAGGCGGCGGTGGACCTGAGCCGCCGCTTTCTCCCCGACCACTTCCTGCCCGACAAGGCCGTGGACCTCCTGGACGAGGCCTCCGCCAGGGTCAGCAGCCGCTGCCAGGGCGACAGCAGCGAAGAGGCCCGCCGTGCCCTGAGCCGGGAGCTGAGCCTGGCCGTCCAGGAAAACCGCTTCGAGCAGGCCGCCACGCTGCGGGACAAATTGCAGCAGCTGCTCCGGCAGCAGCGGGGACTTCTGGGCCAGAAGAGCGTCGGGCGGGAGGACGTGGCAGTGGCCGTCTCCCAGCGGACGGGCATCCCTGTGGGCAAGGTAAGCCAGTCGGACCGCACCCGGCTGCTGGGTCTGCGGGAAACGCTGTCGCGGCAGGTGCTGGGCCAGGAAAAGGCCGTGGCGGCGGTGGCTGAGGCGGTGTGCCGGGGCCGGATGGGCCTGGCGGACGAACGGCGGCCCGTGGCGTCGCTCCTGTTTCTGGGCCCCACCGGCGTGGGCAAGACGGCCCTCTGCAAAGCCCTGGCCGAAGCGGTCTACGGCAGCCGGGACGCTTTGGTGCGGCTGGATATGTCGGAATATATGGAGCAGCACACCGTCTCGCGGCTGCTGGGGGCGCCCCCCGGCTACGTGGGCCACGGCGAGGGCGGCGAGCTGACCGAGAAGGTGCGGCGGCGGCCCTACTCGGTGGTGCTGCTGGATGAGCTGGAGAAGGCCCACCGGGACGTGACGGCCCTGCTGCTGCAAATCCTCGAGGACGGCGTCCTCACCGACGCCATGGGCCGCCACGTGGACTTCCGCAACACCATCGTGGTGATGACCTCCAACCTGGGCAGCGGGCGCAACAACCTGGAGCAGGTGGGCTTCCTGGGCAGCAAGGTCGCCAACCCGGCAAGCAGCGCCCTGAAGGACTATTTCTCCCCGGAGTTTCTCGGGCGGCTGGACTGTATCACCCAGTTCTCCCCCCTCTCTGCCGAAACGCTGGAGGCCATCGCCCGCCTGGAGCTGCAGGAGACGGTGCAGCGGGCGGAGCGGGCCGGCGCGGCGCTGACCCTGGACGATGGCACCGCCCCCTGCCTGGCCGGCCAGTGCCGCCGGGGCACCGGCGGCGCCCGGGACATCCGCCGGGCCATCCGTACCCAGATCGAGGCCCCGGTAGCCCAGCGGCTGCTGGAGGCCGGGACGCGGACGGCCCTCCGCACCGCCGTGGAGGACGGGCGCGTCGTGGTGCTGCCCGCCAGGCCCTAGCGACCCCGCGCAGCGCGCTGCCGGGCCGCTCCGGCAAAAGCCGCGGTGCCCGTCCGAAAAATCCCCGCCCCGTTCCGGGGGCTCCACAGATCTCCCAATATTAGAACATTCGTTCTAATATTGGGAGATCGACGTGATTTGACGGGTTTTTCGGCAGTTTCAGCCGGCAAAAATCCGGGGATGGGGATTGCAATTTCCGAGGAAATCTAGTATAGTATAGCCAAGTGGAGCAAAATGGTGTAAAAATGATGAAAGTGGAGCGAGGTGAGGCCCAGTGGTCGGAAAGTACAGGCATACAGTCGATCCCAAGGGCCGTCTCTTCGTCCCCGCCAAGCTCCGGGAGGAGCTGGGCGACAGCTTTTACGTCACCCTGGGCCTGGAGCATTGCCTGAGCGTCTACACCGAGGCAGGCTGGCAGGCCATTGTGGACAAGTACAACGCCCTACCCCTCTCCCAGGCCCGGAAGATGCGGTTTTTGTTTGCCAACGCCGCCAAGTGCGAGCCGGACAAGCAGGGCCGCTTCCTGATCCCCGCGGAGCTGCGGGAGTACGCCGGGCTCCGGGACGAAGTCACCTTCCTGGGCCAGGCGGGCCACGCCGAAATCTGGGACAGCGCCACTTATGACGCCCTGGAGGCCGAAACGCTGACGCCGGAATACATGGCATCGGTCATGGAGGAGCTGGACTTCTGATGGAATTTGTGCATCAATCGGTGCTGCTTCGCCCCGCCGTGGAGGCGCTGGCCATCCGTCCGGACGGCATCTACCTGGACGGCACCCTGGGCGGCGCGGGCCACTCCTATCAAATCGCCGCCCGGCTGACCACCGGCCGCCTCATCGGCCTGGACCGGGACGAGGTCGCCCTGGCCGCGGCCCGGGAGCGCCTCAAGCCATACACCGACCGCGTCACCCTGGTTCACAGCAATTTTGCCCAGCTGGCCCAGGTGCTGGACCGGCTGGAAATCCCCGCAGTGGACGGGATGCTCTTCGACCTGGGCGTCTCCTCCCCCCAGCTGGACGACGCCGAGCGCGGCTTTTCCTATATGCACGACGCGCCTTTGGATATGCGCATGGACCGCTCCGGCGGCCTCACCGCCTATGAAGTGGTGAACACCTGGCCGGAGGCCGAACTCAAGCGCATTCTCTATACCTACGGCGAGGAGCGCTACGCCCCTCGCATCGCCGCCGCCATTGAAAAGCGCCGGGCTGAAAAGCCCATCGAAACCACGCTGGAGCTGGCGGAGATCATCCGCGGCGCCATGCCGCCCCAGGCCCTGCGGGAAAAGCAGCACCCGGCCAAGCGGAGCTTCCAGGCCATCCGCATCGCCGTCAACGACGAGCTGACCGCCGTGGAACAAATGCTCACCGCCGCCGTGGACCGTCTGAACCCTGGCGGTCGGCTGGCTGTCATCACCTTCCATTCCCTGGAGGACCGGATCGTCAAGTCCGCCTTCCAGGCCGCAGCCCAGGGCTGCACCTGCCCCAAGGAATTTCCCGTGTGCGTCTGCGGCAAAACGCCCAAGGTGCGCATTCTCACCCGTCATCCCATCGTCGCCGACGAAGCGGAGCTGGCGGAAAATCCCCGCGCCAGGAGCGCCAAGCTCCGGGTGGCGGAGCGCATTTAAGAAAGGAGACGCCTATGGCTAGAAATACGCGTGAGCGCGATCTCTTTAACGGCTCCGCCGCCTATCAGCTCTACCCCGATTACCAGGGCTCCGCCGCCCCGGAAATCCAACAGCCCGGCCTGCCGGAAGAGCGGCGCCTGCCCCAGAAAAAGCGCCGCGTCAAGGTCAAGGCCGCCGTGGCGCCGGTGGCCGTGGTGGGCCTGCTGGCGGTGACCTGTATGCTCATCCTGGTGGTCTTCGGCTACGTGCAGCTCTATGAGGCATCAGAGCGGGTCAGCTCCCTCCAGAGCGAGCTGAGCGAGCTCCAGGAGCAGCGGGTGGTGCTGGAAAGCCTCTACGAGGAGGGCATCGACCTGCCCTATATCGAGGAGCGGGCCGCGGAACTGGGCCTCTCCCTGCCCGGCAAGGATCAGACCGTCTACCTCAACCTCTCCGGCTCCGACCAGGCGGAGATCTACGCCTCCGAAAGCACCAACATCTTCCAGCGCATTCTCCAGGCCATCGAGAGAAGCGCCCGCGGATTGGTGGAATACCTGTCCTGACGCGCCGATACACTTGTAATAGCCAGGCGGGGCGGCAACTTCGCCGCCCCGCCTCTTTTCTATGGTGTGAAACTGTGCTATAATATGGTGTTGCCGGCGGCGCCGTTTCCGCCGGCCCAGGGACCGCTGCCGCTGCGCTCCGGGCCATTCTTCCCGCAGAAAGGATCGAACCCATGGCAAGAAGAAAGCTTCGCCTTTTGAAAAACCGGCGCCGCCAGGCCGGCGACGCCGCCGAACGGGCCAACCGCCGGGTGCTGGGCCGCACCTTCTGGCTGATGCTCCTGTGCGGCGTGGTGCTTTTTATCCCGCTGATCGCTACGCTCTACCGGCTGATGATCGTGGAACATGACCAGTACGAGGAGTGGGCCCTGCGCAACCAGACCCGCAGCACCACCCTCACCGCCTCCCGCGGCGTGATTTACGACCGGAATATGAATATCCTTGCCTCCAACGCCACGGTGGAAACCGTCTTCCTGGACCCCAACGCCCTGGCGCGGCGGATCGAGGAGGAAACCGAGAAGCGCGAGGCCGGCAAGGAATATAACCCCGCGATCTCGGTGGACTTCATCGCCGCCGGCCTGGCGGACCTTTTGGACGTGGAGCCGGACTTCGTCAAGGAGCAGGCCGCCGACACCGCCTATTACTATAAGGTCATCAAGCGGAAGGTCTCAGAGGAGACCGCCCAGGAGGTGCGGGAATTCATCAACGAGAACGAACTCTCCGGCATCATCAACCTGGAACTGGATTCCCGGCGCTACTATCCCTACGGCTCCCTGGCGGCCCAGGTGGTGGGCTTTGTCAACCTGGATGATGTGGGCGGCGATGGCTTGGAGGCCTATTACGAAACCACCCTCACCGGCAACGCCGGCGCGATTATCACCACCAAGGGCAACCGCGGCACCGAGATGCTCTATACCTATGAAAAATACTACGACGCCTCCGACGGCAACTCCCTGGTGCTGACCCTGGACATGACCGTGCAGTACTACCTGGAGAAGAATCTGGAGGAGGCCATCGAAAGATACGACGTCCTCAACGGCGCTTTCGGCCTGGTGATGAACGTCGACACCGGCGAGGTGCTGGGCATGGCCACCCTGGGCAGCTACGACCCCAACAACTACCAGGAAATCTACGACGAAGAACTGCGCGACGAGCTGGAGAACCAGTACCAGGCCGCCCTGCGCATGGGCGAGGGCACCCAGGCCTATACCGACGGCTTGGCCGCCTACAACGCCGCCGTGTCCACGGCGCGGCTGCGGCAGTGGCGCAACCGCTGCGTCTCCGACGGCTATGAGCCCGGCTCCACCTTCAAGCCCATCACCCTGGCCACCGGCCTGGATACCGGCGCCGTCACCGTCAACGACAGCTATGAATGCACCGGCTCATATAAATTCGAGGGACGCGACCAGGTCGTCAGCTGCTGGAAGGCGGCAGGCCACGGCACCCAGACCACCATGGAGGCATTGGGCAATTCCTGCAACATCGCCTTCTCCAACATGGGCCTGAAGATCGGCGCGCAGACCTTCTTCGAATACTTTGAGGCCTTCGGTTTTCGGGAAAAGACCGGAATCGACCTGCCCGGCGAGGCCGAGGGCATCTTCTTCCCCTACGAGCAGTTCACCCAGGTCGGCAACAACGCCAACCTGATCTCGGCCTCCTGGGGCCAGACCTTTAAGATCACCCCCATCCAGCTGGTGCGGGCCACGGCGGCGCTGGTCAACGGCGGCTACCTGCTGGAGCCGTACGTGGTCAAGGAAGTGCTGGACAGCGACGGCAACGTCGTCACCCGCAACGAGACCACGGTCCTCCGGCAGGTCATCAGCCAGGAGACCTCGGATATCATGTGCGAGATGTATGAATACGTCGTCGCGGGCGGCACCGCCAGCGGCGCGGCGGTCCCCGGCTACCGCGTGGGCGGCAAGACCGGCACCTCCGAAAAGATCGACGTCTATGACGAGAACGGCATCCAGGTCGATGACAAGATGGTCTCCTTTATCGGCGTGGCGCCGATGGAGGACCCGCAGTACGTAGTGCTGGTAGTGCTGGACACCCCCAGCACGGCCACAGGCCTCTATATCTCCGGCGGCATCATGGCCGCTCCCACCGGCGGCGCCGTCCTGGGTGACATCCTGCCCTACCTGGGCGTGGAGCCCAACTACACCGACGAGGAGCTGGAGCTGGTCACCGTCTCCGTGCCCGATGTGGTCGGCATGACCGAGGCCGAGGCTGCCGCCGCGCTGTCGGAAGAGAAGTTCACCTATCGCACCGTCGGCTCCGGCGCCACCGTAGTCGATCAGGTCCCCGCGGCGGGCGCCATGATCCCCGGCAAATCCGAGGTGGTCCTCTACTTCGGAGAGGAAGCCCCCGACGAGCAGGTGGAAGTGCCCGACTTCTCCGGCATGACGCTGGTCTACGCCCAGCAGTACGCCGAGAGTCAGGGACTCTACCTGCTGGTGACAGGCACCAACCAGGACCGGGCCGACGTCACCGCCACCTATCAGGACATTGAAGCCGGTACGGAGGTGCCGCTGGGCACCACCATCACCGTGGAATTCACCAACCACAGCGCCCAGGATTGACGCGTCCCATTCCACCGATACAAGGAGGAACCTACCATGAAACTCCAGGATTTGCTCCAGGGGCTTGCCCCGCTGGAGTTCCACGCCGACCCGGAGACGGAGATCACCGGCGTCGCCCATGACTCCCGCGCCGTACAGCCCGGCAATCTCTTTGTGGCCATCTCCGGTTTCGACACCGACGGCCACAAGTATATCCCCATGGCACTGGAACGGGGCGCCGCCGCGGTGCTGTGCGAAAAGGCGCCCGAGGCCGGCAGCTACGTCCGCGTGGCCGACACCCGGCTGGGCCTGGCCCAGGTGGGCGCCAACTGGTACGGCCACCCGGCCCGGCAGATGACCATGATCGGCGTCACCGGCACCAACGGCAAAACCACCACCACCTACCTGGTCAAACACATTCTGGAGGATTGCCTGGGGGCCAAGGTGGGCCTGGTGGGCACCATTCAGAACATGATCGGCAGCGAGGTGCTGCACACCGAACGCACCACTCCCGAGAGTCTCGAATTGCAGGCCCTCTTCCGCCAAATGGCCGACGCCGGCTGTACCCACGTGGTGATGGAGGTCTCTTCCCACGCTCTGAGCCTCCACCGGGTGGGCGGCGTCACCTTTGACGTGGGCCTTTTCACCAACCTCACCCAGGATCACCTGGATTTCCACCACACCATGGAGGAATATGGCCGGGCCAAGGCGCTTCTCTTCCAGCAGAGCCGGGTGGGCCTGGTCAACACCGACGACCCCTGGGCCCCACTTCTGATGGAGGGCGCCGCCTGCCCCATCCACACCTACGCCGCCCGGCGCGACGCCGACCTGCGGGCTTTGGACATCGACCTGGAGCCCCACGGCGTGGCCTTCACGGCCCGCTGGCAGGGCAGCGAGACACCCTGCCGCCTGGGCATCCCCGGAGCCTTCTCGGTCTACAACGCTCTGGGCGCCCTGGGCATCGCTCTGGCCCTGGGCATCCCGCCGCAGCAGGCGGCGGCGTCTCTGGCCACGGCTCAGGGCGTCAAGGGCCGCGCTGAGGTGGTCCCCACGCCCGGCAAGGACTACACCGTCCTCATTGACTATTCCCACACCCCCGACAGTCTGGAGAACATCCTCAAGACCGTCAAGGAGTTCGCCCGGGGCCGGGTCATCGCCGTCTTCGGCTGCGGCGGAGACCGGGACCCCATCAAGCGGCCCATCATGGGCAAAATCGCCGTAGACCTGGCGGATCACGTGGTCGTCACCTCCGATAACCACCGGACCGAGGACCCGATGGCCATCATCGACCAGATCCTCGTGGGCACCCGGGACAGTGCCACGCCGGTGACAGTCATCGAAAACCGCCGCCAGGCCATCCGCTGGGCCATGGACCACGCCGGCGCCGGGGACGTGATCGTCCTGGCCGGCAAGGGCCACGAGACGTACCAGGAGATCGGACACGAAAAATTCCATCTGGACGAGCGGGAGGAAGTCGCCGCCCACCTGATGGGGAATTGAGGGTTTGCCATGAAGGAACTGACACTGAAGCAGCTGGCCGCCTGGTGCGGCGGCGAAATCCACCCCGACGGCGCAGACGCCGCCGTCACCGGTACGCAGATCGACTCGCGCCTGATCCGCAAGGGCGACCTCTTTGTGGCCATTCCCGGCGAAAAAGTGGACGGCCACGACTTTATTTCCAAGGCCCGGGAGGCCGGCGCTGCCGCCGCCCTGGTCAGCCGGGTGGTAGACGACCCGCTGCCGCAGATTCTGGTGGTGGACACCGTACTGGCCTACGGCGACATCGCCCGGTCCTACCGGGAGGAAGCCGGTGTGGACGTCGTAGCTATCACCGGATCAGTGGGCAAAACCACCACCAAGGAGATGATCGCCTGCGTACTGGCGGGCAAGTACCGCGTCAGCAAGACCCAGGGCAATCACAACAACAATCTGGGCCTGCCCATCACGATCTTTGAAATGCCTGCCGACACCCAGGAGGCCGTGCTGGAGCTGGGCATGAACCACTTCGGGGAGATGCACTACCTCACCACCATCGCCAAACCCAACATCGTGGTCATCACCAACATCGGCACCATGCACATCGAACACCTGGGCACCCGGGAGGGCATCCTCAAGGCCAAACTGGAGATCATGGACGGCATCCAGGACGACGGCGTGGCCGTGTTCAACGGCGACGAGCCGCTGCTGTGGAACCTCCGGGAAGGCAGGCACCGGCGCATTTACTTCGGCATCGAGAACGACCAGTGCGACGTGGTGGCCGAGGACGTGCGGCAGATGGACGGCGGTATGTACTTCATCGTCCGGGGCATGGGCCAGCGGTTCCACGTCTACGTTCCCCAGGAGGGGCAGCACACGGTCTACAATGCCCTGGCTGCCATCGCCGTGGGCCTGCTGCGCAATGTCAGCCCCGAGACCATCCAGTATCAGCTGGGCATCTTCCACAACACTGGGATGCGGCAGCGGATTTTTGAGGAAAAGGGCTTCACCATCATCGAGGACTGCTACAACGCCGGACCCGAATCCATGGAAGCGGCGCTGAAGGTCCTCAAGGAGCATAAAACCGAGGGCCGCCGGATCGCCGTGCTGGGTGATATGCTGGAGCTGGGCAGCCGCACCATGGCCGAACACTACCGGGTGGGCCGGCTGGCCGCCCAGACAGCGCAGCTGATCCTCGCCTACGGCAAGCACTCCCAGCGTATCATCACCGGCGCCATCACCGGCGGCATGAGCAGCAAGTGCGCCCTCCACTTCGACGACCAGGTGGAGCTGGGCAACACCCTCAAGCGCATGGCCCAGCCCGGCGACGTGATTTTGTTCAAGGGCAGCCGCGGGATGCGGATGGAGCGCGTGCTGGAGCAGTTCCTGGCCGAAGGAGAGAAAAAGTAAAGGCCCCAAGGGCTTGAAATTGAACAAACGCCCGCCGGAGATCGTCATCCGGCGGGCCGGAAAGGAATATCCATGGGTATCATCGTCACACTGCTGGTCAGCTTCGCCCTGACCGCCATTCTGGGCCGCTTCCTGATCCCGGCCCTCCACGCCCTGAAGGCCGGCCAGTCCATCCGGGAGATCGGCCCCAAGTGGCACCAGGTCAAATCCGGCACGCCCACCATGGGCGGCATCATGTTCATCGTCCCCACGGCGCTTCTGGTAGTCCTCGGCTCCATTCCCGCCATGAAAAACGGGGAATACGACCACCTGCTGGTGCTGGGCCTCTCGCTGGCCTTCGGCGCCATCGGCTTTCTGGACGACTTCGTCAAGGTCCGACTCCATCGGAATCTGGGTCTGACGGCCCTGCAAAAGCTGCTCCTACAGCTGGCGGCGGCCTTCGTGTTCCTGGCGCTGCTGCGCTGGCACGGCAACCTCACCTACAGTCTCTATCTTCCCTTCTTCAACGTGTCTTTCCCCGTCCCCTGGGCGGTGTATATGCTCTTCGCAGGCTTCGTCATCGTTGGCTGCGTCAACGCCGTCAACCTGACCGACGGCATCGACGGCCTGGCCGCCGGCGTCACCACGCCGGTGATGCTCTTCTTCGCTGCCACGGCCTACCTCTGGGGCAGCAATACGCTGACCCTCTTCCCCGCCGCCCTGGCCGGCGGCCTGCTGGGCTTTTTGATCTACAACTTCCACCCAGCCAAGGTCTTTATGGGCGACACTGGCTCGCTGTTCCTTGGCGGCGCGGTGTGCGGCATGGCCTTCGCACTGGATATGCCCCTGGTGCTAATCCTGGTGGGCATCGTCTATATCGTGGAGACGGTATCTGTCATTCTCCAGGTGGGATATTTCAAGCTGACCCACGGCAAGCGCATTTTCCGCATGACGCCCATCCACCACCACTTTGAAATGGGCGGCTGGAGCGAGGTGAAGATCTTCACGGTCTTCACCGGCGTCACCGTCGTCATGTGCCTGCTGGCCTGGCTGGGCGTCTTCCAGCGGTTCTGAGCCCTGGCCCGGAATCGGCTACTCCCTCTCAGAAAGGATCTTTCCATGAACAATGCCATCCAATATCCCGGCCCGGTGGGCGAACGTCTGCCGGACCCGCCGGCGCCCCAGCCGGAAAAGCGAAAAAAAGAGAAGATCCTCTACGATGAGCGCGGACTTTTGGATCTGCCGTTTCTTCTTTTGACGGTGCTGCTGGTGCTGATCGGCGTGGTGATGATGTTCTCCGCCAGCTACGCCTCGGCCTATGTGGAAGAGGGCAGCTCCACGGCCTACTTCGCCCGGCAGGGGCTCTTCGCCCTGGTGGGCATCGGCATCATGCTCTTCGTCAGCCGCCTCAACTACCAGATGTGGCGCGCCCTCTCCTTCCCCATCATGGCCGGCACCATCTTCCTCCTGATGCTGGTCCCCATCTTCGGCACCAAGGAAAACGGCGCCCGGCGATGGATTTACCTGGGCTTCACCTCGTTCCAGCCCTCGGAGATCGCCAAGCTGGCCGTCATCCTCACCTTCGCCACGCTGATGTCCTCCTATAAGGACAAAATGAAGACCTTCCGCCACGGCGTGGTGCCCTTTGTGGCCATTCTGGCCGTCATCGCGCTGCTGCTGGCCCTGGAGCCCCACTTCTCGGCCATCATCATCATCTTCTGCGTCGGCGGCGCCATGATGTTCCTGGGCGGCACAGACCTCAAGTGGTTCGGCCTGGCCATCGTGGTGGCAGGACTCTTCGGCTTCATCTACCTCAAATTCATGGGCTACGCCTCAGACCGCATTGTCGCCTGGCAGGACCCCTGGGCCGACGCCTCCGACAACGGCTATCAGATCGTCCAGTCCCTCTACGCCATCGGTTCCGGCGGTCTGATGGGCCTGGGCTTGGGCCGCGGGCGGCAGAAGTACCTCTACCTCCCCGAGGAACACAACGACTACATCTTCGCCATCGTCTGCGAGGAGCTGGGCTTCGTCGGCGCCATGGTGGTCATCCTGCTCTTTATGCTCCTGATCCTCCGGGGCTACTGGATCGCGGTCCACGCCCGGGATCGCTTCGGCGCGCTGATGGTCGGCGGCCTCACCACGCTTTTGGCCCTGCAGGTCTTCTTCAACATCGGCGTCGTCACCAACTTCCTCCCGGCCACCGGCATCTCCCTGCCCTTCTTCTCCTATGGCGGCACGGCCCTCTTGCTCCAGCTCTTCGAAATGGGCCTGATCCTCAGCGTCTCCCGCCAGAGCAACAACCGGCTTCTTCTTTGATCGGAGGCATACATGAACGTCATTTTCACCTGCGGCGGCACCGGCGGCCACATCAACCCGGCCATCTCCGTGGCCAATCTTCTCCGGGAGCGGATGCCGGACAGCAAGATTCTCTTCATCGGCGCCGAGGACGGCATGGAGAAAAATCTCGTGCCCCGGGCCGGCTATGAGCTGGAGACCATCCGCATCTCCAACTTTCAGCGCAAGCTGACCCCGGCGGGGGTGTGGCACAATGTGACCACCGCCTGCCACATGGCCGGCTCCATGCAAAAGGCCAAGAAGATCATCCGCGCCTTCCAGCCCGACGTCATTGTGGGCACCGGCGGCTACGCCAGCTACCCGGCCCTCCACATGGGCGCGAAGCTGGGCATCCCCACCGCCGTCCATGAATCCAACGCCGTGCCGGGCCTCACCACCCGCATGGTGGCGGGGCACGTCAGCCGGATCATGGTCTCCCTGGCGGACAGCAGCAACCAGTATCCCGACCCGGAGAAAGTGACCGTCACCGGTACGCCGGTGGGCAGCGCCTTTCTCTACGGAGACCGGGAAAAGGCCCGGGCCGCCCTGGGCATCGGGGACGAACCGCTGATCGTCTCAGCCTGGGGCAGCCTGGGCGCCCGGGAAATGAACAAGAAGATCGCCCGTTTTATGGTGCGGGAGGCCCAGGACGGCCTCTACCGCCACGTCCACGCCACCGGCTCCTACGGCTGGCGCTGGATGCCGGCCTACGTCCGGGACCAAGGGCTCCTGCTGGAGAATCACCCCTGGCTGGATATGCGGGAGTACATCTACAATATGCCGGAGCTCCTGGCCGCGGCGGACCTGGTCCTCTGCCGGGCCGGCGCCGGCACCATCAGCGAGGTCTGCGCCTCAGGGACGCCCTGCATCATGATCCCCTCCCCCAATGTCACCGACAACCACCAGGAGAAAAACGCCCGGGTGCTGGAAAAGCGCGGCGCAGCGGTGGTGGTGCGGGAGAAGGACTGCGACGGCGACAGCCTCTACGAGACGGCCCGGGCGCTGCTCTCAGACCCGGACCGGCTCCGGGAGATGCGCCTGGCCGCCCGACGCCTGGCCGTGGTGGACGCCGCGGAACAAATCCTCCAGGTCATTCGAGACTTGGCGGCAGGAAAGGCATAGCCGCAAGCTAAATCAAAAAGGGATGTTTCAAAGCGATGGCTTTGGAACATCCCTTTTTTCGGCTCAACTCGGCAAATTCTTCGTTAATTTACACAAAAAAAGCGTCGAGCTATGCTGCGCCGCCCAATCTATGTTATACTAAAAATTAACAAATGCCTGGGAGGGGTTGCCATGCGCAAAGGGCTGCTGGGACTATGGATCCTATCGCTTTGCCTGCTGCTGGGCTGCGCGGCGCAGGAAGCTGCCGCGGAGGAGAAAACGCTCTGGGTCGTGACGGAGCAGTCCATGTCGGACGGGATGCGCTACCAGGCCAATGAGATCGCCAAGGCCTTTATGGACGCCCACCCGGATATGACGGTTCAGCTGGATATCCTGCCGGTGGACGCCGACCAGCGGGAGCTCTATCTCTACCAGCTGCGGACGGAGATTCTCTCCGGCGGCGGACCGGACGTCTATCTGCTGCCCACCGGCAGCACCCTGTACCGGGACGTCAACTACGGCCGGGTGATGGAGTACGAGATCGAACCACTCTTCCCCGATGTCCAGCTGGCCATGGTCAACGGTCTCTTTACCGACGTGAGCGCCTACTACGACCAGGACAGCGCACTCCACACGGAGGCGCTCAATGCCGCCGTGATGGATGCCGGTGTGTTGGACGGGCGGCGGTATGTGCTGCCGATCCGCTACAATCTGCCTGTGCTGCTGGCAAATCCGGAGGCCATCGAAGTCCGGGAGGACCTCTGCCTGGAGGACTTGGCCGAGCTGGCCGTGGAGACCCAGGACACCATGCTGGCCGTGTCCCTCCAGATGCCGGACGACCTCTCTTGCTTTGCCCAGGTCTTTGACTACGAGGCCGGCGAAGTGCTGCTGACCCAGGAAGAGCTGGTGCGCTACTTCACCCTCTATCAGCAGATCCACGCCATGACGCCCGCCGCCATCCGGGCCATGGGCGAGGCCACCTTTGAGACGCTCTACCAGGACTACCCAGAGGAATTCCGGCCTGCGCTGGAGGAGTGGCTGGAGACCTACCCCTATCAGAACAACTATTACTGCGAGGTACCGTACTTCACCAGCCACCGGACCTATTGGCGCACCGACGGCTTCCCGGTCTACACCGGCGACCTCATCGACACGCTCCACGCCGTGGCCGTGGACAAGTACCTGGAGGTCCAGTCGATCTATCAGCCCCTGCGCACGGCCCGGGGCACCGTCACAGCCACCGTCACCTACTTCGGGGCCGTGGGCGCCGGATGCGGCGACCCGGCGCTGGCCTATGAATTTCTCCGGGCATTCCTGGACGAGGACGCCCAGTGGGAAATTCTCCGGCCCAGAGCGAACTACGAAAACTGCCGCTTCCTCTGGGAGCTGCCGCCCGAGCCGCAGAACCGCGGCTTTATCGAAAACAGCTGGCCGGTGCGCACCCAGGGTTCGGTGTACTATCTATGGGATACCCTGGAATATCAAATGCTGGGCGCCGGCTTTTTGCGGGGCGGCACCGGCACCAGAGGGCCTTATGACATCAAGCAGACCACCAAGCAGGTCTACGCCTTCTGCAACCGTCTCCCCATGGGGGAGGAGGATATGCCGCTCCTGTTCACCGATATCGACGAGGTTCGCTTTCCGGTCCACCTGAGCCAGGCGGAGTCCATGGCCCAGGCGCTCCAGCAGCTGAACGAGGAAGACGGTACGCCTACCGATGCCGATATCGAAGACTTGGCGGCACAGCTTCACCAGAATCTCTGGTGGCACCTGGCGGAGGGATGAAACCATGAAGCACGCAACACTCAAAGCCAAAAATGCCCGGGACGGGTATCTGCTCATCGCGCCGCTGCTGCTGGGTATGCTGGTCTTTTACGCCGTTCCCTTCTTCCTGGTGGTGCGCAAATCCGTCTACCACGGTGTGGGCAACTCGGAGCGGTTTGTCGGCCTGGATAATTTCCGCGACATTCCCGGCAACGCCGTGTTTCAGCTGGCCTTCGGCAACACCCTCAAGTTTCTGCTGGTGTCCCTCCCGCTGATTCTCATTCTCTCCTTTGCCATCGCGCTGCTGCTGCGCAGCCAGGCCCAAAAGCACGAGACGCTCAAGTCCGTGCTGCTCCTGCCCTATATCATGCCCGTGGCCGGCACGGTGCTGCTGATTCAGGTGCTGTTCGCCCAGGCCGGCGTCCTCAACCGGGGACTCTACACCCTGGGCCTGCCCATCACCGACTGGCTCCAGTCGGAATACGCCTTTGGCGTGGTGGTGCTGCTCTACCTGTGGAAAAACACCGGCTACGGCGTGATCCTTCTGCTCTCCGGCCTGGTGACGCTCTCAGAGGAACACGACCAGGCCGCGGAGCTGGACGGCGCCACCCGCTGGCAGCGGCTCTGGTACATCACCATCCCCCAGATGTGGTACAGCATCTTCTTCACCGCGGTGTTCTCCCTGATCAACGCCTTCAAGTGCTTCCGGGAGATTTTGCTGGTGGGCGGCGTCCACCCCCACTCCAGCATCTATATGCTGCAGCACTTCATCAACAACGCCTTTGAAAATCTCAACTATCCCAAGCTGTCGGTGGCGTCGATTCTGCTGCTGCTCCTTCTGACGGCGCTGTTTGCCGCCACCTACTGCTGGGTGATGAAAAAGGAGGCTTACAAGGAATGAAGCAGCGTTCCCTCTCCGTCTCCTGCCTGGCCCTGGTGCTGACGCTGGCGTGCGTGGCGCCCTATGGCTATGTGCTGTTCCAGAGTTTCTTCCGAGACGGCGGCCTGACTTTGTGGGGCTACTTCCAGGTGTTCCTCAACGAGACGCAGTATCTGGCCCGCTTCTGGACCAGCCTGGGGCTGACCTCCCTCATCGCCCTGGCGCAGCTGCTGGTCTCTCTGCTGGCAGGCTTCGGCTTTGCCAAGTGCAATTTCCCCGGAAAAAAGGCCATTTTCTTCGTCTTGATGATCCTGATGATCCTGCCCCTGCAAGTGACGCTGGTGCCCAACTATCTGATGCTGGACCAGCTGGGCTTGCTGGACACCTACTACGCCCTGGTGCTGCCGGCCATCTTTGTACCCCTGGGCACCTTTATCATGACCCGGAGCTTTCAGTCTGTCCCCAAGGAAGTGGTGGAGGCGGCGCGGCTGGACGGCTGCACCACCCTGGGGGTGATCTTCCGCATCACCGCGCCCATGAGCAAAAGCGGCCTGGTGTGTACCCTGCTCCTCTCCTTCCTGGACGCGTGGAACATGGTGGAGCAGCCCATGGTGTACCTCAAGGACTTTTCCATGTACCCTATCTCGGTGGGACTCGCCGCCATGCCGCCCACAGAGGTGGTGGTGCAGATGGTCTGCTGCATTCTGGTGGCGCTACCGCCGCTGTTCCTCTTCGCCTTCTTCAACCGGGAGCTGGTGGAGGGCATCGCGCTGGGAGGTGAGAAAGGATGAAAAAGCGGGTCCTGCGCCTCTTTTCCCTGATTCTCTATCTCCTTTGCGTCTGCACCATCCTCAGCTGGAAGATCGAAACGGAGCAGATGGCGCTCATTCAGTACGAATCGCGGGTCACCGAGGAATCCCGCACCTCCACCGATGTGCGCATCGGCGCCATCTTCACCGACGCCGACGGCGTCAATCACCTCTTCCAGGTGGTGGACGGCGCCGGCTGGGAGGCCGGGCTGCGAATCGAAGAATTGTCCCCGGAGATTTGGTCCGTGGCCGTGAACCCCAACGGCCAGCCCTACGCTACAATCCTCGGCGGCGCCAATTACCGCATCGTCACCAGCGCCGCCCGCCAGCCCCGGGACGGTGAAAAAGCCCAGGTGGTGGAAGACTTTGAGACTGTAGAGGACACCTACCTGGCCCTCTACCCCGACGGCGTCACCGAGCCGCTGAAGCTGCCCGACCAGCTGACTCTGGCCCGTCAGGGAGAGAGCGCGCTGCTCTTGACTTGCCAGGAGGGGCAGCTGCCCTTCCTGCCGTCGTCGCTCAAGGCCGCCTCCATCACCACCGGAGAGGCCCAGCAGATCTATAGCCTCACCGAAGCCACCCAACTGCTCCAGGCCCTGCCCGCGGCGGCAGCCCTGCCGGGACTGGTACTGTTGGGGCTGGTGCTGTGGGCGCTGAGCTGCTGCTTCAGCCTGCGGATGCATGAAACCCGCGGCCTCGTCTATCTGAACGTCGTGCTGATCGCGGCGTCTCTGGGGGCGCTTTACTGGGTCGCTGCCAGCTTTGACCTGCCCGCGTCCATGCTGCCGACGGCCGGCGTCCTCCAGTGGCGCGACTATGCCGCGGCATACACGCAGATTTTCGAAGCCCTGCAGTCCCTGGGCATGGGCGACCATCCGCTCTTCTCCCTCCTTCCGGCCATGCTGGAGCAGGCCGCCGTGGTGCTGCGCGTCAGCCTGGGCCTGCTGGTAGCCATACCGCTCTTGGAGGTCGCGGGACTTCTGCTCTGGACGCGCCGGGCCCGCCGCCGGGAAGCGCAGCCGTAGGCGCGGCGATTGAGGGAAGAGGGAATAGGGAAGAAGTGCGCTTCGCACGCTGTAGGGGCGGCCTATATGGCCGCCCCTACAGCACCGGCGATTACCACCAGCGTCGGATGAGTCTGAGCATCGTAGGGGCGCGCATCGCGCGTCCGCCAGCCCGCGCGTCCACCGCACGTGCGGTAACGCACCAGCAAAGCCTCCCCTAACGCCCGCAGGGCTTTAGGGGAGGTGTCATGGCCTTTGGCCATGACGGAGGGGTTGTTTGGCACTGCCGATCTCCATAAGGCTTGCGGTGGTCGGCGGTTCTGATCCCCTCCGTCACAGCTTCGCCGTGGCGGACCGCAACGCGGGCCGGGAAGGCTTCGTTGCAACCCGGAGGTGGCGCGAAGCGCCGGAGGGGATCAGAACTTGAGACTATTGCAGGTTGACAACCCCTCAGTCAGCCTGCGGCTGACAGCTCCCCTTACACAGGGGAGCCTTTTGGTGCCGCCCGCGCTGGGGTGCGTATTGCATCGGCCTGCGGCGGGAATCGCAACCTGGGCACGGGCGGATATATAATCCGCCCCTACGGCGGCGACGGGGGTGCGGCGGGAATCGCGGCCTGGGCACGTGCGGCCATACAGGCCGCCCCTACGGCGGTACCGCTGGCGCGGTGGGAATCGCCAGCAGGCGGACGCGCAATGCGCGCCCCTACGGTTGGTGCGTTGGCGCAGGTGTGTCTAGCGCGCCAGTGCGGCACGGGCGGCCATCAAGGCCGCCCCCACAGGTGGAGGCGAGCCTGCGGGTGTGCGGGCGTTCTGGAAGCGCCCTCCTACGGCGCCGCCAGGGCCTCCAGCCCGGCGGGGTCCGTCAGCTCCACCGTGCCCCGGGCCAGCCGCACCATGCCCTCGCTTTGGAAATACCGCAGCATCCGCGTCACCACCTCCCGAGCAGTGCCCAGGTGGGCGGCGATTTTTTCATGGGTCAGGCGGAGGGCCTTTGCTCCCTCCAGGCGGCTCTCTTCCAGCAGGAAGGCAGCCAGCCGCTGGTCGAACCGCCGCCACATCACCTGCTCCATCAGCCACATCACCTCAGAAAACCGGGTGGCCATGATCTCGTTGGTGTAATTGGCCAGCTGGGCCGATTCCTCCATCAGCCCCTGGTAGATCGGGGCCGGAATCAGATAAAACCCGGCGTCTTTCTCCACTTCGATGGTAATGTCAAACTGGATGCTGCGCATCATGCACGAGGCGGAAAAGAGGCAGATATCCCGGGGGAAGAGGCGGTAAATAGTGATCTCCCGCCCCTCCGGCGAGAGAAGGCTGGCCCGCAGCTGCCCTTTCGCCACCAGCAAAAGCCCTAAGCAGTCGTCCCCGCCCCGGCGGAGAATCGTCCCCGCCAGCGCCTGCCGCCAGGCGGCGCTCTCCTCCAGCCGCCGCCGCTGCGGGGGCGTCAGTTTCTCCCACATGGGGAAAAATTCCGATACGTTCATAAAGACCCTCCCCGTCAGGGAAACGCTGATTCAATCGCAAAAGTAGGCGGCGAGAGATTTTGTTTCAAATGAAAGTTTGGAAACCGCCGCAATACTGGATGTCTTGCCAGATTTCCAAGCTGCACCGTTGGAGCAAAAGATCCGCCGGCTGCCGCTGTCTATTGAATCGGCGTTTACTCTGGAAGTCGTTGCGTTCTTCGCGCAACACCAGTATAATATAGACTGCACCGGAAGGCAAATGGTGATTTCGTCACGGTAGTCTTTCGGCTTTTCGGATAAACTAAAGAAAAAACGAAAGGGGCGAGGCCAATGGCAGCGCAGCAGTGGACGGATGTACAGTGGAAGGAAGGACTTTCCCAGGAGGACAAGCTGGTTTTAGTGGAATTCTGGGCACCCTGGTGCGGATACTGCCGCCGGATCGGCCCGGCCCTGACCAAGGTGGCCGAGCAGTACGCCGAGACCGTCACCGTGGCCCAGATCAACATTGACGACTTCCCCGCCCTGGCGGACGATCAAGGCGTGGAGCTGGTGCCCACGTTCCTCCTCTACCGGGGCGGCACGCTGCTGGACACCCTGGTGGCTCCCGGCTCCAAGGCCGCTCTCGACGCCTTTCTGGCGCCGCATCTCAAATGATCTAGGAGGTTCTCCATGGACAAGATTTACGATGTTATGATCGTCGGCGGCGGCCCCGCCGGCTACACCGCCGCCCTCTACTGCGCCCGGGCCGGCTTCTCCACCCTGGTGCTGGAGAAGCTCTCCGCCGGCGGCCAGATCGCCCTGACCGAGCAGGTGGACAACTACCCCGGCTTCGACGAGGGCATCGACGGCTTTACCCTGGGCCAGAAGATGGAGGCCCAGGCCGAGCGCTTCGGCGCGGAGACCGAGCTGGCGGAGGTCCTCTCCCTGTCCCTCCAAGGAGAGGTCAAATCCGCCGTAACCACCGAGGGCACCTTCCAGGCCCGGGTGGTAATTCTGGCCACCGGCGCCAACCCCCGCCCCCTCGGCGTGGCGGACGAAGAGGCCTTCCTGGGCCGGGGCGTCCACTACTGCGCCGCCTGCGACGGGATGTTCTACCGTGGCAAGACCGTGGCCGTGGTGGGCGGCGGCAACACCGCCGCAGCCGACGCGCTGCTGCTCTCCCGCGTGGCCAAGGAGGTCCACCTGATCCACCGGCGCGACAGCCTCCGCGCCACCAAGATCTACCATCAGCCGCTCCAGGAGGCCTCCAACGTGGTCTTCCACTGGAACAGCACCGTGGAATCCCTGCTGCCCGGCGAGGCCTTCACCGGCCTGCGGCTCCGGGACAAGGTCAGCGGCGCCGTGACCGACCTTGCCTGTGACGGCGTGTTCGTCAGCATCGGCAGAAGCCCCAACACCGCGCTGGTGGCGGGCCAGGTGGAGCTGGACCCGGCGGACTACGTGGTGGCCGACGAGACCACCCGCACCAACCTGCCCGGCGTGTTCGCCGTAGGCGACGTCCGCACCAAGGCCCTGCGCCAGGTGGTGACTGCCGCCGCCGACGGCGCCGTTGCCTCCCACTACGCCGAGGAATACCTGGCCGAGCTGGGCCGGTGAGGAGGCGCAAATGACATATCTCATCTCCTTCCTGGAGGGGATCATCACTTTCCTCTCCCCCTGCCTTCTCCCGATGCTCCCCATCTACCTCTCCTACTTCGCCGGCGGCGGCATCCGTTCCACCGGGAAAACCCTCCGCAATGCCCTGGGCTTCATCCTGGGCTTCACGGTGGTCTTCATGGCCATGGGCGCCCTGGCAGGCACGGTGGGCAGTTTCCTCAAGGCCCACCAGACAGCGGTCAACATCGTCTCCGGCCTGATCGTCATCGCCTTCGGCCTCAGCTTCCTGGGGGTGTTCCGTCTCTCCTTCCTCAAGGGGAGCCGCTTCCGGGTGCAATCGGAGCAGATGGGCTTTTTCTCGGCGCTGGTCTTCGGCGTCGTCTTCTCCCTGGGATGGACGCCCTGCGTGGGCGCGTTTTTGGGCTCGGCCCTGGCCCTGGCCTCCCAGCAGGGCCACGCGCTGACGGGCATGGGGATGCTCCTGGCCTACTCCCTGGGCCTGGGCGTGCCGTTCCTCCTCAGCGCCCTGCTGATCGACAAGCTCAAATCCGCCTTTGACTGGGTCAAGGCCCATTATCAGATCATCAACACCATCAGCGGCGGCCTGCTGATCCTCATCGGCGTGCTGATGGCCACCGGTACCCTGGGCCGTCTGCTGGCCCTGCTCAGTTAGGAGGCGCCATGGACAAGAAAAAGAAAACCTGGATCATCCTGGTCATCGCCCTGGCCGTGCTGCTGGGCGGCGCCTATGCCCTCTACACGGTCCTGAGCCCCCAGCTTTCCCACAGCGCCCTGACCGTGACAGGCGGCTCGCCGGAGCAGGAGCCTGCTGCATCACCGGAGGAGCAGCCGAACGAGGATGCCGGCGCGGCGCAGGACCCAGATAGCGAAACTGACCCTGACGCGCCCCAAGACGCGGATGGTGAAACCGAGCCTGATGAGACACAGGCCGCGGAAGGCGAGGCAGATACCGATGAGACGCAGGGCGCGGACAGCGAAGCCGAGGCCAATCCGGTGCCGGATTTCACCGTGGTGGACGGCGCGGGCAACGAGGTGGCGCTCTCGGACTACTTCGGCAAGCCCATCGTCCTCAACTTCTGGGCCAGCTGGTGCGGCCCCTGCCAGAGTGAAATGCCCGACTTCCAGGCGGCCTATGAAGCGCTGGGCGAGGACGTGCAGTTCCTGATGGTCAACATGACCGACGGCAGCCGGGAGACGCTGGAGAGCGCCCAGGACTATATCGCCCAGCAGGGCTTCACCTTCCCGGTCCTCTTTGACACCGCTTCCAGCGCCGCCATCGCCTACGGCGTCTACTCCCTGCCCACCACCTATTTCATCGACGCCCAGGGCAACGGCATTGCCCAGGCCCGGGGCGCCATCGACGCCGAAACGCTCCAGACCGGCATTGACATGATCTATACCCCATAACCCAAAACACCGCCGCAGCGCATATGGCTGCGGCGGTGTTTTGGGTTCGGCTCACAGCAGCTGCGGCAGCTGGGCCAGCTGGGCGATCTCGTCCAGCAGATACTCCGGGTGCGCCTGCGCCTGGAGTTCCTCCACGGAGAAGGTGGTGGGTACGGCGGCGGCGTCCATCCCGGCGGCATGGGCGGCGGCGATGCCGCTGAGGGCGTCCTCCACCACCAGGCAGTTCTCTGGTGCGACGCCCACCCGGCGGGCACCCTCCAGGTAGATGTCCGGGAAAGGCTTCTTCCGGGCCACATCGGACCCCGTCACCAGCGCGGTGAACAGCGACTCCGGCGCACCCACGGCCTCCAGATTATAGCGCACCTTCCGCAGGTCCGCCGCCGAGCAGACAGCCAGCTTCAGCCCCCGGCTGTGGAGCGTCTCCAGCATCTCTGCCACACCCCGGGGCACCCGCGCCTCGGCCCGGACGCGGCTGCCGTAATAGTCGTAGGCCCGTTCCTTCATGGCCGTGTCATAGGGGACGCCGTGCTTCTCCGCCACACCGCCCACAAAGCGGTCCTCGCCGCAGCCGGTGAACTCCAGGAAGTCCTCGTCCCGGGCCGTGACGCCGTAGTCCGCCAGGGCCTGGATGGCCGAGGCCCGCATCAGCCACTCGGATTCGATCAGTACGCCGTCCATGTCGAACAGTACAGCTTGATATTGCATCGTTACGCCTCCTGTGAAAGTGAAATTCGTATATTCGCACGCCGAAGCTGCTTTTTGCACCCTCTGTGCCGCGCCAAAGGCTCCCCTGGGTAAGGGGAGCTGTCTCGCGAAGCGAGACTGAGGGGTTGTCTCAGCCCCAGCCCGCCGGAGGCGGGTCACATTGCCGCAAGCGCTCAGACACCGCAGGCTGGTGTTGCCTCCGGCGGGTGACTCTTCACCGCGGAAAAGTCCCCAAAACGCGCCGGGGGCTGCGGCCCTCGGTCCCCTGTACGGCCCCGCGGCGTACATCCCAAGAAAAGGCATCTCCCAGGCAGTTACGCTCCACCAGGTCATCCCGTTCCATACTGCCTACCCCTTCCCGGCTTCGCGCAGGCCAGTATCATCTGTCGCTCGTTACGGCTAAAGGGGTTTTCTCTAAGGCCGCACCCACTGCCTCGGAACACGGGACGTCAACTGCACGCGGCAGTATTTCTCCGCAACATCCGGTTTTGCCGTAGGGGCGCGCATCGGGGGTCGTGCTGTTGCCGCAACTGCCCGGAAATCGCCAGATAAGCGGGCCGATGTGGGCATCGGCCCCTACAGAGTCACCCCTCCGGCGTTGCGCGCCGTAGCCCCGGTACAAAAAAGAGGACGCGGCGGAGCCGTGTCCTCTTACAGGCGGAATTAGAGCGCCTTCTTGGCAGTCTCCGCCAGCAGGGCGAAGGCGGCGGGGTCCTGGATGGCCATCTCGGAGAGGGTCTTGCGGTTCATCTCCACACCGGCCTTCTTGAGACCATACATAAACCGGGAATAGTTGAGGCCCAGAGGAGCCACAGCGGCGGAGATCCGGGCGATCCACAGCTGCCGGAACTCGCGCTTCTTCTGCTTGCGGCCCACGTAAGCGTAGACGCCGGACTTCATCACGGCCTGCTTGGCCATCTTAAAGTGGGTAGACTTGGAACCCCAGTAGCTCTTG
>LBJMR02800__coassemble_344_pt1 | contig 37349 bp, 28 predicted proteins | sample LBJMR02800__metabat2_low_PE_023 | metagenome-assembled genome bin LBJMR02800
AAGCAAAAGTTGTAGAAAAGTTGTAGTTGTAAGCCCTTTTTACTACATCTTGTGCAGTCCCGTTTCGTCAGACGCTATATATTGTGGAATTTTAGTCCAAAGGCTTCATCGTGGGGAATAGGAGAAGGTACCGGAATAGTAGGTGTACAGCTCCAGGGGCTTCTGATACTTCAATACGGAGTAGGTCGTCACCAGGCACAGCGCCATGGTGAGCCCCCAGGCGAAGCCCCGCTGGAGCTTGGCAACCCGCCGCCGCTGCTTCGTCTCCAGGCTCATGCGCCCGGTCATCGGCGTCCGCACCGCCGCCTGGAAGGTGAGCATCCGCATAGCCGCCACGCCCAGCACCCACAGCAGGACCGTCACCGCCACAGCTACCCAGGGGATAGCCACCACTACGGCCACAGAGCCGGAGAAGACCAGCAGCCGCAGCAATCCCGCGGTACCTGCCGCGCCCAAAGCCGTCCCCAGCGCCACTGCCGGAACGGCCAGCAGCACCGTCTCCAGGAGCAGCAGCCGCCGCAGCTGCATCTTTGACGCGCCGAGGCTCCGCAGCCGCACGATCCGCCGAACGTCGCTCTGGAGCTCCAGCAGATAGACGGCTACGACAGCCAGCAGCGTGATGACCAGAATCAGGCCCACATAGAAGGTGTTGTAGTCCGCCAGCAAATACACCGTTCCGGCAGAGAGGTTGATGCAGCCGGAAAAGTCCTCCTCCGCGCTGCGGGTGGCGGCCAGATGGCCGTCCACCTCGTCCCGCAGGGTCTCCTCCATGCCCTCCATCGGCGTATAGAAGTAGGACGTGAGCGGCGGGCGAACCAGGCCGGACTCGTAGGAATCGGCCCGAGCCTGGGCTTCTGCGATGATGGCTTCGCCGTCCTCGGGCAAAATGATGGCGCTGTTGAGCAGCCGATCCTGTGCATTTGCCTCCAGAATCCAGATGTGCGCATACTCATGCAGCACGCCGGTCAGAACAAAATCCCAGGACACGAGCAGAAACGAATCGGGGTCCTCGGCCTGGGGGATATACATCGGAACACTGATGATCTGCCCGACCGTAGGCTCATAGCCCAGGGCGGCAATCAGGTCCGCCTCCATGGCAATCTCCCCGGGTTGCTCCGGCAGGCGGCCTTCGTCGAGCCGAATGCGGCCCAGTTCCAGAAAGGTCTCATCCACAGATCCCACGCCGCTGACCGGAGTCGTAACCCTGACCCGGCCATAGTTGACGCTCTCCCCTAACTGGTCCAACCAATCCCGCTGCTCCAGGAAGGCGCGGTCCTCCGCTTTCCCGTCGGGAATAGCGCCGTACCAGCCGCCGTAAGTATTTTTGAGCAGCTCCGCGTTGGTACGGTCCATGCTGCCCATCACCGAGAGTATCACCGCAAAGGCGAAGGACAAGAGCAGCACCAGGAAAAGCAGCAGGGAGCTGCGCCTGCGCCGCAAAATGCCCTGCCGCGCCAGTGTGAATAGATCATGGTTCATGGGATCTCCGCCTCTCTGAAAAAGAAATTGGGGGTCAAGCGAGACGCGAACCGGCCCCGCTGCAGATGCTTTGTATGATGGAATGCTGCTTTTATAGCGCATTCCCCGCCGTCTTCGAATCACTGGATATACCATGTTTTGATACATATTTGCTTGCATCGCTGGGAAATACCTGCACATGCAGTGTATCAGACACGTTGAGTTTCACCGGTGTCACCGCAAATAACAGATCATATTGTTCTGCCAATGCTTGTACATCCTGGAACATCTGTTCCGCATCCGCAGTGGAATCTATGCTGACAAATCCTTCGCACTTTTGCGAATAATATATTTCCTGATAATATGCATTCACATCATCTGTCGGTTCATATGCAATATCGTAAAACGGCACAATGATGTGCTGATCGAGCGGAATATCCATATTAAATTGCAGCACTGCGTTCTTTTGCAGGAAACCGATCACCTGAAATGTAAGAGGCTGGGTATGCAGAGACAACGCAAGCATATCGCCGACGTCGTAGATTTCCAAATAATCATAACCCAGAATGACTGGAATGACATCTGTCACTGCTTCGACTTGAAAGTCCTCCTCTTGAAAATTAGAACCAATTTCAACTACATTGTCAAATGCGCCGTATATAGATTTGCCGATCATCAGTGTTTTCAGCTGCGTGTGGCAGTTATTGTCGTCGCCCATGCCATTGACGGAGCCGTTGGCAGAAAACTTCACATCCCCCGTGTAGGTACCAACATACTCCAAGGATTGGGGGTGATATTCCACCCGATCGAAGGTCTTGTTCAATTCCCCATAGAATTCCTTCAACCGGCTCAGACCATCCGGGGCATCAAACAGCGATGAAAAGCTCGGATTATCTCCCATTCCATATAGAGAACCCATAAAATAGTAGTCCAGATCAACCGGATTTGCCGGTGCTTCCGGCAGTGGTTCCTCCACCCCCTCTTCCAGCGGCGCTTCTTCCGCAGGTTCCGCTGCATGCTCCCCGGCAGACGGCGCCGCGGCAGGCTGTTTCTCTTCCCGCCCCTCCTGCGCATCCTGGGTCTGCACCAGCTCGGCGTCTTTCTCCGGCGCGAAAGACTGCCGGCATCCGACTAGAAGAACCACGGCACACAGAAAAGAGAGTGCAGCAAACCATCGCAGTTTGTTTGTCATAACTGATCCATCCTTTCCAGGTCACACAGAAAGCGCTGCCCCCAATCCTGGGAATCGCATCCATTTTCTGGCCTACAGAAAAAGACGAAGCCTACGGCACCCGCGTTGCGGGTTCGGCGGAGAAATCAGCCCCGGAAAATTGGATACCCTGCACAATGCCGCGGCAGTGGGCCCGCGGACGGGGTTGATTTTTGGAACGGGACGTGGTATTATTGACATATGTCGAAAACAAAGGAGGCGGCGGGATGGCACGGCCCTGCAAGCGCCGGCGGGTATGGATGGAGCCGGAGTACAGCCGCTTTCTGCCGGATGGAACACCGGCGGAGGGCTGCGAGGTGCTGACGGTGGACGAGTTTGAGGCGATCCGGCTCCTGGACCTGGAAAGCCTGACCCAGGAGCAGTGCGCCCAGCAGATGGGCATTGCCCGGTCCACCGTGGCGGACATCTGCGAAAGCGCCCGCCGGAAGATCGCCGGCAGTCTGGTCTACGGAAGGCCCCTGGTGATTTCCGGCGGACATTACCACATCTGCGGCGCCGGCGACGGCGCACCCGTTCCGCCTCTGACAAGAAAGGAAGCAGTGCAAATGAGAATCGCAGTCACCTATGAGGACGGCATGGTGTTCCAGCACTTCGGGCACACCGAACAGTTCAAGCTCTATGACGTGGAGGACGGCCATGTCACCGCTGCCCAGGTGGTGAACACCAACGGCCAGGGCCACGGCGCGCTGGCGGGCTTTCTGACCGCGGCGCAGGTGGATGTGCTGCTGTGCGGCGGCATCGGCGGCGGCGCCCAGGCCGCCCTGGCTGAGGCCGGCATCCAGCTCTTCGGCGGCGTCACCGGCGCGGCGGACGAGGCCGTGGCCGCCTACCTGGCCGGGACGCTTCACTATGTCCCCGGCATCCGCTGTGACCACCACGGCCACGGCCATGACCACGACTGCGGCAGCCACGGCTGCGGCGGCGGCAGCTGCCATCACTGACCCATGCACCGCAATCTCTGACTGCGGGCCAAACCAAACAGGCGCTGCCTCCCAAGAGAGGCGGCGCCTGTTTGTCAGCGTGTCAAAAACCTCCGAAAGCAGAAAATAAGCCTCGCAGAGTTTCGCCGCCTCAGCGGCGAAATAAAATATAAATCGCGATTTCCAGGGACATGCGCATCGGAAATCGCACTTTACGCCCCAAAAGGTTCGACAGTTTTTCGAAGAAAACCGAGAACCTTTTGGGGTGCTGATGCCGATGACGGCGGCATTTTTGGCCTGGAAGGCGCCGTAGGCATTGGTGGGGTGCAATCTCTTTTGTCAAAAAAGCAACGCTTTTTTGACAGTCTGAGGCGCTGCCTCCCAAGAGAGGCGGCGCCTGTTGTTATTCGCCGGGTCAGGCCGGGAGGATCCTGCCGTCCTCGATCTGGATCACCCGGTCGGCCAGGGAGGCCACGCTCAGATCGTGGGTGACCATGACCAGCGTCTGGCCGAACCGGGCGGCGCAGTCCCGCAGCAGGGCGACGGTGGTTTCGCCGCTCTTTTTGTCCAGGTTGCCCGTGGGCTCGTCGGCAAAGATCAGCTGGGGCTTGGCCAGCACCGACCGGGCGATGGCCACCCGCTGCTGCTCGCCGCCGGAGAGCTCGTTGGGGTATTTTTTCAGCTTGTCGTCGATGCCCAAGAGCTCCGTCACCTGCCGCAAAAACTCCTTGTCCGGCTTCTTGCCGTCCAGCTTCAGGGGCATGGCGATGTTGTTGAGGACTGTGTACTCGTCCAAAAGGTTAAATTGCTGGAACACAAAGCCCATATTCCGGCGGCGGAAGGCCGCCATCTTGGCGTCGGAATAGGCGTATAGATCCTCGCCGTTGAGGATCACCTTGCCCGCGGTGGGCTTGTCCAGACCGCTGAGAATGTGCAACAGCGTGGACTTACCCGAGCCGCTGCGGCCGATGATGGCGTAGAAGAGGCCGGCCTCGAAGTCGGCGCTGACGCCGTTCAGGGCGTGGACCTCGCCGGAGGCGGCATAGTAGGTCTTGTGAATGTCCTGTGCAGATAAAATAATACCCATATTCTCACCTCATCGCTCCTGCGAGAGCATTTCCATCAGATTGAGCTTATAGAGCCTTCCCTTGGCCGCAAAGTACAGGGCAACCACCAGCAGAAATTCCCCGAGGAGCAGCAGGGGGAAAAACCAGGTGTAGCGCAGATTTTCCAACTGCCGCACCAGGAGCTGGAGAATCGCCGGGACGACTTCCTCATTTCGCTGGTAGACCAGAATCGCGTCCCGCACGCCGAAGGCCACATAGATGCCGCAGCCCGCGACGATGGCCGCCACGGCCTGAACCGCCGCCTGCCGGGCCAGAGCTCCGTTCTGCTGCCGCCGGGACATCCCCAGGGCCCGGAGGATGCCGTAGCGCCGCCGCTCCCGCTGGGCCTCCAGCTCCAGGGTGCTGAACAGGATCAGCGCGGCAATCAGCCCGATGCACACGCCCGTGCCCGCCAGGGTCAGCATGGTCTGGAGATGGCTCTGGATATTAGCCGCGTACAGAATGCGGGTGTTCCCCATGCCCAGCTGATACCGCTGGGCCAGCTGCGCCACCGCATTGTCGGTGAAGAGGTACTCGGCGTTGGCGTCGGCAAATAAGTATAGTTCCTCAAAGCCCATCCTGCCGCCGGCCCGATAGGGCCCCAGCTGGCTGCCCTCCGGCAGCGTGTCCAGCACCCGCTGGATATACCCCGGCGAGACCAGGACCGAATAGAGGCAGTTTGAGCCAAAGGGCAGTCCGAAATTCTGGCCCGCGCCAGCCACCTCATACTCTGCCACAGCGCCCACCACCGTGGGGATTTGCAGCGTCTGGGCCTGCATGGACTCGCCGCCGTCCGCCTCCTCCCGGAGGACCGCCGCCAGCGCCAGCTCCAGCGTGTCTCCCGCCGCCGCCGTGACTTGGGCCTCCGTCGTCTCATAGGAATACACCGTTTCTCCCTCCGCGTTCTTTTCCTGAATTTCGGTTGTGAAGTAGGCCGTCCCGTCCTGCTGCACCGCCACCACCAGCACGGCCAGCTCGCCGCGGCGGTAGGCGTCCAGGTCGACGCCGTCAAAAAACGGCGCGCCGTTTCGCTCCATCCACTGCGCCGCGTCCACCACGTAGACCTGGGCGTCCTGTTCCTCCACTGTCTCGCCGCGCAGGCGGCAAGACAGGCACGTGATCCCCATCTGCCCGGTGACGCCGGGAATCTCCAGCAGCAGCTCCGTTTCCTCCGCCGTCATGACCCCGGGCACCTCTCCCGCGGCAAAGAGCGGAGAGGACTCGGTGCGGTATACGCTATAAGCGTGTTGGCCGGAATAATAGGTATACAGCACCCAAGGCAACTGGTACTCCAATATGGAATAGGTGGCGACCAGGCACAGCGCCATGGAGAGGCCCCAGGCAAAGACCCGCTGGAGCTTATGGACCCGCCGCCGCTGCTTCGTCTCCAGGACCATGCGCCCGGTCATCGGCGTCCGCACCGCCAGCTGGAAGGTCAGAAGGCGCATCAACCCCACGCCGAAAATCCACAGAGCCAGCGCCGCGGCCACCGCAGACCAGGGGATGTCTACCACGATTTCCACGGAGCCGGAGAAGACCAGCAGCCGCAGCAGTCCCACCGTGCCCGCCGCGCCCAGGGCCGTCCCCAGCGCCACCGCCGGAACGGCCAGCAGCACCGTCTCCAACAGCAGCAGCCGCCGGATCTGCGTCTTCGACGCGCCAATGCTCCGCAGCCGCACCACCCGCCGGACGTCGCTTTGAAGCTCCAGCAGATAGACGGCCACCACCGCCAGCAGGGCGATGACCAGAATCAGCCCGACGTAAAAGGTGTTGTAGTCGGTGGCGGCGTACGCGGCCCCGGCGGAGACATTGACGCAGCCCCGGCGGTCCTCCGCCGCGCCGCGGGTCTCGGCCATGTGGGCGTCCACCTCCGCCCTCAGCCTCTCCTCCATCCCCTCCAGAGGCGTGTAGAAGTAGGACGTGAGCGGCGGGCGAACCAGGCCGGACTGGTACTCGTCGGCCATGGCCTGGGCTTCGGCCAGGATGGCTTCGCCGTCCTCCGGCAGAATGAGGGCGCTGTTGAGCAGCCGGTTCTGGACGTTATTCTCCAGGATCCAAAGGTGCGCATATTCATGCAGCACGCCGGTCAGGACAAAGTCCCGGACTACGAGCAAAAATGAAGTGGGATCCTCGGCCTGGGGGATCATCATCGGGACGCTGACGGTCTGCCTGACCGCCGGCTCATAGCCCAGGGCGACCAGCAAGTCCGCCTCCATGGCAATCTCCCCAGGCTGCTCCGGCAGGCGGCCTTCGTCCAGCCGGATGCGGCCCAGCTCCAGGAAGGTCTCGTCCACAGACCCCACGCCGCTGACCGGCGTCGTACCCCTGACCTGGCCGTAGTTGACGCTCTCCCCCAGCCGGTCCAGCCAATCCCGCCGCTCCAGGAAGGCGCGGTCGCTGTCCTTCCCGTCGGGGATGGCTCCGTGCCAGGCGCCGTAGGTGTTCTTGAGGTATTCGATGTTGGTGCGGTTCATGCTGCCCATCACCGAGAGCATCATCACCGCGAAGGCGAAGGATAAGAGCAGCACCAGAAACAGCAAAATCGAGCTGCGCCTGCGCCGCAAAATGCCCTGCCACGCCAGGGTCCATAGATCACGGTTCATCCAATCCCCTCTCTCTCTCTCCGTATTCTGTTTTACTTTAGTATAGCACACAGCCCCTCGAGAATCATTAAAACAGCCATTTAATTTCCGATTGGAAAAAATTTCATGATATTGCATGAATTTCCCGTCAAAATTTGTATACCTTGCGCAGCTCCGCCTGCCTTCGACGGGCCAGCGCCTCCATTCTTTTGCACACAGTAAAAGACGAGGCAGGAGGCAGCTGCGCTGCGCGTCCGGCGGAGAAAACCGGCGGTTCAAATTGTACACGCTGCACAATGCCGCCGGGCCGCCGGATTGACAGTCGCCGGGCGGTTGGCTATAATGAAACCAACGATTTCTTGGGAGGCAGCGGCCATGAAGCAATGTATGGATGCGGAAAATCTTCACCGCCGGCTAAAGAAAATCATCGGCCAGGTACAGGCCATCGACAGGATGGTGGACGAGGACGTCCCCTGCGAGGACATTCTGGCGCAGATCAACGCGGCCAAGTCTGCCCTCCACGGCTGCGGCAAGGTGGTGCTGGAGGGCCATATCAAGCACTGCGTGCGCGACGGCATCGAACACGGCGACGCCGACAAGACCATCGAGAGCTTTACCAAGGCCGTGGAGCGGTTTTCCAATATGGGATAGGCCAGCGAAGGCACGCCCGGCACCGGCAGCGGTTCCCGCTGCCGGACAGCGTGTCGAAAAAGTATTTTCGCCCCGCTGTCCCCCGTATTTGCAACTTCAAAAAGTTGCAAATACGACCTTATTGAACGTGCGGTGGGCTTTTTGCCCCCCGCACACACCCCCCGCTGCCCTGTTGCAGCAGTCTTCAGCGAAGTTTTTTGACAGTCTCTCCGGCAGCGGTTCCCGCTGCCGGTCTTTTGATTGCCTTGACAAACATATACCCCTATAGGTATAATGCAGGTAGATGACAAGCCCTGCCGGGCACGGTTCGGCGGCGCGTGAGAAGCGAGGTTTTGGATATGAAAGCGGCCATGGAGCGACTGGAACACTGGCTGTCCCTGGGCGGTATCCCCAAGGACATTGCCCTGCTGGTGCTGGGCGGCGGCGCGGTGGGGCTGAGCCTGCTGGGCGTGCAGCCCTTTCCCTTTGACATTGCCTGGATCGCCATTGTGCTGTGCGGCCTGCCGATTCTGCTGGAGGCCGTGATCGGCCTGGTGACGGCCTTTGACATCAAGGCGGACGTACTGGTGTCCCTGGCGCTGATCGCCTCGGTGTGCATCGGAGAGTACTTTGCCGCCGGGGAAGTGGCCTTTATCATGCAGCTGGGCGCGCTGCTGGAGGATTTGACCGTGGCCCGGGCCAGGGCCGGCATTGAAAAGCTGGTCCATCTGACGCCCCAGACGGCGCGGCGCCTGGAGGGAGACCGGGAGGTGATCCTCCCGGCCCAGGCGGTGCAGGTGGGCGACGTGCTGCGGGTGCTGCCCGGCGAAACCGTCCCGGTGGACGGCGTGATTCTCACCGGGCGCACCTCCATCAACCAGGCGGTGATGACCGGAGAGTCCATGCCGGTGGACAAGGCCCCCGGTGACCCGGTCTCCAGCGGCACCGTCAACCAATTCGGCGCCTTCGATATGCAGGCCACCAAGGTGGGCGAGGACAGCTCCATCCAGCGGATGATCCGCCTGGTGCAGTCGGCGGACGCCGGCAAGGCCAAAATCGTCGGCCTGGCGGATCGATGGGCCACCTGGATTGTGGTGATCGCCCTGAGCGCCGCGGCGCTGACCTGGCTCTTCACCGGGGAGATCATCCGGGCTGTGACGATCCTGGTAGTGTTCTGCCCCTGCGCCCTGGTGCTGGCCACGCCCACGGCCATCATGGCGGCCATTGGCAACGCCACCCGCCACGGCTTTCTGGTGCGGGAGGGCGACGCGCTGGAGCGGCTGGCCACGGTGCGGGTCGTCACCTTTGACAAAACCGGGACGCTGACCTGCGGCACGCCGGAGGTGGTGGCGGTGGAGAGCCTCCACCCTGCCCTGGACGGCCCGGCCCTCTTCCGCCTGGCGGCCTCCACCGAGGGGCGCTCGGAGCATCCCCTGGGAAAAGCCGTGGTGCGGGGCTATCGCGCCGGCGGCGGCAGCCTGGCCGCCGTTGAGTCGTTTTCCATGATCCCGGGCCGGGGCGTCTCGGCGGTGGTGGAGGGGCGGCAAATCCTGGCCGGCAATCCGGCGCTTCTGGAGGAGGCCGGTATCGCCTTTGCGCCGCCGGGCCAGGCCAAGAAACGGCTCCAGGAAGGCTGCACCGTCACGTACCTAGCGGTGGACGGCGTCTTCTCCGGGTTCATCGCCCTGGCCGACACCCTCCGCCCCGAGAGCGCCGCCATGGTGGAGCGCCTGGGGGATCTAGCGGTGGAGCCGGTGCTGCTGACCGGCGACCATGAGAGTGCCGCCGCCTCCATCGCGCAGCAGCTGCACATCCGGCAGGTCTACGCGGGCTGCCTGCCCGAAGAGAAGCTCCGCCGAATCGACGACTTCGAGGCCCAGGGGCGGGCCGTGTGCATGATGGGCGACGGCATCAACGATGCCCCGGCTTTGAAACGGGCTTCGGTAGGCATCGCCATGGGCGGCGTGGGCAGCGACATCGCCGTGGACGCCGCCGACATTGCCCTGGTGGACGACGAGGTGCGGGAGCTGCCCCACCTGATCGCCCTCTCCCGGCGGATGATGGCCACCATCCGTCTGAACATGATCTTCTCCATGGGCCTCAACTTTCTGGCCATCGCTCTGGCCATTGCAGGCACGCTCAACCCGGTGGTGGGCGCGCTGGTCCACAATGCCGGTTCCGTGGTGGTCATCGCCAACGCCGCCCTGCTGCTGCGCTGGCGACAAAAAAAGCCGTAAATCGCTGAAACGCGCTGTGCTGCCGGGCACGGCGCACCACAGGCACGCCGCCTGGCCGGTGAAAACGGCGAAAAAACCGCATAAATCCCTGCCGCTTTCAACGCGGCAGGGATTTTTATGGTTTTATGGAGTCGGAGCGCTCTCCTGAGGCGTTTCTGGTTCCGGTGCGGCGTCCGGTTCGGGCGTCGCAGCCGGGGCGATGGGTGCTTCCGCTTCAGCCACCGCTTGAGCCTCCGGCTCAGACGGCACTTCCGGCGGCTGGGCCGAGGTGGTCAGGGCCTCCCGGGGATCATGCTCCAGGTTGTGGCCGGTCTCCCGGCTGAAGAGGTGGATTCGCTCGGCGTGGAAGGTGAAGTGGACCGTCTCGCCCAGGGAGAACTCCCGCACCGGCTCGTCGCCGTCGGGCACCAGGACCACCACCTCGTCCTCGCCGAAGCGCAGGTGCAGGTGGGTGTTGGAGCCCATCATTTCCGTGACCTCCACCTGGCCGGTAAAGCCCGCGGCGTCGGTCAGCAGCACATACTCGGGCCGAATGCCCGCCGTTACGCTCTGGCTCTGGACATCGTACTGTAAGAGCCGCCGCTGCTTCTCCGGGGCGATCTCCAGCCGCTGGCCATAGAGCTCCAGGTGGTACTGGTCGCCCTCCCGGCAGAGCTGGGCCTCGAAGAAGTTCATCTGCGGCGTGCCGATGAACCCGGCCACGAAGAGGTTGTTGGGATCGTGGAACACCTGCCGGGGCGTGCCGATCTGCTGGACAAAGCCCTCCTTCATAATGACGATCCGATCTCCCAGGGTCATGGCCTCGGTCTGATCGTGGGTCACGTAGACGAAGGTGGTTTTGATCCGCTGCCGGAGCTTGATGATCTCCGTGCGCATCTGGTTGCGGAGCTTGGCGTCCAGGTTGGAGAGAGGCTCGTCCATCAGGAAGACCTTCGGGGAGCGGACGATGGCGCGGCCGATGGCCACGCGCTGCCGCTGGCCGCCGGAGAGGGCCTTGGGCTTGCGCTTTAAAAGGTCGGTGATATCGAGGATCGCGGCAGCCTCCCGCACCTTCTGGTCGATGACCCGGCGGGGGAACTTGCGCAGCTTCAGGCCGTAGGCGATGTTGTCATAGACCGTCATATGGGGATAGAGGGCATAGTCCTGGAAGACCATGGCGATATCCCGGTCCTTGGGCGGCACGCGGTTGACCACCTTGCCGCCGATGGATATCTCGCCGGCGGAGATCTCCTCCAGGCCCGCGATCATCCGCAGGGTGGTGGACTTGCCGCAGCCGGAGGGGCCGACCAGGACGATGAACTCCTGGTCGCGAATCTCCATGCAGAAGTCCTGCACGGCCACCACGGACTTATCGTAAATCTTTTTTACATGGTTCAAAATAATCTCTGCCATGGGCTATTCCCTGCCCTTCTCATAGAGTTTTTCCCGGCGGCGCTCCCGGGCGCGGTCCAGCCGCGCCGGCACCTCCCGCTTCAGGGTCCGCCAGGTGCGGATCACCTGCCGGATGGCCAGCACCAAGAGCGTCACTGCCGGGCACAGGCCGAAGAGCAGCATCAGCACCAGCAGCAGAGCCAGGTAGTCCTCGGTCAGCCGGACTGCGTTTTCCCAGTAGGGATAGATGACGCCGTTGTTGCGCATGGAGCGCTTGCCGAAGTCCCCGATGACAGAGAAGAGATTCTCCAGCGAATAGCGGCTGCTGTTCTCCACAATGTCTCCGGTTCCCACATCGAAATTCTCCGTGAGGACGCCGTGGGCGAAGCCGGAAATGGGGTCGGGCATGACGATCTCATAGCAGGTGATGGTGCTGTTCTCGTCCAAGGACTTCATGGCGCTGTAGGATAGGAACATACTGGCGCCGTCCAGATAGGCCTCTTTGGTGGCGAAGTCGCTCTCCCGGCGCACCACGCCGGCCACGTAAAAGGGCTTGCCGTCGATGGTCACGCTGAGGCCCGCCACGTCGAAGCCGCCGAAGAGCTGCCAGGCCAGGGTCTCGTCCAGCACCACCCGGTCCTGCATAAAGTCATTCTCGGAGATATAGCTGCCGGACCGCAGGCGCAGGGGGTGGAACTGGAAGAAGTTTCCGCCCACGCCGATGGCCTTGACCGTGGCCGAGCCATGGTCACCGGTGACGTTGAGACTGATGTGGCCGCTGTAGGCGTCGGTGTAGAGGCTGGCGCCCTCCGGCGCCTCCAGGGAGGCGTCGATGAGCTTTTGGTCAAGGGTCTGATGGAAGAGACGGATGTCCTCCTCGGTCTTTCCGCTGTCCTCCGGCATAAAGCAGGCCAGCTGGGCGAAGCGCATCTCATTGTCGCCCCGGAAGCGGTCCGCGGCGTGGATGGACTCCAGCGTCCCGGCAATGCCCTGGAAGATGGCGAAGCACACCAGCACCAGCGCCGCAAGAATGCAGTTGGCCAGGAACAGGCGCCACCGGCGCCGGTCTACGCGAATTTTCATCCGTTGTCCACCAGCCTGACCTGAGAGCCTGCCTCGATGGGCGCGGAGGAGGTGGTGATGACGAAGTCGCCGCTGGCCAAGCCCGTGACGGCGGCCTTGGTGTCGTCCTTGGCCAGGACGGTGACGCTGGCCCGGGTGGCCACATACCGGTTGCCCAAGGGCGTACTCTTGGCCACGACCACCAGGACGAAGTCGCCGTTGGAGTCGTTGCGCAGGGCGCTGTTGGGGATCAGGCAGTCATAGTTGGCGCTGCGCTGGCCGATGGAGAGGGTCAGGTTTGCGCCGGCCTCCACGCCGTCGCCGGTAAGGCGGAACACGAGCATTTTGCCCTGGCCGGGGTTCTGCGGGTCGTTGGCAACGCTCTCCAGCGTGGCGGTGATGTCGTCGGAGTAGTAGTTGGTAATGGTCGCCACGTCGCCCACCGTGACCTGCTTGGCCTGGTCGGCGGTGACGGGAATTCTCAGGGTATAGCCGCGGTCCGCCACGGTGATGGTGGCCAGGGCCGTGTCGGCGCCGGCGTTGTTGCCGGCGGTGACGTTGATGGCGCTGATCTTGCCAGAGACGTTGGCCTTGACCTCCTGGCCGTCGGCGTTGGCGGTCAGCTCTTCCACCTGCTTTTTCTTGGCCTCAATGGCCTTCTTGGAGTTTTGCAGGTCCAGGCTGGCGGAGTCTCCCAGCGAGGCTTCAAAGACTTTGTCCTCCAGAGCTGTCTGGGCGGTTTTGACCGCTTCCGCAGCGGTGGAGGCTGCTGTATATTGGTCTACTAAGGTCTGCTGATCTTCGGCCGCACGCTTAGCCGCTGTGACTTCATCTTCTTGGCGGCTGATACGATCTTGTACTTTCTCTACTTGCACCTGTGCAGCTTCCAGTTGGCTTTCCTTGCGGGAAACATCCGAATCCGTTCGTTCGATATTACGTTCTAATTCTGCAATCCGCTGCTCCAGTGTAGCATCGCTGACAGGATCTTTTGCATCTTCCACCAAGTTATCAAGCGCCAGCTGCAATTCTGCTATGGTCTGGTCATCTGTTGTGATGGTTTTGTAAGCCTCGGAATAAGCCTTCAGTTCATCTTCCGTCAGGTCAGGGTTTTTTTCTAGCAGCAAAGAGGTATCCTCTGCCATGGCCGCCATCAATGTGTAATCGATCTGGCCGCCAACCGTCGACCAGCTTTGCAGCTGCTGGTATTTTTCCCCATGGATAATCCAATCGCGATTTTTGACTGCTTCCGCCTCTTTCAGCTTTTTGTCCGCTTCCTGAATGGCACGTGCCGAATCCTTTTGCGCGGAATATAGCGTTTCCAGCTGGGTTTTCATGCTGGACAGTTCCGTCTCTAAAGACGTTAGTTCCGTTTGAATGGTCGTTGCATCTTGCTGCGCCTGCGTGAGTTCTGCATTGATATCAGTCAGCGCTGCTTCCGCGTCAGCAGATACCCGCTGCAAATACGTCAAATCGACCTTCGCCTGCTCCAAAGCAGCAGTGATCTGCGTGGGGTCAGAATTGCTGTAAAGCCGCAGCGTTGCCAATGCCTCGTTATAGGCGTCCCGGAGCTTCTGCACGTCCCGGTTCTCGGTGGCAGTGGTGTTGCCCGCTTCGATCAGGCTCTTCTGGTAGGCCAGCTCCATATCGCTCAGCTCCTGCTGGGCCGTCTTGAGTTCCTCGCTGTCCGCGGCCTCCAGGACAAACAGGGTATCGCCTGCGGAGACTGTGTCGCCCACCTTGACCATGACGCTGCGGATCTTCCGGGTCTGGTTGATGGTCACGTCATACGTCTCGTCCGCCGACACGGTGCCGGTGCCGCGAATCTTGGCGTTGATGGTGCCGGATTCCACGTACTGGGCCGCCACCTCCGGCAGAGAGCGGTTCATGATGGTATTGGAGAAAAAGGTCAGGATCAACAAGATCACCAGGAAGATAATGGCGAAGGTCTTGACCCATTCCCGCCGTTTCGTCTTTTGCATAAGGTATCATACCTCTCTCTGTGGTTTTGCGCCATGGGCGCATCAGTACATCTGCCGGGGGCTGATGCGGTATTCTGTAAATCTGCAGCGAGCCCTCGGTGCGGTCCGGGCGGCTCATAGCCGCCCCTACGGCCATGCGGTCGGCGCAGCCCCGGTGGAATCCGGGGGCTGCGGGCCGATGTGGGCATCGGCCCCTACGGGATTTGCGTTCGGCGATGGTGCGGTGCGGGCGCTTATCCCTTGACCGAGCCGGAGTGGGCGATGCCCTCCACCAGGTATTCCTCGCCGTGGAGGAACAGCAGCAGGCCGGGGATCATGTAGATGACGGCGATGGCAAAGGCGATGCCGATCTCGCCGGTGTTGATGGTGGAAAGATAGACGGAAAGGGGCTGCAAGCTGGCGTCGCTGAGCAGGATCAAGGGCTGCTCTACCATGTTCCAGTAGTCGATGAACACCAGGATCGCGATGGAATACAGGGCGCTCCGGCACTGGGGCAGGCAGATATTCTTGAAAATCTGGAACTCGCTGGAGCCGTCCAGCTTGGCCGCTTCGATGAGCGAATTGGGGATGCGCCGCATAAACTTGGTGAGCAAGAACACCGAGAAGGGCGCGAAGGCGCCGGGCAGGATAATGGCCCAGCGGGTATTGAGGATGCCCAGCCAATCACTGACCAGGTAGTTGGGAACCAGCGTCACCTGGTAGGGCATGAGCATCAAAATGACGTAGGAAAAGAAGATCACATCGCTGACCTTGCCCCGCCAGCGGGTAAAGCCGTAGGCCGCTATGGAGGCGATGATCAGCTGCAAAATCACGATGGGCACCACCAGGATCACCGAGTTCCAGAACTTGAGGAGATAGTCGGGGCTCCGGAACAGCACCGTGATGTACTGGGAAAAGCTCACCTTGTCGGGGATGAACTTCAAGTTGATGGTGTCGGCGATATAGCTGGTGCCCTGGTTGGCCGTGGCGAAGACCTGGCCGTAGTTGGCGGTGATCTCGCTCTGGGTCATAAAGGAATTGGTGATGGTCAAAAGGGTCGGCAGCAGGAAGAGGATGGCAAACACCGCCGCCAAAATCGTCAGGGCCGTACGGCCAAAGAGGCGCGGCTTTTTCATCCTTCCACATCCTTTCCGAACCAGTTCTCCACGGCGAATAGGACGGCGATCAGCACCACCATGCCCAGGGCCAGGATCACTGCCGCCGCCGAGAGGCGCTGGTAGTCCAGGCTTCGGAACATATTGTTCATAAAGTGCTGCATCATATAAAGGCCCGTGTATGGATAGTCACCGGTCAGAAGATAGATCTCCCGGAAGACTTTGAAGGAGTTGATGATGGCCAGGATGGTGACGAACAGCACTGTGGGCGAGAGGTAGCGGAGCTTGATCTTGAAAAACTTGTGGGCCGCCGAGGCGCCCTCCACATCGGCCACCTCCAAGAGCGTCTTGGGGATGTTGTTCAGGGCCGCCATGAAGAGAATCATAAAATACCCCAGGTTCTTCCACTCGAACAGCACCACGATGACCACTTTGCAGAAGTCCGACTTGAGCCAATCGATCTTCTCGATGCCGAAGTTGGATAGAAATTCGTTGACCACGCCGTTGGAGTGGAACAGCACCTGCCAGACCAGGATGATCGAGGCGATGGGCACCACCATGGGGCTGAGGAAAAAGGTGCGGAACTGGGATTTCAGGGGAATGCGGCACTCCAGCATCAGCGCCAGCACCAGGGAAAGCACCACTGCCAGCGGCACCGCCACACCGGTGAAGACCAGGGTGTTGCGGACCGCAGTCTGGAAGGCGCCGTTGGCAATAACGCTTTCATAGTTGGCGAGGCCCACAAAGCTGTGGTTCATCGGGCCCTGGATCAGGGAATAATACACCACCACCCCGAAGGGGATAATGAAAAAGAGCGCGACGCCCAAAAAACTCGGGCCCAGGAAGCACGAAGCGTGCATCACGCTGCGCACCGCGTCGTTGCTCCGGCGCACCGCCCGAGTGAAGGCCGTATCCTTGGCCCGGCGTTTGGGTCTTGCTTTGGTTTTCTCCATAGGTCAACTCGATTCTTAGTTTTCGGTCCGCCGCGCGCCGCGGCGGAGGGGTACGGTCCGAGAAATGCGGCCGGAACGCACACGCCTGCGGGGACGGATCCCCGTCCCCGCAGGGGCTGTCCGCCGGCCTCTCAGCCCTGCTCGTTGATGTAAAGGGAAATGCGGTTTTGGATCAGAGAAGCGGTCTCCTCGGCGGTCTTCTGGCCGTCGAAGAAGGCGGCGGTCTCCTCGGAGATGATGTTGTTGATCTCCTCGTTGTAGGCCGTGATGCTGTTGCAGCTCTCATAGAGGCGCATGAAGGCGTCGTATTCCTCCTGGGTCATGGCGTACACCTGAATCTCCGTGCCGTCGGAGAAGCCGTAGGAGTGGTCGGACACAGGAATCTGCTCGCCGGTCTCGGGGTCGGTGGTGTATTCCTGCTTCATGGACTCTTCCTTATATTTCTCAAAGGCGTTCTTGTTGGTGGGGAACTGCCACATACCGTTCTCGGTCTGGAATTCCTCGGTGAGATAGGTCCGCACAAAGCTCCAGGCAGCGTCGGGGTTCTTGCAGGCGGCGGAAATGGCCAGGCCGTTGCTGATGTTGAAGCTGCTGCCGTTGCCGGTGGTGGTTGGATAGCCGATGAAGGTGATCTCACCGCCGTGGAGGGCCTTTTGATACTGGACGTCGTCAAAGGAATAGATATAGGCGCGGGTCAGCATCTGCTTGCCGGAGTGGAGACGGCTGTACTCGCTCTCGCTGGTCTCCCAATCGTAGTTCTCCCAGTCAAACTCCTTGGGGAAGGAGTTTGCGAAGTTCAGCATATCGATGAACTCCTGGCTGTCGAAGTTGCAGGTCTTATTGGCCCAGTCGATGAAGCTGTCGGCGCCGTGGGCGACACACGTGTTGAGGATATCCGCCTTGACGTCGGATTCGCCGAAGATGGAGACGTTGTCGCCCATGGCCGCCCGGGCCTCCTGCAGTTCCTGGAGCGTCCAGCTGGTACGGTCGCCCACCACGTCGGTACGGCCCGCCACGGTGTCGATGGAGAAGCTGCTGATCACCTGGTAGAGCTTGCCGTCCATAGACATGACGTCGAAGAGGTGCGTCATCAGCGCATCCCGGCCGCCCAGCTCGGTGTCGGCGTCGATCAGCGGCCACAGGTCCAGGAAGATGCCCTTGCCGGCGTACTGGTCCATGGGCAGGCCGCTGGTGCTGAGGATATCCGGCACCTTACCGGAGAGGATCTCCGTGCCCAGCTTCTGCAGGCCGGCCTGATAGTTGTCGTCGGTATTATACTGGGAGTAGTCCACCACCTGGATGCGGACCTTGTCCTGCGAGCGGTTGAAGTCCACGATCTCGCTCTTGAGGTTCCAGTCCAGGTACATACAAGCCAGGGTCAGCGTCTCCTTCTGGGGCACGGTGGAGGCGTCCACCTGCTTGATGGTGATGAGGTTGTAGATGTTGCGCATCTCCTCTTCGGAGTACTGGTTCTCCAGCGCCAGCACAGAGCCGTCGGAACGGACCGTGAACTGGTTGATGGTGTCGCTGTTGATGTCGCAGTCCAGCCAGGCGAAGAGCCGCTCCCCTTCCCCGGTGGTCTCGTTATAGCCGTAGATGGTGCCGTTGACATCATAGAGGAAGCGGTACTTGTCATTGCCGGGGTAGATGTTGTAGGCACTGTTGGGAAGCCGCATCTCTTCCTCGCTGAAGCTCTTGGTCTCCGGGTCCACCTGGGCCAAGGCGATGTAGCTGGAATCTTCCTCTGACTTCCAGATGCTGGCGTAGACCTTGCCGTCGTTCAGCTTGACCAGATTGTTGAGGCCGCTCTCCACCGGAATGCTGGCCACCTGCTTGCCTTCGCTGTCATAGATAAAGACGTTGCTCCAGTCGGTGGAATAAAAATAACCCTGGTCATCGATATAACCCTGGTCATCGATGTAGATGTTGTTCACATAGCCGTTTTCCGATCCCAGCTCCCGGGTCTCCAGGGTGTTGCCGTCGGCGTCCAGCTGAAGATACCGGATGGTGTTCTCCCCTTCTTCGTAATACTGCCAGATGTCATCGGTATTGGGGTCGAAATCTTCGGGAATATTATAGGCATAGGTGTACATCTGCTCGTTGATCCAGATGGTGCCGTCAGTTCCGGCGGTGATGGAGTTGACGCTGGCAGAGCCCTGCATCCCCTCGGGCACCTGCGGCGGCTTGTAGCCCTCCAGCATGGTGATCTCCATGGTCTCCGAATCCATGCGGAACAGCCGCGGCTCGTAGACGTCGTACATGTAGGGCTCGCCGTTCTCGTCCAGGTTGGGCTCACCGGTCGCGGGGTTCACATCTTCCTTCTGCCCCACCACGCAGTTGGCGGCAAAATACAGCGTGTCACCGCTGATGCAAAGACCGTTGATATAGCTCACATTCAAGGATTCTCCAAAGTCCAGCGGAGTAAAGGTAGTCTGGTAGGCATACTGGGGCTGCCCCTCCTGGGTCTCCTGTTCTGTTGAATCCGTCTTGCTGGAACATCCTGCCAGCAGTCCCACCACGAGAACCGCTGCCAGAAGCAATGCAGTTATGCGCTTTTTCATAGTTGACCTCCTGTTGCGGGTTGTACAACTGTATTATAATATGTCATACAGTTGTGTCAATCCCCATATTCTATAAAAACTCTTCCTACGTTCTTCGACGACGAACCAGAGGAAAAGGTTTCATACCGGCGGAAATTTTTCCTCGACACGCTGTGTCACTGCTGCCACTTTACAAGGAAAAAAAAATCGTATAAAATACCCATGGAGACACCAATCCGCTCCACCATATAGATGCTTAAAAACGAGGTGTACAACCATGAATCATCCTGTCAAGCGCATCGGCGTTCTCACCAGCGGCGGCGACGCCCCGGGTATGAACGCAGCCATCCGCGCCGTAGTCCGCGGCTGCCTGTACCGGGGCATTGAGTGCATCGGCATCCGCCGGGGCTACAACGGCCTCATCAACGGCGACATCCTGCGGATGGACGCCGGCACCGTCACGCACATCATCAACCGCGGCGGCACAATCCTCTACACCGCCCGCAGCGACGAATTCCGCACCCCCGAGGGGCAGCAGCGGGCCGCCGCCACCTGCAAGTTGCTGGGGCTGGACGGCATCGTGGCCATCGGCGGCGACGGCACCTTCCGGGGCGCAGAGGCCCTGGCCAAGACCGGCGTGTCTGTGGTGGGCGTCCCCGCCACCATCGACAACGACATCGTCTGCACCGACTACACCATCGGCTTTGATACCGCCTCCAACACCGCCGTGGACGCCATTGACCGCCTGCGGGACACCATGCAGTCCCACGAGCGCTGCTCCGTGGTGGAGGTCATGGGCCGCAACGCCGGCCATCTGGCGCTGTATGTAGGCCTGGCCGTGGGCGCCACCGCCGTGCTGATGCCGGAGCTGCCCATGGACTTTGACCGCGACGTGGTGGAAAAGATCCGCCGCGCCCGTCTGGCCGGCAAGACCCACTTTATGATCGTCGTGGCCGAGGGCGCCGGCAGTGCCATGGAGATTGGCGACAAGATCCACCAGGAGCTGGGCCTCGATCCCCGCGTGACCATTCTCGGCCACATCCAGCGCGGCGGCACGCCCACTGCCCGAGACCGGGTCATGGCCACCCGTATGGGCTACACTGCCGTGGAAGTGCTGCTGGCCGGCAAGACCAACCGGGTCGTCTGCTCCCAGCACGGCTCCATGGTCGATGTGGACATCGAAGAAGGCCTCTCCATGAAGAAGGGCCTCAACCAGGAGCAGTGCGACGCACTGGAAGCCATGACGGGACTATAAAAGACTATTGCCCGGCTGTATCTGAATTGCATCTAATTGCATCTAAAAAAGCACCTCCGGCGGCGGAGGTGCTTTTTTAGGTTCTGTGCCAGTGGGCGGAATTTACTCGAGATTGAGCTTCTTGTCGAGAATGATCCGCGTGGGTACATAAAATACCGCACAGGCAACCACCACGGCGGCCAGATAGATCCACAGGCCGTTGGAGATCATGGCGACGATCTCCTGATTGGTCATGCGGTCAAAGCCGTAGCCCATCATGAAATTCAGGATCACCGGCGTCAGGAAGGTGTTATAGAGGGTGGACAGAACCGTGGACATCACCACATAGGCCAGCACCGAGGCGCCCACCCGATGCTTCCGGGCCAGGTGGCCGATGGCCATGGCCAGATACAAAAAGAGGATGTTATAGAGCGTACTCAAAAGCGCCGACAGCACCACCTGCACCACGATCAGCGTCGGGGTGGTGGAGCCGGTCAGCTCCAACATGCGGTTCCAGCTCAGCCGAAGCACCAAGACGGCCTCCGTATTGAGCAGCAGCAGACCCACCGAGGCGATGCACACCACAATGGTGAGGACCATCAGAATCCACCCGGCCAGGGCCTTGCCCCAGACCACCGCGTCCACGGACACCGGCAGCGTCATGGTGAGGTAGCCCTCGTCCCGCAGGACGCCGCGGTAAAACCGCAAAATCACGAAGATAAACGCCACGATCACCACCGCCAGGATGCCCACCACGTAGAGGAACATCGTCAGGCCGGTGAGAAAGTTGAGAACCGGCTCATCGCCGAATTGGAGCTTCACCGTGAAGCGATTGACCAGCGATAGGGCCAGAATGCCCAGCCACATGGGAAGAAAGAGCCGGAACATGGACCGGAACTCATATTTCATGATCTTACCCATCACTTGTCACCTCCGTTGTCCAGATACGATGTGGCCCGGAAAATCTCTCGGAACAGGGCGTCCACGCTCCTGCCCTCGGTCTCGCGGATGTGATCCACCGTGTCGTGGCGGACCACCTGGCCCTCCTTGAGGAAGATCACCTCGTCCAGCACCTGCTCCACGTCGGCAATCAAGTGGGTGGAGATGATCACCGTGCCCTCGGGGTTGTAGTTGCGGAGGATCGTCTCCAGGATAAAGTCCCGGGCCGCCGGGTCCACGCCGGCGATGGGCTCATCCAGCAGGTAAATCTGGGCGTTGCGGCTCATGACCACCGCCAGCTGGAGCTTCTCCTTGGTGCCCTTGGACATGGTCTTGATCCGGTCGGTCTTCTGGATGCCCAGAGAGGCGCACATCCGCTCCGCTTTGCCCCGGTCAAAGTCGGCGTAGAAGTCTTCAAAGTAGTCCATCAGGTCGCCGGCCACCATCCAGTCGGCGAAGTACATCCGGTCCGGCAGGTAGCTGACGGCGGCCTTGGTGGCCGCGCCGGGCGTTAGGCCGTTGATGCGCACCGTGCCGGAGCTGGGCTGCAAAAGGCCGCACAGCAGCTTAATCCAGGTGGTCTTGCCGCTGCCGTTGGGCCCCAGCAGGCCGATGATCCTGCCGCGGCCGATGGTGAGGTCCACGTGGTCCAGGGCGTACTGCATGCCGAAGCGCTTGCTCAGGCCCTCGCACACAATCAAATTGTCTTCCATCTTTACTCTCCTTCCTCCAAAAGCGCCACGGCCTCCGCCCCGGTGAAGCCCAGGACTGCCATGCCCTCGAGGTAGTGTTTTTTCAAGTCTTCGGCCAGCTCCAGCCGCACCGCGTGAATCTTTTCCCGGTCCTCCGTCACGACCCGGCCCTGGGTGCGGTTCCCCACCACCAGGCCGCGCTCTTCGAGATACGCCATGGCCCGCTGCATGGTGTTGGGGTTGACCCCCGCCTCCGCCGCCAGCTCCCGCACGGAGGGGACCCGCTCGCCCACGGCGTACTGCCCGGAGACGATGCGGCGGGTGAGCTGCTCATAGAGCTGAATCCAAATGGGCCGTGACCCGTCCATTTTCCATTCCATGTGGTACCTCCTTTCCTGTTGTACTAATATACTAATACAATAAGCGATTTTTGTCAAGCGGCAATTTGGAAAAATGAGGCGGCGGGCGCATTTTTTCGTTGCGCCCGCCGCAGCTCATTCTCTGGGGTGGAACTTTTTCCAATAAAATCGATAAGAAAGCGCAGCCGGAATGCCGATCCAGCTCAAGAGCGCCACGGTGGAGACCGCCTCGAAGGAATCCACCGCCAACACACCGGCCAGATAAAAGAGCAGCACCGGGACGGAAATTCGGCCCAGCAGCCGATGGGCCAGGTACCAGGTGTCGGCGTCCCGCACGGTCCAGGGAAGGCGCAGGCCCACATGGCGGTTGAAGGGAAGCCGCGGGCTGGCGATCCCGCCCAGGAGGATCACGACGCCTATGATGCCCGCCGCCAGCAGCTGCTCGCCCTGCGCCGTCAGGGTAATCACGCCCTGTTCCTCCAGGAAGATCACCGCGGCGAGGGCCAGCACCAGCACGATGCTTCCGGCGGTGGTCGCCACCATGGCGCCGCGCCCCTTATCGCCGGGGGCCACGCCGGTCAAAAGCTCCAGGTTGCGCAGCAGCACCGCCATGCCCGCCAGGGCGAAAGCCGCCACCACCGCGATGGACCAGGCCCGGTCCTGGCACACCGGGGCCAGCAGCAGAGCGGCAAAGGCAAACAGAATCAGAAGGCCCCGCTTTTCATTGGCCTTGCGCTGCTTATTTCTCTCCGCCTCCAGCGTCTCCAGCCGCGCCTGCACCCGGGTGGCGGCCGTGTCCTCCAGCTCCAGCAGTGTTTCCACCGGCACCTCCAGCGCCGCGCTGAGCCGCGGGAGCAGATCGGCGTCCGGCACGGACGCGCCCTTCTCCCACTTGGACACGGTCTGGCGCACCACGTGGAGCTGCTCTGCCAGTTCCCCCTGGGTCATCCCCCGGGCCTGGCGAAATTTCTTGATTTGGGCACCCAGCATGGTCATCCCTCCTGGGCGCAGTATACCGCCCCGCGCCGCAAAACGCAAGCAACAAAAAGAAACATGGCCCCCAGCCGACGATTTCCGCGTGATTCTGGCGTTTTACCCACCTGCGGCGGGTGCGGCGGCCCAACAAGCAGCCGCAGCAGTCCGGCGGCATAGCGTATGATTGGTCGCCTGCGGAACACCTCTCCGCCGCGCTTCGCGCGCCCCCGGGTTGCCACTAAGCCTTCCCGGCCCGCGTTGTGGTCCGCCAAGGCAAGTGGCTGCCCAACCGCTGCGGTCGCTTTTTCCGCCACCGGCGGCGCTCCCTTGCGGTCCTCCCCTCAAGGGGAGGCTTTGCAGTGCGGCAATACAAACGGCTTTCCGCTGCCATCGCGCCCTCCATGAGAGGCCGCTTCGCGGCACGGACGCGCGATGCGCGCCCCTACGGTGGGAAATGGAGAGATCGCGCAAAAAAGCTGCCGGTTTGCACCTGCCAAGGCTCCCCTGTGTAAGGGGAGCTGTCATGCCAACGGCATGACTGAGGGGTTGTAAAGCTGCCGTGTGCAACTTCCACCTCCTGTTCCAGGGCAGTAAGTGGGGCCTTAGAGGAAACTTCTGTAGCCGCAATGGCTATCCGATTCTACTGGCCCGCGCGAAGCCGGGAAGGGGCAAGAAGTATGGGACGGGACAGCCCGGTGGAGCGTATCAGCTTGAGCAATGCCGCTCCTTGGGATGCACGCCGCGCTGCCCCAAGGGAGTCCGGGGGCCGCAGCCCCCGGCGCGTTTTGGGGACTTTTCCGCGGTGAAAAGTCCCCCGCCGGAGGCCGGAGAAAGACTATCGACACGCATCCGCTGCCCCGGCTGCTGAAACTGCTGACGCGACACTGGCGGCTGATAGCCGCCCCTACGGCGGGAGCAGTCGGCGGTGGGGCGGCGCAGTCGTGCGGCTGGTGCCGCCCCCATCGGATAGACAGCAAAAAGGCCCGCCGCAGAAGCTGTTCGTTCTGCGGCGGGTCTGCTGTGCTGCGGCCTTAGCCCCACAGGGCCGTCAGCATGGGGATGACCTGCTTTTTCCGGGAGACGACGCCCGGCAGGAAGCAGGCGTGGTTTTTCAGCTCCGTGTTGAAGGCCTGGTGGAAAATCTCCTCGTCTCCCAGGTAGAGGAGGTGGGAGCCCTCGGCCAAAACGTCCGTCAGCATCAGGATCATCATGGAGTAGCTCCGCTCCTCCATCAGCTTTTCCATGACTGACAGGAACTCGCCCTGGCGGGTCATCAGCTTTTCCGAATCCACGCAGGTGATCTGGCTGACGCCCAGGTAATGCTCGGCAATATGGAAATCCTTGAAGTCGGTGAGAATCAGCTCGTCCGCCGGCTTGGAGAAGTTGCTGCTCTCGGCAAAGATGAACTGCCCCAGCTCGTCCAGCTTGAGGCCGGCGATCCGGGCCATCCGCTCGGCCATGCGGTGGTCCCGCTCCGTGCAGGTGGGGGACTTGAAGATGACCGTGTCGGAAACGATGGCGGCGGCCAGGAGTCCCGCCAGCTTGCTGGAGGGCATCAGGCCCTTTTCCTGGTACATCCCGGCGATGATGGTGGCGGTGGAACCCACCACCTCATTTCGGAAATAGATGGGCTGGGACGTTTGGATATCGGCCAGGCGGTGGTGATCGACGATCTCCACGATCTCGGCCTGGTTGAGACCGGGCACCGACTGGGCTGCCTCATTGTGATCCACCAGCACCACCCGCTTTCTCCGGGGCCGCAGCAGATGGAAGCGCGAGAGGGTGCCCACGACCTTCTCGTTCTCATCCAGGATGGGATAGTTCCGATGGCGGCTCTTGGAGACTACCTCCTGGACGTCGTCCAGGAAATCCTCCAGGTGGAAGCACTCCAGCCCCTCCCTGCGGCAGATGCGGTCCACGGGGATGGCGTGATAAATCAGCCGGGCCGTGCGGACGGCGTCGAAGGGCGTGGAGATGATGCAGGTGCGGGTGGGGATTTTCCGCAGCTCCTCGGGGAACTCCGCCTGGCAGACGATCAGGCAGCTGACGCCCTCCTCCATGGCCCGGCGGGCCATCTCTGGCTGGTCGCCGCAGATGACGATGGCGTCTCTGCCGTGGAACAGCAGGTTTTCCCGGGTCTGGGGCAAAGCGATGGTCACTTCCCCGGAGACGGCGTCCACCAGGTTGCCGGTCTCGTTGAGGATCTGCCCCTCCAGCACACTGAGCAGGTTGAAGACCGGAATCCGCTCCGCCTGGGCGCCGGAGGTTACTTCCATATCAAAGTCGGCGATCTCCGCCGGGGAGACCATGCCGTAGAGGTGGCCCTCCTCGTCTGTGACGGGGATGCCGGGTACGTTGTGGTTGGCCTGGAGCGCCTCCCAGGCCCGTGCGATGGTGACGCCGGCGTTGAGCGCCGGCGGTACGTCGTAGTCCAAGTCCCGCACTTGGGTGCGCATGGTACGCAATAGCACCGGGGGCTGGAAATCGAACCGGTCCAAAATCCGATGGGTCTCGTCGCTGATGTGGCCCAGACGCGCCGCCACAAACTCCCGATCTCCCAGGGAGTTGCGCAGCGCCGCGTAGGCAATGGCCGACACGATGGAGTCAGTGTCGGGGTTGCGGTGTCCTGTCACATAGATGGGATCCAATGGCCTCTCCTCCTTTTCGCAATCAGTATATCATAAGTTGGTAAATTGTGATATACTCAGACTGTGAAATTTGCGCCGCTTTTTTTGCGCGGCGACATTCAACCTGGAGGGATACCCGTTATGCTCCAATCCATGCTGCATTTCTTAGAAAAGAGTCCCGATTGCTTCCACGCCGCCGCCCAGGTGCAGGCCCTGCTCCAGGACGCCGGCTTCGTCCCCCTGCCCCAGGACGGCGCGGCCCTGGCCCCCGGCGGGCGGTACTTCGCGCCCCTGGGCGGGGCGTCGATCCTGGCCTTCCGGCTGCCTTCGTCCGCGCCCACCGGCTTCACCATCGCCGCCGCCCACAGCGACTCCCCCTGCTTCCGCATCCGCGACCACGCGGAGCTGACCGGCGCCTACACCCGTCTGAGCGTGGAGCGCTACGGCGGGATGCTCCCCGGCGGCTGGCTGGACCGGCCTCTGGGCATCGCGGGCCGGGTGCTGGTGCGCACCCCCACGGGGGTGGCCGCCCGGCTGGTGGACCTGGGTCCGGAACAGGCCCTGATCCCCAGCGTGGCCGTGCATCTCAACCGTGAGGCGGCGTCCGGCGGGAAATTCGACTTCGCCCAGGACTTCTTCCCCCTCTACAGCGGTGAGGCGGGCCACTTCCTGAAGGCCGTGGCCCAAGCCGCCGGCTGCGCCGCGGAAGACCTCCTCTCCAGCGACCTCTTCCTCTACAATGGCCAGCGGGGCCTCCTCTGGGGCCCAGAGCAGGAGTTCCTCTCGGCGCCGCGGCTGGACGACCTGGCCTGCGTCTTCGCCGCCGCCCAGGGCTTCCTGATGGCCGGGGACTCCTCCGCCATCCAGGTTCTGGCCGTCTTTGACCACGAGGAGATCGGCTCGGAGACCAGCCGGGGCGCGGCCAGCGCCTTCTTCCCCGAGACGCTCCTGGCCGTCAGCCAGGGGCTGGGGCTGGACGCGGCGGCCCACCGGCGGCTTCTTGCCGGGAGCCTCCTCCTCTCCTGCGACAACGGCCACGGCGTCCACCCCAACCACCCGGAGCTGGCGGACCGCAACGAAGCGCCGGTGCTCAACGGCGGCGTCGTCGTCAAGCACTCCCCCCGCTACGCCACCGACGGCCTCTCCGCCGCCGTCTTCTCCGAAATCTGCCGCCGGGCCCAGGTACCGGTGCAGCACTACTCCAACCGCCCCGACCAGGCCGGCGGTGCCACCCTGGGCAACATCGCCGCCGCCAGGACGCCCATCCTGGCCGTGGACATCGGCCTGGCGCAGCTGGCCATGCACGCCTGCTTCGAGACCATCGGCAGCCGCGACGTGGACTACATGATCCGCGCCATCCGCGCCGCCTATGAGACGCCCCTGACCGTCCGCGAAAACGAAATTCAGCTGTAAGCTTCCGTTCCGTTTCAAGACGCAATCTCTCCCACCAAAAGGAGGTCCACTATGGCAACCTACATCATGGCGCTGGACGCCGGCACCACCAGCAACCGCTGCATTCTCTTCAACCGCCAGGGCCAAATCTGCGCCATGGCCCAAAAGGAGTTCACCCAGTTCTTCCCCCAGCCCGGCTGGGTGGAACACAGCGCCCAGGAGATCTGGTCCACCATGCTGGGCACGGCGGTGGAGGCCATGGGCCAGGTCAACGCCCGGGCCGAGGACATCGCCGCCATCGGCATCACCAACCAGCGAGAGACCACCGTGGTCTGGGACAAGCACACCGGCGAGCCCGTTTGCCGGGCCATCGTCTGGCAGTGCCGCCGCACGGCGGAATACTGCGACAGCCTCCAGGCCCGGGGCCTCACCGAGACCATCCGTACCAAGACCGGCCTGGTGGTGGACGCCTACTTCTCCGCCACCAAGCTCCGGTGGATTTTGCAGAACGTCCCCGGCGTCCGGGAACGGGCCGAGGCCGGAGACCTGCTCTTCGGCACCGTGGAGACCTGGCTCATCTGGAAGCTCACCGGCGGCAAGGTCCATGTGACCGACTACTCCAACGCCTCGCGGACGATGCTTTTCAACATCAACACCCTCACCTGGGATGAGGACATCCTCCGGGAGCTGGAGATTCCCGCGTCCATGCTCCCGGAGGTGAAGCCCTCCAGCTGCATCTACGGCGAGACCGACCCGGCCCACTTCGGCGGCCACATCCCCATCGCTGGCGCGGCGGGCGACCAGCAGGCCGCCCTCTTCGGCCAGACCTGCTTCACCCCCGGCGAGACCAAAAACACCTACGGCACCGGCTGCTTCTTGCTGATGAACACCGGAGAGAAGCCGGTGTTCTCGGAAAACGGCCTGGTGACGACCATCGCCTGGGGCCTGGACGGCCAGGTAACCTACGCCTTGGAGGGCTCGGTCTTCTCGGCTGGCTCGGCGGTGCAGTGGCTGCGGGATGAGATGCGCCTCATCGACTCCGCCGCCGACAGCGCCTACCTGGCCGCCAAGGTGCTGGACACCAACGGCTGCTACCTGGTGCCGGCCTTCACCGGCCTGGGCGCCCCCTACTGGGACCCCTACGCCCGCGGCGTCATCGTGGGCCTGACCCGAGGCGTCAACAAGTACCACATCGTCCGGGCCACCCTGGAGTCCATCGCCTACCAGACCGCCGACATCCTCCGGGCCATGGACAAGGATTCCGGCATCCACCTCTCTGCCCTCAACGCCGACGGCGGCGCCTCGGCCAACGACCTTTTGATGCAGATGCAGGCCGACACCATCGGCGCGCCAGTGCAGCGCCCGGTGTGCGTCGAATCCACCGCCCTGGGCGCGGCCTACCTGGCCGGACTGGCTGTGGGCTACTGGACCGGCCTGGAGGACGTGCTGCGTAACCGCTCCATTGACCGGGTATTCTACCCCTCCATCAGCCCCGAGGCCCGGGAGAAGCGGCTCCAGGGCTGGGCCAAGGCCGTGCGCTACGCCTACGGCTGGGCCAAGGACTGAGGTCGCAGCTTCCCTTGACTTTTCCCCGGGGGAATGGTATCCTAAAAGAAATAAGAAACCGTATCGCGAGCATAGAGAGCGAGATGGCCATGGCACAGGCGGCTGTGCCTGGTTCATCTCGCTCTTTTTTCAAGGAGGAAGCGCTATGAAAGAAGCCATTGGCCGGGCCATCTCCGAGGCGGGGATCATCCCGGCGGTGAAGGACGCCGACGCCCTGGGACGGTGTCTCTCCCTGGAGCAGGACGTGGTATTCGTCCTCTTCGGCGACATCTGCACCATCGGCGAGACCATTGAAACCCTCCACCGGGCCGGAAAATTCGCCATTGTCCACGCCGATTTGATCGGCGGCCTCAGCGCCAAGGAGGTGGCGGCGGACTTCCTCCGCGCCCGCGGCGCCGACGGTGTCATCTCCACCCGGCCCCAGGTCGTCAAGCGCGGCGGCGAGCTGGGGATGTTCACGGTCCTCCGGTTCTTTGTCTTCGACTCCCTGTCCCTGCGGTCTGTGGAGAAGACCGCCGCGGCGGTGGGGCCGGACATGGCGGAGATCCTGCCCGGCATCATGCCCCGCATCGTCCGGCGGCTCTCGCAGCATCTTCCGATGCCGCTCCTGTGCGGCGGGCTCATCGAGGAAAAGGCCGACGTGCTGGAGGCGCTGGGCGCCGGCGCCGTGGCCATTTCCTCCACCAGAGAGGAGGTCTGGCAGCTGTGATCTACGACGCAATCATCATCGGCGGCGGCGTGTCCGGCGCGGCTGCTGCCCGGTACCTCAGCGCCTACCGCGGGAACTTCCTCCTGCTGGAGCGGGAAGAGGACCTCTGCTGCGGCACCTCCAAGGCCAACAGCGCCATCGTCCACGCCGGGTTCGACGCCAAGCCCGGCAGCCTGATGGCCCGGCTTAACGTGGCCGGGGCCAAGGCCATGCCCGCCCTTTCCCGGGAGCTGGACTTTCCCTACGACCCCATCGGCTCGCTGGTGGTGTGCTTCGACACCGGGGATCTCCCCCGGCTGGAGGCGCTGAAGCGCCAGGGCGAGGCCAACGGCGTGGAGGGGCTGGAGATTCTCTCCGGCGAGGCAGCCCGGGCCATGGAGCCCCACCTCAGCCGCCGGTGCGCCGCGGCGCTCTACGCCCCCACGGCGGGCATCGTCTGCCCCTTCGGCCTCACCTATGCCCTGGGAGAAAACGCGGCGCAAAACGGCGTCCAGTTCTCCTTCGACACCGAAGTCACCGGCTTTTCCCGGGAAAATGGGCTCTGGCGGGTGGAGACCACCCGGGGCGCCTTCCGCACCCGGGCCGTGGTCAACGCCGCCGGCGTCCAGGCCGCGGCGCTGCACAACCTGGTCAGCCGCCGCCCCCTCCACATCACCCCCCGCAAGGGGGAGTACCTCCTGCTGGACCACACTGCCGGGACCCACGTCCGCCACACCATTTTCCAGCTCCCCGGCCCCCTGGGCAAGGGCGTGCTGGTGACGCCCACGGTCCACGGCAACCTGCTCCTGGGCCCCACGGCGGTGGATGTGGACGATCCCAACGGCGTGGACACCACGGCGGCGGGCCTTGCCGAGGTGGCGGAGAAGGCGGCCCTGGGCGTGGAGGACCTGCCGCTGCGCCAGGTCATCACGGCCTTTGCCGGGCTCCGGGCCCACGAGGACGGACACGAATTTATCATTGAAGAGGCCGCCGACGCCCCTGGCTTCTTCGACTGCGCCGGCATCGAGTCCCCCGGCCTCTCCAGCGCCCCGGCCATCGGCCAGCTAGTGGCCGCCCAGGTGTCTCAGGCGCTGAATCTGCCTGAAAACCCGGACTTCTGCCCCACCCGCCGGGCCATTCCCGATCCCAGGAAGCTCTCCTTCGAGGCGCGCCAGGCCCTGGTGGCCCGGGACCCGGCCTACGGTCGGATCATCTGCCGCTGTGAGGAGATCTCCGAGGGAGAAATCCGAGAGGCCATCCGCCGCGGCGCCAGAAGTCTGGACGGCGTCAAGCGCCGCACCCGAGCCGGGATGGGCCGCTGCCAGGGCGGCTTCTGCGCCCCCCGGGTGATGGAGCTTTTGGAGCAGAGCGGCATTCCCTGGCAGCAGCTGACGGCAAAAGCAGGCGGAACATCGTATCTTCTGACCGGCCCGGCGAAAGGAGCGGACTGACCATGGAATATCACGCGCTCATCATCCTCGGTGGCGGCCCGGCAGGGCTGGCGGCGGCGCTGGCGGCCCGGGAGGCCGGCGTGGAGGACATTCTCATTCTGGAGCGGGACCGGACCCTGGGCGGCATCCTCATCCAGTGCATCCACAATGGCTTCGGCCTGCACACCTTCCAGGAGGAGCTGACCGGCCCGGAGTACGCTGCGCGGTACGCCCGGCAGGTGCTGGACGCAGGCATCGCCTGTCAGCTGGACACCATGGTCCTCTCCCTCTCGCCGGACCGGGTGGTCACGGCCATCAGCCCGGCGGGCCTCCGGCAAATGCAGGCCGGGGCGGTGGTGCTGGCCATGGGCTGCCGGGAGCGGCCCCGGGGTGCGCTGAACATCCCCGGCTTTCGCCCCGCCGGCATTTACAGCGCCGGGACGGCCCAGCGGCTGGTGAACCTGGAGGGAAAGCTCCCGGGCAGGGACGTGGTAATCCTGGGCTCGGGGGATATCGGCCTCATCATGGCCCGGCGGATGACGCTGGAGGGCGCGAAGGTCCACGCCGTGGCGGAGCTGCTCCCCTACTCCGGCGGCCTCAAGCGAAACATCGTCCAGTGCCTGGAGGACTTCGGCATCCCGCTGCTGCTCTCCCACACCGTGGTGCGCATCGAGGGCCGGGAGCGGGTCACGGCGGTGGTGCTGGCCCAGGTGGACGACCAGCGCCGCCCCATCCCCGGCACGGAGCAGACCTACCCCTGCGACACGCTGCTGCTCTCCTGCGGCCTGATTCCTGAGAACGAGCTGAGCCGGGGCGCGGGTGTGGCGCTGGACGCCGTCACCGGCGGGCCGGTGGTGGACCAGGGGCTGGAGACCTCGATCCCCGGCGTCTTCGCCTGCGGCAACGTCCTCCACGTCCACGATCTGGTGGACTTCGTCTCCCAGGAGGCGGCGCTGGCCGGGCGGCAGGCGGCTTCTTATCTCCAGGCCCCGCGCCCGGCGGGCCGCACCGTGGCGGTGAAGCCGGGGCCGGGGGTGCGGTATGTGGTACCCCAGTTCCTGGACCCCGCCGCCATGGACGGCCCGGTGACGCTGCGGTTCCGGGTGGCCGCGCCGGCACGGCGCTGCGCCGTCACCCTGACCCAGGGCGGCCGAACGATCCAGCGGAAAAAGCGCCCGGTGGTAGCGCCGGGCGAGATGGAGTCTTTGGAAATTTCAGCCCGGGAGCTGCAAACGGGCGACCTGACGGTGGGATTGGAGGCGGAAGCATGACCAAGACGATCACGTGCATCAACTGTCCCCTGGGCTGCGCCATCACCGTGACGGTGGAAGACGGCGCCGTCGCCGCCGTCACCGGCCAGGGCTGCAAGCGGGGCGCCGCCTACGCGGCCCAGGAGCTGACCGCCCCGGCCAGGATGGTGACGACCACCCTGCCCGCCCCCGGCGGCGTGCCGGCCCTGGCGCCGGTGAAGACGGCCTCCCCTATCCCAAAAGATCAGGTCTTGGCCTGCATGGCGGCGCTCCGGCAGCTCCGGCTGACGCCGCCCCTGCGCCTGGGGGACCAGGTGGCTGAGTTTGCCGGGGTGCCCATCGTCCTGACCCGGGACATCGGACTGGCCGACCAGCACTCGGGCGCAACCCTTCGCAGCAGCGGCGACTGTTGCGTCAAGTGATTGGTACCGCCGCACTCGTTGGGGCCGATGCCTGCCCGCCGGAGGCGGGTTGCTTTGCCGCAGGCGCTCTGGCAACGTAAGCAAGCGGACGCGCGATGCGCGCCCCTACGGTGAGAATCAGAACAATGCAGCGGGAGAAGCAGCATCTAGGCCGCGGCTTACAGCAAAAACAGTCAGGGAGTCCGCCATTTCGACGGTTTCCCTGACTGTTTCTCTAAGTCGGTTGTCAGCCTCGGCGCGGTGCCTCAATTGGCGGCCCCTACCCCTGGGGCGTGCCGCTGCGCTGCTCCAGGTAGATCAGCAGCACTGCCACGTCGGCGGGGCTGACGCCGGAGATCCGGCTGGCCTGGCCCACTGAGAGGGGGCGGATCGCCTGGAGCTTTTGCCGGGCCTCCAGCCGGAGGCCCTGGATGGCCTCGTAGTCGATGTCCGGCGGCAGCGGGCGGCGCTCCGCCTTCTGAAATTCCTCCACCTGCTTTTCCTGCCGGGCGATATACCCCGCGTATTTCAGCTGGATTTCCACCTCTTCCGTCACCGCCCGGGGCAGCACAGGGCGCGCTGAGTCAAAGGAGGCCAGCAGGTCGTAGCTGAGCTGGGGCCGCCGCACCAGGTCCGCCAGCCGCGCCGAGCCCGTCACCGGCGCGGTGCCGTGGGCCGAGAGCATGGCGTTGAGGGCCTCGCTCTCGGGAATGCCGCTGCCCTCCAGCCGCTGGATTTCCGCCGCCACAGCCCGGTACTTCTCCACCACCGCCTGGTACTGCGCCTCGCTGACGAGGCCGATCTCCCGCCCCATGGCGCTCAGCCGCAGATCCGCGTTGTCCTGCCGGTGCAGGAGCCGGTACTCGGAGCGAGAGGTCATCACCCGGTAGGGTTCTTCGGTGCCCTTCGTCACCAGGTCGTCGATGAGGATGCCGATATAGCCGTCGGACCGCCGGAGGATCATCGGTTCTTTCCCCTGAATCTTCCGCGCGGCGTTGACGCCGGCCACGAAGCCCTGGACCGCCGCTTCCTCATAGCCGGAGGAGCCGTTGAACTGCCCCGCGCCGTAGAGGCCGGGGATCTTCTTGCTCTCCAGGGTGGGCAAAAGCTCCGTGGGGTCCACGCAGTCATACTCAATGGCGTAGGCCGGGCGCATCATCTCCGCCCGCTCCAGCCCCGGGATGGTGTGGAGCATTTGGAGCTGCACGTCCTCCGGGAGTGAGGAACTGAGCCCCTGGATGTAGAGTTCGTCGGTCCCCAGGCCGCAGGGCTCGATGAAGAGCTGATGACGGGTCTTCTCGGGGAAGCGGTGAATCTTCGTCTCGATGGAGGGGCAGTACCGCGGCCCGACGCTCTCGATGGTGCCGTTAAAGAGGGGGCTGCGGCCGAAGTTCCGGCGGATGACGGCGTGGGTCTCCTCGTTGGTATAGGTGAGGTAGCACACCGCCCGGTTGGCCGGGGCCTCCCGGGTCGAGAAGGAGAAGGGCTCCGGGTCCTCGTCGCCGGGCTGCAATTCCATTTTGGAAAAGTCCACGCTACGGGCGTTGATCCGCGGCGGCGTGCCGGTCTTGAAGCGCCGCATGGAGAGGCCCAGCTGGGAAAGCCGTTCGGTGAGGAAGAGTCCGGCGTGCATCCCGTCGGGGCCGGATTCATAGACGCATTCGCCGGTAATGACCCGGGCGTTGAGGTAGGTGCCCGAGGCGATGACTGCCGCCTTCACCCGGTAGACGGCCCCCAGCCGCGTCACCACCGCGGCGACCCGCCCCTCTTCCAGCCGCAGGTCTGTGACCATGGCCTGCTTGAGGTCCAGGTTCTCCTGCCGCTCCAGCGTCCGCTTCATGTCCTCCTGGTATTTGCGCCGGTCCGCCTGGGCCCGCAGGGAGTGGACTGCCGGACCCTTGCCCCGGTTAAGCATCCGGTACTGGATGCAGCAGCGGTCCGCCGCCTTGGCCATCTCGCCGCCCAGGGCGTCCAGCTCCCGGACCAGCTGGCCCTTGCCGGTGCCGCCGATGGCGGGGTTGCAGGGCATATTGCCCACCGCGTCCAGGTTGATGGTGAACACCACCGTTTTAAGGCCCATCCGCGCCGCCGCCAGACCGGCCTCGATCCCGGCGTGGCCCGCGCCGATCACCGCGACGTCGTACGTGCCTGCCAAATATTCCATCCGTATCACCTCTGTTTTATCCCTCGTATTTTACCAGCCGGGAAAACTTTTTGCAACCCTTCCGCCTTCGACAGACTTTTCCCCGCTGGCGCGCTACAATAGCCTTACAGCTTCACCAACAGCGAGTGCCATTCTCTTTGTCCCATATTTCTTCCCACCCCGGAGGCCGCCTCCGGGGCTTTTTTGCGTCAGCCCCGGCGGCGGTGGGTCGGAACCGGAAGGGGCGCGCCGCTGTCTTTTCCCTTGACCCGGCCCGGCCCATGGGCTATGATGGGGAAAAAGGAGGGGTTTTATGGACGAAGCCATGATGCGCGAGGCCATCGCCCTGGCGGAGGAGGCCGCCGCCGAGGGCGAGGTGCCGGTGGGGTGCGTCATCACCCTGGGAGACCGGATCGTGGGCCGGGGCCGCAACCGGCGGGAGGTCTCCAAGACTGCCCTGGGCCACGCGGAGCTGGAGGCCATCGCCGAGGCCTGCCGGACGCTGGGCGGCTGGCGGCTGTGGCAGTGTACGCTCTATGTCACGCTCGAGCCCTGCCCCATGTGCGCCGGTGCCATCATTAACGCCCGGATTCCCCGAGTAGTCTACGGCGCGACGGACCCCAAGGCCGGGGCGTGCCAGTCTGTAATCGACCTCTTTGCCCTGCCTTTTAACCACCGCCCCCAGGTGGAGCAGGGGCTTCTGGAGGCGGAGTGCGCGCAGCTGCTGCGGGACTTTTTCCGGCGCCTGCGGGAAAAGCGCCGGGCCGTCAAAGAGCTGGAGCTGTGAAGGCGCTGCGCCCAGCGCATCCCCTCCCGCACGGCAGCCGGAGGGGGACAAACAACGCCCGCCCGGGTGACGAATCCGGGGCGGGCGTTTTGAAATCGCCGCGTGAAGGTCAGCGTACGCCGGCCTTTTTCCGCGCCAGGGCTTTTTCCAGCCAGTTCTTCCCGTCCACAAAGCGGGAGACAATGAACGACACCACATAGTCGCCGGCGGAGTTGATCATCGTAGCCGGGGGATCCACCAGGTTGCCGATGGTGACAAGGATGGGGAAAGCCAGCTCCATCTGGGTGGGGAAGAAAATGGAGCAGATGATGTACTCGCCGATGTAGCCACCGCCGGGGACGCCGGACATCCCCACCGAGGAAAGCACGGCCACCAGCACCACCTTCACAAGCATCCCAATTCCCTCAAAGGGTACGCCGAAGACGCCGAAGACAAAGGCGATTTTCAGCACACAGGAAAAGCACGATCCGTCCATGTGCATGGTGGCGCCCAGGGGCAGCACGATATCCGAGACGTCCTTGGAAATGCCGGTGTCCTCGGCCGCTTCCATGTTGGTGGGAATGGTTGCCACCGACGAGCAGGTGCCCAGCGACACCATGGCGGGCCGGAGGATGTGGCGGAACATCTCCCGCGGGCCGTGCCTGCCGCCGCCAAAGAGCGCGAAAAGCGGGAAAGCCGTGAAGATGTAGACGGCGCAGAGAGGATAGTAAACCAGCAGCGCACGGCCGTAATCGGCGGTAATCTGCGGGCCGTAGGTGGCCACCAGGTTGGCAAAGAAGCCGAAGAAGGCGATGGGGGCGTAGTAGGTGACGATCTTGACGAACTTCATCATCACGTTGGCCAGGTCATCGAGCCACTTGCCCACCACGGTGTTCCTGCCGCCGTTGAGGTTCACGGCGAAGCCGAATAGCAGGGAGAAGACGATCAGCGGCAGCATGGCCTTGCGGCTCAGTAGGCTGACGAAGTCCTCGGCGGTGAAAAAGTTGACGATCATCTGGGATATCGTGGCGTACTCCCCCAGCTCTTCAGCCGGGACATTCTGCCAGGGGGTCAGCACCGGGGGCACAATGCGCATCAGCACGAACATGATGCACGCGGCGATGGCTCCCGTCGCCACAAAGGTTCCGATGGTGACGCCCATGATCTTCCCCGCCCGCTTGCGCGAGCCCATGTTGGCCACGGCGCCGGCGATGGAAGAGAAGACCATCGGCACGACGATACAGAACATCATGTTGATAAACACGGTGCCCAGCGGCTCCAGCACCTTGGCGCCCTGGCTTTCATCGGTAGCCGGGAACAGGAACCCCACCACGCAGCCCGCCACGATGGCGGCAAGCATGGCAATCAGCAGGCCGTAGTTCTTCAGCCAGCCGGATTTGTTGCTTTGCTTAGACATGGATTCTTCCTCCTTGTACTCCGCGCCCAGGGGCGGGAGTGACTTGATGCGTTCTATTATACACAAATTCATGCCCGAGGTAAATGACTTCTTTTTGCGAAATCACACAAATCCCGCCGCTCGCCGGACTTGACGCCGGCGATGATCGATGATAAAATATAGTCTACGCCGCTGTGATGGAATGGTAGACATAGCGGACTTAAAATCCGCCTGAAGCGATTCAGTACCGGTTCGAGTCCGGTCAGCGGCACCAAAGGGCCCGTCGCAGAATAGGAAAATTCTGCGACGGGTTTTCTTCTGCCTGGGA
>LBJMR02800__coassemble_369_pt1 | contig 35164 bp, 29 predicted proteins | sample LBJMR02800__metabat2_low_PE_023 | metagenome-assembled genome bin LBJMR02800
GCGGATAAGACGGTCCTGCGGTTCGACAGCGATATCACCGCCATCGTCGGCCCCAACGGCAGCGGCAAATCGAATATTTCCGACGCCATCAGCTGGGTTATGGGCGAGATGAGTTCCAAGGCGCTGCGCGGGGCGAAGATGGAGGACGTGATCTTCGGCGGCACCCAGAAGCGCGGCCAGGTGGGCTTTGCCGAGGCGTCGCTGATTCTGGACAACCAGGACGGCAGCCTCCCGGTGGATACGCCGGAGGTAATGGTCACGCGCCGGTATTACCGCTCCGGCGAAAGCGAATACTATATTAACCGCCAGTCCGCCCGCCTGCGGGACATCAATGAGATGTTCATGGACACGGGCCTGGGCAAGGAGGGCTACTCCAACATCGGACAGGGCCGGATCGATGAGATCCTGGCCGTCAAAAGCACGGACCGCCGGGAGATCTTCGAGGAGGCCGCCGGCATTTCCAAGTACCGGCACCGGAAGGAAGAGACGGAGCGGCGGCTGGCCTCCACCGAGGAAAACCTCCTGCGCATCAACGACAAAATCTCTGAGCTGGAGCTGCAGGTGGAGCCGCTGCGAATCCAGGCGGAAAAGGCCAGGAAATATCTGACCCTGCGGGAGAAGCTCAAGGGGCTGGAGATCGCCCTGTGGCTCCAGAACCTGGAGCGGCTGGCCGCGGCGGCCCAAAAGGCCGAGGCCGACTATGCCGCCGCTGCGCAGGAGCTGGAGCAGCGGCACGCCGAACTCAACGCCCTCTACCACCGCTCCGACCGGCTGGCGCTGGAGCTGAACCAGAAGAATCTCCAGCTGGAGCAGCGGCGGGAAGAGATTGCCGGGAAAGAGGCGGCGCTGCACCAGCAGGAGAGCGACATGGCGGTGCTGCAGGGCAACCTGGACAATTGCCGCCGGAACGTCCTCCGCGTCCGCCAGGAGCTGGAGGAACAGGAGACCCGCAGCGGCGGCGTGGCGCAGCAGGTGCAGAGCCAGGAGGCGCGGATCGCGGAGATCGGCGCCGCCCTGGAGGGGCTCCAGGCGGCGCTGCAGCAGGCGCAGCAGGCCGCTGCGGATTTGCTGGCCACCGCTGACGAGGCCGAGCGCACGGTGCTGGGACTTCGGGCGCGGCAGAGTTTGGCGCAGCAGGAGCTGAGCGAGAAGCGGGCGGACATCGCCTCGCTCCGCGCGTCGATGGAGCAGGGAGGCCAGCGCCGCGCGGCGGTCGAGGCCGATTTAGAGGCCGCGCTGCACCGCGAGGCGGAGCTGAAAGAGCAGGCCGAGGCCTGTAAAACGGCGGTGCAGGCCGCCCGGGAGGAAGCGGAGCGGTGCCGCAATGCCGACGCCGGCTACGCCCTGCGGGTGAAATCCCGGGCAGAACGGCGGGACAGCCTCCAAAAATCCCTGGATGCCCTGCGAATCCAGCGGGAGACCAACCGCTCCCGCAGCCGGATGCTCCAGGAGATGCAGCGGGACTACGAAGGCTTTTCCAAGGCGGTGCGCCTGGTGATGCAGGAGGCCAAGGGCGGACGCCTGGGGCAGATTGACGGACCCGTCTCCGCGCTGATTCGCACCCGGGACGACTTGACCGTCGCCATTGAGACCGCCCTGGGGGCCGCAATGCAGAATATCGTGGTGGGCAGCGAGGCCGACGGCAAGGCTGCCATCCGCTTTTTGAAGCGGTGTGACGGCGGCCGGGCCACGTTCCTGCCTAAGAGCACCATCCAGGGAAGGGCGCTGCAGGAGCGGGGCCTGGAGCAGTGCCTCGGCTTTGTGGGCGTCGCGGCGGACTTGGTGGAATATGATCCGGCCTATACCGGCGTCATCGGCAATCTGCTGGGGCGCATCGTGCTGGTGGAGAACCTGGATCACGCCGTGGAAATGGCCCGGCGGTTTCAGAATCGCTTCAAAATCGTCACGCTGGACGGCCAGGTGATGAATCCCGGCGGCTCCATGACCGGCGGTTCCGCGTCCAAGAGCGCGGGTATCCTCTCCCGGGCCAATGAACTCCAGCGGCTGGAGCAGGCGGCCAAAGAGCTGGACGCCAAGTGCCAGACCATGGAGGGTGATCTCGCCGAAGCGGCCCGGGCCGCGGCTCAGGCGGAGTTTGAACGCTCCGCCCTCCAGGGCCAGCTCCGGGAGGCCGAGGACGCCGTCCTCCGAGCCGAGGGCGAGCAGCGCCAGGCGCAGGCACTGCTGGGCGCCCTGGGGGAGACCGTCGGCAGTTACCGCCGGGAACTGGAGAGCCTTTCCCAGCGCGCTGCGGCGGAGCAGACCAGGCTGGATACTTGGGAGGCTGCCGCTGCCGCGGCAGAGCGGGAGCTGGCACAGCTGGAGTCGGCACTGGAGCAGCAGACCCAGGGCCAGTCGGCCCTTTCCCGACAGGCCGCTGAAAAGCAGGAGGCCATCACGGCTCTCCGGCTGGAAGTAGCGGCGCGGGAGGCCGAGGCTGCCTCCGCCCGGGAGAACGCCCAGCGGCTCCGGGCCTTGGCCCAGGCCATGGAGGGCGACAGAAGCCAGAAGGAGCAATTGATCGCCCAGTATCAGGCCGAGGCCGCGGAGCTGGAGAAAGCTATCTCGGCAGCTGCGGAGAAGCGGCAGGCGCTGGAGCGGGCCGTGACAGAGTCCCGCCGAGTCTTGCAGCAGGAGCTGATGGACCGGGCGGAGACCGAGGCCCAGCGGAATAAGACGGACAAGGACGCGCAGGAAAAAAACAAGCAGATTTTGGATATGGAGCGAGAGGCGGCTCGGCTGGAGCAGAAAAAGGCGGCTGCCGCCATGGAGGAGCAGCAAATCCTCGACAAGCTCTGGGAGACCTATGAACTGACCCCCTCCACTGCTGTGCCGCAGAAGGCGGAGATCGAATCCGCCGCCGCGGCTTCCAAGGAGATCACTGACCTGAAGCGGAAGATTTCGGCACTGGGTTCGCCCAACCTGGGCGCCATCGAGGAGTTTGACCGGGTCAACGAGCGCTATACCTACCTGACCGGCCAGCGCGATGACGTCCTCCACGCTAAAAAAGAGCTGGAGAACATCATCAAGACCATCACCCAGGAGATGACCGAAATCTTCCTGCGGGAGTTCGGCCGGATCAATACGTATTTCGGCGAGACCTTCCAGGAGATGTTCGGCGGCGGCAAGGGCGAGCTGGCCCTGGAGGACCCGGCGGAGCCCCTCAGCTGCGGCATCGAGATCCGCGTCCAACCGCCGGGCAAGCAGCTCAAGACCATCACGCTGCTCTCCGGCGGCGAGAAGGCCTTCGTGGCCATCGCGCTGTACTTCGCCATCTTAAAGGTGCGGCCCACGCCGTTCTGCCTGCTGGACGAGATCGACGCGGCCCTGGACGACCGGAACGTGGAGCGCTTTGCCTCTTACCTTCGCAATTTCAGCAGCAAAACGCAGTTTTTGATTATTACCCACCGGCGCGGCACCATGGAGGCCGCAGACGTCCTCTACGGCGTCACCATGCAGGAGCAGGGCGTCTCGAAGATTTTGCACCTGGACCTCAACCAGATGCAGGCCGAGCTGGGAATTACAGATTAAAGGAAAGATGCCGGCCCACGGGCCGCGCCATAAAAACAAAACGCAACGAAAGGAACCAACTTACATGGGCTTTTTCGACAAAATCAAGCAGGGCCTCAGCAAGACCGCGGCGTCCATCTCCAGTGTCTTCACCGGTTTTTCGGAGATTGACGACGACTTTTACGACGAGCTGGAGGAGAGCCTGATCCTGGCCGACCTGGGGATGGACACCACCATGAAGGCCATGGAGTCTCTCCGGGCCAAGGTACGGGAGAACCGGCTCAAAACCACCGAGGAGGCCCGGACGGCGCTCCGGGAAGTCCTGGTGGAAATGCTCCAGGTGGGCGACAGCGCGCTGAACCTTTCCACCCGGCCCTCCGTGGTGCTGGTCATCGGCGTCAACGGCGTGGGGAAGACCACCACCATCGGCAAGATCGCCCACCAGCTGAAGGGCCAGGGGAAAAAGGTCCTCCTCTGCGCGGCGGACACCTTCCGGGCCGCCGCCGCCGACCAGCTGGAGATCTGGGCCGGCCGCGCCGGCGTGGAAATCATCCGCCAGGACGAGGGCGCGGACCCCGCCGCCGTGGTCTACGACGCCATCGCCGCCGCCAAGGCCCGGGGCGCCGACGTCATCCTCTGCGACACCGCCGGGCGGCTGCACAACAAGCAGAATCTGATGAATGAGCTGGGCAAGATCAGCCGCATCATCGACCGCGAGCTGCCCGCCGCCGCCAAGGAGGTCCTCCTGGTGCTGGACGGCACCACCGGCCAGAACGGCCTGCTGCAGGCCAAGCAGTTCCGGGAGATCGCCGGCGTCACCGGCATGGTCCTCACCAAGCTGGACGGCACCGCCAAGGGCGGCATTGTGGTGGCTGTGGCCGACGCGCTGCAAATCCCCGTGAAATACGTGGGCGTGGGCGAGCAGATGGACGACCTGATGCCCTTTGACCCCAAGGCGTTCGCGGAGGCGTTGGTATGAAATTAGTACTCGCCAGCAAAAATCCCCATAAGCTCCGGGAGATGCAGACCATCCTCTCCCGGCTGGGTATGGAAGTGGTCCTCGAATCGGACGTGGGCGTCGATGTGGACGTGGAGGAGACCGGCACTACCTTTGCTGAGAACGCCATGCTCAAGGCCCGGGCCGTTATGGAGCGAAGCGGCATGGCCGCCATCGCCGACGATTCCGGCCTGATGGTGGACGCGCTGGACGGCGCGCCGGGGGTCTACTCCGCCCGGTACGGCCATCTGGACTCCGACCAGGCCAGGACGGCGTATCTGCTGAAGAATTTGGAGGATGTCCCGGCTGAGAAGCGGTCGGCGCGGTTTGTCAGCGCCATCGCCTGCGTGCTGCCGGACGGCCGGACGGTGACGGCCCAGGGCACCTGCGAGGGGGAGATCCTCTTTGCCCCCCGGGGCGAGAACGGCTTCGGCTACGATCCTGTCTTTTACGTGCCGGCGCTGGGAAAGACATTTGCCGAGGCGGCACCCGACGAGAAAAACGCCGTTTCCCACCGGGGCCGCGCCTTGGCGGCATTTGAAGCGGCATGGAAGGAGAAGGGCTATGCTCACGAGTAAGGAACGGGCCGCGCTGCGGGCGCAGGCCAACGGATTGGATACCACCCTGATGGTGGGGAAGGGCGGCGTGTCGGACGCCGTGGTGGAAGAAGCGGAAAAGCTGCTGGAAGCCCGGGAGCTGGTCAAGGGCAGGGTACTGGAGACCGCCATGCTCACGGCCCGGGAGGCCAGCGACGCCATCTGCGAGGCGACCGGTGCCGACGGCGTCGCCACGGCGGGCAGCACCTTTGTCCTCTGGCGCCGATCCAAAAAGCTGGAGGCCGAGCGGCAGAAGAAGGCTGCGGCGGCGAAAAAGCTCCAGAAAAAGGAGAACCCCGTCCGGGCGGGCCGCCAGCGCCGCCGCGCCGCGGCCAAGGCCGAGCGGGAAAAGCGGGACCAGTACTTCCGCGACGAGGCCGTCAAGGCGGCCATTGCCCGGCGGCGGCAGCTGCGCGGACAGGATGAGCAGTAAGGACAGGAACTTTACATGAACGTTTCATGAGAGGGAGGCGCGGGACATGGCAAAAATCGGCGTTTATGGCGGTACGTTCAATCCCCCGCATTTGGGGCATATTCTGGCGGCCCGGGAATTTCAACGGGTCTTGGATTTGGATTTATTGTTGTTTGTGCCGGTGTATTTGCCGCCTCACAAGAAGCTGCCGCCGGACACGCCTGACGCCACCCGGCGTCTGGAGCTTTTGCGCCTGGCCACCGAGGACGTTCCCTTCGCCCTGGTGGACGATCTGGAGTTCCGGCGGGCAGGGGCCAGCTACACGGTTGAGACGCTGCGGGCGCTGAGAGAGCGCTATCCGCGCGATCAGCTCTACCTCTGCATGGGGACGGATATGCTCCTCTCCTTTGACAGCTGGTACCATCCCAAGGAGATCTGTTCCCTGGCCCAGGTAGTCATGGCCCACCGGGCGGACGCTGAGGAATCGGCGCTGGAGGAGTATGCCGGAACCTTCAAAAAACGCTACGGGAAGGCCCCGATCTTCATCCCCAATGACTTTATTGAGATTTCTTCCACCACAGTCCGGCGGCTGCTGATACTCGGCGGCGCGGCGGACGATCTGGACTCCAAGGTCTACGGACGCATCCTGGATCTGGGGCTTTACGGCACCGGGCGCAACCGCAAGCACCTGCCCTTTGACCAGCTGAAGCAGGAGAGCCTGCAGCTGCACAACGAGAGCCGCGTCAACCATGTGGTGGGGTGCAGCGAGACGGCGGTGGCGCTGGCGAAATGCCACGGCGCCAATGTGGAGGACGCGGCTCGGGCCGGTATCCTCCACGATGTCACCAAGGCGCTGAGCGGCGCGGAACAGTTGCATCTTTGCAGAACTCATGGTATTATAGTCGATGATTTCCTGAAAACCCACACCAAGCTGCTCCACGCCCCCACGGCGGCGGCGGTGGCAGACCACGTCTTCGGGGAGAATGAGGCCGTGTGCCAAGCCATTCGCTGGCATACCTCGGGCCGGGCCAATATGACGACCCTGGAGAAAATCATTTATGTCGCAGATTATATGGAGCCCAACCGAGACTTCCCCGGCGTGGAGGAGCTTCGGCGGCTGGCCTATTCTGATTTGGACGCCGCACTGCTGCTGGGGCTGGAGATGACCCGAGACCACTTGGCCCAGCAGGGCGCACCCATGGGGAAGGACTCCATGGAGGCCATGGCGTTCCTCCGCCAAGGAAAGGATGTTCCATGAAACTTTTTGGCTCGAAACACGGCGGCGCGTACGCGTCGTCCAAGAAACGGACAGTGAATTCCGCCGCCAGGGAAGGGCGGCGCGGCGAGGCCCCTGCTTCCAGAAGAAAGCACCGGCTGAGCGGCGTACAGCGGGGCGCTATTTTGCTGCTGTGCAGCATCTTGGTGCTGGCCGGCACCTGTGTGGCCATCTACCGGGACTTTGTCAAGCCTGTGGAGATCAAGCAGCCCTCGCTGCCGACGGTTTCCGATGGGGTGGACGGTGAGGAGGAAGTCTTCACGCCGCCTACGACCGTGGAAATCGAGACCACTGTGGATGAGGAGACCGGCGAGGAGATCGAACTGGAGGTAGAGGTGCCCGCTAGCCACAAGGAGGGCTTCTACAATATCCTCATCGCCGGCACCGACGATGACGGCGGCCGCACCGACACGATCATGATTGCCCGGCTGGACACCAACGACCACACCGTGGCGCTGATGAGCGTTCCCCGGGACACGCTGATCTCCGGCAACTACTCCGTGCCCAAGATCAACTCCGTTTACGGCGGCGCCGGCGGTGGGAAAGACGGCATGGAGGCCCTGAAAAGCAAGCTGGCCCAGATGCTGGGCTTTGAGGTGGACGGCTACGTGCTGGTGAAGCTGGATGTCTTCATCCAGCTGGTGGATCTGGTGGGCGGCGTGGAGTTTGACGTGCCCCAGCGGATGTACTATTCCGATCCCACCCAGGATCTCTATATCGACTTGCAGCCCGGCCTTCAGACCCTCAACGGCGAGCAGGCCATGGGCCTGGTGCGGTTCCGCAAGGGTTACGCCACCCAGGATATCATGCGCACCCAGGTGCAGCAGCAGTTCCTCCAGGCACTGGCAAAGAAGTATCTCTCCGCGACGACTTTGACAAAGCTGCCGGAGCTGGCCAACCTGTTCTTTGAGAACGTCACCACAGACATGACCGTGGGCAATATGGTCTACTATGGGCAGGAACTTTTGAAGTGCGACTTTGACAATATGTTCACTTACACCCTGGAGGGCGAAGCGGTGATGGTGAGCGGCGCGTCCTGCTATGCAATCTACCAAAACAAGACGCTGGAAGTCATCAACGAGTACTTCAACCCCTACGATGCGGAGATTACTGCCGCCAATGTCAGCATCCGCACCCCGGAGTCGGTCTATGCGTCCTCCTCCAGCTCCTCCGGTTCTTCCAGCACCACCACGGAGCCGGATGATACAGGGGAAACCGATCCCGACACGACCGACCCCGGCGTCACGGACCCGGATGCCACTGATCCTGACGCCACCGATCCCGACGTCGACGATCCCGGCGCCACCGATCCCGATGCCGGCGATCCGGTGGAGGAGGATCCCGGTATCCCCGACGATCCCCTGGCCGGCGATCCCCTGGCCCCGTCCGATGAGACGGAGTGGCCTTGAGAATAGAATTAAACGCCGGTGAAGCGGCCGCTTCCGCCCGGCGCAGAAAGGACGAAAGCATATGATGACACCCAAGGAAGTTGCCGCCGTGGCGGCGAAGGCATTGGATGACCGCAAGGGCGTGGACGTGACGCTGCTGGAGATTGCCGACGTCACCACCATCGCTGACTATTTCCTTATTTGCACCGGTACCTCCAGCACCCACGTCAAGAGCCTGTGCGACGCGGTTGAGGAGGCCATGGACAAAGCCGGGGAGCCTGCGCTCCGCCGGGAAGGCCATCGCAGCGGCACCTGGGTCCTTCTGGACTTCGGCTGCCTGGTGGTCCACGTGTTTACCGAGGAGACGCGGCAGTTCTATGATCTGGAGCGGCTCTGGTCCGACGCGAAGCGCGTGGACCTCGGCGAGGTCCTGGCGCAGTAACTGCGCCTCGGGTTTATGTACCGAAACCGGAACTGTTTCGGAATTTCTGTTCGCGAAGACTTTTTATAAAGGTGAGATAGAAGCAATGAAGTACGATTTTACCCGTATCGAGGAAAAGTGGCAAAAAATCTGGGAGGAGAAGAAGCCCTTTGCCGCCGTCACCGGCGACCCGCGGCCCAAGTTTTACGGCCTGATCGAGTTCCCGTATCCCTCCGGCCAGGGTCTGCACGTGGGCCATCCCCGGCCCTTTACGGCCATGGACATCATCTGCCGCAAGAAGCGGATGGAGGGGTATAACGTTCTCTTCCCCATCGGCTACGACGCCTTTGGCCTCCCTACGGAGAACTATGCCATCAAAAACCACATCCACCCCGCCATCGTCACCAAGCAAAACATTGAGCGGTTCCGCTCCCAGCTGAAGATGCTGGGCTACTCCTTCGACTGGGACCGGGAGATCGACACCACCGACCCCAATTACTATAAGTGGACCCAGTGGATTTTCCTGAAGCTGTGGGAGAAGGGCCTGGCCTACAAGGCCACCATGCCGGTCAACTGGTGTACCAGCTGCAAGTGCGTCCTGGCCAACGAAGAAGTGGTCAACGGCGTTTGTGAGCGCTGCGGCAGCGAAGTCATCCGCAAGGAAAAGAGCCAGTGGATGCTGCGCATCACCAAGTATGCCCAGCGGCTCATCGACGATCTGGACGATGTGGACTTTATCGAGCGGGTCAAAATCCAGCAGAAGAACTGGATCGGCCGCTCCACCGGCGCGGAGGTGGACTTCCAGACCACCGCGGGCGACGTGCTGCGGATCTTTACCACCCGGGCCGATACCCTCTTCGGCGCCACGTACATGGTCATCGCGCCGGAGCATCCCTTTGTGAAGAAGTGGGCCGACAAGATCGAGAACTACGACGCCGTCCAGGCCTATGTGGACGAAGCAGCCCGGAAGTCCGACTTCGAGCGGTCCGAGCTGAACAAGGAAAAGACCGGCGTGATGCTCCAGGGCGTCCGGGCCATCAACCCGGTCAACGGCAAGGAAATCCCCATCTTTATTTCCGACTACGTCCTGGTGACGTACGGCACCGGCGCCATCATGGCTGTCCCGGCCCACGATGACCGCGACTGGGAGTTCGCCAAGAAATTCGGCTGTGAGATCATTGAGGTGGTCCAGGGCGGCGATGTGGAAAAGGCGGCCTTCACCCTCAAGGACGACACCGGCAAGCTGGTCAACTCCGGCTTCCTCAATGGACTGACCGTCAAGGAGGCCATTCCCGCCATGATCAAGTGGCTGGAGGAAAAGGGCATTGGCGAGGAAAAGGTCAACTACAAGCTCCGCGACTGGGTCTTCTCCCGCCAGCGCTACTGGGGCGAGCCCATCCCCATGGTGAACTGCCCCAAGTGTGGCTGGGTGCCCCTGCCGGAGAGTGAGCTGCCGCTGGTGCTGCCCAATGTAGAGAGCTATGAGCCCACCGATACCGGTGAATCGCCCCTCTCCAAGATGACCGACTGGGTCAACTGCAGCTGCCCGAAGTGCGGCGGCCCTGCCCAGCGGGAGACCGATACCATGCCCCAGTGGGCCGGTTCCTCCTGGTATTACCTGCGGTATATGGACCCCCATAACGACAAGGCCCTGGCCTCCAAGGAGGCGCTGGACTACTGGAGCCCCGTGGACTGGTACAACGGCGGCATGGAGCATACGACGCTGCACCTGCTCTACAGCCGGTTCTGGCACAAGTTCCTCTATGACATCGGCGTTGTGCCCACCAAGGAGCCGTATCAGAAGCGCACCAGCCACGGCATGATCCTGGGTGAGGGCGGCGAAAAGATGTCCAAGTCCCGGGGCAATGTGGTCAACCCCAACGACATCGTCGATCAGTACGGCGCGGATACCATGCGCCTGCACATCATGTTCATCGGCGACTTTGAAAAGGCCGTGTCCTGGTCCAACGAGGCCGTCAAGGGCTCCAAGCGGTTCCTGGACCGGTGCTGGAACCTGGCCGAAGGCTGCTCCGCCGACGAGGCCATCTCCGCTGCCAACGAGTCCATCATCCATAAGACCATCAAGAAAGTCACCCAGGACATCGACGAGCTGAAGATGAACACCGCCATCGCCGCGCTGATGACCATGGTCAACGAGTTTGCCGCCCACGGCTGCTCCAAGGGCGACGTGGAGCAGCTCCTGCTGCTGCTGAGTCCCTTTGCGCCCCACATGGTGGAGGAGCTGTGGGAGAACCTGGGCTTTGCCGCCAAGTACGGCAAGATGGCCTGCCAGATGCCCTGGCCGGAGCATGATGAGAGCAAGACCGTCGATTCGACCGTCGTCATGGCCGTGCAGGTCTGCGGCAAGCTGAAATGCACCGTGGAAGTGCCCACCGACAGCGATCAGGACACCGTCGTGGCCGCAGCCATGGCCCAGGAGAAGATCGCCCGGCTGGCTGAGGGCAAGAACCTGGTCAAGACCATTCTGGTGCCCAATAAGCTGGTCAACCTGATCCTCAAATAATGCTTGACAAATTGCGCAATTTTGACTATAATCATTGTGCTGTTTGAACAGCCCTGAACGTATCCTGGACTGAGCCGGATACATGGAGGGAGGGAAATCATCAATGTCTGAAATTCACGTAAAAGAAAATGAATCTCTGGAGTCCGCACTGAAGCGCTTCAAGCGCAGCTGCGCCAAGGCTGGCGTTATTCAGGAGGTCAAGAAGAGAGAGCATTATGTGAGTCCCAGCCTGAAGCGGAAGCAGAAGTCCGAGGCTGCCCGCAAGAACAAGAGAAAGTTCTATTGATCTCTCTCCGCAAGCTGAGAAGTATCGCCCCGATCCAAAAGGATCGGGGCGATTTTCGTAAGAAAGGAGAACCCATGGAGCAGCGCGTGATCGCCTTCGACGTGGAAACGCCGAACTATCAGAATGACCGCATCAGCGCCATCGGCCTGTGCGAGATCCAAGACGGGGAAATTACCCGAAAGTTTTATACGCTGGTCAACCCAGAGACCCATTTTGACGCCTTCAACGTCGCCCTCACGGGCATCACGCCGGAGATGGTGCAAAACCAGCCCACCTTTGACCGGCTGTGGCTGCTGCTGGAGCCGCTGCTGGAGGGGAGCGTGCTGGTGGCCCACAACGCCACCTTCGACCTCGCGGTCCTGGCCAAGTGCCTCAGAGGCTACGGGATTGTCTGGCACCGGTACGTGGACTACGCCTGTACGGTGCAGATGAGCCGCCGGTGTATGCCGGGGCTCCCCAACCACAAGCTCAACACCGTCTGCGACCACCTGCGTCTGGGCCTGGACCACCATCACGCCGGGAGCGACGCCCTGGCTTGCGGCGAGATTTTCCTGCGGTGCCTGGAGCAGGGCGCCAGCCTCGCCGCCTGCCGCCGTACATACGACCTGGAGCAGTGCCGCACCGCCCGGCGCTGGTGAGCTACCGCGCCCGCAGCTCCCAGAAGGCCACGGCGCTGGCCGCCGCCACATTGAGGGAATCTACCCCGTGGGCCATGGGAATCTTCACGGTGTAACCGCACCGGGCAATGGTGCTTTGCGCCAAGCCGTCCCCCTCAGTGCCCAGGACGATGGCCAGCTTGGGGAGGGATTGGAGCCGGGGATCGTCAATAGAGCAGGATTCATCGGTCAGCGCCATGGCGGCGGTGGAAAAGCCCAGGGCGTGCAGGCGCTTCAGCCCCGCCTCCGGCCACTCCGCCGCCGTCTCACCCAGATAGGTCCAGGGCACTTGGAAAACCGTTCCCATGCTCACCCGCACCACCCGGCGGTTGAGGGGATCGCAGCAGCTGGGGGAGAGGAGGACCGCGTCCATCCCCAGGGCCGCCGCCGAGCGGAAGATCGCCCCGACGTTGGTGGAATCCACGATTCCCTCCAGCACCGCCACCCGCCGGGCGCTGCGGCAGATGTCCTCCGCCTGGGGCAGCGCAGGCCGGGCCATGGCGCAGAGAATTCCCCGGGTCAGCGTGTAGCCGGTGAGGGCGGCCAGCACTTCCCGGTCTCCGGTGTAGACCGGCACGTCACCGCAGCGCTGGAGCAGAGCCGCGCCCTGCCCAGTCAGATGCCGCCGTTCCATCAAAAGCGAGAGAGGCTGGAGCCCCGCGTTCAGAGCGGTGGTGATGACCTTGGGACTTTCCGCGATGAAGATGCCCTGCCCCGGCTCCAACCGGTTGCGGAGCTGGGCCTCGGTCAGATGGGCGTACGCCGCCAGCGCGGGATCGTCCAGCGATGTGATTTCAATGATGCGGGCCATAAAATGCCTCCCCGTGGGTTTTTCCTCATTATACCCAATGCCCGCTGAAATCGCAACAGCAGGGAAGCGGGATGGAAAGGGAAGAGGGAAGAGAGGGTGCCTACGGCGGCGACAGGAGCGCGGTGGGAGAAGCGGTCCCCCGCAGCCACCGTGCCCTCCCCGAGAGGCCGCTTCGCGGCACGGGCCGATGTAGGCATCGGCCCCTACGGAGCGCCTGCGGCAAACGCAACAACCCGCGGCGTCATCGTAGGGGCGCGCATCGCGCGTCCGCTGGGCTGGCGGCATTTGAGTATCTGCGCCGGACGCACTGGGGCGCGATGCGCGCCTCTATGAAAGTGCAAAGCGGCAGCTTCACACATATTTCCTCCACATCTGACTTCGTAAGCGTATAGTCTGAGCGATTAAAAGCGCGCCTGTGGCCCGGGCGTGCTTGTTTTTTGCGTGATGGAATGTAGAACGGGGGTAAAGGCTGTATGTCGCGGCGGCTGACGCCGCCCTGTGACCAAATCTTTGCCGATTCTCCCGTATCCGACACGCGGGGAACGGCATACACTGGACGGGAGGGTAGAGCAATGTATCAATATTATTTCACCTTTCGTTCCATGACCCAGGCCCAGCGTGCGGTGGGCCTGCTGCGCCAGGCGGGGATTTTCCCTACGCTGCTGCGCACCCCCAGAGCCATTTCCAGCCAAGGCTGTGGATATTCCATCCTGGTACGCGGCGAGGAGGTCTATCAGACTGCCGCCGCGCTGCGTGCCGGCCTGATTCTCTATGAAAAAGCCTATCGTATGTCCGCCGGTGGGCGGGCGGAGGAGGTATTCCCGTGATCTATTTTGACAACGCGGCCACTACCATGCCGAAACCGGAGGCAGTCTATCAGGCGGTGGATCGCACCATCCGCACCTGTGCCAGTCTGGGCCGCAGCGGCCACCCGGCGGCCCAGCGGGCCAGCGCCGTGGCCTACGCCTGCCGCGAGGCGGCGGGCCGGCTCTTTTCCGCCGAGCCGGAGCAGGTGGCTTTCACCACCAGCGCCACCCATGGGCTGAACATCGCCATCAAAACGCTGGTGAAGCCCGGGGACCGGGTGGTGATCTCCGGCTTTGAACACAACGCGGTGCTTCGCCCCCTCTATGCCCTGGGGGCCGAGATCGTCATCGCCGGGCGGAAGCTCTTCGACCCGGCGGACACCCTGGCGGCCTTTGCCGCCGCCATGACGCCCGAGACAAAGGCTGTAGTCTGCACCCACGTCTCCAACGTGTTCGGCTATATCCTGCCCGTTGCGGATGTGGCAAAGCTCTGCCGCGACCGCGGCGTGCCGCTGATCGTGGACGCGGCACAGTCCGCCGGCGTCCTGGCGGTCTCGCTCCAGGACCTGGGCGCGGCGTTCATTGCCATGCCGGGCCACAAGGGCCTCTATGGCCCCCAGGGGACGGGGCTCCTGCTGTGCGGACAGATGCCCAAGCCGCTGATGGAGGGCGGCACCGGCAGCCAGTCGGAGCTTTGGTCCATGCCGACATTTCTGCCTGATGCCGCCGAGGCCGGTACCCACAATGTGCCGGGCATCGCGGGGCTGCTGGAGGGCATTCGCTACGTGGAGGGGCGCGGCCTCCGGTCCATTGCCCGACGGGAGTCGGGCCTGATCCGCCGCCTGGCGGCGCGGCTGAAGGACGTCCCGGGACTCCAGGTGTTTGAAGGACCCGAGGCGGTGCAGAGCGGCGTCCTGTCCATCACTGCCGCGGGGCGGGACTGTGAAACCATGGCCCAGTCCCTGGGTGCTGCGGGGCTCGCCGTGCGGGCCGGACTCCACTGCGCCCCGGTGGCCCATGAGAGCGCCGGGACGCTCCACAGCGGCACCGTGCGTCTGAGCGTCTCGGATTTCAATACGCCGGAGGAAGTGGACGCCGCGGCGGATATTTTGCGCAGAATGAACACACCTTGAAATTCTTGGCCATTTCCCCTTGCCAACACTGCCATTCTGGGCTATAATTACAATGATTATTTATCGTTATCAGAATGGCGGTGAGACCATTGAGCGAAATTACGAGCTTCTTCCAAAATGCCGTTTATGCCTTTATGAGCATCAAAATCAAAGACATTTTGGACATTTTGATCGTAGCTTTTTTGATATATAAAGTTGTCAGTCTGGTGCGTTCCACCTCCACCGCCCGCGTGGCGCGGGCCATTGTGGTGCTGCTCCTGGCCACCTGGATCACGGGGCTGTTCCAGATGGAAATGCTCAACTTCGGCCTCAATAAGATCCTGGAACTGGGCGTCATCGCGCTGGTCATCATGTTCCAGCCGGAGCTGCGCCGTGCGCTGGAGCGGATGGGCGGCAAGAGCGTCAAGGAGCTTTTGAGCGGCAAATCGCCCCAGGGTGAAATGGAAGAGGCCATCCTCGCCACCGTTTCCGCCTGCGAGATCATGAGCAAGGAACGGGTGGGCGTCCTTTTGATCTTTGAGCGGGAGACCTCCCTGGAGGACTACTTCAAGACCGGCACGCTGCTGGATGCCAAAACCTCCGAGCAGCTTCTGCGCAACCTCTTTTTCCCCAAAGCCTCGCTGCACGACGGCGCCGTCATTATCCGGGGCGGCCGAGTGGCCGCCGCCGGCTGCGTGATGCCCCTTTCGGAAAATCCGCACCTGAGCAGCGACCTGGGCACCCGGCACCGGGCCGGCGTCGGCACCAGCGAGGTCTCCGACGCGGTGGTGGTCATCGTCTCTGAGGAAACCGGCACCATCTCCGTTGCCGTGGGCGGTATGCTCAAGCGGCACCTGGCGCCGCAGACCCTGGAGCGGCTGCTGACCACGGAACTCATTCCCAACGAGCAAGAACAAAAGACCCTGATGACACGAATCAAGCAGGGCTTGACAAAGAAGGGACGGTCAGATGCAAAATAAAAAATGGCTCACGATGCTTCTGGCGCTGGTGATCTCCGTCGTCGTCTGGGTGTATATCGTCACGGTGGAAAACCCGGAGCAGAAAGCCACCCTCTATAACATTCCTGTGACGTTCAGCGGCGAGGATATCCTGCGGGAGGACTATTCCCTGATCATCGCCGAGACGAACGTCGAATCCGGCGTGACGCTGGATTTCCATGGCAAGCTCTCGGAACTCAACAAACTCCGGGAAGACAAAATGGAGCTGGAGGTGACGGTGGACGTCTCCCGGCTGCGGAGCGCCAACGAGTTCACCTTTTCTTATGATCTCTCCAATGTAACGCTTCCGGCCTCCGTTTCCAGCCAGAGCTTGTCGCTGATCGGGCGGGCGCCCAACAAAATTTCTGTCACCCTGGCAAAGCTGGAGACCAAGACCGTGGAGGTCAAGGTGATCACCGACGTGAAGGTGGTGGACGGCTACCTGGCCGAGCGCGCCACGCAGAATTACAGCGAAATCGTCATCGAAGGCCCGGCGGATGTGATCAACCAGGTGGATTACGCCCAGGTGACCCTGACCCGGGAGAATGTGGATCAGACCATCACCACCAGCCTTCCCTATACGCTCATTGACTACGACGGCAACGTGGTGGACAGCACAGATATTACCTCCGATGTCACTGAGATTGAAGTGACGCAGCCGGTCTCCATGTTCAAGGAGGTCCCGTTGGAGATCTTCGCCATCGACGGCGGCGGCGCTACCCAGGATGACATCACATGGGCGATTGAACCCAAGACCATTCGCGTCTCCGGCGAGGCTTCGGTGCTGGAGACCATCCCGAGCATCCGCTTGTCCAGCGTGGATCTGGGCAGTATGGAGAGCAACAGCGAGACCTTCACGCGGGTCATCAACATCCCCGATGGCTGCACCAATCTCTCCGGTGTGCAGGAAGCCACGGTGACGGTGCAGATCAAGAACAAGGATATCCGCCAGGTGCGTATTCCCAGCACCAACTTCCAGTTTATCAACACGCCGGCGGGCATCCAGCCGGAGTCGACTACGACCATGCTCCTGGTGGCGATTCGGGCCAACGAGAGTGACATTGACCTGATCAGCGAGGAGAATGTCCGTGTGGTCGCGGATCTCTCATCCTTTACCGCGGCCAATGCCGGGACCACTGTCACCGTGCCGGTGCGCATTTACCTGGATGGGTTTGAGGACGCCGGTGTCATCCGGGACGATGAATACAGCATCATAGTGGATTTGAACTCAGTCGGAGACAGCTGATTTCAAAGAATTGTCGGGCTGTATGCGGTTCGCCGCGTACAGCCCGCTCATGGAGGGAAGAACGTTGATTAAGAGTATGACGGGCTATGGCCGGGCCGTGCGGGCCGACGGGGATCTGGAGATCACCGCGGAGATCCGCGCCGTCAACAATCGCTATCTCGACTGCACCGTGAAGCTGCCCAGGCTCTACGGCTACGCGGAAGACCCCATCAAGCAGCGCGTTAAGGCCCGCGTCAGCCGGGGCAAAGTGGACGTGTTTCTCACCGTCAACCATACCGGCGGTACGGACGTGTCCGTCTCGCTGAACCGTCCGGTGTTGGAGGGATACCTGGCGGCCATGAAGGCCATGGCGGCGGAATATGCGGTCCGGGACGACATCTCGGTCTCCAGCCTCTCCCGCCTGCCGGAGGTGTTCCTGGTGGACAAGCCGGAGGTGGACGAGGAGGCCGTCACCGCTGCGCTGCTGGAGACAGTGGACGGCGCGCTGGAGCAGTTTGACGCCATGCGGGCCACCGAAGGTGCGGCGCTGGAGGCGGATATCCTCAGCCGCGGGCAGACCATTCTGGAGCGCGTTTCCGAGGTGGAGGCCCGCAGCCCGGAGACAGTGGCCGAATATCGGGCGAGACTCCTGGCCAAAATGCGGGAAGTGCTGTCCGGCGCCGCGCTGGACGAGAGCCGCATTCTCACCGAAGCCGCCCTCTATGCCGACAAGGTGGCCGTGGACGAGGAGACTGTGCGGCTGCGCAGCCACCTCAAGCAGCTCGCCTCCATGGTGCAGGGCGGCGGCCCCATCGGCCGAAAGCTGGACTTCCTGCTCCAGGAAATGAACCGGGAGACCAACACCATCGGCTCCAAGTGCGTGGATTTGAATATTTCCGAGATTGTGGTGGAGATGAAAGCGGAACTGGAAAAGATCCGCGAACAAATTCAGAACGTCGAGTGAGGAGGGCGGTATGCGGCTCATCAATATTGGATTTGGAAACATGGTGTCTTCCAGCCGTCTGCTGGCCATTGTCAGCCCCGAATCCGCGCCCATCAAGCGCATCGTCCAGGAGGCGCGGGATCGGAGTATGCTCATTGACGCCACCTACGGCAGAAGGACCAGAGCTGTCATCATCATGGACACGGACCACGTGATTCTCTCGGCCATTTTGCCCGAGACCATCGCGGGGCGCGCCTCCGGCAAGAGCGACGGGGGAGAAAGGGAAGAGGCGGAACCATGCGAGGAAAGCTGATCGTGATATCCGGCCCCTCGGGGGTTGGAAAAAGCACCGTGGTCAAAGAGGTCATGGCCCAATGTGAGACGCTCCAATTCTCTGTTTCTGCCACCACGCGTCCCATGCGTCCCGGCGAGGTGGATGGAAAGAACTACTATTTTGTCAGCCGGGACACCTTCCAGCGGCTCATCGACGAGGATCAGCTGCTGGAATACGCCGAGTACGTGGGCAATTATTACGGAACGCCGGTGGGGCCGCTGGACGAAGCGCTGGCAGCCGGGCGGGACGTACTGCTGGACATTGAAGTCCAGGGGGCGCTGCGGGTCAAATCCCGCCGGCCCGACGCAATTTTGATTTTTATGCTGGCCCCGTCCTTTCAGGACATCGAAGCCCGGCTTTACGGCCGGGGCGACACCGCGCCCGAGTTGATCCTGGGGCGGCTGGAGCGAGCCAGATGGGAATATACCCAGGCCGTCAACTACGACTACCTGGTGGTCAATGACAACGTGGACAAGGCCGTCTCGGAGATTCTCGCCATTTTGAAGGCGGAAAAGTGTAAGGCCCCGGAACGGTTGCATCTTTTGAAGGAGGACAATTAAAATGCTCTACCCCCCCATGTCTGAACTGCTCAAGCACATCGACAGCCGCTATCTGCTGGTGAATGTGGTGGCCCGACGTGCCCGGCAGATTTCCATTGAAGCGGAGCAGGAGGGCTACGCCCTGGAGGACAAGCCCGTCACGCTGGCCATCCGTGAGGTGGCTGACGGCAAACTCACCGCCACGACCAAGGACGAATATTTGAAGTAATCCGACACAAGCTGGGAGGGAAGGCCTTTGATTGCCCAGGTGGCTGTTTCCGCGGCGGTCTATGCCATTGATAAGCCCTACTCCTACCGCATTCCGCCCGCTCTGACGGTGGAACCCGGGATGCGGGTGTCGCTTCCCTTCGGCCAGGGAAACCGCCTCTGTGAGGGGGTGGTCCTGGCGGTGGAGGCGGGGGACGAGGAAGGCCTCAAGGCCATTTCTGCCGTGCTGGACAGTGCCCCTGTCCTGTCCCAGCCGTTTCTCCATCTGGCGGCATTTCTGCGGGAGCGGTATTTCTGCACCTTTTACGACGCGGCCAAGGCCATGCTGCCCGCCGGACTGTGGTTTCAGGTCCGAGAGGAGCTGACGCTGGACGCGGTGCCTGCCGAGGTCCAGTTCCCCAAGACCCACAGCCGGGCCGGGGAAATTCTCAGTGCTCTGGAGGCAGCCGGTGGCCGGATGGCCATGGCGGAGCTGAAAAGGACTGTGGACCCGGCAGTGGTAGAGCGGTTTTTGCCGTATCTCCAGAAAAAAGGCTACCTCCACACCAATATCTCCTACGCCCGCCAGGTGCGGGACCGCGTGGAGCAGACGGCCCAACTGGCCGTCTCCTGGGAGGAGGCCATGGCGTATGCCGCCAGCAAGGGCCGCAGCGCACCGCTGCAAAAGGAGATTTTGACGCTTCTGTCCCAGTTGGACTCCGTCAGCGTGAAGGAGCTTTGCTACTTTACGGGCGCTTCCATGGCTACGGTCCGGCGGCTGGAGCAGCTGGGGTATCTCCGGCTGGACCTCCGGCCGGTACTGCCGGAGCCACCGGCGGCTCCGGCGGCGACCGCGCCGCCTCCCGTTCTCAATGCCCAGCAGCAGGCGGCCTTTGACGGCCTTTCCCGTCAGATGCAGGCCGAAAAGCCCGGCGCGTCGCTTCTCTACGGCGTCACCGGCAGCGGCAAGACCGCCGTTTACCTCCGCCTGATCGCGGCGGCCCTGGAGCAGGGCCGCTCGGCCATCTATCTGGTGCCGGAGATTGCCCTGACGCCCCAGCTGGTCTCCCGGCTTATGGACCATTTTGGCGCCACCGTGGCGGTTCTCCACAGCGGCCTTCGGGTCTCAGAGCGGTACGATGCATGGCTTCGGATTCGCCGGGGAGAGGCACGGGTGGTGGTGGGAACGCGCTCAGCGGTTTTCGCACCGGTGGAAAATCTGGGCATTGTGATTTTGGACGAGGAACAGGAACATTCCTATAAATCGGAAAACACCCCCCGGTATCACGCCCGGGAGGTGGCCCTTTATCGGGGTGCCCGGGAGGGCGCCCTGGTGCTGCTGGGGTCCGCGACGCCGTCGCTGGAGACGATGTTCCTGGCCCGGCAGGGAAGAATTACCTGCCACCAGCTGACGGAGCGCTTCAATGGCGGCGCGCTGCCCCAGGTGGAGCTGGTGGATATGAAAGAAGAGCTGCGGCGGGGCAACAATACCTCCATCAGCCTGCCTCTACAGATGGCGCTGGAGGACGCCATGGCCCAGGGCCGCCAGAGCATTCTGCTCTTGAACCGCCGCGGCGCGGGGCAGTACCGGGTCTGTGTCCAGTGCGGCCAGGTGCCCACCTGCCCCAGGTGCAGCGTCAGCCTGACATACCACGCCGTCCACCGCCGGATGCTCTGCCACTACTGCGGCCACGCCCAGCCGGTGTTGGAGCGGTGTCCCGTCTGCGGCGGCGCCATGAAGACCATGGGCACCGGCACCCAAAAGGTGGAGGCGGAGCTGCGGGAGCTGTTTCCTGGGAAAGAAATTCTGCGCATGGACGCCGATACGGTGGCCGAAGCCCGCAGCCACGAGGCGCTGCTGAACCGCTTCCGGCGGGAGGAGATTCCCGTCCTGGTGGGGACGCAGATGGTGGCCAAGGGGCTGGATTTTGAAAATGTCACCCTGGTGGGCGTGGTGGACGCGGACCTTTCGCTGTATGTGAGTCACTATCGGGCGGCTGAGACCACCTTCTCCATGCTGACCCAGGTGGTGGGACGGGCCGGGCGGGGCCGCTATCCGGGCCGCGCCATCGTCCAGACCATGACGCCGCAGCACACGGTTCTCACCCTGGCGGCCCGGCAGGACTACGACCAGTTTTACCAGCTGGAGCTGTCCATCCGGCAGCTGCACGGTCTGCCGCCCTTCCGGGACCTCTACACCATGACCTTTGTCAGCTGGATGGAGAGCCGGGCGGTGTCCGGCGCGGCCCGCTTCCGGGCCATGGCCGAGGCGGAGGCCGCAGCGCAGCAGATACCGCTGGAGGTGCTGGGGCCGTCCCCGGCGCCGGTGGTAAAGGTAAATAACGCCTACCGCTACCGCCTGTCGCTCTATACCGCCGGGACCCGCCCCGTCAGGCGGCTGCTGGCTTCCCTGCTGAAGACGTTTTTGCAGGACAAGGCCAACCGGGGCGTCAGCGCTTATCTGGATATCAATTCTTACGAATAGAGGGATCTATCATGGCACTTAGAAATATCGTCACCGTAGGCGACAGCGTTCTGACCAAGGTCAGCCGTCCTGTGACTAAATTTGACCGCCGCCTCCATCAGCTGCTGGACGACATGACCGAGACGCTGGAGGACGCCGGCGGCGTGGGCCTGGCCGCGCCCCAGGTGGGGGTTTTGCGGCGGGCCGTGGTGGTGGACACGGGGGAAGACGGCATCCTCGAACTGGTGAACCCGGAGATCATCGCCCAGAGCGGAGAACAGACCGGCCTGGAGGGCTGCCTGAGCGTGCCGGGGGAATACGGCATCGTCACCCGGCCCAATGAGGTGACGGTCCGCGCCCAGGACCGCGACGGCAACTGGTTCGAGGCGGAAGGCGAAGGGCTGATTGCCCGGTGCTTCTGCCATGAGCTGGCGCATCTGGAGGGGCAGCTCTACACCGCCGTGGCGGAGCGGATGCTCACCAAGGAGGAACTCCAGGCCATGGCAGAGCAGCAAGAGGAGGAAACGCCGTGAGATTGGTGTTTATGGGTACGCCCGAGATCGCTAAAACCTGTCTGGAGGCCATCTACCAGGCGGGCCACGAGATCGTGGGCGTCTATACCAAGGTGGATACCCCCAAAAACCGGGGCATGAAGCTCACGGTCTCGCCGGTGAAGGCCTTTGCTATGGAAAAGGGCCTTCCGGTGTTCCAGCCGAAAAATTTCAAGGACCCGGAGACCGTGGAAGCGCTGCGGTCCCTGCGGCCGACCCTGATCGTGGTGGTGGCCTACGGGCGGATCCTGCCCCAGTCGGTGCTGGATGTGCCGGAAAAAGGCGCCATCAATATGCATGCCAGCATTCTGCCGGAGCTGCGGGGTGCGGGCCCAATCCAGTGGTCCATCCTCCAGCACATGAAGGAGACCGGCGTCACGGCCATGTATCTGAGCGCCGGGATGGACGAAGGCGATATCATCGAAATCCGCCGGACGCCCATCGACCCGATGGAGACCGGCGCGGAGCTGATGGAGCGCATCGGCCAGATCGCCGCCGGCCTGGCGGTGGACACCATCGCATCCATCGAAGCCGGCACGGCCACCCGCACGCCCCAGGATCACACCCGGGCCACTTACGCGCCCATGCTCTCCAAGGACATGAGCCCCATCGACTGGACCCAGCCGGTGCGCTACGTCATCGACCAGGTCCGCGGCCTCATTCCCTGGCCGGTGGCCACGGCGGAGCTGGGCGGCGTGCCCTTTAAAATCTTCCGGGTGGAGGACACCGGGAAGACCACGGACCGCGCCCCCGGTACTATCCTGGCCCTGACCAAGCAAGGGCTGGAGGTGGCCTGCGGCCAGGGCGGCGTGGCCCTGGTGCGGGAGCTGCAAGCCCAGGGCGGCAAACGGATGCCCGCCCCGGACTATTTCCGCGGCCATCCCATCCAAATCGACTGATTTATTCCCAGGAGGCACTATGAACGCCAGAACCACTGCACTTTCCGCCCTGATCGCCTGCCGCCGGCAGGGGGCCTGGGCCGACGGCGCCCTCAAAGAGTATATCGCCCGGGACCGGCTGGACCGGCGGGACGCCGCCCTGGCCACGCGGCTGGTCTACGGCGTGGTGCAAAACCGTTTGCTGCTGGACTTCTGGCTGGAACGCCTGGTCAAGGGCGGCACGGGAAGGCTCCAGCCGGTGGTGCTGGACATTCTGCGCCTGGGCCTCTATCAAATCACCCAAATGGATAAAATCCCTCCCTCCGCCGCCGTCAACGAGGCCGTGGAGCAGGGAAAGAAATACGCCTCCCGCCAGGCGGCGGGCCTCATCAACGGCGTGCTGCGCAGCGCCCTGCGCCAGCGGGATGCTCTGACGCCGCCGGAGGACCTCTCCATCCGCTATAGCCACCCCCGCCCGCTGGTGGAGCTGCTGGAGGCCCAGGTGGGGGCGGGGGAGCTGGAGGCGCTGCTCCAAAGCCACAACCAGCTGCCGCCGCTGACGGTGCAGCGCAACCCCCTGGCCGTCTCGGAGGCCGACTTCCGCCGGGAACTGGCGGACGCCGGCGTGGAGGCGACGCCCCACCCCTGGTGCCGGGACAGCTGGCTTTTGCAGGGCAGCGGCAGCCTGGAGGCGCTGCCCCTCTTCCGCCGGGGCGGCTTTTATGTCCAGGACCCGGCGGCCCGGCTGGCCGTCACCGCGGCGGGACTGGAGCCAGGAATGCGGGTGTTGGACGTCTGCGCGGCCCCCGGCGGCAAGAGCTTCGCCGCCGCCATGGACCTGGGCGGGGAGGGCTCCGTCCTCGCTTGCGATATCCACCCGCACAAGATCACGCTGCTGGAGCGCGGCGCGGCGCGGCTGGGCCTTCCCAACCTCACGGCCCGCCTTCAGGACGCCACGGCCTTTGCCCCGGAACTGGCGGATCAGATGGATGCCGTGCTGGCCGACGTGCCCTGCTCCGGCCTGGGCGTCATCCGCAAAAAGCCGGATATCCGCTATAAGGACCTGGAGCCGCTGGGGCGTCTGCCGGAGATTCAGCGCCGCATCTTGGACAACGTATCCCGGTACGTCCGCCCCGGCGGGGTGCTGCTCTACAGCACCTGCACCATTCTCCACCGGGAGAATGAGGCGGTGGCGGAGGCCTTTCTGGCCGACCACCCGGAATTTTCCCCGGAGCCCTTCCCGCTGCCGGAGGCGCTGGGCGGAGAACACCGCGCCATGGTGACGCTCTATCCCCACCGCCACGGCACCGACGGATTCTTTATCTGCAAGCTGAGGAGAACCACATGAACCGCGACATCAAATCCATGGACCTGCCGGAGCTGACTGAGGCCCTGGCAGAGCTGGGAGAGCCCAAATTTCGCGCCAAGCAGCTCTTCACCTGGCTGCACCGGGGCGCCAGGACCTTTGACGAGATGACCAATCTCTCCAAGGCCCTGCGGGAGAAGCTCCGGACGCAGTTTGACCTGAACCCGCCGGAGGTGGCCCGCCGGCAGGCGTCCCGGCTGGACGGCACCGTCAAGTACCTCTGGCGCCTGGCGGACGGAAACTGCGTCGAGTCGGTGCTGATGCGCTATCACCACGGCAACACCGTCTGCATCTCCTCGGAGGTGGGCTGCGCCATGGGGTGCGCCTTCTGCGCCTCCACCCTGGGGGGCCTGGTGCGGCGGCTGACCCCGGCGGAAATGCTGGATCAGGTGCTGTTCACGCAGCTGGACTCCGGCCTTCCGATTTCCAACATCGTCCTGATGGGCATCGGCGAGCCGCTGGATAACTACGATCATGTCTTAAAATTCCTCCGCCTGGTCAATCATCCGGACGGGCTGAACATCGGGATGCGCCACATCAGCCTCTCCACCTGCGGCCTGGTGCCGCGAATTGCCCGGTTGGCCGGGGAGGATTTGCAGCTGACGCTTTCCGTTTCCCTCCACGCCCCCACCAACGCCATCCGCAGCCAGATCATGCCGGTGAACAAGGCATACCCGGTGGAGGAGCTGGTGGCGGCGTGCCGGCAGTATTTTGAGACCACAGGCCGCCGGATTTCCTTCGAGTACGCCATGATCCGGGACGTCAACGATACGCCCCAGGTCGCCGAGCAGCTGGCGGCGCTGCTCCATGGGCTTCCGGCCCATGTCAACCTCATCCCGCTCAACGACGTGGCCGAGAGCCCCCTCAAGCCCAGCACCCGCCGGGCGGTGGAGGCCTTCCAGCAGATTCTCGAGGGCCACGGCATTCCCACCACGGTGCGCCGGACCCTGGGCAGCGACATTGACGCGTCCTGCGGCCAGCTGCGGCGCAAGTATGAAAAGGAGGCGACCTCATGCAGACCTGGGGACTGACAGACCCTGGCATGGTGCGCACCCAGAATCAGGATCACTACCAAATCGTCAAGCTGGGCCGGGAGCAGGTGCTGGCCATCGTCTGCGACGGCATGGGCGGCGCTCGTTCCGGCAACATCGCCAGCCAAATGGCCGTGGAGGTCTTCGTGGGCGAGGTAAAGCGCACGGCCCGGTCCAATATGCGGCCCGAGCGGATCGACGATATGCTGGAGCAGGCGCTGGAGCTGGCCAACAAGGCCGTCTACGAGCAGTCGCAGCTGAGCGAGGAATACCGCGGCATGGGCACGACTCTGGTGGCCGCCTTCTTCCAGAAGGACCAGCTGACTGTGGCCAACGTGGGAGACAGCCGGGCTTATCTCTTCAATAAAGAGGGCGTGCAGAGCATCACCACCGACCACTCCCTGGTGGAGCTGATGGTCCAGCGGGGCGAGATCACCCGGGAGGCCGCCAAGAACCACCCGGGCAAGAACCTCATCACCCGGGCCGTGGGAACCGAGGCCCAGGTGGCTTGCGATTTATTCCACAGGACCCTCAATCGGGGCGACAGCGTGCTGCTCTGCTCCGACGGGCTATCCAATATGCTTTCCGATCAGGAAATTCTCTTTGAGGTCGTCCACGGCGTCAACAAAAACGATTGCTGCCAAAGACTGATGAGCATCGCCAACTACCGGGGCGCGCCGGACAACGTCACCATTGCGCTGATCGCGGTCTGACCGCCGCCCCGCTTCACTTCGGCGCCCGTCTGCCGCAAATTGACGGGTCGAGCAATCGAGAACGGAGCTACTTATGGAGAATTACATAGGCAGGCTTTTGGATCACCGGTATGAGATCCTGGAGGTCATCGGCACCGGCGGCATGGCCGTGGTCTATAAGGCCCGGTGCCACCGGCTCAACCGCCTGGTGGCCATCAAGATTTTGAAGGATGAGCTGTCCGAGGACGCGGAGTTCCGCCGCCGTTTCCATGCCGAATCTCAGGCCGTTGCCATGCTGTCGCACCCCAATATCGTCAACGTCTACGATGTGTCCCACTCGGACAACGTGGACTATATCGTCATGGAGCTGATCGACGGCATCACCCTCAAGCAGTATATGGAGCAGAAGGGCGTTCTCAACTGGCGCGAGGCGCTCCACTTCTCCACCCAGATCGCCAAGGCGCTGGAACACGCCCACAGCCGCGGGATCATCCACCGGGACATCAAGCCCCATAATATCATGGTCCTCAAGGACGGCAGCGTCAAGGTGGCCGACTTCGGCATCGCCCGGGTCTCCTCGGCCCAGAGTACGCTGACCCGGGAGGCTCTGGGGTCCGTCCACTATATTTCCCCCGAGCAGGCCAAGGGCGGCAGGATCGACTACCGCAGCGACCTCTATTCCCTGGGCGTGGTAATGTATGAGATGCTGACCGGCCACCCGCCTTACGACGGGGAGACGCCGGTCTCCGTGGCCATCCAACACATCAACGCCAAGGCCATTCCGCCCCGGGTCCTCAATCCCCAGATTCCCGAGGGGCTGGAGCAGATCACCATGCACGCCATGGCCGCGGACCTGGAAGACCGCTACGAGAGCGCCACGCAGATGCTCCAGGACTTGGACGAGTTCCGGAAGAACCCCGCCATCACCTTCCGCTTTGACGGGGAGCCGGAGGCGCCCCGTCCCCAGGAGCGCGCCGGGCAGCCCCGTTCCGCGGCGGAGCGGGCCGTCCGGGGCAAGAGCGACACCTCCCGCCGCCACCCGGTTCAGCCGCAGAAGAAGCGCAGGGGCAACGCCGTGGCGCTGATTACAGGCTTTATCGTCATCGCCCTGGCGCTGGCCGGAATCGGCTTTTTCCTCTATTCCTTCTTTTTTGCCGATTTTCTCACCTCCACCGACGATGTGCCTGTGCCCAATCTGGTGGGGCTCTATGCCGAGGACATCCAGCAGAGCGACTACCCCAACTTCCAAATTCGGGTGGAGGACTGGGTGCCGGACGACACGGTGGAGCAGGGGCGGGTCATCAGCCAGACCCCTGTGGCGGACCGGCTGGTGAAGAGCGGCACCACCATCTCCCTCACGGTTTCCTCCGGCCCCTCCACTGATACCATGCGGGACCTTTTGAACGACACGCTGGAGAATGCCCAGACCATCCTGGACAATCTGGCGCTGGATCTCCAGGTGAAAGTGGAGTATGAGAGCAGCGACCTGGGAGAAGGCACCGTCATCCGCACCGACCCCGTCAAGGGAACGGCGCTGACCGCTGGCCAGACCGTTACGCTCTATGTCTCCTCCGGCCCCGCCGTCAAACTGGTGCCGGTGCCGGAGCTGGTGGGGCTCACAGAAGAGCAGGCCATTGAGAAGCTGGAAAGCCGGAACCTCAAGTACGAGATCACCCGCCTGGACAGAGAGGAAGCTCTGGGCACCGTGGTCTTCCAGTCCATCAAGCAGGGCGAGGAGGTCAAAGAGGGCACCACCGTGAATTTGCAGGTCTCCAACGGCCCGGAGAAGGACCCGCTGGACCCGGATGCGGACGAGGAGGACGACGAGAACACGGAGGGCAATGAGCCGCCGCAGATGCTGCAGGATCGTTTGATCTATATTAAGCTGCCCAGCGGCCTCACCGAAGAGTTGGAGATCACCGTCAAAATGGACGATGTCACGATAGATTCCTGGACGCTGGACCCCGAGACCCTCAACGATCAAAACGAGACCAGCATCATGCTCTCCGGCGTGGGCATCCATCGCATCGACGTCTATATTGACGGGCTCCTCTACTATACCATGGACTACGACTTCGACACCGGCGAGGAGCTTTCCTGATGGAGCAGGGCAGAATTGTCAAGGCCCTCAGCGGCTTTTATGATGTGGATCTGGGCGGCGGACGAATTGTCACATGCAAAGCCCGGGGACGGCTGCGCAAGGAAGGCACCACGCCGCTGGTGGGGGACCAGGCCCTGGTGGAGAACGCCATGGTGCAGGAAATCCTGCCCCGGCGCAACTGGTTTGTCCGCCCCGCCGTGGCCAATCTGGATTTGCTGGTGCTGCTGGCCTCGGAGGTCATCCCGGTCACGGAGCCGTTTCTGGTGGACCGCATCACGGCCATCGCCGGCAGCCAGGGGGTGGAAGTGGTCATCGTGGTCAATAAAACCGACCTCTCCGGCGAGGGGGAGCTGGCCCGCGTCTACCGCCGGGCCGGCTACCGGGTGGTCTGTACCAGCGCCGTCACCGGCCAGGGTATTGAGGAACTGCGGGCGATGATCGCCGGAAAGGTGGTCGCCCTGTCGGGGAACTCCGGCGTGGGCAAGAGCAGCATCCTCAACCGCCTGGCGCCGTCGCTGTGCCTGCCCACCGGCGAGGTGTCCGACAAGCTGGGCCGCGGCCGCCACACCACCCGCCACATCCAGCTCTTCTCCCTGCCGGACGGGACGTATGTGGCCGATACCCCCGGCTTTTCCTCCTTTGATACGGAGCAGATGGAGGTCATTCTCAAGGAAAACCTCCAGTACGCCTTCCCGGATTTCGCCCCCTTCCTGGGCAGGTGCCAGTTTCACGACTGCGCCCACCTACGGGAGCCGGGCTGCGCCGTCACCGAGGCCCTGGCCCGGGGCGAGATCGAACCCTCCCGCTACGAGAGCTACCGGCGCCTCTATGAGATCGCCAGGGATCGCAAGGCTTGGGAGAAATAGAGTGCGCAGCCCATGGCGCAAACGCCCCTGCCGCGTTGATGCGGCAGGGGTGTTTCAGCGTGTCGAAAAACCTCCGGAAGCAGAAAACAAGCCTCGCAGAGTTTCGCCGCATCTCCGCGCTAAGAGCCGCCGCAAGCGGCGGTTGCGCTCCGAAACGCGCCTGCGGGCGCAGGCAGCGGCGAAATAAAATTAAAATGGCGATTTCCGGTTGTCTGCGCATCGGAAATCGCACTTTACACCCCAAAAGGTTCGACAGCTTTTCGAAGAAAACCGAGAACCTTTTGGGGTGCAGTCCCCTTTGTCAAAAAAGCGTAGCTTTTTTGACAGTCTGAGCTGCCCAAAGAGATTCTTTGGGCAGCTGTTTTTGCATTTACAGCACGGTCACATCCGTCTGGCAGCACGCATAGTCGGTGTTGACATTGTGGGCGATGAGACGGGCGCGGAACCGGCGGACGCGGCAGAGGGAGTTGGGGTCTCCGTCAGCCGCCGTGCCTTCGGGCACGACGAACTTCACGCACCGCACCTCCACGTCCCGGCAGGTGGGAAAGTTGTGGGCCGGCAGTGTGAAGGCTTTCATGCCCCGCTGATGCTCCTGGCCGTTTTCGTCCAGCTCGCTGAGCAAAATCGCCAGGGCCACCTCTTTGCCGGGGCAGACCTGCTTCACCACCACATCCAGCTGGACGATCCGGCCTGCGGACTCCAGGTAGACGTCGCCCGCGTCGATGATCACAGCGTCCTGGCAGCTCTCCACGTCGAAGTCCACCGGCTCGGGACACGCCTCCGGCACCACCACCACGGCGCACTCCACCGTTACCTGGGGGTCGGGGAACACGACTGTGTTGCCCTCGCTGTCGGAGTAGGTGATGGAGGCGTTGACCGCCTTCACCCCCGGCTCCTGCGAGATGTGGCGCACCCGGAAGCTGAGGGCCGCGCCCTCGTTGCCGCTGACGCCCAGCTCCGGGATTTTCCACTGGATGGTGCGGGAATCCAGCATGGTGGCCGTTCCCTTGGTGGGGGAGGCCATGCTGACGATCAGGAAATCCGGCGCGACCACCTCGTCGATGACGATGTCGGTGGCGCCGGTCTTGGAAATATTCTGCGCCAGCTCCCGGAACAGCGCCTCCAGGTCGGCGTCGTCGGGCGTCACCAGCACGTAAGAGGCGGGCGGCTGGGAGGCCCACAGCTCCAGCGTGGGCACATCGATGCCGCCGCTGCCCACCAGGCCGATGCAGTAGATAATGACGCCGTCGGCCTTGGCGGCATCTGCCACCGGGGCTGCGGGCGGGCCGGCGGTGGTCTTGCCGTCGGTGAACATGACCATGACCCGGGCGTTGGACGACGTGGGGTCGAACAGCTCCGCCGCCTTGGTGAAGGCGGCGGCGTGGTTGGTGTTGCCGCCGGCGCTGAGGCCGTCCACCGCGTCCTTCAGGTCGGCAACCGATGTGATGAGCTGGGTGTCGGCCGTGGCAGTGTCGGCGAAGCTGACGATGCCGATACGGCTGCCGGAACCGATGCTGTCGGGGGCGCCGTCGGTGGACTCGGACAAAATGTCGATGAACGCCTTGGCGCCTTCTTTGAGATTGGCCAGGGGGCTTCCGGCCATGCTGCCGGAGCGATCCAAAATCAGCACGATATCCGTGGGATTGGAGACGATATCCGGCGCGGCGGACAGCGCCAGGGATACCTGGAGCGAGCCGTCGCAGCCGATGCGCTGCCGGTCAATCTGCTTGTTGGAACTCGTAATACCCATAGGGAACCTCCTCCTATTTGGATGCAGCATCCGGCTCATCCTATGCGGCGGAGGCGGAATTTGTCACAGCGGGGCGAAAAAGCGGGCGCGCATGGCGCGTCAGTTTGGCCGCGCCGCCTGAGCTGGCAGGAAAGGCAACCAGGCTAAAGCCTCCCCTAACGCCCGCAGGGCTTTAGGGGAGGTGGCGCGCAGCGCCGGAGGGGTTCGCCGTAGACAACGCGCATGGCGCGCCCGCGCAGCGCAGCGGCCTCTCCTGAAGGGTGCGGTGGCTGCGGAAGGCCGTTTGTACCGCAGAATCCATGGCTCCCCTGGAGGGGAGCTGGCGCGAAGCGCCTGAGAGGTGTCCCTGCGGCGGGCCTGTTCGACGGAAGCGATCAGGCAGCACAAGCAGGCGGACGCGCGATGCGCGCCCCTACGAAAAAAACGTAGGTTTGTGCGTATGCCGCGGGCGAGAAAACCACCGGCTTGCGGTAAAAAAGAGCCCGCCGCAGAATTTTTCATTCTGCAACGGGCTCTTTGACGGCGTTTCAGTCCAGGCTGTCGGCAATTTCGGCGAACTGGGACTGGGTGGCGCTCTGTAAGGGCGCTTCCTTTTTATATCCGGCGATCAGTGCCGTGGCCCGTTGGATGGGGCGGATGGTACCGGCGCCGGCCACGCAGCCGCCGGGGCAGGCCATGCCTTCCAGCAGGTAGCCATTGAGCTTGCCGGCCTTGGCCAGAGCCATCATCTTCCGGCAGTCCCGAAGGCCCTCGGCGTTCATGATCTTCATGTCCACATCCGGAGCCAGCTCTTTCACCACGTGCTGCACCGCCGCCGCGACACCGCCGCTGACGGCAAAGCCGCGGCCATCGGCGCTGCCCTGCTCCAGCGGATCGTTGCCCTCCACATCGGCATACCAGACCTCCTTGGCTTCGAACATTCCCTGGAGTTCCTCAAAGGTCAGGACGAAGTCCACGTCGCTGCGGATATGCTCCCGGCTGGCCTCCAGCTTTTTGGCGGCGCAGGGGCCGATGAAGCAGACCTTGGCGTCGGGGTGCTGTTTCTTGACCATCCGGGCTGTCAGAACCATGGGTGTCAGCGTCATGGAGATGTGGTCGCTCTGGTCGGGGTAGCAGATGTCCACCATGGAGATCCACGCCGGGCAGCAAGAGGTGCCCATGTAGCTCTTGCCCTTTTCCACCCGTTCCAGATATTCCTTGGCCTCATCGATGGTGCAGAGGTCCGCGCCCACGGCCACCTCCACCACCGAATCAAAGCCCAGAATTTTCATGGCGGCGGTGAGCTTTTCCGGGGTGAGCTTGTCGCCGAACTGGCCGACGAAGGCCGGCGCCACGATGGCGATGACCTTGTAGCCCTTTTTGATGGCGTGGATCAGCTGGAAGATCTGGCCCTTGTCCACAATGGCGCCGAAGGGGCAGCTGACCAGGCACATCCCGCAGGAGACGCACTTGTCGTAGTTGATCTTGGCGCGGCCGTACTCGTCCGAGCCGATGGCGTCCATGCCGCAGGCCGCCACGCAGGGCCGCTCCATTTTGATGATGGCATGGTAGGGACAGGCGTCGGCGCACTTGCCGCACTTGATGCACTTGTCCTGGTCAATGACGCTCTTGCCGCCGCGTTCAAAGCGGATGGCATCCTTGGGGCAGACCTGCTGGCAGGAGCGGCTCAGGCAGCCCTGGCAGCAGTCGGTCACGCGGACCTGCTTGGTGGGGCAGGCGTGGCAGGCGTATTGGATGATGTTGATGAGGGGCGGGTCGTAGTATTTTTCGGCGATGGCGCTGTCGTTGACGCCCTCGGACAGGGGACGCAGCTCGGTGATGGGCCGCAGCGGCAGACCCATGGCCAGCCGCACCCGCTCGCCGGCGATGGCCCGCTCCAGGAAGATGGACTCCCGGTGGGAGGCGATCTCACCGGGGACGATTTTATAGGGAATCTCCTCCATCCGGGCGTAGTCGCCGCCCTCGTAGGCCAGGCGGGCCACTTCTGTGAAGACCTGCTTGCGGACATTGGTGACAAAGGATTCGTAGCCGCGCATATGCTTCCTCCTTGTGGAACGAATTTTCCATTTATGACCCCATTATATCGAATTTTACCTCGCTTTGCAAGGACATACCGCCGGGGCCACTCAATTGGCCCCTTTTGGCTGCGGATCACGCGCCGTGTTTTCGCCAGGCTATGCCGCGGGTGTGAGGGCCTACAGCTGCAGCAGGCGTCTGACTGCGGCGTCAGTCCTCGCTGCGCTGCCAGGGAGAGAGGTCTACCTCCAGGGGGACAGTGACCGCGATAGTGTCCGGCGTGACGGCGCAGCGGACGGCCAGCACCGCCACGCCGGCCCGGGCGGCCTCTGCCAGTCCCCGGGCAAAGACCGGGTCCCGGGGCCAGTTGGGCTGGAAGCGGCTGACGGTGTCCATCTGCGCCACGAAGAGGACGGCAGCATGGTGCCCCGCTTCTACGGCATGGGTCAGCGCCAGCAGATGCTTCGCGCCCCGCTGGGTGGGGGCGTCGGGGAAGCGGGCCACACCGCCCTCGTTGAGGGTCACGCCCTTGACCTCCACATAACCTCGCTGCCCTCCGACCTCGTAGGAAAGGTCCAGACGGGCGTCGCCGAAGGTCTGCTCGGCCCGCACCACATCCGGCAGAAAGCCCAGCCCGCCGTCCCGGAGATACGCAAAAGCCAGGCGGTTGGGCACCTGGGAATCCAGGTTGACCACTGCGCCATCCTTCTCTACGCAGATCAGCGTCCAGCCGGTCTTGCGGCCCGGCTCGCGGTGCCGCTGGCACCAGACCTGGGCGCCGGGTAGGAGCAGTTCTCCCAGCCGTCCGGTGTTGGGAACATGGCACCGTTGTGCCTGACCCTCCAGCTCCACCAGGGCGATGAAGCGGTTGGGCCGGGCGAGAAAGCGGCCCTGGCATACATCCGAATAAGAAATCATAGGTCCTCCCGTCAATCAAAAAGAGGCATGGGCTTTGGGCCCATGCCTCCAGGTGCGCGGCGGTTAATCCGCCACGTTCATCATAAAGTTGTAAAGCGCGTAGGCGATCTCCGCACGGGTGGCAACCTGCGTGGAATCCACGCTTCTGCCGTCGCGGAGCAGGCCCTCGGCCACGGCCCAGCGGACATTGTCCACAGCCCACTGGGAGACGACGGCGTCGGAGTAGAGGCGGACAGTTTCGTCGATATCATAGCCCTTGTAGTCAGCGTAGCGCTGCAGGATGGCGGCCAGCTGCTCTACGGTGACGGATCTGTTGGGGCCGAAGGTCTTCTTGCCGTAGCCCTTGACGATGCCTTCTTCGGCGGCCCATTCCACGGCTTCGGCATACCAGGCGTCCTCATCCACATCGCGGAAGGTGCCGTAGTTGCGGACCCGCGGCTCATCCTCCATGCGGTAGAGGGTGGTGACGATCATGGCGCGGCTGAGGTCGCCGTAGGGATCGAACTTCCGGTTGCCCACGCCGTCCATGATATCGTGGTCGTAGACGTAGTACACGGCGTCATAATACCAGCTGTCCCGGGAGACGTCAACGAAGTGATCGTAGTTGACCTCCTTGAAGGTGGCATAGACCGTCACGGAAGATTTGGGCATGGTGAAGGTATAGTCGCCGCGATGGTTGGTGTAGATGCTGACGCGGTCCTTATCCTTGTCGTAGACCCGCAGGGTGTCCAGCTCATAGCCCTTGTCGGGGTTGACATAGATCGTGACGGTGTCCTTGTAGTCGGCCCAGGTGGAGGGCGAAGTGGAAATGGAGCCGTGCCTGCCGCAATCCAGATAGATGCGGTAATCGTCGTGGGTCTCGGTGTAGGCCCTCACCGTGGCGGTATCGGTGGCAAGAACCGTGCCGTCATCGGCCTTGAGCGTGAAGGTGAAGTCGTAGGTGCCGGCTCTGTCCAGATAGAGGGAGAGGGGGATGGTGACGCCGGTTTCGTTAAACTCCAAAGCGTCGGGAATTTTTCCCTCACGGACGGTGTCCACATATTTCCCGTAGCCCCAGTACCAGCCGTCGCTGTCATAGTACCAGAGGTCGGCGTCGGAACGGGCGGGGCCGTCCACTTTGACATAGAGCGTGGCATCCTCCTGCCAGGAAACGCCGCGATCGCCCCAGATGGAGATGCTGACATCCCGGTTGGTGTCGATCAGCAGTCTGCTGGGGAAGTTGGCCTCTACGTAATAGTGGAGATCGGGCACGGGCGTGGTGTCCTTTTCCCACTTGGCCGTAAGGGTGATGCTCTTGGTGATGGATTCTGTGAAATTATACTCCGTGCCTTCCTCAGTATACCAGCCGAGGAACTTGTAGCCATTCTTGGTGGGGTCGTCGGGCTTTGTGGCAGTGCCGTTATAGGCAACTGTCTGCGTGCTGACAATGGAGTCGTCGGAAATGAAGGAAACGCTATAGTGGGTTGTGGCTTTGACAGCAAAATACGTGA
>LBJMR02800__coassemble_395_pt1 | contig 32669 bp, 26 predicted proteins | sample LBJMR02800__metabat2_low_PE_023 | metagenome-assembled genome bin LBJMR02800
GCAGTGGGAGGGTTTGTGATAGTTTAATCCAGCGTTATTTTACACCACAAAGCGGGATTAGGCAAAGAAAAATTCTATTATAACTTCATATGGGCATAGGGAATCAGACGGGCAAACATAAACGAATTTGCCTGTCTTTTTGTGCGCCTGCAGGCTGAAACTGTAAGCACTTTCAGCGTAATTGTATGTAATATTGCTTGCAATTCAGATGGAAAACTATTATAATTAGTAACAAAGCCGCAACAGAATGAAAATTCTGTCGCGGCTCTTTTTTTGTCGAAACAGAATGAAAATTATGTGACCACCAGGTTCAGTCTTCCAAGCAGGCGGGCGTGAACTGCGCCGGACTCCGCCGTGTAGATCCGTGTAGTGTTGACGCTGGAGTGGCCCAAGATGTCTGCCAGTCGGGAGAGGTCCTTCTCCAGCGCATAAAACGTCCGGGCGAAGAGATGGCGGAGGTTGTGGGGAAAGACCTTGCCCGGCGCCACTCCGGCGCTTTCGCACAGGGCTTTCATATCCCGCCAGACATTCGACCTGTCCAAAGGCCGCCCGTTTTTTGAAAGGAAAACCGCTCCGGCGGTGATTCTTTGTTTCTGGAGGTAGGCGCGCAGCAGCTTTCGCAGCTTGTCCGGCAGAAATACTGCCCGGCGCTTGCCCTTGTTGCTGACCTCCGCCCGGCCAGACTGCACGGCCTCGGCGGTGATAAAGCGCAGCTCCGACACCCGGATGCCGGTGGCGCAGATGGTCTGGATCACCAGGGACAGGCGTGCATTTTCCTGCCGCTCGGCGGCCTGCACCAGCCGAACGTATTCGGCCCGGGTCAGCTCCTTTTCCTCGCTCAAAAACAATGTCTTTTGGGTTTTCAGCTTCCTCAATCGCAGTTCGTTCAGGCCGCAGAAACCCAAAAACCGATTGGCCGCCGCCAGCATCGTGTTGACGCTGGCCGGGGCGTAGGCTTCAATCAGCGCTTCTTTCCACTCCAGCAGCAGCCCCTTGGAAATGTCCCGTCCGTTCAAAAAATTCGCCAGCGCCCGTACATCGTGGACATACTTCTCAATGGTGGCGGCGCTGCGCTCCTGGTCGCGCAGGTGCTGCGCAAATGCCTCGATTCTCGCCGAGGTGACGGTTCCGTATTCGTTCTGCATAAAAGCATCCTCCTTCACGGTAATATTGATATTTTACCGCGCGTCCCCGCTGCTATGCAGAGCCAAACGCCAAAGCTGGCTCTGCCTTCCACGTTCCGAAAGCCGCAAATAACCAAGACAGCGTGTCGAAAAAGCTCTTTCGACACGCTGTAAAGGGGCCCCGGCACACAGTGCCGGGGCCCCTTTGGTTGTTTAGGGCTTCATATAGAGTGCACGCATGGCGTTGAGGATAGCCAGGAACGCCACACCCACGTCCGCGAAGACGGCGGCCCACATGGAGGCGAAACCCAGGGCGCCCAGAAGCAGCACCACGGCCTTGACACTCAGCGCAAAGATGATGTTCTGGTGAACGATGGTCACAGTCTTGCGGGCGATGGAGATGGCCACAGCGATTTTGGAGGGCTGATCGTCCATCAGCACCACGTCGGCGGCCTCGATGGCGGCGTCGGCGCCCAGGGCGCCCATGGCGATGCCCACATCGGCCCGGGAGAGGACCGGCGCGTCGTTGATGCCGTCGCCCACGAAGGCCAGCTTGCCCCGGGGGGAGACCTCATGGAGCAGCGCCTCGAGGCTGGAGACTTTGTCGGCCGGCAGCAGCTCTGCCCGGAATTGATCAACGCCCAACTGCGCGGCCATGGCGGCGGCCACCTCCTGGGTGTCGCCGGTCAGCATCACGACCTGCTGCACACCGGCTTTCCGCAGCGCCTCGATGGCAGCCCTGGCATCGGCTTTAGGCCGGTCTGAGATGACAATGTGGCCGGCGTAGAAGCCGTCCACCGTTACATGGACCAGCGTGCCGGGCAGCTCGCAGGGCAGGGCATTGACGCTGAGCCGCTCCATCAGGCGGCTGTTGCCCACGGCCACCCGATGGCCGTCCACCATGGCTGTGACGCCCATGCCGGCGATCTCTTCCACATCGGCGACACGGTCCGTGTCCAGCTCTGCCGGGCAGGCGGCGCGGAGGGACTGGGAGATGGGATGGTCTGACCACTGCTCGGCCAGGGCCGCGTAGGTGAGCAGCTGGTCTTCGGAAATCGCGGCCTCCGCCGGATGGACGGCAGTCACGGAGAAGGTGCCCTGGGTCAGGGTGCCGGTCTTGTCAAATACGGCCAGCTCGGTGTGGGCCAGCGCTTCAAAGTAGTTGCTGCCTTTGACCAGAATGCCCAGCTGGCTGGCTCTGCCGATGCCGCCGAAAAAGCTCAGCGGTACGGAGATCACCAGAGCGCAGGGGCAAGAGATCACCAGGAAGATCAGCGCCCGGTGGAGCCAATCGCTCCAGGTCGTCCCCAGGAGAAAGGCGGGCAGGGAAGCGGCGGGGAGGAGGGCCAGCAGCAGCGCGGGGATGGCAAACAGAGCCGCTGCGGCGATCACTACGCAGGGCGTGTAGTATCGGGCGAAGCGGGTGATAAACTGCTCGGAGCGGGACTTTTTCTCGCTGGCGTTTTCCACCAGGTCCAGGATGCGGGAGACGGTGGAGTCGGCAAAGGGCTTCGTCACGCGCAGCCGCAGCACGCCCCGCTGGTTGATGCAGCCGCTGAGGACGCTGTCGCCCACTGTGGCGTCCCGGGGTACCGATTCGCCGGTCAGCGCGGCGGTGTCCAGGGTGGAGGTTCCCTCCAGGACCACGCCGTCCAGCGGCACCCGCTCTCCGGGTTTTACCACGATGATATCTCCCACGGCGACGTCCTCCGGGTCCACTACCGCGACGGAGCCATCGGGCTGTTCCAGGTTGGCTTCCTCCGGGCGAATGTCCATCAGCGCGGCGATGGAGCGGCGGGATTTCCCCACGGCGTAGTCCTGGAACAGCTCACCCACCTGGTAGAAGAGCATGACGAACACCGCTTCGGCGTATTCGCCGGTGAAGAAGGCGCCCACCGTGGCCAGGGCCATGAGGAAGTTTTCGTCAAACACCTGGCCGTGGGCAATGTTTCGCAGCGCTTTCCACAGGACATCCCAGCCGATGAGGCCGTAGGGGATGAGGTAGAGCAGAAATGGCTGCCAGAGAGGCGGCAAAAAATTTACCGCCGCCAAAAGCACGGCGGAAAGTACGATACGTCCCAGATTTCGCCGTTGTTTTGGGGTCAGCGTGCGCATTCCAATCGCCTCCTAACGGCGAAGCACGCAGTCGCGGTCCACTTTTTTGCATGCTGCGGCTGCTTGCTCCACGATCTCATCGAAGCGGGCGTCGTCGGCCTCCAGCGTCAGTTTTTGGGTCATAAAGCTGACGGTGGCGTCGTAGACGCCGTCAATTTTCCGAATGGCGGCCTCCATTTTGGCGGCGCAGTTGGCACAATCCAAATTTTCCAGGGTAAAACGCTTTTTCATACCGGTACCTCCTTCAAATCACATGGGCAGCTCGCCCACGTGTTCCAGACCTTGGTTGATAATGGTTTTTACGTGGTCGTCGGCCAGGGCGTAGAAGACGGTTTTGCCCTCCCGGCGGGATTTCACCAGGCGCATCCCTTTGAGTAGCCGCAGCTGGTGGGAGACTGCCGACTGGGTGAGCCCCAGCAGCGTGGCGATGTCGCATACGCACATTTCCGAGGCGAAGAGGACGTAGAGAATGCGCATCCGCGTGGAGTCGCCAAAGACATGGAACAGCTCCGTCAGGTTGTAAAGGGTGTCCTCGTCGGGCATCTCCCGGCGCACCTTGGCCAGAATGTCTTCGTGGACGGCGATCAGATCGCAGCATTCAATGAGATCTCTGTTTTCCATATCATCACCTGCACATATGTTTATTTGCTCATATGATACATCCGATTTGCCGCGCTGTCAACCCCGAAGCGGCGCTTTTTTCAGCGCGGTTGGAATTGGGCATCAAGCAAGCGCCCCTTCGGTCAAAACCGAAGGGGCGCATCGGGGACTTGTTCAGATGGTCTGCCGGCCGGTGGACCAGACGTGGGGGCCGTCGGCTGCCGCAGCTGTGTTCTGGGCCATGACGCCCACCAGGGGGTGAGGCGTGTAGCATTCCTCCAGCCAGCGGCACTCCGCCGCGGTCAAGGCCAGGTCCACGGCCTTGGCGGCGCCTTCCACGTGGTGGAGCTTGGTGGCGCCCACCACCGGGGCGGTGACCTTGGTCAGAAGCCAGGCCAGGGAGACCTCCGTCATGGACACACCTCTGCGGTCGGCCAGTTCTGCCACCCGCGCCAGTATGGGGACGTCCTGGTCCTGGGCTGCGCCGTATTTGAGCTGGGCATACGCGTCTTCCCGGAGGCGCCGGGAAGTCTCGCCGGGGTGCTTGGAGAGCCTGCCGCCGGCCAGAGCGCTGTAGGGCGTCATGGCGATGTGTTCTTCCCGGCAGAAGGGGACCATCTCCCGCTCTTCTTCCCGGAAAATCAGGTTGTAGTGGCTTTGGACGGAGATAAATTTGGCAAAGCCCTCCTGCTCCGCCAGCGCGTTTGCCTTGCACAGCTGCCAGGCAAAGCAGTTGGAGATGCCGATGTAGCGCGCCTTGCCCGCTTGGACGACACGGTTCAGTCCATCCAGAATGTCGTAGAGGGGCGTCTGGTAATCCCACATATGGTAGATGTAGAGATCCACGTAGTCCATCCTCAGGTTTTGGAGACTTTTGTCCAGCATCCGCTGGATGTGTGCCTGACCACTGATCCCCGCCGCGATCTCCTCGTTGGTGCGGGGCAGAAATTTGGTGGCGACTACCACGTCCTCCCGCCGGGCGAAATCCCGGAGGGCGCGGCCCAGATATTGTTCGCTGGTGCCGCTCTGGTAGGCGATGGCGGTGTCGAAGAAGTTGATGCCCAGGGCCAGCCCGCGCTGGATGATCTCCCGGCTGTGAGCTTCGTCCACGGTCCAAGTGTGCTGACCGTTTTGGGCATCGCCAAAGCCCATGCACCCCATGCAGATGCGGGAGACCAGTAAGTCGGACATCCCCAGATTGGTGTACTGCATCACAGGTTCAGCCCTTCGGCCCAGGCCTTCAGCTCCGCTTCGTTCAGGCGGCCGTTGAGCATCCGGCCGTCCACGATCTTGGCGCCGGGGGCGCTGGGGCGCAGTCCGGCGGCTGATTTGCCCAAATTGCTGCCGCCGGAGGTGGCGAAGAGGACGATGGTCTTGCCGGTGAAGTCATAGGCCTCCAGGAACGTGTTGAGAAGCGTGGGGGCCACGTACCACCATACCGGAAAACCCAGAAAGATCACATCGTGACTTGCCACCGGTGCGTCGGTGTCGGCCAGGGCAGGGCGGGACTGCTTGTCCTGCATCTCCCGGCTGGAGCGGGAGCCCTTGTCCATCCAGTTGAGGTCCGCGCTGGTGTAGGGAACGGCGGGGCGGATTTCATAGAGGTCTGCCCCCACCGCGGCTGCCAGCGTCTTCGCTGCCCGGGCAGTAGTACCGGTGGCGGAAAAATAAGCGACCAATGGATTCATATCAGTACCTCCTTGCAATCATCTGGTTTCATTGTAAGCCCGAACTACAGGAATGTAAAATACTCAATTTCTATTGTCTAATATTCTTGAAAGGCATTTTTAACTTGCGTACCAGGACTGGAGGTGGTAGGCTGGAGAAGCGGGAACACTCACGCGCTGCCGCTGCCGCAGATGGACCAGACGGTGGGCCGCTGCTTGGCGGGAAGCTCAGAAATGCCTGGCCTCTATGCCTGACGATTCGAAATAAGCATTAGACATCGGCGCGCCGGAGAATTACAATAAGGGTAGTATGGAGCGGCATGATTTTGGGCATGGAGGCAGCGTATGACCAGGCAGGAGATAAGCCGGCGTTACCAGATTCCTCTGGACGTTCTGCTGGAATACGAGGAATGGGCGCTTTGCGGAGCGGACAAGCGGATGGGGGACGACTGGCAGTACGACGATTCAGACCTGGAGCGGTTGAGCATGGTGATGACGCTCCTGGGGATCGGCTTCCGTGTCCGGGAGGCGGAGGTGTATCTGCGCCTGGCGCTGGAGGGGGAGCATTCCGGCGCCCAGCGGCTTCGTATGCTGGAGGAGCGGCGCAACGCCATTCTGGAGGAGATCCACTGCAAGGAGCGCCAACTGCAGCGGCTGGACTGCCTGCGCCACGCGCTTCGAACGGCGCGCGGCAGATGAACCGAGTGAACAATCAGAAAACAAGATAAGGAGCTGATTTTGTGATTTATAAGGACTTTCAAGGGATGAAGCTCTCTGCGCTGGGCATGGGCTGTATGCGCCTGCCGGTGGTGAACGGAGACGACGCAGTGGTGGATCAGGCCGCCGTGGAGAAGATGGTGGCCCTGGCCATGGAGCGGGGCGTCAACTACTATGACACGGCCTGGGGCTACCACGCCGGCCATTCGGAGGAGGCCATCGGCCGGGCCCTGGCTGCCTATCCGCGGGAGCAGTTCTGCCTGGCCGACAAGTTCCCCGGCTATGACCTGAGCAATATGGGTAAGGTGCAGGAAATCTTTGAGGCGCAGCTTAAAAAGTGCCAGGTGTCGTATTTCGACTTCTATCTCTTCCACAATGTGTGCGAGATGAACATTGACTACTACCTGGACCCCCAGTACGGCATTCTCTCCTACCTGCTGGAGCAGAAGCGGAACGGGCGGATTCGCCACCTGGGCTTTTCCTGCCACGGAACGCTGCCGGTTTTGAAGCGGTTTCTGGAGGCCTATGGGCAGCATATGGAGTTCTGCCAGCTCCAGCTCAACTACATCGACTGGGTCTTCCAGGGCGGAAGGGAAAAGGTGGCGCTGCTGGAGCAGTACGGCATTCCCGTGTGGGTCATGGAGCCGCTGCGGGGCGGACGGCTGGCCCGCCTGCGCGAGCAGGAGGCCGCGGTGCTGCGAAGCCTCAACCCCCAGCGCCCCATTCCGGCGTGGGCGTTCCGGTTCTTGCAGCGCATCCCCAGCGTGGTGGTCACGCTCTCGGGGATGTCGGACCTGGCGCAGCTGCGGGACAACCTGGACACCTTTGAGACGGACGAACCCTTGACGGAGCAGGAGTGGGAGCGTGTCCTGGCTCTGGGCAAGGAGATGACGGACCCGCAGGCGCTGAACTGCACCGCCTGTCACTACTGCGTCAGCCACTGTCCCCAGGGGCTGGATATCCCCCACCTGCTGGCGCTTTACAATGAGCATCGCTTCACCGGCGGCGGGTTTATCGCGCCCATGGCACTTTCGGCCATCGCGCCGGACAAGCAGCCCAGCGCCTGTGTCGGCTGCCGCAGCTGTGAGGCGGTGTGCCCCCAGCAGCTGAAAATTTCGGAGGCCATGGCGGACTTTGCCGCGATGCTGTAAATCCATATCGACAAAAAACGGGAAAGAGGATATCCGCTTTCCCGTTTTTTGCAGACTGTCAAAAAAGCTACGCTTTTTTGACAAAGGGGACTGCACCCCAAAAGGTTCTCGGTTTTCTTCGAAAAGCTGTCGAACCTTTTGGGGCGTAAAGTGCGATTTCCGATGCGCATGTCCCCGGAAATCGCGATTTAAATTTTATTTCGCCGCTGCCTGCGCCCGCAGGCGCGTTTCGGAGCGCAACCGCCGCTTGCGGCGGCTCTTAGCGCGGAGATGCGGCGAAACTCTGCGAGGCTTATTTCCCGCTTCCGGAGGTTTTTTGCATGTTGTTTCAGCGTATTGCGCAGGGGCGTTCAGGAGAACAGGCTTCCGTTGAGAATTTGATCCCACATATTTCCGCCCTGCGAATCTTCTTCGCCGTCGGGAGCCATGGGGTCCTCCGGCAGATCCGGATCCTCGGGGAACTCCGGCTCTTCCGGTTCTTCCGGCTCCTCTGGGCCTACGATATACTTGGCGTCGTACTTGTCGTACTCACTGATGTCACATTTTTCCGTCTTGATGAAATTGCCGTCGAGGTCATAATAGTTTTTGTAGCTCCAATAGACGTAGCCGGTGTGCGGCTCTTGTACCAGCTCCCGGTAGCCCACGGGCTTGGTCTCGTCCAGCGTTTCGATCTCCTCGTAGGGGATGGTGGACACGCACTCCGAGGTCATCTTAATGGTGTAGTCATGCTCGTTGGTGCCCACCAGCTGGATGCGGACGTAGCTGTCGGAGGCCTCCGCCTTGATCATCAGCGGCGTGGCGTTGTCGTTTTTGAATTTGAAATCCAGAGAGCCCCAGTAGACCGTGGCGTCGCAGCCCTCCTTGACGTAGGTGACCACATACATATGGGGCTCCCGCTCCACGATCTGCAGGTCGGCCAGCAGGGCGCAGTAGTAGATCGTGGACGCCACCTGGCAGATGCCGCCGCCCACCTCGGACTCGCTGGAGCCGCCGTCGGCGTAGATGATGCCCTCCTTGTAGCCCTTTTCGGCGGTGCGCTCGCCGACGATGCCGTTGAAGGAGAAGGTCTCGCCGGGCTGCAGCACCGTGCCGTCAATGGCCTCGCAGGCCAGCACCAGGTTGGTGGTGCGGTTGGGGTTGTAGGGATAGGGACTGTTGAAGGAGGCCAGCACATCGGGGAAGTAGGTGTCCATATAGGCCTCGGCCGTGACCTCCGGCTCCATGACCTCCAGGGGAATTTCAATGACGGAGCCTTCCTCCGCCAGGGCCAGCTGCTGGTTGGCGGCGGCCAGGTCAAAGCCATAGCCGACGACTTCCTTCACCACGGTCTTGGTCTCGTTGTCGTAGTAGGCGTCCTGGGCCGGGGTGCAGTATTGGGTATAGTAAGCGCCCAGGTCCACGATGTCATAGGGCGTCAGGTCGTAGTTGAAGGTGATGTCGGAGAGGTCGCCGGAGCGATAGGCCTCCAGCACCGTGTCATAGAGCTTGTCCGCGTCCAGGCTGCGGCCTGTGTAGCCCAGCTGAATGCGGATGACTTCGTTCTCTTCATCCATGGTCACTTCCGACTGCACCACGTCCCGGGCCACATCCTGGGCGGTCTTGTCGATCAGCTCGCGGATATACTCGGTGTCCACCTGGAGAAAGTCCTCCAGGTCCAGCAGATAGGCAGACTTTTTGCAGGCGTGATAGGTGGAAATGACTTTGAAAACGCTGCCGTCGCGGCCATAGGCCATGGCGGCGTCGACCATGGCGCTGGTGTCCATGGGGGAGTTGGCCATCTCCGGATCGAACACCAGCTTGCGATCAGGCAGCTGGACGGTCAGCGTGCGCGTTGCGTGGGTGGAGGCCAAGCTGCTCTCCAGAGCCTGGGCCGCTTCCTCTGCCTCCATGCCGCCGATATTCACGCCGGATACGCAGATGTTGGGAAACACGCGAGACCCGTTTTTCAAGCTCAAACCCCAAATCAAAACACCGAGAAACACCGCGAGGGCCACAGCCGCTGCGGCAATTCCGGCAATCAGCCATATCTTTTTGACGCGCTTTTGTTGCGTACGGATGGCGATCTCCTCCTTGCAGAATAAAATTGGGCCGCGCAATCCGCGCACTGCCTCTTCTCCAGTATAGCCCAAGACGCCACCGCGATGCAACAACATTTCCGCGACAATTTTGTTTCAATTTGTAAACAGGCAGGGGAGCGGGCGGAAAAAATGTCTGGAAAACAGGACGTTTGGCCGCCGCAACCCGTTGTCCCGCCGGCATTTTCGTGGTATAATAGCCGCGCAGCGGCTATTATACTTTAAATTTCAGTCCTTTTTCTCGCCCCTGGCGGGGCAACCGAAAAAGATGACATATTATACCATTCCGGCTGCGCCGTCATGGTATAATAGCCGCAAAACGGCTATTATACTTTAGATTAAAGTCCTTTTTCTCGCCCCTGACGGGGCAACCGAAAAAGATGACATACTATACCATTCCGGCTGCGCTGTCATGGTATAGTATATACAAAAATCCTCCGCGTGGCCGGAGGGAAAAGCTGCGAGGAGGCCTGTATGTTTTATGGCATTTTGGCGGCATTTGCCGCCTTTTCTGTGATTTTGGATCAAGTGGTCAAGTATCTGGTGGTGCGGAATATTCCCCTGGGCGGCATTGTGCCGGTTTGGCCCGGCGTGATCCATCTCACCTATGTGCGCAACACCGGGATGTCCTTTTCCCTTTTGGAGGGGCAGCGGTGGTTCTTTGTGGTGATGACGGTGGTGATAATGGCGCTGCTGGTGCTGGCGGTGAAGCGCAAGTGGGTCTCCCATCCCCTGGGGCTGTGGGCCCTGGCTGCCATCGCCGGCGGCGCGGTGGGCAACTTCATCGACCGGCTCCGGCTGGGCTACGTCATCGATATGTTTGAGGTGGAGTTCATGCGCTTTGCCGTATTCAACGTGGCCGACAGCTTCCTGGTCTGCGGCGCTATCTTGCTGGTGGTGTACGTCCTGTTCTTTGACCGGCAGGCCAGGGAGGAGAAGCCCCATGATTCTGACCGCTGACCGGAGCGGGGAGCGGGCCGACGCCGCGCTGGCCCGGCTCTCCGGCACCCTCACCCGCAGCGCCGCCCAGCGGCTTTTAGAGGCGGGGCAGGTCACGTCCCGCGGCCGCGTCCTCAAAAAGAACGACCGCCTGGAGGCGGGGGAGCCGCTGGAGGTGGAGCTTCCCGCGCCGCAGCCGCTGGCGCTGACGGCGGAGGACATCCCCCTGGACATCGTCTATGAGGACGGCGACCTGATCGTCCTCAACAAGCCCAAGGGGCTGGTGGTTCATCCGGCGGCGGGCCACTGGTCCGGCACGCTGGTCAACGCCCTGCTCCACCACTGCCGGGATTCCCTCTCGGGCATCAACGGCGCCCTGCGGCCCGGCATCGTCCACCGCATCGACAAGGATACCTCCGGCCTGCTGGTGGTGGCCAAAAACGACTTCGCCCACCAGAGCCTGGCCGCCCAGCTCCAGGACCACTCCCTGGCCCGGGTCTACGTCTGCCTGGTGACAGGGGGGATGCGCGCCGACAGCGGCACCGTGGACGCCCCCATCGGGCGCCACCCCACAGACCGAAAGCGCATGGCCGTGGTGGCCGACGGCCGCAGCGCCGTGACTCACTGGCAGGTGCTGGAGCGGTTTTCTGGGTACACGCTGCTGGAGTGCCGGCTGGAGACGGGCCGCACCCACCAGATCCGCGTCCACATGGCCCACATCGGCCACCCTATTGTGGGTGACCTGGTCTATGGCCGCAAAAAGCCGGAGCTGGGCCAGGACACCCAATGCCTCCACGCCCGGGCCATCACCTTCCGCCATCCGAGAAGCGGCGAGACTGTGACACTCACTTGCCCCTTGCCGCCGTATCTGGAGGCGCTGCTTCGCCGGCTCCGGGCCAAGGGCTGAGGCTCCGCCGGTATTTTCTTCCCGCGGCGCACATATAGTGTGCCATACGAAGAAAATGAGGTGGAGGAATGGAACATTCGGCCAATCGCGTCACGCTGCGGGGCTCCCTCTGCGAGCTGCCCGCCCTTTCCCACGAAAATCACGGCATCCGCTTTTACCGCTTCTCCCTGGAGGTGGAGCGGCTCTCCGGGGCCGTAGACTGCCTGCCCATTCTGGTGCCTGAGCCGGTGCTGTGCGCCATGGACGTCTCCGGCGGCTCCATGCTGGAGATCACGGGGCAGATTCGCTCCTTCAACAACCGCGCTCCCACGGGGCGGCGGCTGGTGGTGTCGGTCTACGCCGAGACGCTGGCCGCCTGCGAGGGGGCGCCGCGCAACGAGGTGGCGCTGACCGGCGCGGTGTGCAAGGAGCCCATCCACCGGAAGACGCCCCTGGGCCGGGAGATTTGCGATGTGATGTTGGCGGTGAACCGCCCTTACCACCGGGCGGACTACATCCCCTGCATTTTTTGGGGCCGGACAGCGGAGCTGGTGTCCTCCTGCACTGTGGGGGATATCCTGGAGCTGACCGGGCGCCTCCAGAGCCGGGAGTATGTGAAGGTGCTGGAGGAGGGGAGCCAGCGCCGCACCACCTATGAGGTCTCGGCCATGACGGCGGCCCGTGTAAATTGCTGAAATTTTTTCCGATTCCCCGGAACATTTTGTGCTGATTTTCGTCCATCTGGGTAGAGAGGCATAAAACTTCATGCGCCAAGCGCGCACCACGAAAGCAGGAAAAGGCTTGCGGCGCATGAAGTTTTATGCGCATATGGGCCGTCCGTCCCGGCCCATATGCTGAGATTTTATGGCCGTGCCGCTGGAAGCGGCACATGGCCAATTTTGCTATGCGTTCGCATAGCAAAAATGTACGAAAGAAAGGGGAATATCGATGAAACAGGTTCTTGCATTGCTGCTGGCAACACTCCTGCTGCTGGGATTGCTGGCCGGCTGCTCCGCCGCTTCCAAAACCGCCGACAGTGCCGCCTACGACCAGGCGACTACGACGGAAGCCAACAGCGCGATGTCGGCGCCTGCTGCCGGGATGGACGCCATGACAGATATGGTCGTCACGGAGGACGCGGCGCCGGAGACGCCCATGGCCGATTCCACGGCAGAGACTGAGGAAGGCGAGAGCGAAACCCTGGACCCGGAGGCCTTCACCGAGAAGATCATCTACTCCGGCTATGTGTGCTTGCAAACCACCGCGTTTGACGACACCTTGGCCCAGCTGGAGGAAGCCGTGGCCAACTGCGGCGGCTTTGTGCAGGATTCCTCGGTGGACGGTAGCACTCGTACCATGGCCGACGGCACCACCGCCGTGGTGGACCGCTGGGCGTACTACACCGTCCGCGTTCCGGCGGACCAATTTGAGGCCTTCTTGAACGACACCGACGGAATCGGCAATGTGATCTCTTCCAGCCGCACCCAGGAAAACGTCACGACGCAGTATACCGACTATGAGGCCCGGCTGGAGAGTCTGAACATCCAGGAGGAGCGGCTGCTTTCCATGCTGGAGGAGAGCGGCGACCTGGAGAGCCTCATCGCGCTGGAGTCCAGGCTCTCGGAGGTTCGCTATGAGATCGAGAGCATCGAGCGGAACCTCCGCAATCTGGACCAGCGGATCGCCTATTCCACTGTCAACCTGGAGATTCAGGAGGTGGAGGTCTACACGCCCACTGTGCCGGTGCAGCGTACCTTTGGAGAGAAGCTCTCGGATGCCTTTGCCGACGGCTGGAGCGGCTTTGTGGCCTTCCTCAGCGCCCTGACCCTGGCCCTGGCCTCGGCCCTGCCCGGCCTGGTGCTGCTGGCGATCGTTGTGGTGGTCGCGATTGTGGTGCTTCGGGCGGTGATCCGCCGGCGCAGAAAGGGCGGTGCAGCACAGAAGCCCCAGAACAGCGCGGACGATCAGTCCCAGACGTAAATGTGAAAATGAATTGCATGGGCCCGCTGCAGATTTCCGTTCTGCAGCGGGCCCTTATGACTGGCGCAGACTGCAGGTTTCGCACGTTTTCTCTGGGTTCGCCGTAGGGGCGCGCATCGCGCGTCCGTATGCTTGCGTAGCCAGAGCGTTTGCGGAATACGCACCGAGGTGCGATTCTGCCGCAGGGGCGGCCATCCAGGCCGCGCCTGCCAAGCGCGCGCCGCGGGTTTCCTTTTCGGACCGCTGCGTTTGGGAGGAGCGCGGTAAAACGTGGCCCGTTGCAGAATGGAAATCTGCAATAGGCCACGTTTGCAATGCACAAAATAGAAGCGGGCGCTGCTTTCGGCAGCGCCCGCGCGTTCAGATGAGATTACATGGTGAAGTCGATCTTTTCTTCTTTGATGTTGTGCTTCTTGGCGTAGCCGGTGAGCATCAGGGTCAGGGCGCCGTCGCCGGTGACGTTGCAGGCGGTGCCGAAGGAATCCTGCAGGGCGAAGATGGTGAGCATCAGGGCCGTGCCGGTGTCGTCGAAGCCCAGAACCGAGATAATCAGGCCCAGGGAGGCCATGACGGTACCGCCGGGGACGCCGGGAGCGCCGACGGCGAAGACGCCCAGCAGCACGCAGAACAGAACCATGGTGCCGGGGGACGGCAGCGCGCCGTAGAGGATCTTGGAGACGACCATGACGAAGAAGACTTCCGTCAGCACCGAGCCGCACAGGTGGATATTGGCGAACAGCGGGATACCGAAGTCCACCATATCGCCGCGGAGGGTCTTGGCCTTCTTGGCGCAGCGCAGGGCCACGGCCAGGGTGGCGGCGGAGGACATGGTGCCCACGGCGGTGATGTAGGCGGGGCCGTAGTGCTTGACTACTTCAATGGGGTTGGTCTTGGAGTAGGCGCCGCCCAGGGCGTACAGGAGGGCCAGCCAGATATAATGGCCGATCATCACGATGATGATGACGATCAGGAAGATGGGGAGCTGCTTGGTGATGGTGCCCTCATAGGAGAGGGTGCAGAAGGTGCAGGCAATGAAAATGGGCAGGATGGGGATGATGACCTTGGTGACGATCTTCAGCACGATATCCTGGAACTCCTGGAGGACATTGGCGATGGTCTTGGCCTTGACCCAGGTGGCGGCCAAGCCAATCAGCACCGAGAACACCAGGGCGCTCATGACGCTCATGATGGCGGGGATGTCCAGCTGGAAGATGGCCTCGGGGACTTCCTTCAGGCCCTCCACGGTGGAGACGATGTTCAGGCTGGGGATGATGGCGAAGCCGGCGCCCATGGAGAACAGGGCCGCGCCCAGGGAGGACACGTAAGCCAGCAGCAGCGCCACGCCCAGCATCCGGGAGGCGTTGGAGCCCAGCTTGACGATGGAGGGGGCGATAAAGCCGATGATGATCAGCGGCACGCAGAAGGAGATCAGCTGATTGAGGATATATTTGACGGTGACGATGATTTGCAGGATTGCGCTGGGGAGGGCGGCCTCGGACGCCGAGAGCTTGGTGATATCGGGGATCAGCAGACCCACGACGATACCCAGCGCCACGCCGACCAGCAGCCGGAAGGGCAGACTTTTCAGAATTTTCATCTTTCTTTTCCTCCAAATGATATTTCGTTACACGCCGGTCATGATGCGGATGATCTCTTTATCCGTCTCGCGCATCCCGTCGTGGGCCAGGCGGCCGACGTTCCGGATGGTGTTCTCCACGCCCTTGGTGACGATGCCGTCGCCGCCGTAGAACTGCTGGCCGTCCTGGAACATATGGTAGCCCAGGAGACCGGCCTCCACGGCCAGGGCGATCTTGGCCGCGCAGGACGGCTTGGCGCCGTCGCAGACCATGCCGGAGATCGTGGCCAGGGCGTTGACCAGGGTGTGCGCGATCTCGTCGCGCCCGCCGCCGTGGAGCCAGGCGATGGCGGCGCCTGCGGCGCAGCCGGCGCTGGCCGCGCCGCAGTAGGCCGAGAGCCGGCCGATCCCGGTCTTCAGGTGGATGGTCAAGAGGTCCGAGAGCGTCACGGCCCGGACCATGGTGTCGTGGTCCACGCCCAGCTCCTGGGCGAAGACGATCACCGGCACCGAGGCGGTGATGCCCTGGTTGCCGCTGCCCGAGGCGATGATGACCGGCAGCTCGCAGCCGCTCATCCGGGCGTCGGAGCCGGCGGCGGCCATGGCGCGGGCACGGGTGGCCGCGTCGCTGCCGTTGTGCTTCAGAAGGACCGAGCCGATATTGGCGCCCCAGTCGCCTTGGATGCCCTCCTGGGCGATGGCGTAGTTGTAGTTGATTTGCCGCTCCACCATCTCCCGGACGTCGTCCACATCCATAGTCTCCACGAAGTCCAGAATGCCTTCTACCGACATAAACGCTCTGTCGGTCAGTGCTTCGGACTGGGCTTCGGCGCAGCTTTGGCCGGCTTCCAGCAGGACTTCCCCGTTTTTCTCAATATAGATGATATTGGTGTGGAAGTCAGAGATGCGGAGTTTGACGCGGTTCCCTCCTGCCCAAAGGGTAAGGATGATGTCGAAGACGATATCTCCCTCCGCCGGGCGAACCACGATCTCGTGGGTGGCCATAAAGTCCCGGATGGCCTGCTTTTCCCGGTCCGTCACCTGGGAGATAACCTCCAGCACCAGCTCCGCTTTGCCGGCAACAATGCCTGCCGCCGCCGAGGCTTCGATGCCGTGGAGGCCGCCGGTGTTGGGGACCACCACACTTTTGACGTTTTTAATGATGTTGCCGCTGGCTTCTACCAGGACCCTGTCCGGCAGAGAACCCAACACCTCGCGGGCCTTGGCCGCGCCGTAGGCAATGGCGATGGGCTCTGTACACCCCATGGCCGGGACCAGCTCCTCCCGCAGGACCTGAACGTAGCTCTGGTAGTGTAAGTCCGTTGGCTGCATGATTTTTCCCTCCTTTTACAGTCAAATGATAAACAAGCGCTCCCGCTGTTTACTGCCCCTATTATAGCGACAGTTGTTAAAAAAATCAATAGCACGCCGGTTCTGCTTCTGATATTTATATAGATTTAACAACTTTCTTTTCGAATTCTTCACAAACGCGCCCGGGAATTTTTCCAGCCAAACCCTTGACTTTCCTAAATTTTATGGTATGCTTTTCTTGAGGACAACAAAAAAATTTAGCTCTTAAAAAAATTTGTGTGCAGGAGATTGGATATGAAAGAAAAGATCAAATGGATTGACAACCATATGCCTCCCAGTGAGGACCAGAACCTCCCCATCATGGCGCTCCACGAGGTAGCCAAGGCCCGGTATTTCCACTCCAGCTTCCCCCAGTATTCCATCACGCCGCTGGCCCGGCTGGACGGCATGGCCAAGTATTTGGGCCTGGGCGGCCTGTTTGTCAAAGACGAATCCTTCCGCTTCGGCCTCAACGCCTTTAAGGTGCTGGGCGGCTCCTTCGCCATGGCCCGCTATATTGCCCACCAGATGGGCCGCCACGTGGCGGAGATGACTTATGACTACCTGACCAGTGAGGAACTGGAGCGGGAGTTCGGCCAGGCCACCTTCTTCACTGCCACCGACGGAAATCACGGCCGGGGCGTGGCTTGGGCGGCGCACAAGCTGCGGCAGAAGGCTGTGGTCCATATGCCCAAGGGCAGCAGCCAGGCCCGCTACGAGAACATCGCCAAAGAGGGCGCCCAAGTGACTATTGAGGAAGTCAACTACGACGAATGCGTCCGCATGGCCGCCGCCGAAGCAGCCGAGACCCACCACGGCGTCATCGTCCAGGACACCGCCTGGGAGGGCTATGAGGAGATCCCCACCTGGATCATGCAGGGCTACGGCACCATGGCCAGCGAGGCTGCCGAGCAGCTGCGGCAGATCGGCGTCAATCGTCCTACCCACGTGTTCATTCAGGCTGGTGTAGGCTCCCTGGCCGGCGCGGTGGTTGGCTTCTTCACCAACCTGTTCCCCAATGATCCGCCCAAGTTCATCGTCATGGAGGCCAAAGCTGCCGACTGCCTTTATCAGGGCGCCATGGCCGGGGACGGACAGCCGCGTATCGTCGAAGGCGACTTGAAGACCATCATGGCAGGCCTGGCCTGCGGCGAGCCCAACATCATCTCCTGGGACATCCTCCGCAACCACGTCTCCGCCTTTGTCTCCTGCCCCGACTGGGTCAGCGCCCGGGGAATGCGGATGCTGGGCGTGCCGGTGAAGGGCGACCCCACGGTGATCTCCGGCGAATCCGGCGCTGTGGGCATGGGCCTCATCGCCGCGCTGATGGAGACCGACGAGTACAAGGACCTCCGGGACTACCTGGGCCTGGACCGGTTCAGCCAAGTGCTGCTGTTCTCCACCGAGGGCAACACCGACCCGATGAAGTTCCGCAAGGTCCTCTGGGACGGCGAATATCCCACGGTGTAATCCCCGTATCCCGCTTCCATCCCCCGGAAGCGGGATTTTTGCGCCCGCCCTTCCCTGATGGGGCGGATCGCCCGGACTGTGAAAGAAAAACACCCCAAAAGAACCGAAGTTTCCGGGGATACCGGGTCTTTTGGGATGCTGCTGCCCTTTGGGGCGGCGTGAAGCGATATGCAATTGTACTGGCAGTCAGTCATTCATAGAGGGAGGGGTCTTGGAAGAACATCTCCAGCAGCAGGGCGTAGGCGCCCCTGAGGTTGAGCGTTTCGATGGGGGTGGGGTCCAGTTCCAGGGAGAAGGGCCGCTGGCCGTAGTAACGGAAGCCGGAAAGGTGGCGGAAAAGCTCCTCCTGGAAGAAATCGTCTGCATTGGCGTAGTCGCCGTGAAATACCACGGTCTCCGGGTCAAAGACCAAGGTGATATTTCGTATGGCCACAGAAAAGGTTCTGGCCAGCTCTGCCACCAGGGCCCGGGCCAGTCCGTCGCCCCGGGCGGAGAGATGGAACACATCGCGCACCGTCAGCTCATCCAGCCGCAGGTTGTTCAGCATGGAATCGGGATGGGCGCCGATCATGGCGGCGACCTGCTTGCGCAGGTACTCGTCGCTGACCAGCCGCTGAAAGCAGCCGCGTCCGCCGCAGCCGCAGGTCTCCTCGCTGAGCGGGTCGAGGATCATGTGGCCGAATTCGCCGATCAGGGAGTTTTTTCCGTGAAGGATTCTGCCGTTTTCCATCAGGCAGCCGGAGAGGCCGCCCCAGGAGGAGAAGACCGTCAGCACCCGCTTCTCGCTGAGCCAGGGCCGCGCCGTAAGTTTGGCAACATTCTCCACCCGCATGCGCGTTCCGGCCGGAAAATAAGGGCGGAGGATTTCGCCCACCGGCACATTGATGCCCCATTCCGGGCGCAGCGCGTTATACTTGAGGGTGTTGGTTTTGTAGTCTACGATCCCCGGCGTGGAAATGCAGACGCCGCAGAGCATCTGGCCGGAGATGCCGTTCTGCTTCAAAAGCTTTGCGGCCAGATTGCCGACTTTGCCCAGGGCCGCCCGGGGGTCCGGCGAGAGGGTTTGCCGCAGCGAGAGCTGATCCACCACGCCGGCGCGCAGATCCATCAGTGTAAACTGCAATATGTCCGGCCACACGGAAACGCACATCAGAAATTTGTTGCCGGCCAGGGAAAAAAGCTCCGGGCGCTTGCCGCCGATGCTGGTGGAGCTGCCCTTCCCGTGGGAGACGATGATGCCCTTTTCCACAAAGAATTGGACGGCTTTCATCACGGTTTGCCGGCTCAGGCCGATCTCCCCGGAAATATCGTTGGCCGTATATTCGTTTCCGCTTTTGAAAACCTCCATGATCTGCATCCGGTTGACGGATTTCAAATCCGCCGGGAAGGAGGGGGCTGTGCCGGCTCGGCGCATGGGAAAACACCTCATCACATTTTTTCTCAGTTTACCACAACCTGGACGAAAAAGCAACGTTAAAACTTATTATTACGAAATTAAGTATTATAAACTGCCGCACGCATAGAAGAAAGCTAAAACAGGTGTGCGCTTTGTGGCAACAGCCATGTTTGCAGCTTCAAAAATGTGCAAATTGCTCAATTGCGGTTTTGCCTTTTATAGATTATACTGTATTTACAAACTAAGTTTCAAAACGACTTTTGATTTATAGCGAGGTGGCGCTGATGAACAAGGGAATTTGCTGTGCCGGCAACATGATTGTGGACATCACGTATCCCATTGAAACCTGGCCGAAACAGAACGAGCTGACCCACATCACCGAGGGAATCACCCAATCCACCGGCGGGGCGGTCTGCAACACCATCACGGACCTGGCGCGGCTGGACCCGCAGATGCACCTGGTGGCCTCCGGCTTTGCGGGACACGACGCGGAGGGAGACTTTGTCCTCTCGCAGATGGGCCGGTATCCCAACATTGACCTCTCCATGGTCCAGCGGGACGGCAGAACCTCCTTTACGGCGGTGATGAGCAACAACCAGACCAAGGAGCGGACCTTCTTCCAGCACGCCGGCGCCAATGCCTACTACGGCGAGGAACACATCGACTGGGATCGGCTGGACGTGGATATCCTGCACATCGGCTATATTCTGCTGCTGCCCAACCTGGACGCGCCGGACCCGGAATACGGCACGAAGATGGCCCGGCTGCTCCACCGGGCCCAGGCCCGGGGCATCAAGACCAGCATCGACGTGGTCAGCGAGTCGGGCGACCGGTTCCAGCGGCTGGTGACGCCGGCCTTGCGCTACACCGACTACTGCATCATCAACGAGCTGGAAGCCCAGCAGACCACCGGCGTGGTCCTCCGGGAAGAGGACGGCACGCTGCGCCCCGAGAACATGAAGGCCGCGCTGGAAAAGCTCTTCTCGCTGGGCGTTTCCACCTGGGCGGTCATCCACTGCCCGGAGCTGGGCTGCGGCATGACGGCAGACGGCGCGTTCTATACCCAGAAGAGCCTGCAGCTGCCCCAGGGCTATATCCAGGGCACCGTGGGCGCGGGCGACGCCTTCTGCGCCGGCATTCTCTATGCCGCGGCGCATGAGCTGCCCATGGACCAGGCGCTGAAGCTGGGCGTCTGCACCGCTGCCGCCTCCCTGAGCCAAGTGAGCGCCTCCGAAGGCGTGGAGACGGCTGAGACGGTGCTGCAGCTGTTTGACCGGTACGGTGTGTAACTTTTGAAATACAATCCCCAATATGCTCCTTGGGCTTGACGGACATCCTGGATATGTGGTATGATAGCCAAGACTAAAAGGGAGTAGTTTGAAAGCATACCGTCAACAATCCCGGCCTGTACTGGCCTGGCGGTATGCGCCCCGCGGGGTGACAAGACTTTTCAGCCAACCGATGATCGGCCGGCGGAAAAGTCTTTTTTATATTTTACTCCCGCCAGAAAGGAAGGAACACGCGATGTCGGAGCCTTACTACAGCAAAACGCCCCAGGAGGCGCTGGCCGAGCAGCAGGCTGCCGCCACAGGTCTCAGCGACCAGGAGGTAGAGCGCCGCCGGGAACAATACGGCCGAAATCAGCTCTCCGAAGGCAAGAAGAAAACCGCGTTTCAGGTGTTTTTAGAGCAGTTCAAAGACCTGCTGGTGATCATTTTGATGATCGCCGCCGTGATTTCGGCGCTGTCGAGCAACGTGGAAAGCACCATCGTCATCTTCGCCGTGCTGATTCTCAACGCGGTGCTGGGCACGGTGCAGTATGTCAAGGCGGAAAAATCCCTGGAGAGCCTCAAGGCCATGTCCTCCCCCTATGCCAAGGTGCTGCGCGGCGGCGCCAAGCTCCAGGTTCCCTCGGCGGAGATCGTCCCCGGCGATATCGTGCTTTTGGAGGCCGGCGACATGGTCGTGGCCGACGGGCGCATTCTGGAGAATTTCTCCCTGAAGGTCAACGAAAGCTCCCTCACCGGCGAGAGCGAGGGCGTGGAAAAGACCGCTGAGACCATCTCCGCCGGCCAGGTGGCCCTGGGCGACCAAAAGAACATGGTCTTCTCCGGCTCCCTGGTCACCTATGGCCGGGCCACGGTGCTTGTCACCGGCACCGGCATGAACACGGAGCTGGGCAAGATCGCCTCGCTGATGAATCAGACCCAGCAGCGCAAGACGCCCTTGCAGCAGAGCCTGGACGCCTTCAGCGCCAAGCTGGCCGTGGTGATCCTGGTCATCTGCGCCGCCGTCTTTGCCCTGTCCATTTTCCGCGCCGGGATGAACGTGCTGGATTCGCTGATGTTCGCCGTTGCCCTGGCCGTTGCGGCCATTCCCGAAGCGCTTTCCTCTATCGTCACCATCGTGCTGGCCATGGGCACCAAGAAGATGGCCCGCCAAAACGCCATCATCAAAGACCTCAAGGCGGTGGAGAGCCTGGGCTCCGTCTCGGTCATCTGTTCCGACAAGACCGGCACGCTGACCCAGAACAAGATGACGCCCCAGAAGCTCTACGCGGACGGCGCCCTGGTGGAGGCCACGCAGTTGGACCTCACCAACCCGGTGCAGTACCATCTGCTTAAGGCGGCGCTTCTGGACAGCGACGCCACCCACAACGAGGAGACCGGCGAAGCCATCGGCGACCCCACCGAGGTGGCGCTGGTGATGCTGGGCGAGCAGCTGGGCGTGGAGGAGGATACCTACCGCCGGCAGCACCCCCGGCTGGGCGAGCTGGCCTTTGATTCCGACCGTAAACTGATGAGTACCTCCTATGATGTGGAGGGGGTTCCCACCCTCTACACCAAGGGCGCCATCGACGTGCTGCTCAGCCGCTCCGACTATCTGCTGACCAGCGCGGGCAAAGTGCCCTTGACGGAGGCGCAAAAGGCGGAGATTTTAAAGGTAAACGACGATCTTTCCAACCAGGGCCTGCGGGTGCTGGCCTTTGCCACGCGGGAGCTGGAGTCTGTCCGGCCGCTCACATTGGAGGACGAGCAGCACTTCACCTTCCTGGGCCTCATCTCCATGATCGATCCGCCCCGGCCCGAGGCCATCGAGGCCGTGGCAGACGCCAAGCGGGGCGGCATCCGCACCATTATGATCACCGGCGACCATAAGATCACCGCCGCGGCCATCGCCCGGCAGCTGGGCATCTTCCGGGAGGGAGACGAGGCCCTCTCCGGCGTGGAGCTGGACGCCATGAGCGATCAGGAGCTGGATGCCCGACTTGAAAAGGTCTCGGTCTACGCCCGGGTGTCGCCGGAACATAAGATCCGCATCGTCAACGCCTGGCAGCGGCGGGGCAATATCGTTTCCATGACCGGCGACGGCGTCAACGACGCACCGGCGCTGAAAAAAGCCGACATCGGCGTCGCCATGGGAATTACCGGCACCGAGGTCTCCAAGGATGCCGCCAGTATGATCCTGGCCGACGACAATTTCGCCACCATCGTCAAGGCGGTGGTCAATGGCCGCAGCGTCTATGAGAACATCAAAAACGCCATCCAGTTCCTGCTCTCGGGCAACGCCGCCGGTATCTTCTGCGTGCTGTACGCCTCCCTGCTGGCGCTGCCGGTGCCTTTCCAGCCGGTGCATCTGCTCTTTATCAACCTTCTGACCGACTCCCTGCCGGCCATCGCCATCGGCATGGAGCCGGCACGGAAGGGCCTCCTGGACCAAAAGCCCCGGGATCCCAAGGCCTCCATCCTCAGCCGCAGCCTGCTCACGGCCATCGGCATCCAGGGCCTGCTGATCGCCATCGTCACGATGGCGGCCTTTTACCTGGGCTACCGCGGCGGCGACGCCGCCATGGCCTCCACGATGGCCTTCTCCACGCTGACGCTGGCCCGGTTGTTCCATGGCTTCAATTGCCGCGCCCGGGCGTCCATCTTCAAGCTCCGCTTCTCCACCAACAAGGCCTCCGTATGGGCGTTCCTGGCTGGTGTCGCGCTGCTCCTGCTGGCGCTCTTCACGCCCGGCCTCAAGCATCTGTTCCAGGTGGCCGACGCCTTCAGCGCGGCAAACCTGGGAGAAGTGGTGCTGCTGGCGTTTTTGCCCACGCTGATTGTCCAGCTTTATAAACTGATCCGGGACGCCTCCGGCTCCGCTGAAGATTGACGCGCCTGCTTCCAATGCAATGCCCGCCCCGCCGCATCGCGGCGGGGCGGGCAAATTGCGCCTTTGATGGCAACTGTGCTCAGCCCGGGAGGGGTACCTCCTGAAAGCCGCCGCGCCGCAGCACCAGGGCCGAGGAAAAGCCCGCCTGCCGCAGCAGTGCCGCTGCCTCCCCATAGCCGTAGGTGAGGCGGCGGCTGTCGTGGCAGTCGCTGGTGAGGATCACTTGTCCGCCCAGCTGACGGAGGGTACGCAGCAGCGGCGGCGCCGGGTAGGGGATGGTGCGGTAGCCCCGGGCCATGGCGCCGGTGTTGACCTCCACTGCCATGCCCCGCTGCACGGCGACGGCCAGAGCCTCCTGGGCCGGGGCCAGATATCGGGGGTCTGCTTCGTCGAAGAGGTCGCCGTGCTGGTTGAATTTGGCCACCAGATCCAGGTGCCCGGCGATTTGCGCCGGGCTTTTTTCGTAGGCAGCGGCGCAGGTTTCGAAGTAGGCCCGGCAGTAGGCATAGGGATCGCCAAAGCGGGCGATCAGGTCCTGCGTGACTTCCCGGCTCCAGTCCACGCTGCCCAGCTCGCTGCCGCAGCGTATGTAATGAACCGATTCGATGAGGTAGTCGTAGGGGAAGTCGGCGTAAGGGGAGAGGGCGTCATGCTCCTGGCCCAGGAGGATCTCCAGCCGCCCGCGGTACTGCGCCCGGAGGTCCAGCACCGCCCGGCGGTACTGCTGCTCGGCCTGGGGCGTCATGGCGGCGGAGTCGTAGGAGGCCGCGCCGTGGCCGGAAAAGCCCAGGGAGACGAAATCCAGCGCCAGGGCGGCCTGGACCAGGGCGGCGGGCGCGTCGGCGCCGTCGCAGAAGGTGGTGTGGGTGTGGACGCAGGTGCGCAAGATGTCGGACATGGGTGGCTCCTTTCCGCGCTTTTGTGGATTATGTCAAAAAAGTCTGACAGTTTTTTGGTGGCGATACAAATTCTTCAAGGTTTGTTTTCATTTCGGTTACGGGAAGTTCAAGATTTCGCGGGCGGTTTGCGGTATGATAATGCCATCAGGAGGTGATCCTATCGAGTAGGAAAAAACAGATGAAACCCCGTAAATTTACATGATTTCCTTTCTATTATTAGATTTTTCCCTTTTTCTCTTTTCTCCCTCTTTTTCTCCCTCTTCTCTTTCTTCCTCTTTTCTTTTTCATCTACCTTTTGGTCATACGCCGATGCCGCGGAAATCTTCGCGGATTGCCAAACGGCGTGTACACCTTCCAACATCGCCGCCCGGCGTGACGAACCGGGCGGCTCCTTTTTTGCTCTTTTTACTATATCACAGCCGCGGACGAATGTCTTGCTTTTTTGCGGCCTGGGGCGTATGCTATGGAAAAAAGGGAGGCGAGGCGTATGGAGCGGGCGGCGGTTTGGCAGGCACTATTGGAGAGCCGGGACGCGGCGTATCAGAAGTTCAATGAAGGGCTTTTGCCGGGTAAGGCGGGCCAGACCCTGGGGGTGCGGATGCCGCGGCTGCAGCAGCTGGCCGGGGAGATCTGCCGGGGCGACTGGCGGCAGTTCCTGGAGGAGACGGAGACGGACACCCAGTACGAGCTGGTGATGCTGGCGGGACTGGTGACAGGCCGGTGCCGCTGCCCCTGGGCGGAGAAGCATGACCGGATCGCGGCCTTTGTGCCGCGGATTGACTGCTGGGGCATCAACGACAGCTTCTGCGCCGCCAACCGGGAGGCCGGGCGGCGGCTGGCGGACCTGGAGCCGCTTTTCCGGCAGTGCATTGCCTCCGGCCGGGCGTATCCCATCCGCTTCGTGCTGGTGATGCTCCTGGACTACGGCCTGACCGAGGTGTGGACGCCGGAGATACTGGAGCTTTGCCGCCGGCTCGACCACCCGGATTACTACGTGCAGATGGCCGCAGCCTGGCTGACGGCGGAGGCCTTTATCCGCCATCGGGCGCTGACGCTGCCGTATCTGGCGCCCGGTGTACTGCCGGAGACTGTGCGGCGGATGGCACTGCAAAAGTGCCGGGATTCCCGGCGGGTCAGCCCGGCGGACAAGGTACTGCTGGGCGCCAAAGCAGCGCCCTGAATCATAGAACGGACTGGAAAAAGGACTGCCCATCCCCGCGGGGATGGGCAGCTGGAGCGTGTCAAAAAACCTCCGGAAGCGGGAAAGAAGCCTCGCAGAGTTTCGCCGCATCTCCGCGCTAAGAGCCGCCGCAAGCGGCGGTTGCGCTCCGAAACGCGCCTGCGGGCGCAGGCAGCGGCGAAATAAAATTTAAATCGCGATTTCCGGTTGTCTGCGCATCGGAAATCGCACTTTACACCCCAAAAGGTTCGACAGCTTTTCGAAGAAAACCGAGAACCTTTTGGGGTGCAATCCCCTTTGTCAAAAAAGCGTAGCTTTTTTGACAGTCTGAGACTGCCCATCCCCGCGGGGATGGGCAGTTGTTGTTTAATGGCGCGCGGTCTGGCGGATGTAGCCGTGGATTTCCGGCACGCCCACATAGAGGCGGGCGCCGTCGGCCTCGGGGACCACCAGCGTGGGGGCCTGGTGAAGATCATACTGCTCCACCAGATCGGGATGCTCCGCTGCGTCCATCACCGTATAGGCGATTCCGGCCTTGTCCAGCAGGGGCTTGACGATGCGGCAGTTGGGGCAGGTCTTGGTGACGAAGAGGAGACGTTCGCCCACAGGCTCTGCCGGCTGGGCCTCTGCTGCCTGGGCGGGCTCGGTGTCGGCGGGCAGGGGCGCTTCGGTGCGGAAGCCCGTCAGCGCGGCGCAGGCGGCGTAGGTCCTGCGGTCCTGGAACTCCTGGGCCTTGCCGTCGTTCCAGTTCTGCACGGGCCGGTAGTAGCCGGTGATGCGGCTGTAGACCTCGGTCTTCCGGCCGCAGATGGGGCAGGTGTACTGCTCGCCGCTCAGGTAGCCGTGGTCGGCGCAGATGGAATAGGTGGGCGAGAGGGTGTAGTAGGGCAGCTGGTAGTTCTCGGCGATCGTCTTGACCAGGGCCGCTGCGGCCTTCCAGTCGGGGAGCTTTTCGCCCAGGAAGGTGTGGAACACCGTGCCGCTGGTGTAGAGGGTCTGGAGTCGGTCCTGGATGTCCAGCGCCTCAAAGACGTCCTCGGTATAGCCCACGGGCAGGTGGGAGGAGTTGGTGTAGTAGGGCGCTGCGCCCTCGTGGGCGGTGATGATGTCGGGATAGCGCTCCTTGTCGTGCTTGGCCAGGCGGTAGGAGGTGGACTCGGCGGGGGTGGCCTCCAGGTTGTAGAGGTCGCCGTACTGCTCCTGATAGTCCGAGAGGCGCTCGCGCATGTGGTTCAGGACCTCCACGGCGAAGTCCTGGGCCGCGGCGTGGGTCAGGTCCTGCCGGAGCCACCGGGCGTTGAGGCAGGCCTCGTTCATGCCCACCAGGCCGATGGTGGAGAAGTGGTTGTCGAAGCCGCCCAGGTACCGCTTGGTGTAGGGGTAGAGCCCCTCCTGGAGGAACTTGGTGATGGTGGTCCGCTTGATCTTGAGGCTCCGGGCGGAGATGTCCATCAGCCGGTCCAGCCGGTGGTAGAAGTCGGCCTTGTCGGCGGCCAGATAGGCGATCTTGGGCAGGTTGATGGTGACGACGCCCACGCTGCCGGTGGACTCGCCGCTGCCGAAGAAGCCGCCGCTCTTCTTCCGCAGCTCCCGCAGGTCCAGGCGGAGGCGGCAGCACATACTGCGCACATCGCTGGGCTGCATATCGCTGTTGATGTAGTTGGAGAAGTAGGGCGTGCCGTACTTGGCGGTCATTTCAAAGAGGAGGCGGTTGTTTTCGGTCTCGCTCCAGTCGAAGTCCTTGGTGATGGAGTAGGTGGGGATGGGGTACTGGAAGCCGCGGCCGTTGGCGTCGCCCTCGATCATCACTTCGATGAAGGCACGGTTGACCATGTCCATCTCGGCCTTGCAGTCGCCGTAGGTGAAGTCCATCTCCTTGCCGCCGACGATGCACTTCTGGTTTTCCAGGTCAGCCGGGACGGTCCAGTCCAGGGTGATGTTGGAGAAGGGCGCCTGGGTACCCCAGCGGCTGGGCGTGTTGACGCCGTAGATGAAGCTCTCAATGCAGTGCTTGACCTCGGTGTAGTCCAGATTGTCGGCCTTGACAAAGGGGGCCAGGTACGTGTCGAAGCTGGAGAAGGCCTGGGCGCCGGCCCACTCGTTCTGCATGATGCCCAGGAAGTTGACCATCTGGTTGCAGAGGGTGGCCAGGTGCCGGGCGGGGGCGGAGGTGATCTTGCCAGGCACGCCGCCGAGGCCCTCCTGAATCAGCTGCTTCAGGCTCCAGCCGGCGCAGTAGCCGGTGAGCATGGAGAGGTCGTGGAGGTGAATGTCGGCGTTGCGGTGGGCAGCGGCGATCTCGTCGTCGTAGATCTCGCTGAGCCAGTAGTTGGCGGTGATGGCGCCGGAGTTGGAGAGAATCAGACCGCCCACAGAGTAGGTGACGGTGGAGTTCTCCTTGACCCGCCAGTCGGCCACCTTCAGGTAGCCGTCCACCAGGCCCTTGTAGTCGAGGATGGTGGAGCTCATGTTCCGCAGCTTCTCCCGGTTGCGGCGGTAGAGAATGTAGGCCTTGGCCACTTCAGAATAGCCGGCCCGCTGGAGCACGGCCTCCACGCTGTCCTGGATGGCTTCCACGCCGATGAGATCGTGGTCCACCTTGGGGGCGAAATCGGCGGTGACCTGCAGGGCCAGCAGGTCGATGACGTCGGGATTGTAGGGGATGCCGGTGGCGTCAAAGGCCTTGGTGATGGCGTTGGCGATGCGGGTGATGTTGAAGTCCACCGAACGGCCATCGCGCTTGACAACGTTGTACATGGGTCTCTCTCCTTTTCTAAATGCCGCGCAGCGCGGCGGCGGGGATGTAGGGCCGGACGGCTTCCAGCAGCGCGGACAGCTCCGCCGGCGTCATGGCAGTGGAGCCCCGGCCTACCAGGTCGCCGGAGTCCACAAAGGGTTGGATAAAATAGCGCTCAGCCCCGGCGAGCCACCGGCCGATCTCGGCCATGGCGGCGGGGTCGTGGAAGGGATGGCAGACCGTGGTGCGGAACTCATATGGCACCGCGCCGCCCATCAGGAAAGCGGCGCTCTCCCGGACCTGGGGCAGGATGTCGACGCCGCCGCAGGTCTCCCGGTAGCGGTCCGGGGCGTTCTTGATGTCCATGGCCACATAGTCCAACAGGCCGGCCTCCACCATGGCCCGCAGCACCTGGGGGCGGGAGCCGTTGGTGTCCAGCTTGATGGAAAAGCCCAGCGCCCGGATCTCTCGGGCCATGTCCAGCAGACCAGGCTGGAGCGTCGGCTCTCCGCCGGAGAGGCATACGCCGTCCAGCTTGCCTCGGCGGGACTTCAAAAAGTCCAGCACCGCTTCGGGGGAGAGGGTGGGCTCTCCCTGGGGCAGGACCAGGGGCCGGTTGTGGCAGAAGGGGCAGCGCAGCTCACAGCCGGTGAAAAACACCGTGGCTGCCAAATGGCCGGGATAGTCCAGCAGCGTCAGTTTGGATAGACCGCCGATGACCATGCCTGTCCCCCCTCTCGTTTGCGTCCGGGTATTAGTATACCGCTCCAGCTCTGGAAAGTCAAGGAGAGAAAACACAAGATCTAGTGCGCGGGATATTTATGGGACACAGTATCTTGCACCCCTTGCCCACCGCACCCCGGTGGTGAACCGAAGCGCCTGCCGGTGCGTGGGACGCTGTGGGACGCAGCAGAGCGGCGCGGAGGCCGGGTCAGGTCTCTTCTTCCTCATCCTTCCAAGCCATCATTCTCTCGATCGCTCTCTTTTTCCATTCTGTAGTTTCTAAGTTATTTCTTTCTCTATATATTGTATGGCTGCGCGGTTTTCCGCCGGGGGATGCGTCGCGTTTCCTCTGGGGGAAAGATGGATCAACGGATTTTCCCCCGGGGGAAATCGGATCATTTATCTTACAAATACTGGAATCTCCCGGCAGGGGTCTGACGTAGATTCGACAGCAGCGCGTGCCCTGCTTGGCGTGGCGTTCGATCAGGCCGGCGGAGGTCAGCTGGCGGAACTGATCGCGGGCCTTCTGGACGCCGCAGTCGAAATATTCCGCCGTCTCCTCCACCGAGAAGTACAGGTACGTCCGGCCGTCCTCATCCACCCAGCCGTGTTTTTCCGACAGCCGCTGCCGCTCCTGCAGCAGGCAGTACAGCAGCTTCGCATCGGTGGAGAGCCCGCGATATTCCGCGCCGGTCAGCAGCAGATGGGGAACACGCAGATAGCCGCTGCGCCGTTGTGTGGCGGTGGTTTTGGTGATCGCCATAGTGATACTCCTTTCTGTCCACAAAAAAAGCGCCCCGCCGCAGCGAAGCGCCATATGCCCAATACTATTATAGCACATTCTCTACAGCCATTCACTGTCATAATCGTCGGTTCTGAAAAAATTTTTCGGCGGGACAATCGGAACTTGCCGGGGAAATTTGCCGGTTTTCAGGACGATTCGGCTTCCTGCTGCGCCGGACGGCCGGTCCTGGACTGGCACAGACGGGCCGCTGCCGTGGGGCCCGGAAATTTCCCTTTGGCATTCCGGCCCGGGCGTGATATGATAGTATTGAATTGACAAGGAGGCGACTTACGATGCACTATGATTTTGATACCCCGGTGGACCGTTCGGGGCATCATGCCGCCAAGTACGAAGAGCGCGTGCGGGTCTTCGGCACGGACCAGGTGATCCCCCTGTGGATCGCCGACATGGATTTGCCCACGGCCCAGCCGATTCTGGACGCCGTGACGGCCCGGGCCCGGGAGGGCCTGTTCGGCTACACCTCCCGCCCTGCCAGCTACTTTGAGGCCGCCTGCGCCTGGCAGGCCCGCCGCCACCACTGGAGCCCGGACCCGGCCCTCTGCAGCCACGCCCTGGGCGTCGTCCCGGCGCTGGCGTCTTTGGTGCGGATTTTCTCGGAGCCGGGGGACAACGTCCTCATCCAGCCGCCGGTCTACCCGGAGTTTGCCGATGTGACGGACTTTCAGGGGCGCACCGTGCTGGCCAACCAGCTGCTGGAGACGGCCCCCGGCCATTGGGAGGTGGACTGGGCCGACTTTGAAGGAAAGCTCCGGCAGGCCAGGCTCTTTATTCTCTGCTCCCCCCACAACCCCCTGGGCAAGGTCTGGAGCCGGGAAGAGCTGACGCGGATGCTGGAGCTGTGCCTGCGGCACGGCGTCCTGGTGATCTCCGATGAGATCCACAGCGACCTGGTCTTCCGCGGCACGCACATTCCCACGGCGTCGCTGTCGCCGGAGATCGCCGCCAATGTCATCACCTGCATTTCTGCCACCAAGACCTTTAACCTGGCCGGCCTCCATGCCTCGGTGACAGTGTTCCCCGACCAGGAAAAGAAGCGGCGGTTCGACCAGTTCTGGATGTCCTTCGACGTTCACCGCAACAACGTCTTCAGCCTGGTGGCCATGGAGGCGGCCTGGCGGGAGGGCGACGCGTGGCTGGATCAGCTCCTTTCTTATCTGGACGGGAACCTCCACTATATTAAGGCCTTTTTGGACGAGAAAATTCCCGAGATCAAGACCTTTGTGCCGGATGCCACGTATCTCATGTGGCTGGACTGCCGCGGCCTTTCCATGGCGCAGGATGACCTGGTGCGGTTTATGATCGACAAGGCGGGCCTGGGCCTCAACAGCGGCCATGGCTTTGACCCGGCGCGCAGCGGGTTTATGCGCCTGAATGTGGCCTGCTCCCGGTCCGTGCTGGAGCGGGCCATGGCCCAGCTGGAGGCCGCGGTGGCGGCCTGGCGGGAGGTGCGGGCATGAGGTGGATGATTGCCTCCGATCTCCACGGCTCGGCTTACTATACCCGATTGCTGCTGGAGGCCATGGACCGAGAGCAGCCGGACCGGCTGCTGCTGCTGGGGGACCTGCTTTACCACGGCCCCCGCAATGACCTGCCCCGGGAGTACGCGCCCAAGGAGGTCATCGCCATGCTCAACCCCCTGGCGGGGCAGGTTTTCTGCGTCCGGGGCAACTGCGAGGCGGAGGTGGACCAGATGGTACTGGACTTCCCGGTGCTGGCGGACTACTGCCTGCTGCCCGCCGGACGAAAGCTGCTCTACGCCACCCACGGCCACGTCTTCACCGAGGATAAGCCGCCCCAGCTGACGCCGGGAGATATCCTCCTGACCGGCCACACCCATATCCCGAAGTGTGCCGACCACGGGGACTACGTGTACCTCAACCCCGGTTCCGTGTCCATCCCCAAGGCCGGCAGCTGGCACGGCTATATGACCTGGGAAGGGGAGACCTTCCTGTGGAAGGACCTTGCCGGGGCGGAGCAGCTCCGCTGGGAGATGCCGTAAGCGCCGCGTGTCTGACTGTCCGATTGCCTTCTGGAAAAAACTCCAATTTCTTTTCGCTTTCGCCTTGTACATTTGGATAAAGTGCGGTATAATCACCCTAAGAACACCGGACGACCGGATGATGTTGACAAGGAGGCGTTTTCAGATGAAACGAATCGGAATGCTTACCAGCGGCGGCGACTGCCAGGCGCTGAACGCGGCCATGCGCGGCGTGGCCAAAACCCTCTATAACGCCCAGGAGCCTGTGGAGATCTACGGTTTCTTGGACGGCTACCAGGGACTCATCAAGGGGAAGTTCCGGCTTTTGACCTACGATGATTTCTCCGGCATTCTCACCAAGGGCGGCACCATCCTGGGCTCCAGCCGCACCCCCTTCAAGACCATCCAGGTCATCGGAGAGGACGGCGTGGACAAGGTCGCCGCCATGAAGCAGACCTACTACAAGCTCCAGCTGGACTGCCTGGTGATTCTGGGCGGCAACGGCACCCATAAGACGGCCAATCTCCTCCGCACCGAGGGACTCAATATCATCACCCTGCCCAAGACCATCGACAATGATCTCTGGGGCACCGACATGACCTTTGGCTTCCAGAGCGCCGTCAACGTGGCCACCGAGGCCATCGACTGCATCCACACCACCGCCGCCTCCCACGGCCGCGTCTTCATCGTGGAGGTCATGGGCCACAAGGTGGGCTGGCTGACGCTCAACGCCGGTATGGCCGGCGGCGCGGACATCATTCTGATTCCTGAAATCCCCTACGACATCGACAAGGTGGCCAAGAAGATCAAGGCCCGCCACGACAGCGGCAGCCGCTTCACCATCCTGGCCGTGGCCGAGGGCGCCATCTCCAAGGAGGACGCCGCCCTCTCCAAGAAGGAATATAAAAAGAAGATGGAGAATTACAAGTATCCCTCCGTCTCCTATGAAATCGCCGAAAAGCTCCAGAAAAAGTGCGGCTTTGACGTCCGCGTCACGGTCCCGGGCCACACCCAGCGCGGCGGCAGCCCCTGCCCCTATGACCGTGTTTTTGCCAGCCGCCTGGGCTCCAAGGCGGGCCAGCTGATTCTCGACGGCGAGTACGGCTACATGGTGGGCTATAAGAAGCGGGAAATGGTCAAGGT
>LBJMR02800__coassemble_410_pt1 | contig 31486 bp, 22 predicted proteins | sample LBJMR02800__metabat2_low_PE_023 | metagenome-assembled genome bin LBJMR02800
CGGCTGCCTTTGAGACCGTCTGCTCTGCCATATCTGCTCTGCATCCCCGTGTCAGCCGGGACGGGCCGGGTCCAGCAGATCCGCCGGGTCAAAAAAGAACCGCTTGACCCGCTCGGGATAGTCTTTCATCACCAGTCCATCCAGGTTGAGCCGCCCCTGGAACAGCATCCCGTTCTCCCAGCGGGTGGTCATATTGGCCTCCACCGGGCAGTAGATGGTGAAGCCCTGCTCCTTGAGGTAGAGGAGCCTGGGATCGTCGTCGGCGAAGGAGACGCCGAAGGGCGAGATGAAAATGTTGGTCTCTCCCACGTAGGGGGCAATGTCCCGCTTCCACCGGCCAATGTCGTACTGCTCCTGCTGGTCGGTGATGGTGCGGTCACTCCAATACTGGTTGTGGGTATAGCTGTGGCAGGCGATCTGCCAGCCGCTCCCCCGGAGGGCCTCCGCCACATCCTGGGTCTTCTGGAGCATCCATGCCTGGGTCTCGGCGTCGTAATCCTCCAGGTCGGTGATGCGATAGCCAAAGGCGCCCTCATAGCCGGTGATGGCCACAACGCCCTTGGCGCCCTGCCAGGAAAATTCCGGATGCTCGGCCACATACTGGTCCAGGATGGGCATGACGTCGCCGTCATAGGTGGGCTGACCGTCCACCACCGTCACCACCCGTCCCGTTTCGTCCACGTCCAGCCGCTCGGCAAAGCCGTCGCCTTCCATATACTTATAATAATTCACATCGTCCACGGAGATCACCAGCGGCTTTTTCCCCGGCGGCAGCAGAATCTCCCGACGTACCGCCTTGCCGTCCCGGAACTCCACCAAATCGGTGATGTCATAGAGGATAAATCCCGCCGCCTGGAGCTTGGGCAGCATGGCCTTGAATTCAGAAACCGTGGTCATATAGAGATCATATCCAGCTGAATCGTAATCGCCATCGAACGCACGATCTGTGTCCACAATCAGGCTGTGGAAGAAAATATGGTAAAACTGATCGCCCTCATAGGGCACCAGCTCGGCCTGCTTCTGCGCGATCTCCTGGCGGAGGGCTTCGGTCTGCGGATTGCGCAGACTGTCGGCCTGGTCCAGCAGCGCCAGCGCTTCGGTGTAGTAATAGCCCTGGGCCAGGCTGTAGGCCCGCTCCAGCAGCGCCTGGCGGGCCTGGAGCAGCTCCTGTTGGGCCGGGTCCGGCTCGGGGTCCGGCGTCGGCGCGGGCTCCGGCGCAGTCTCTTCCGTCGGTTGAAGCGGTGTGACCGGGACCGTGATGGCTTCCGTCTCTTTGGGCAAGCGCAGGTACCAAACCAACAGGCCGGCAGCTCCCAGCTCTGCCGCCAGCACCAGTACCAGTAAGGCCCCCAGCAGCGCCTTCCCGACGCCTCCAGGCCGCCGATTTCTTTCCTGATCCATCACAGGTCCCTCCTTGCAAATGGGGTCGCGCCCAGCAGGCGCGGAAGTTGTCTGATTATAGGACGGAAACCGCGGGAAAAACGTTCCTGCAAGAGCAATATTCCCCGCCTCAAAGCAAAAAATTTGCAAATTGGATGCATTTTTTGGCTTTCCGGGCTGCCTTCACATCTGGTTCGGGCCGTCGGCAGCATCCCGCACTTAGGCTGCATAGCGGCGGCGGAGTACCAAAAGGCTCCGCACAGTAGGTGGTTTACCTACTGTGCAGAGCCACATTGTTTGTCTTCCGTTATTCAGCCTGGGGTTTCCCCTCTCCGCCTTTGCCTCTGGGACGGCGGCGACGGCGATGGCGCGGCGCATCCGGGGCAGAAGACGCTTCTGCTCCCTCGGGGCGGAGCTTTTTCTCCCGGGGCTGGTTATCCCGCTCCGGCCGCTCCTGCTTTTGCTGTGGTGGTTTTTCCTGTTTCTGCTGCGGTTTGGCACCGCCTTCCTGCTTTTCAGCCGGTTTGCGCCGACGGCGCCGGCTGCGGTTCGGGCTCTCCTCCGGCTTTTCAGACGCTTCGCTTCGGGGCTGCTCCGACGTCAGAGACTGGCCGCGGAACATCACCTCCGGCAGCGTCTCCGCCACCTCCTCCACCCGCCGCAGCGGCTTGGGCAGCGAGGAAAGGGGCGCCAGGTCCTTGGGAATGGGCGGATCGGTCTTTTTGGCCTTTCCGCTGCGCAGCACCACGATCTCGGTGTTTTTATAGGTATTGATCGTGTCCGGCTCGTCCTCCATCCGCACCCGAACCGTCTGCTTGAGCAAGTTGACGTCTACAATCGTGCCCCGTCCATCCACCGTATCCACAAAGGATTCATTCTTCGGGCTGGTTTTCAGCAGGTCCTCATAGGCCTCCTGCTCATATTTGAGGCAGCACATCAGCCGGCCGCAGGTGCCGGAGATCTTGGTGGGATTGAGGCTGAGGTTCTGGGTCTTGGCCATCTTGATGGACACCGGCTGGAAGTCCTCCAGGAACTCCCGGCAGCAGAAGGGCCGTCCGCACATGCCCAGGCCGCCGACCATTTTGGCCTTGTCCCGCACGCCGATCTGCCGCAGCTCAATGCGCGTGCGGAACACCGAAGCCAGGTTCTTCACCAGTTCCCGGAAATCCACCCGTCCATCGGCGGTGAAGAAAAAGAGGATTTTGCTGCCGTCGAAGGCGCACTCTGCCGACACCAGCTGCATATCCAGGCCGTGGGCCTGAATTTTCTGCTGGCAGACCTCGAAGGCCCGCTTTTCCTTCTGCTCGTTTTCCGCGTTGATTCGCTCGTCCTTTTCCGTGGCGATCCGCAGCACCTTGCGCAGCGGTGCAACGATATCCTTGGGCGCCACCAGGTGATTTCCCGCGGCGCAGATGCCGTACTCCTGGCCCCGGGCCGTGTCGATGATGACATGATCCCCGGCCTTCAGTTCCAGGTCGCCGGGGTCAAAAAAATAGACCTTACTGTTGGTGCGGAAATGGATATCCGCCACCTGCACCGGTTCTTCCGGCCGCTCTTCCGGCTCTGCCGCTTTCTCCGGTTCCGCAGGCAGCGCATCCGCCTCCGGCTTCTCCCCTTCCGCCTCCGGCAGCAGGTCCGCAGGAATTTCGGTCTGCTCCTGGCTGAGGGTGGTGTTTTCTTGTTCTAACATGGGTCGCTCCTTACTCCGTCCACCGCAGTGGATATCCAAAATACTTCTATCAAAATATCGTACGCGCGCACCAGGCCGTCAGCCTGCCATGACCTCGCCCAGCAACGCGGCCAGAAAACCGCACAGATGGCCCTGCCCCACATTGGCGTTGGCCGCGTCCAAGCACGTATCCATCGCACGGACGCACTGCATCAGTGCGGCACCTGCCAGTGCCCCGGCCATGCGTACGGCATCCTCCGGGGCAGCCGCACCGGCGCGGGCCATCAGCGCCAGGGAGAAGAGTTCCTTCCACGCGGCCAGAAGCGTCAAAAATTCCTCCCGGCTCTTGCGCTCCAGCGACGCCGCCAGGGACACCAGCGCCAGGGAATCCCGCCGCACCAGCAATTCCAGCAGCTGCGCCGTTTCCGGCGCCGCAGTTTCCCGCTCCAGCAGCTCCGCAGCCTGCCCCAGATAGCCGCCGCTGCGGTCGTAGGCCGCCAGCCGCGCCCCAGGGCTTTTGTCCGGGAACCGACGCTCCAGCCACTCTAGCGCTTCCGCCCGGGGTACAGGCTCCAGCCGCAGCATGGCGCAGCGGCTGCGCACCGTGGGCAATAGCTTTTCCGGATTGTCGCTGAGCAGCAAAAATACGCCGTAGGACGGCGGCTCCTCAATGAGCTTTAAAAGGGCGTTTTGGGCGCTCTCCGTCAGGGCCTGGGCCCGGGGGAAGCAATAGACCTTCCGCCGCCCCTCATTGGGACGGATGTAGGCGTCGGCCTGGAGGGCGCGAATCTGTTCCACCGGAACGGTTTTCCGCTCCGGCGTGTCCACCGTGATCACATCGGGATGAATATCCGCCATGACCTTCCGGCAGGGGCCGCAGCAGCCACAGGGCTGATCCCGCCCCTCGCACTCCAGCGCCGCGGCCAGCAGCCGGGCCAGCGTCCGCTTTCCGGAGCCGGACGGTCCGGCGATCAAAAAGCAGTGTCCAGCCTTCCCCTGGTGCAGCGTGCCGGAGAGCCGCCGCTTTAAATCCTGGTTGCCCAGCAACGCATCAAAGCCCATGGCGGCTCCTTTCCGGCCCGGAGGCCCAGTATGGCAGATTCCATTATATTATACCAAAGCCGCGGCAGAATAGCTATCTCTTTTTTTGCGGCCGCAGATTTGACAGAGGGGCCGCGCATGGGGTATAGTATAAAAAGAAATCCATATGCCGGGAGGGTCCAAAATGGAACGTTCAACTGTATATTTTACCGATTTTCGCATGAAAAACGGACAGAATCACGAGACGAAGCTGCGGAAGCTGATGCAGGCCGCAGGTATGGACAAGATCGATTTCCATGGAAAATATGTGGCCATTAAAATCCACTTCGGCGAGCTGGGCAATCTGGCGTTTCTCCGCCCCAACTTTGCCCGGTACGTCGCCGATTACGTCAAGGAGCTGGGCGGATACCCCTTCCTCACCGACTGCAACACCCTCTATGTCGGCTCCCGGAAGAACGCCCTGGACCATCTGGACACGGCGCTGCGCAACGGCTTCAGCCCCTACGCCACCGGCTGCCAGATTCTCATCGGGGACGGCCTCAAGGGCACCGACGATGTAGAAGTGCCGGTCAACGGCGGTATCCTCTGCAAGACCGCCAAAATCGGCCGGGCCATTATGGACGCCGACATCGTCATCTCCCTCAACCACTTCAAGGGCCATGAGTGTACCGGCTTCGGCGGCGCCCTCAAAAACCTGGGTATGGGCAGCGGCTCCCGGGCCGGCAAGATGGAGATGCACTCCGCCGGCAAGCCCACGGTGGATCAGGAATTGTGCATCGGCTGCGGCGCCTGCGTCAAAATCTGCGCCCATGACGCGCCCCACATCGCCGACAAGCGCTGCACCATCGACCACACCCGCTGCGCCGGCTGCGGACGGTGCATCGGCGTCTGTCCCAAGGACGCCATCACCCCCGCCCACGACGAAACCTTTGAGAACCTCAACTGCAAAATCGCGGAATACGCCAAGGCCGTAGTGGACGGACGCCCCAACTTCCATATCAATATCGTCAACCAGGTTTCCCCCAACTGCGACTGCCACCCCGAGAGCGACGCCGCCATCGTCCCCGACGTCGGTATGTTCGCCTCCTTCGACCCGGTGGCCGTGGATGTGGCCAGTGCCGACGCGGTCAATCGCCAGCCGGTGAATCCCATGAGCATTCTAGCAGAGCGGGCCGGCGCGCCGGATCGCTTCAGCGGCACCCATCCCACCACCAACTGGCGCTCCGGTACGGAACACGCGGAAAAAATCGGCCTGGGTTCCATGGACTATGAATTGGTGACGGTGTAAGCTATGGAGAAAATTGCCAGCTTTACGGTGGATCACCTGCGTCTGCTGCCGGGTGTATACGTCTCCCGGCAGGATCAGCTGGGCGCCGAGACCGTGACCACCTTCGATTTGCGCATGACGCGCCCCAACTTCGAGCCGGTGATGAACACCGCCGAAGTCCACGCCCTGGAGCACCTGGGCGCCACCTTCCTCCGCAACCATCCGGTTTGGAAAGATCGCATCATCTATTTCGGCCCCATGGGCTGCCGGACCGGATTTTATCTGCTGGTGGCCGGAGACGAGACCCCAGCGGGTATTTTGCCGCTGCTGCGGGAGACCTTCCGGTTCATCCGGGACTTCACCGGGGAGATTCCCGGCGCTGCCGCCCAGGACTGCGGAAACTACCTGGATATGAATCTGCCCATGGCCCGGTACCACGCCGCACGATACCTGGAGGTATTGGAAAAAGCCGCGCCGGAGACGCTCCGGTATCCTGAATGAGGTGAACCCATGAAACTTGGAATCATCGGCGCCATGGAGCAGGAAGTCAAGACGCTCCAGGCCGCCATGGACGCGCCGACCGTCACCCGCGCCGCCGGTATGACCTTCTATGAGGGCACGCTCCGGGGCACTCCGGCCGTGGTGGTGCAGTGCGGTGTGGGCAAGGTCAACGCCGCGCTGTGCGTCCAGTGCCTGTGTGACCGCTTTGCCGTAACCCATCTCGTCAACACCGGCATCGCCGGAGCCCTGAGCCCTGCCCTGCGCATTGGCGACATTGTAGTCTCCACCGACGCCGTGCAGCACGACGTGGACGTCACCGTGTTCGGCTACGCCCCCGGCCAAGTGCCGGGACAGGCGCCGTCCTTCCCGGCCGACGAAACGCTCTCCCAGCTGGCGCTGGAGGCCAGCCGCATCGTGGACCCCAGCCGTCAGGCAATCCCGGGCCGCGTGGTCAGCGGTGACCAGTTCATTTGCAGCCGAGAGGTCAAGACGCGGCTGGTAGAGCAGTTCCACGGCGACTGCGCCGAGATGGAGGGCGCCGCCATCGCCCAGGGCGCCGTCCGCAATGGCCTGCCCTTTGTGATCCTCCGGGCCATCTCCGACCAGGCCGACGGCGCAGCAGAGGTGGACTACCCCACCTTTGAAGCCGCCGCTGCCGCCCACTGCGCCCGGGTGGCGGAGGCGCTGGCGGAAGCGCTGGCCCGCGGCTGACCGCCCCAGCGTGTCGAAAAAGTGTTTTCTCCACGCTGCCTTAGTTTTTGCAACTTTCTTAAAGTTGCAAAAACACCCTGATTGAACGCGCATGGCCCAGGCCAGCTTCTCTTGCCCTGCGGGCAATTCACCTTCGGGGGTTCTTTGCCCCCTGTTACCCATCCCCCGCTGCTCTGTCGCGGAAGCTTTTTGTAGTTTTGAAAGTCTCGCGCCCCCGGCTCTCTCCACGAGAGCCGGGGGCGCAATTTTATTCATCCCCCAATGGGCAGCCCTTTAAGGCTTTCCGCCGCAGACGGGGCAGGGTGTATAGCCATTGGACTCAGCCAGGCGGCGGCTGTAGGCCCAGAACTTGCTGCGGAGGAAGTTCCGGCAGGAATAGGTGTGGTAGTAGCCGGTACCGTCATCCTCCACAAACACCACGTAGCTGTCCATAAAGTCAGCCTTTTCCCGGTAGGTCTCTGCCTGCTGCAGCGCATTTTCCAGCGTATCCCGCTCATCCTCCAGCGCTTCCAGCTCTTTTTCCAGGTCCTCGGTCATGGTCAGAAGCTGCCGGTTTTCCTCCGTCAGCTGATCCAACTGGGACTGGGCGGTGGTCAGGTCATATTCGCTCTGGCTCTGGCTGCTCTGACTGCCGGAAAGCTGGCTTTCCAGTTCCCGGATGGTCTCATTCCGGGCGGCCAGCATCTGCTCCGTCTCCTCCAGCTCTTTGGTGACGGTTTCGATCTGCTCTTCCAGGGCGGCGACGTGGTTCTCTTCCGCAGTCAGGGCGGCTGCTCTGGTGCGCAGGCGGTTGCGCTCCACCAAAATGTTGCCGTACTGCCAGGCCAGGAACCCCAGCGATGCCGCCAGCAGCAAGCTGACGATCACCAAAGCCGTCCGCAGGCCTGTGCGCCTGGGTGCCTGCACTTGGGGGCCCACCATCTGGGGCGCGGTGCGGCGCACCGGCACAGGCTTCTGCATCCGTCTCTGGGGCGCCGCCGAACGGGGCGCTTCCGAGACTGCCTGCCGGTCTGTGGGAAGATTGAGGCTGCATTCCACGCAAAACAGTTCACCATCCGGGATCTCTTTCCCACATTTGATACAGTTCATCCCCAACGCCCCTTTCTGATTTTTTTCATTTTACCACGGTTTTTGACAAAAGTCCATGCCCTGCGGCACAGCGGTATCCAACCAAAATCCTTCAAAGAAAACGGTTGCCAAATGACCGGTTTTCTCCTATAATCATAGAAGAAATCGTCATTTTTTGAAGCCGCGGCGCGCAGCGCCGCCGGAATGGAGAGATTATGGAGAAATTTACCTTTGCCGTACCCTGCCTCTTTGGCCTGGAGGGCCTGGTGGGAGATGAGCTGCGCCGCATGGGCCTTGCCGATGTCAAGGTGGAGGACCGGCGCGCCTTTTTTACCGGCGATTTTTTAGACATGGCCCGGGCCAATCTGCGCCTTCGCATGGGCGAACGGGTAATGCTGCTGCTGGGCCGCTTTGAGGCCCGCACCTTTGAAGAACTCTACCAGGGCGTCAAGGCCCTGCCGCTGGAGGCGGTGATCCCCCGGGACGGCCAGTTCCCCGTCAAGGGCTACAGCCTTTCGAGCCAGCTCCACTCGGTGCCGGACTGCCAGTCCATCGTGAAAAAGGCCGCTGTGGACCGGCTGGGCGCCCAATACGGTCTCACCTGGCTGCCGGAGACCGGCGCAATCTACCAGATTCGCTTTTCCCTGATGAAAGACGTCTGCGAGGTATTCCTGGACACCTCCGGCCTGAGCCTCCACAAGCGGGGCTATCGGGCCGTGGGCAACGAAGCGCCCCTCCACGAGACCATGGCCGCCGCCATGGTGAACCTGGCCCGGTACCGGGGCCGTGACTTCTTCTGGGACCCCTTCTGCGGCAGCGGCACCATTGCCATTGAAGCGGCTCTGGCAGCGCTCAACCGCGCCCCCGGCCTGGGCCGGAGCTTCGGCGCGGAGCGGTGGCCCACGGTGCCCAAGGAGATCTGGCAGCAGGCCCGGGCCGAGGCCAAGGACCTGGAATACCGGGGGGAATACCGGATTTTGGCCACAGATATCGACGAAAACTCCCTGGAGATCGCCCGGGCCAACGCCGTGAAAGCCGGCGTCTCCAAGTACATCGACTTCCGCCAGGGAGACGCCACTCGCCTGCCTCTGCCCTGCGACAAGGGCACCATCTGCTGCAACCCGCCCTATGGGGAACGGATGCTGGAGCAGAAGAGCGCCCAGCAGCTCTATCACGCTCTGGGCCGTCACCTTCGCTACGCCGATGGCTGGAAAAAAGTCATCATCTCCTCAGAGCCGGAGTTTGAGCGGTGCTACGGTTTCAAAGCCGACAAAAAGCGCAAGCTCTACAACGGACGGCTTTTGTGCTATGTCTACCTATACGGAGAGAAGGTGCCGCGGTGAAACATCTCTTTCTCGTCAACCCTGCCGCCGGACTCTGTGACCGGACCGCCCAAATCAAAGCCGCGGCCAACGCCGTGCTGGGAGCCCGGGGCATTCCGTATGCCATTGCCGTCTCCCGGGGGCCAGGAGACCTGATGACCCGGGCCAGAGCGGCAGCTGCCGCCGGAGACGACATTCGCCTCTATGCCTGCGGCGGCGACGGTACTCTCAACGAAGTGGTCAACGGCGCGGTGGAGTTTGACAACGCCGCTGTGACCCACTTCCCCGCCGGGTCCGGAAACGACTTTATCAAGCTCTTTGACCAGCCCGACGCCTTCCGGGATCTCCAGCGGCTGCTGGATGGCTGCGAGACCCATCTGGACCTGATCCTTTGCAAGACCGGCGCGGAAAAGCGTTACGGCGTCAACGTCTGCTCCCTGGGCCTGGACGCCCGGATCGGCACCCAGATCGCGGCCTATCGCCGTTTGCCGCTGGTGGGCGGCTCCAGCGCGTATCTCCTCTCCACTGCGGTCAACGTCTTCCGCGGTATCCACCAGCCCTACACCATCGACTTCGGCGCCCGCCGCGTGCAAGGCAATCAGACCCTCGTCTGCGTCTGCAACGGCTGCTGGTACGGCGGCTCCTTCCACCCCGCGCCCGAGGCCCGGCCCGACGACGGCCTTCTGGATGTGCTGCTGGTCAAACCGGTAAATCTCTTCCGCCTGGCCACCGCCATTGGCCACTATAAGCGCGGAGCGTATCGCCGCTACCCCAACCTCATTGAATACTGCCGCACGGATCGTCTGCATATCACCTGCCAGTCGCCCAGCGTCGTCAACCTGGACGGCGAGGCCATCACATCCGAGGAGGTCTCGCTCTCCGTGGCGCCCCGAAAACTGCGCTTTTTTACCCCGCAGGGTGTTCAGCTTTTGTCGAAAGCGAGAGATCACGAGATAATCGAAGCAATTTGAAGCGTGCCTTAGATAACCCGCTCTTAAATTGATTACAATCGGAAATTTAGTGAATTCAGCAGAAATTCTCTGAATTTTTGCCCTTGAACTATAAGGCAGTCTGCACTATTATATACATGTTAGCACTCCAGGTAAGTGAGTGCTAAATCAGTAGATCGTGGGCATAGGCCCGTCTTGATATTGAATTACATTAGGAGGCACCAAACTATGAAACTCAATCCGTTGGCCGATAACGTGCTGGTCAAGAGCGCCCAGCAGGAAGAGACCACCGCTTCCGGCATCATCCTTTCCACTTCCACCAAGGAAAAGTCCCTCATTTGCGATGTCGTGGCCGTGGGCCCCGGCACCGAGGAACATCCCATGACCGTCAAGGTCGGTGACAGGGTAGTGGTCGGCAAGTACGCCGGGCAGGAAATCAAGCTGGATAACGTGGACTACAGCATCGTTAAGGTCGGCGACATTCTGGCTGTGGTGGAGTAATCCGAGCCGCAAGCCGGATACCGCAGAGGCTGATGCCCACATCAGCCCGAACCCGCCGGAGGCAGGTCTTTCCGGGAACTGCCGTGAGATGCAGCGGAGATCGCCGCTGCAAAGGCAGCTGACGCGGCGCGGGCCGATGCATCGGCTCCTGCAAGCGCATTCCGGAAGCAACATTGTAGAAATATCCAAAGGAGATTGAATTTTTATGGCAAAGCAGATTGTTTATGGAGAATCCGCCCGCAAGGCGCTGCAGTCCGGTATTGACCAGCTGGCCAACACCGTAAAAGTCACGCTGGGCCCCAAGGGCCGCAACGTGGTGCTGGGCAAGAAGTACGGCGCCCCCCTCATCACCAACGACGGTGTTACCATCGCCAAGGACGTGGAGCTGGAAGACGCTTTTGAGAACATGGGCGCCCAGCTGGTTCGCGAAGTGGCCACCAAGACCAACGACGCCGCCGGCGACGGCACCACCACCGCCACCGTTCTGGCCCAGGCTATCGTCCGCGAGGGTCTGAAGAACGTCTCCGCCGGCGCCAACCCCATGGTGATGCGCAAGGGCATTGAGAAGGCCGTTTCCACCGCCGTGGAAGCGATCAAGGCCAATTCCGAGGCTGTCAAGGGTTCCGACGACATTGCCCGGGTCGGCGCCGTCTCTTCCGGCGACGAGTCCGTGGGTCATCTGATCGCCGAGGCCATGGAGAAAGTCACCTCCAACGGCGTCATCACCATTGAAGAGTCCAAGACTGCCGAGACCGGCCTGGAAGTGGTCGAGGGTATGCAGTTTGACCGCGGCTATATCTCCCCCTATATGATCACCGATACCGAGAAGATGGAAGCCGTCATTGACGATCCTTACATCCTCATCACCGACAAGAAAATCTCCACCATCCAGGAGATCCTGCCCATCCTGGAGCAGCTGGTGAAAGCCGGCAAGAAGCCCGTCATTATCGCCGAGGATGTGGAAGGCGACGCCCTCTCCACCCTGCTGGTCAACCGGCTGCGCGGCAACTTCACCTGCGTCTGCGTCAAGGCTCCCGGCTTCGGCGACCGCCGCAAGGAAATGCTCAAGGATATCGCCGTCCTGACCGGCGGCACCGTGATCTCCTCCGAGCTGAACATGGATCTGCAGGAAGTGCAGCTCTCCGACCTGGGCCGTGCCCGCCAGGTGAAGGTTTCCAAGGACAACACCGTGATCGTGGACGGCTGCGGCGATCCTGAAGCTATCAAGGCCCGTGTCGCCGAGATCAAGGCCACTCTGGCTGTCACTACCTCCGATTATGACAAGGAAAAGCTCCAGGAGCGGCTGGCGAAGCTCTCCGGCGGCGTGGCCGTCATCCGTGTGGGCGCCCAGACCGAGGTTGCCATGAAGGAGCATAAGCTCCGCGTGGAAGACGCGTTGAATGCCACCCGCGCCGCTGTGGAAGAGGGCATCGTGGCCGGCGGCGGCACTGCCTATGTCAATGCCATCCCCGCTGTGGAAAAGCTGGTTGCCAAGCTCACCGGCGACGAGAAGACCGGCGCCCAGATCGTGGCAAAGGCCCTCCAGGCCCCCGTACGGCAGATTGCCGAGAACGCCGGCGTGGACGGCTCCATTGTCTTCGAGAAGATCCGTTCCAGCCGCAAGGTCGGCTACGGCTACAACGCCTATGACGAGGTCTACTGCGACATGATCTCCAGCGGCATCGTCGATCCCACCAAGGTGACGCGCTCCGCTCTGGAGAACGCGGCTTCCATCGCCGCCTGCGTCCTGACCACCGAGTCCCTGGTGACGGATAAGCCCGATCCTGCGGCCGACGCGGCCGCTGCTGCGGCAGCCGGCGGCATGGGCGGCGGCATGTATTGATCCACCCATAAAGATACTTCGCCCGGCGCAAAAGCGCCGGGCGAATTTTTATTGCTGCGCGGTACGGGCAGCGGGCCGCCGGGTCTCCCGTGGCGACCCGGCGGCATTTTGCGCCGCATCAGCGATCCCACTTGTCGCACAGCGCCGTGACCTGGTCGGCAAACTTGCCCAACTCCCGGTTGGCGAGGCCGCGGTTTTTCTCGATGACATTGAGCAGCCGCCGGCCGGCCTGATAGAGCCGCTGGAACACGGCATTGGTGCGCACCGAGACTTTGCGCTTTTCCATCTTGGTGCGGAAGCCCATGGCCAGCCACTCCATGGCCTCCAAATCGAAAATACTGCCGTTATAGGGCGCCTCGGCATCCATGGAGAGCTTTTCCCGGATCAGGGCGGCAAAGCTGTCGGTGACCGTGTCGCCGCCGTGGTTGACAAAGACCTTTTTCGGCTTATACGTCATGGCCGAGAGCCACTTGAGGAGCATACTCTGGTCGGCGTGGCCGCTGATGCCCTCCATCTGCTCGATTTTGGCGTTGACCTGGATTTCCTCGCCAAAGAGCTTGACGGAAGCGACGCCGTTGAGGAGCTTCCTGCCCAGGGTGCCCTCGGACTGATAGCCCACGAATAAGACGGTACTCTGCGGCCGCCACAGGTTATGTTTCAAATGGTGACGGATGCGGCCCGCCTCGCACATTCCGCTGGCCGAGAGGATGACCTTGGGCTCCGGGTCCAGATTGATGTTCATGGAATCCTGGCTGGTAACAGAAGTCCGCAGCCCCGGGAAGTGAATGGGGTCGACACCGGCGGCCAGCAGATCCAGCGTCTCCTGGTCGTAATACTCCATCATGCCGCCGGAATAGATGTTGGTAGCCTCCACCGAGAGGGGCGAGTCCACATACACCGGAAATCCGTCGTGGCCGTGGATCAGGCCCTTCTGCTTGATCTCCCGCAGGAGGAACAGCAGCTCCTGGGTGCGGCCCACAGAGAAGGCCGGGATCACCAGATTGCCGCCACGATCCAGGGTCTCCTGAAGGATGCGGGTAAGCTGGGCGGCGTAATCCGGCCGCGGCCCGTGGAGCCGGTCTCCGTAGGTTGATTCGATCACCACAAAGTCCGCGCCCTGGGGCATCTGCGGATCCCGGATCAACGGGCGGTTCACATTGCCCAAGTCTCCGGAGAAAAGCAGCGTCTCGGTTTTTCCATTTTCCGTCACGGTGACGGTAATGCTGGCAGAACCCAGCAAGTGGCCTGCATCCTGGAAGGAAATTGACACGCCGTCCAGGATGGGATACGTGGGGCCGTAGGTGCAGGGGCGGAACAGCCGCAGCGCCGCCTGCGCGTCGGCAACGGTGTAGACCGGCTCGACCAGGTCGCCGCCGGAGCGCTGGGCCTTGCGGTTGCGCCATTGGGTCTCTGACTCCTGGATGTGCGCCGAATCCAGCAGCATGATATTGCAGAGCTTGGTGGTGGCCTCGGTAGCATAGATAGCGCCGTGGAATCCCTGCTTCACCAAGGCCGGGATCATGCCGGAGTGGTCAATATGCGCATGCGTCAGCAGCACGCATTCGATCTCCCCGGCGGCCATGGGCAGCTGCGGGTTTTCATAAAGATCCACCCCTTGCTCCATGCCGTAGTCGATGAGAATGTTGTGGCCAGCCGCGCTGAGCAGCGTTCTGGATCCTGTCACCTCGTGAGCCGCGCCCAAAAATGCAAGCTTCATACCAGTGCTCCTTTCTCCATTGGATTGCTGCCTTTAGTATATCGCAATTTCGCCCGTTTGCCTATGGTGTTTTGTGAAAAACCTTGGCATTGTAATTCCAATGCAATCGCTGCGGCGTCACAACCCCGACGGGCGCATGCGCCTCCCGCTGTCCATGCGGCAGGCTTTGGCTGCTCCAATTCACCCCGCCGCCCTTGGGGCTCTCTCCGGCAGACCGCCCCTCCGGTTCCCTTCCGCTGCCGGCAATCCATCATCCCATATAACGCCCTGCCCCGGCGTCTGCCGAACAGTCATTCGGCAGGCGCCGGGGCAGGGCGTCAACGCGTCGAAAACCACGGAATCGGGAAACAAGTCTCATCGTTTTATTGACAGCCTCGCGCCTTCCCTTCTCCAGGCTCCGCCAGTTCACCAATTAGCCGGCATCAGGAAGCCGGAAACCTGGATGTCCGGCAGGTCCAGGATATAGCGCTCATAGCCGTTGATGAGCGTCGTCTCTCCATAGCTCCGCATCCGCGGGATATCCGCTCCATAGGACATATGAACATGGCCGTGGATCAGGTACCGCGGCTTATACTTGTCCAGCAGGGGCAAAAACGCCTCAAAGCCTCGGTGCGCCAGGTCATCGGCGTCACCGTAGCCCCGAGCCGGGGCGTGGGTCAGAACAATATCCACGCCTCCGGCCCGCAGGAGCTTCCAGCGGAGCTTATTGATGCGCCGGCGCATCTGCCGCTCAGAATACTGGTGTGGTCCGCCGCTATAGAGGAGGCTCCCTCCCAGGCCAAGTATTCGCAAGCCCGCGATATTTAGGATCCGGTCTTCTACAGACACGCAGCCCTCCGGCGGGCGCCGCTCATAAATCCCGTCGTGGTTGCCATGGACATAGAGCAGCGGCGCATGGCCCATGGTAACAAGGAACGTGAGATAATCCGGTTTCAGATCCCCGCAGGACAGAATCAAGTCGACTTCATCCAGCCGGCCCGGCTGGTAGTAGTCCCAGTAATATTTGCTCTCTTCATCCGAAACGATCAAGATTTTCACAGCAAGGCCCCCTCGGTCTCCGGCGGAATGGAGTCCCGATAGAGCCCCAGCAGCCGCACCATGCTCCGGGACATCGGCAAAAGCTCTTCAAATCCCGGGATGCTGCCTTCTACCCCCTGGCAGAGCCAGTCCATCTTCACGATCTCCTCCGGCGTCAGCGGCGCTTTGCCGTCACAGCGCATGTGCCCATCCTGGTCAAAGATTTTGCAGGCAAAGGGGTCCAGTGCGCCGGAGGCGATGGCCTGCTTGAGAAGCCGCGCCATACGCGCCACGCCTTCGGGCAGGTCCTGGCCCAGCTGCACGTCGATAACGCCGCTGCTCAAGCCCCACCAATAGTTAATGGCCGTGCCGCTCTCCTTGACGCTGTCCCAGGTGCCCTGGAAAATCCCGCGGATGACCTTTTCATAGAAGGTACCCCAATTCCAGCAAGGCGCCGCCAGGGGAATCTCCTGCCGCTCCGGGGTAAAGAGGCTCAGCCCCCAGCCCCAACCGGCGGCGGCCTGCTCCGGCGATGGGCTCTCCCGGTTGGAGATCACCGTGACGCCCCGCTTTTCGAAGAGGTCTCCCGGGTCTCCCGCTGTGCAGGACCAGTGGAGCAAAATCTTTGCATTGGGATTGACCATCTGGGCGCCCAGGGCAAAGGCATTGATCCCCGCCGGCACGCCGAAAATGGGGTAATTGGCGATATAGCCGATGGTATCCTCTCGGGCCATGGCGCCGGCGATGGCGCCGGTGATGAATTTGCTCTCATAGATGCGGCTGTAGTAGGTGCGAAGGCCCGCATAAGACATATCCAGCGAGCAGACCAGCACCTTCACATGGGGATGCCGCGCCACCACCTTGCGGCAGGCGCCGATCAGCGGCGGCGCAGTGGCAAAAATCACCTGCGCGCCATCCGTTACAGCCTGCTCCATGACTCTATCGGCCTCCTGGGCAGAGCGGACGTCCTCATAGCTGCGCACGGTAATCCGTTCTCCCATCGCCTCCTCCAAATACTGCCGTCCCGCGTCGTGCGCCCGGGTCCAGACGCTCTCCTTGGGGTTGGAAGTATGGACAAAAGCCACTTTCAGGTGCGTTGGCTTGCTGTCAAACACCTTGGCCAGGATACCGCCCTTCTCGCCCTCCGGCGGCACCGTGCTGATTGTGGCCGGGCTGCCAGCGGCAGTCAGTTTCAGGTCCGGCCAGATGGCGGTGATGCTCTTGGTCAGCTCGGAAGCCGTCATCTCCCGGAGATCCTGGAATTCATTTACCCCCAGCCACATCAAAAGCGCGCTGGCAGTGGTAATCCCCAGCTCTTTCCCGCCCTGCTTTTCAAAGGCGTCCCGGAAGCGGGCAAAGCTGGAGAGAAACGCCTTTCGCTCCTCTTTGGTCCAGATATGGCCCGCCTCAAACCCCAGCGCCGCCTGCAGCTTGGCATAACCGCCCAGGCGGTTAAACTGTACTTGGTAGATCCCAGCCAGGCGGTAGAAACGCATAAACTCATAGTACTGCTGTACCGCCAGGTCCTGGGTCTCCACCGGGATCATGCGCGTAACAAAGCCTGGTATCGTGGGCGCGCCATAGCTTTTGAGAACGCTGACACGCTTGTTGCCCTCCTCCACATAAAAGCGCCCCATATATTCGTAGCACTTGATGGGATCGCGAATCCCCTCGCTTCCCAGATGCGCCTCGCATAACCTGACCCATTTTACGGCAAACTCCGTGTCCAGTGACAGCAGCGGCATAAAGCTGGAAGCAAAGGCGGATTTTCGTCCGGCGCTCTTGGTTCCCACGATCTGATCGGTGGGGATTTCAATGAGTCCCAGATCTACCCGGCCGGCACACATGGTCTCTACCAAAATCTCGTCCAGGACCTGGGGATAAGGATACCGGCCCCGAAGCACGTCGGCTCGGTAGTCCTTCTGTCCCTGCTTCAGGGCACGCTTATATTGGTCGGTTGCTTCCGTGACACTCATAAACGCTACCTCCTTATTTGTCCAATGGGAGCTTATTTGATCTGGGTTCCGCAGGGAATGGAATCGTCCACAAAGATTACCTGACAGCCGCAGGCATTGTTGGTACCAGCCAAAAGCATCCCATTGGAGGTGACGCCGGTGAAGCGGGTGGGCTTCAAATTGGCAACCACAATGATCTTGCGCCCGATGAGCTGCTCCGGCGTATAGTCGTGCTTGATGGAAGAGACGATCACCCGCTCGCCAAGCCCGTCGTCCAGCGTGATCTTGTAGTTGCTGTGGCTCTTGCGGATTTCCTGGCACTTGAGGATCTTGCAGACCCGCAAATCCATGGTGAGGAAGTGATCGATGTCGATCTCGGGCTTGATGGGCTCCACCGGGTCGGGGTCGCCGTAAACCCGGGCTGGGGCCTCCTCCACCGCGGGTGCCTCCTCCGCCGCCGGGGGCGCGGCTTCCTCCTCGGTCTTGGGCGTGGAGAAGTCCAGGAGCTTCAAATACCGCGCCTTATCAATGGCGTAGAGGAACAGATAAAGCCGGGGGCCCTTGGTCTTGCCGATCAGCAGCTGATAGACATTCTGGAAAAATACGCTCTGGGCCGCCTTCAGCTCCTTAGTGCCGGGTTCCAGGCCCCGCACCTTGGCAGGAATGGCATAGATGGCGGTGTTGAGTTCGTCCAGGCTGTAGCCGTCGGCGGATAGGTAGGCAAAGAGGTCCGCAACCTCCTGTTTTCCCTGCGCGTCCAGGGCCTCATAGACCTCCCAGTTGCGGGTGGTCCGCAGGCGGTTAACCTGATCCGGGGCGCACTGCTCCAGCCAGTATTTGGCCCGCTCCAGCCGGTCGGCAAAGTCCGCTTCCTTATAAGGCGTGCCAATCTTCTCAAAGACCGTCTCCAGCATGGGCACGTTGAAGTCCACCACAGACCCCATCTGCACCAGCAGGCTCATGGGCACCGTGTGAATTTCCCGGCCAGCCACGGTGCAGTTATACATGATAGCCTGGGTCAATTCATCGGCCTTGCCGCTGCGGCAGGATTCCAGCATCCGGTCAAATTCAAAGTACTGCTTGAGAATGCCCTCGTCGAAGCAGAAGTCGAAGGCCCGGGTAGGCTCCGTCTTGGAGTAGAGCCAGAGAATTACCTCCGGCTGGTAAATTTTCAGCAGCGCGTCGGGCGAGAGGTTGAGGCCGGAGGAGCCGGACATCTTACCCGTGGAGCCCCGAATGCCGATGAACTCATAGCCCTGGAACAGCGGGGCCTCATAGCCGAAGATCTTCTCGGAGATGACGCGGGAGGTCTGGTAGCTGCCGGTGGGAGAAGCATGGTCCTTGCCGCCGGGTTCAAAGTCCACGCCCTCATAGAGCCAGCGCATGGGCCAGTCTACCTTCCAGGCCAGCTTGCAGTGGAAGTCCTTGGTGAAGTCAAAGTTGCCTTCGTGGCCGCAGGCGCAGCGGTAGCGGGCGACATGGGTCTCGTCGTCGTAGGAGACAATGGTGGTGGTGTCCTTCCGGCAGCAGGGGCAGTAGATGGAAACGGGATAATACGCCTCCCGCTCGCCGGGCTGGGCCTCCTGGGTGCGGAAGCTGTCGAGAATGTCGAAGATCTCGCCGCGCTTGGAGAGCGCACGAAGAACCAGGTCTACATACTTGCCGGAGCGGTTCATTTCACCCTGGCGGCGGTAGTCCATCTCAATGCCGAAGCGCTCCATGGACGTTTCAAAGATATGCTCAAAATGGGCGGCGTAGTTGGGAAACTGCTCCCGGTCCTCAAATGGGTTGGGAACATCCACATAGGGCCGGCCGATATACTGCTCCATATCACCGTCCACTTTGGCCACATCCACAGGGATCTTCCGAAGCCGGTCATATTCGTCCCAGCTGAAGAGCAGGCGGGCCTTCTTGCCCATCTTCCGCAGGGCCTTTACCACAAAGTAGCTGGTGGCCACATCCCGGAAGTTTCCAATGTGGACAGTGCCGGAAGGACTGATGCCCGCGGCACAGACGTACTCCTCTTTCTCAGGACGGCGCCGGATAATCTCCTGCGCGATTTTTTCCGACCAATGCATTGCTTATCACCTCAAAAAATACTAATACTATTTTTTGATTAAAATCTTTGATTTTAATCAAAAAGGCATCGCCTTGCGGCGCTGCCAAACCTGTGATTTTCGCGGTCGAAAATCACAGGTTCCCGTCTCATGTGATTCTCTCATTAAAATCTTTTATCCGAGTTGATGAAACATTTTAAAAGAGAATCAGTATAAAAAGAGCTGTAGTTTCTCATTATTATCTTACAATACAACCTGGTCTGCGTCAACTAAAATTCCTGCTCGCTGTAAATTCTCCCATCCGGGTCGGCAGTCCGGACGCCGCTCCCCCGCCTCGGCATATGCCAAGCATAGAAACAATCCCCCCTTGCATAGGTGTCCGTCCTACGCAAAGGGGGATTGGCGCCCTTTCGCCGGCAGCCGCGGGCTCACGGCCCGCGCCGCACCGGCAGCAGGGACATTACATATCCAGAGGCTCCAGGCCCAGAACCGGGTGGCCCACCTCGGAGAGGAAGGTCATCAGCTCTTCGGGGTCGCCGTTGGGGCAGCTGGTCTCGTCTGCCACCATGTCGGCAAAGTTGTCGATGTCAAAGAGTTCCTTGGCGGTCTCATTGAGCTTGTCGCGGATCTGATCCTTCAGATCCTTGGGCAGCCACACCAGACGGACGACGCCGCCCTCAGCCTTGAGGAACTTCTTGGAGGCGATGTAGTGCTTGCCGTGGCCCATAAAGCCGGGAGTCTGCACGCCGCCGCCGGTCATGGAGGCCATTTCGGAGAAGGTCATGCCCAGGGGCGTCATGCCGGCGTACTCACGGCAGGTGATGACCACGCCCATGGAGCAGGGCTCGATGCCGCAGATGCACTCGAAGCAGCCGCAGGAGGTCATGGGGTCCTCCAGCAGGGAGTACAGGGTGACGTGCTCCAGCGCGCCGTGAGAGTACTCAGCGACGGCCTCGTCCACGTCCTCGTAGCGGCCGGTGCGCTCGTCGATGCAGCGCTCCTTGGTGACGACCTGGCAGGGGCCCTGGGGATCCAGCTCATTGGTCGCCTTGGCGTCCAGCCAGCTGACGGCGCCGCAGAGGCCCAGACGCTCGGGGGTGACGATGCAGACGTGGCTGGGGGAGAAAGCCTGGCACATGATGCAGGAGTAGAACACCGGCACGGACTCATCGGTCATGGTCTTCAGGCGCTCGTCACGGGCATTGAAGACCTCGTTGGCCTCCTTGCGCAGCTCGGCATTGGCCTCGTCGCCAACCACAATGCGCACCTGGCACTTGTCCACGACGGTATCAAACTCGGACTTGATCTTGGCGTAGAGGACTTCGCCGATGTGCTTGAACCGGAAGCCGGCCTCAAAGTCAGCCTTGGAGACACGGATGCGGATCATATCGCGCTGGCCGGTGTGCATCAGGCCCTCAACGCAGTTGAGGAACTGGTGGATCTTCCGCTCAAACACGGGCTCGAAGTCGGGCTGCATGGTCTTGCCGGCAACCTCGACAGTGTAGGACAGGGAGATCTTGGCGCCGACCTCGAACTCGTCCATCTCGGGGCCGACCACTTCGATCTTGTGGTCCTCGATCTCGGAGGCGTCCTTGGTGCGGACCAGCTCGAAGCAGTCCTTCCGGGATCCGTCGATTTCGATCTGCATATCGCCGCGGCGGATGATCTCGCCCTCAAAGGCGGAAGAGTAAGCCACGGGGATGTCGATCTTGGTGATCTTCAGCTTGATGCCGCGGGCCTCCAGGGAGGTGTCGATCCAGTCCTGGGTATTGTCGTAGATGATCAGGCTCTTCGGCACGGCCCACATATCGTCGTGGTCGTTGGTGATGACAGGGAAGCCCATCTTGATGGCGCCGGCGCCGCAGGCCACGGTGATGTCGTTGACGGGCTTGTAGGCGTTGACGAAGGCGTTGATGCGGTCGAAGGTGTACTTATGGAAGCCGTCCCAATCGCCGGGCTGGATGTTGCCGAAGATCATGGCGGCACGGACGACCAGGCTGATGACATGGCCGACGGCCCAGATGTCCTCGCCCACGGGGACCACACGGACCGGGAAGCCCATGGACACGCCCTTCTCCACGGCCTGCTCGATGATGCCGCCGATCAGGAAGACGAAAATACCGCGGGACTGATAGCCCTTGATGGTCTCCACAGCCTCTTCAGCGGAGGGGGCGGGGCCGATCATAACGACGAAGCCGGGGATATCGCCGGTGACCAGGGGCACGCCCAGCTCACGGACCTCGGCGTCCACAAAGTGGCCGTGGTAGTGGGTGCCCTCATAGGGGGCGGCGGAGCGGGCATACTTGCAGGCCTCGATCATCTCGGCGGCGATGGCGGTGCCGACGCCGGAGGAGAAAATGGAGTTGGTTCTGGGCTCGCGGAGCATCATGGCCTTGACGTCCTGGAGCGCGGCCTGGAGTTCGCCGACGGTGGTCACTTTCTTGCCGATGTAGGCATAGATACAGGCCAGGTAGTAAGCGGTGCTGGGCATGGCGAGGGGAGCGTCGGCGCCCAGCTCGGCCACAAGCTGGTTGACGTCGGCCTCGGCCTTGGCGAACATCTCGTCGGAGCCGCGGAATACGCGTTCAAATAATGCCATTCTATGTTCATTCCTTTCGAAGTTTCAAGGCGGCAGCGCATGATTTGGCAAGCGCGTTCGGCCAAAGGTTTTGTCTCAGCCGAAAGTTTTAAAAGGGCGGGAATACTGTATGTATTTCCCCCTTTTAAAACTGTACGGATGGGGCAAAAGATTGGGTGAAGGCCGCAGACACAATTGTGCGGTGTTGCCTTTGTTATTCTTGCGAGTCGATCACAGCCTTGATGGCGCGGATTTCCTCCACGGCCTTGGGGCTGAGATCATAGGGAGAGAGGCCTTTGCGGTCAGCGTCGATGACCTCGGCGTTGTAGTGGATCATGCCGAGCAGGTCCTCGGGGGGGATGTGGGTACGGACGAATTCCTCGTCGGATTCGTCGCGGACCTTGTTGGCCACCACCCGGACCTTGGTGACGCCGATGTCCTTCGCCAGCTCCTTGATGCGGCCATAGGTCTGGACCGACCGGGCGCCGGGCTCGATGACCACGATAAACTGGTCCATCATGCTGGCGGTGCCGCGTCCCAGATGCTCCAGGCCGGCCTCCATGTCCATGATGACCACATCATCCTTGCGGAAGACCAGGCTAGATAAGATGGCCTTGAGCATCACGTGCTCGGGGCAGACGCAGCCGCTGCCGCCGGTATCCACGGTGCCCATCACCAGGAGCTTGACGCCGTTGATATCCTTGCTCAGCTTGTCCGGCAGGTCGGAGACCTGGGGGTTGAGCTTATAAAAGGTGTTGCTTTCGTTGGCGGCGGTGCGCTCCTTGGCCAGCTCCTTCATTTTGGAGACCGGCACTATGGCGTTGACCTCCTCCTCAGAGAGGCCCAGCGCCAACCCCAGGTTGGCGTCCGGATCCACGTCGGCGGCTAGGACCGGGCGGCCCTCGTCGGCGTAGAGCCGTGCCAGCGTGGAGGCCAGGGTGGTTTTACCCACGCCGCCCTTGCCGGTGAATGCGATTTTCATACTGCAAAGACCTCGGATATTGTCAGATTTAGATGCCCAGCGCGGCGCGCTTCTGCTCGATGCGCTCGATCATCATGTCGCCCATCTTCTCGATGTCCAGCTCCACGGTGTAGTTGGCCTCGACCCACTGCTTGATGCCGGTTTCGCCCTGGAGCAGCTCGGTGACTTCCTCGGAACCCTTGGAGTAGGGATCAACGCCGAGGAACGTGTCGATACCGGTGGAAACGACGTAGTTGCCGATGGAGACGGCCTTCTCGCTCATCCACTCGGGCGCGCAGCCGCACAGCGGGATCTGGGAGATGTTGCAGCCCCAGTCCTTGGCCAGGTCGGAGGCCAGAACCATCATACGGGAGATATCCACGCAGGAACCCATGTGCAGCACAGGAGGAATGCCCACCAGCTCGCAGACACGCTTCAGGCCCTCGCCGCAGAACTCCTTGGCTTCGGGGTCCATGAGGCCGGCCTTAGCGGCAGCCTGGGCGGAGCAGCCGGAGACGATGACGATGATGTCGTTCTTGAGGAGCTTCTTCATCAGCTCAATGTGCGCGGTGTCGGGGCGGACCTTGGGGTTGTTGCAACCGACCATGGCCACAGCGCCGCGGAGGACGCCGGCCTTGACGACGTCGGCCAGAGGCTTCAGTGTGCCCAGCTCGTCCACATGGGAGTTGGTGACGCCGTCCAGGCACTTCTTGATGGCCTCGACGGAGTAGCCCACGCGGGCCTTGCTCTTGAGCTGCGGAATGTTGACCAGATCCTGGTTGCGGTTCTGGAAGTTCTCCACCGCCATCTTCACGATGGCCTTGGCGTTGTCAGCCGCAGTCTCCTCGTGGAACTCGATGTACTCGGAGTCGGGCATCCGGGCGATGGGAGAGGTGGTGACGAACTTGGTATGGAAGCACTTGGAGAGGGGGCCCAGAGCGGGGAAGATACACTGGACGTCCACGACAATGGCCTCGCAGGCGCCGGTGAGGACCACGTTCTCCTGCTGCAGGAAGTTACCGGCCATGGGGATGCCGTGACGCATGGCCACTTCGTTGGCGGTGCAGCAGACGCCGCAGACGTTGATGCCCTTGGCGCCGTAACGCTTGGCCAGGGCGATCATTTCGGGGTCCTGGGCATAGAACACGACCATCTCAGAGAGGGAGGGGTCGTGGCCGTGGACGACGATGTTGACCATGTCCTTCTCCATGACGCCGATATTCGCCTCGGTGTCAACAGGCTTGGGGGTGCCGAAGAGGACGTCGGAGAGCTCGGTACCCATCATGGAGCCGCCCCAGCCGTCGGAAAGGCCGGCGCGCAGAGACTGCCGGATCAGGGCCTCAGGCAGGGAGGAGCAGCCCATATGGGTCATATGCATGGACTGGGAGACCTCGCGGTCAATGGCGCGGGGGGTGATGCCGGCCTTGTCCCACAGCTCCTGGGTATGTTCGGGGGCGCGCTTGGCGAAGCGCTGGGTGCCGAAGGGCTTGCCGTACTCCATCAGGCCGGTAAGCGCGACCTCGTGGGCCAGATCATAGATGTCCTTGCCTTCGGTCTCGATGTCCCACTCCTTGGCGATTCTCTTGAGCTTCTCGGGGTCCTTGACCTGATAGGAGCCGCCCTCTTTGGCCAGGTACAGGGTATGGGCGATGGAACGGCCGTGATCCGAGTGGGTGGCGGAGCCGCCGGCGGTAAACCGCAGGTAGTTCCGGGCGACGATGCCATGGACGTCGCAGCCGCAGATGCCGCGAGGGGCCTTCTTGGTGATGCGGCAGGGGCCCATGGAGCAGATCCGGCAGCAGGTACCTGCCTCGCCGAAGCCGCAGTGGGGGGTCTGGTTCTTGACGCGCTGCTGCCAGGAATCCGCGCCGACCTTGGCGCCGGTTTCCAAAAGGGTGGCAGTCGCTTCTTCCATCTGATCGACCGTGATTAGGCGATCCCAATCCTTCCAATCCTTCAATGTAGTGTCCTCCTACTTTCATAATAGTAGCGCTTTGCACTGCGGGAAACAGGGCGGTCTGTTTACCGCATAGAGAATGGCCAGACTGCCCCCTTGGGCCTCTGGACACTCCGTTTCACTGGCCCTATTTTATCAAGTTCTCTGAGGGAAGTCAACGTGATTCGCTAAACTTTTCCGAATTGGTAAGAATGAACAAAGCCCCGAAAACCGGGGTTTCCGGGTTTTCGGGGCAAAGATCATGGAGATATCCCCCTGAGGGGGTCAGGGATGGGAAACAAGCCCTGGAAAGTGGCGGTCTGCGCCGGCTCACGACGTTTCCGTGGGGGCCATATGGACGTTGAGATGGGGGTAGGTCATCTCGATCCCACGGGCCTCGAAGCTGGTGCGCACCCGCTCCAGGATGTCGAAATAGGCGTCCCAGTAGTCCGCCGTGGTGGTCCACACCCGGAGCAAATAGTTGATGGCGCTGTCGCCATAGCCGCTCAGGCGGAACATGGAGGGTTCGTCCGGCAGCACCTGCGGGATGGCAGCGGCTTCCCGCAGGGCCTCCAGCACCAGTTCCGTGGGGGCGTCATAGGAGGCTGAGACCGTCAGATCCAGCCGCCGCTTGCTCTGGGTGGAGTAATTGATGATCACTGAGGCGGTGACGGTGCGGTTGGGGATCATCACCACCTGGTTTTCCGGGGTGCTGAGCTGGGTATAGGCGATGCGGATCTCCTGGACCGTGCCGCTGTAGGTGCCGGCAGTGACAAAGTCGCCCACCACGAAGGGCTTAGTGAGAAGGATGTTGATGCCGCTGGCGAGATTAGAGAGGGAATCCTGGAGCGCCAGGGACGCGGCCAGGCCGGCGACGCTTAAAACGGCCAGCAGGGACGAGGTGTCGATCCCCAGACTGCCGGCCACCACCATGACGGTGATAAAGAGGAGGAGGATCTTGGTAAAGGAGCGAGTGAGGCCGTGGAGGCTCTTATCCAGCTTGGAGCGGCCCAGGAGCTTGTCCTGCCCCTTCAAGATGAGCTTCGTCATCAGCAGGCACACGGCCAGCAGCACCAGGGCGGTGACGATTTTCGTGAGGCTGATGGAGTCTAGAAATTTCTGCAAGGCGCTGAGGTTCTTTTCCACCTCGGCGGTATCGGGAATCAGCGTCGTGGTGAGCATAGGCGTTCTCCTTTCACAGATGCCGGAAAATGCCGCCTTACGGCGGTGGGCCGATGTGGGCATCGGCCCCTACGAATCCGTACGGCGGCATTTCTATTTATGCCTCGGGCTGCTGGGGGGCTTCCGGCTCCTCCGTGGTCTCTTCCTCGGCAGGCGGCAGCTGCTGCTTGTCGGCGTTGACATAGGCCATCAGCTCGTCGCCGGTAATGGTCTCCTTCTGCAGAAGGAACAGCGCGATCTCGTCCAGGAGGCCCCGGTTTTCCCGCAGCACCTGGCAGGATTTTGCATAGCACTTGGCCAGCAGCTCTTTGATCTCCTCGTCGGCCTGGGCCGCGGTGACGTCGGCGCAGTTCATCATGGTGCTGCCGTCCAGATAGGGGTTGGACACCGTGGACAGCGCCATCAGGCCGAAGCGCTCGCTCATGCCGTACTGGGTGATCATCCGCCGGGCCAACTCTGTGGCCCGCTCGATGTCATTGGAGGCACCGGTGGTCATGGAACCGAAGACCACCTGCTCGGCGGCGCGGCCGCCCAGCAGTGTCTCCAGCTCGGTGATGAGTTCTTCCTTGGAGCTGAGGAACTTCTCCTCCTCGGGCATCTGGAGCGTGTAGCCCAGCGCGCCGGAGGTGTGGGGCACGATGGTGATCTTAGACACCGGCTGGGAGTGCTTCTGGAGGGCAGCGACCAGGGCGTGGCCCACCTCGTGATAGGCAACCATGCGCTTTTCCATGTCGGTGAGGACGGTGCCCTTTTTCTCCGTGCCGGCGATGACCACTTCGAAGGAGACCATCAGGTCCTCCTGATTGACGGCCTTGCGGCCCATGCGCACGGCCCGGAGAGCAGCCTCGTTGACCAGGTTGGCCAGGTCCGCGCCCACGGCGCCGGCCGTGGCCTGGGCGATCTTGTTGAGGTCCACGTCCTCGGCCAATTTGATGTTCTTGGTGTGAACCCGGAGGGTCTGATACCGTCCGGCCAGGTTGGGCCGGTCCACCGTGATGCGCCGGTCAAAGCGGCCGGGCCGCAGCAGGGCCTTGTCGAGAATCTCGGGCCGGTTGGTGGCGGCCAGGATGACGACGCCCTTGCTGGAGTCGAAGCCGTCCAGCTCGGCCAGCAGCTGGTTGAGGGTCTGCTCGCGCTCGTCGTTGCCGCCGAAGCGGGAATCCCGGGTGCGGCCGATGGCGTCGATCTCGTCGATGAACACGATGGCCGGAGCCACCTTGGCGGCCTGTTGGAACAAGTCCCGGACGCGGCTGGCGCCGACGCCCACGAACATCTCCACAAAGTCCGAGCCGGAGATGGAGAAGAAGGGCACCTTGGCCTCGCCGGCCACGGCCTTGGCCAGCAGCGTCTTGCCGGTACCGGGGGAGCCCACCAGTAGCGCGCCCTTGGGGAGCTTGGCGCCGATGGCGGCGTACTTCTGGGGGTTGTGGAGGAAGTCGATGATCTCCACCAGGGATTCCTTGGCCTCGTCCTGGCCGGCCACGTCGGCAAAGGTGACGCCGGTCTCCTTTTCCATATAGACCTTAGCCTTGCTCTGGCCGATGCCGCCGATGCCGCCGCCACCGCCCATGCGCTTACTCATGGAGTTCATAAAGAGGCTGATGACCAGGTAGAAGATCGCCAGCGGCAAGATCCAGGTGAGCAGGATGGAGAGCAGCGGGCTCATTTCCTCGACGATGGGCACGTCCTTCTCCACGCCCTGGGCGTCCAGCTCGGCGTCGAGCGCCGAATAGTCCCAGCCGGAGGCGCGGCCCGTATAATAAATGATCTGCTTGGCCGAGGGCTTCTCGGCCTCCTCCTTGGTGAGGATCAGAAAGCGGTCGGTGTCAATGTCGACAGCCTGAACCTGCCCTGCCTCCAGCATATCGGTAAATTCGGTGTAAGTGATTTGCTTGAGGTAAGAATTGGATATACTGGTATAAATGAGGTTGATGATGACGGTAAACACCAGCGCCACCACGACCATGGTGAGGATGCTTTTGGTGCGTTTACTCTGATCCGGGTCGTTCTGCGGGTCCCGCCCGGAGTGATTTTTTTTCGGATCGTTGTTCAAGGCCTGCGCCTCCTTTTGCAAAGAAAGAGAAGGAGCCGCCGCAGATGGTCAAAAGCGGGGCACCATAAAATCGTATCCATATTAGCATAAAAATCCCACGGATACAAGGAGAAAGCTGCAACTTCCTGTAAATTTTCTATGAATATCCCAGCTTTGAAATTCCCGAGAATTTTGACCGTTTCCCTTGTATCCTGTCGGCAATCCTGCTATACTATATGTTGGTATCTTGTCAATAATCTGGGAAAAATCCCCCAAGATCAAGTTGGAGACGAACATGGATAAAAAGAACTATTCCCGCCGCGAGCCCCGGGAACGGGCGGAAGCGACGGATTTGATTGAAGGTCGCAACGCCATATCCGAGGCGCTGAAATCCGGCCGAACCCTGGACAAGGTCTTTGTGGCCGACGGCGACACAGACCGGGCGCTCTCCCGCCTGGCAGCTCTGGCCCGGGAAGCCGGCGCCGCCGTGGTGCAGGTGGACCGGCGCCGACTGGATCAGATGAGCCAGACCCATGCCCACCAGGGCATCATCGCCCAGGCCGCGGCCCACAGCTACGCCACGGTGGAGGAGATCCTCCAGCGGGCGGCGGACCGGGGCGAAGCGCCGCTGCTGATTCTCTGCGATGAGCTGTCCGACCCGCACAATCTGGGCGCCATCCTCCGCACCGCCGAGTGCGCCGGCGCCCACGGCGTCATCATCCCCAAGCGCCGCAGCGTAGGCCTGACCGCCGTGGTGGCCAAGACCTCCGCCGGCGCCGTAGAGCACATGCCGGTGGCCCGGGTTTCCAACCTGGCCTCCACCATTGAGGATTTAAAGCGCCAGGGCATCTGGGTCTTCGGCACTGACGCCGCCGGCACCACCGACCTCTACCACGCCGACTTCCAGGGCCCCACGGCCATCGTCATCGGCTCGGAGGGCTTCGGCATGAGCCGGCTTGTGGCGGAGCGGTGCGATCTGCTGCTTTCCATCCCCATGAAGGGACAAATCAACTCCCTCAACGCCTCGTCCGCCGCCGCCGTGCTGCTCTACGAGGCCGTGCGGCAGCGATATACCGCCGCTCGATAAAGCAAGCGCGGCTGGCAAAGGGTTTATGCCCCGATGCCAGCGGCCTTTGCGTGTCCCGTTACCTTTATCAGATTGGAGAACCACCATGGACAAGCACCTGGAGCAGGAGGAACAATTTTATAACGATGCCCCTGTTTCGGAGGAAGAATACTCGCTGGAGGACATCATGCGGGAATTCGGTTCCTGGACCACACCGCCGGAGCCCGCGTCCAAACCGGACCCTGCGCCGGCCCCGGCGCCCGAACCGACGCCGGAACCGGAGCCCGTACCCGAAGCGCAGTCCCCGGCCGAGCCCGCACAGCAGCTCCCTGCGGTGATGCGGGTGGCGGCAGAACAGCGGGAAAAGCCCCGGTTTAAAATCACCGATCTCTCCGGCGACACCATCCGCTTCGGCCCTGTGACGGAGGAAGACGCGGAAGAAGAGCCTCCGGCCCCCTCTACCCCGGTGGAAATGCCCGAGGAGCCGCCGATTCCCGAAGCAGAGCTGCTCCTCGCCCAGAAGCGGGAGGAAAAACGCCGGCGCCGGCTGGAGAGCCAGGAGCGGCGTGCCCAGCGGGCCGCGGAAAAAGCCCGGAAGCGGGAGGAGCCCGAGATCGTCTACCCCTCGCCGGAGGATGCCTGTGCCGACTACGCCAAGGCCGGGACACTGCGCATCCGCCTGATGACCAACGTCTTTCTGACCATCGCTTCGGCCGTTTTGCTGTGCCTTGCCAGCTTCCCCGTGGGCGGGCTGGATCTCACCGGCAGCACCTGGGGGCTCTCCGTGGCCATGCTGGCGCTGCTGCTGGTGCAGAGTCTCCTGACGGCGGAAGTGTTTTTGCGGGGCATTTATCAGGCCCTGCGGCTGAAATTCGACTTGATGTCTCTGCTGACCGTGACGGTATTGGTGACGGTGGCCGATGCGTTTTTTGCCATTCCGGCCCAACGGCTTCCCTTCTGTACCGCTCCGGCTCTGATGCTGCTGCTGGCGCTCTGGAGTATCACCCTGGAAAAGCGCGCCAAGTGGCGCACTCTGAAGACGGTCCTGTCCATGGACGCACCGGTGGCAGCCGTCAAAGAAGAAAAAGCCTGGCATGGCCTCGACTGCATCTTCCGCCGGGAGGGCAGCCTGCAGGACTTTACCGCCATGCTGGAAACGCCCGACGCCGCCCAGAAGGCCATGCGGGTCTACGCCCCGCTGATGCTGGTGGTGACAGCAGGCCTGGCGGTGTTTGCCGCGATACAGGGCGGCAGCAACTTCCTCTGGGCCTGGGCAGCGCTCCTCTCTGCGGCACTGCCCGCCGGCGCCTTCCTGAGCTGTGCCCGGCCCTTTGCCCTGCTGGCCCGCCGGTTGAACCGGGCCGGCGCCGCCATCTGCGGCTGGCGCGGCGCCAAGATTCTCAGTGGCGAGGGCGGCATCGTCATCGAGGACGCCGACCTCTTTCCCAAATCCAACATCTCCATGAACGGCATGAAGATGTATTCCGACATGCCCATCCGCCAAGTGGTGGGTTACGCCACCGCCGTGCTGCAGGCTGCCGGCAGCGGCCTTGTCCCCCTCTTTGAAGAGGTGATGAAAAGCGAAAACGGCCGGCGCTACAGCGCCGACTCCTTCCGCCAGTACGAGGGCGGCGGCCTGGGCGCCGAGATTCGCGGCGATGTGGTGCTGCTGGGCTCCCTCCCCTTTATGCGGCTGATGGGCGTCCACGTGCCCGAGGGCACCCGGGTCCAGTCGGCGGTGTATATCTCGGTGAACCAGGAGCTGGTGGGCGTCTTCGCCCTGACCTATGCGCCGGCGTCCACCTGCCGCGCCGGACTCACGGCAGTGCTGCGCAGCCCCGGCCTCACGCCGGTGCTGGCCACGCGGGACTTTATGATCACGCCTGCACTGGTGAAAAAGCGCTATAAGATCTCCACCGACCGGCTGGAGTTCCCGGTGGTGGCCGAGCGGGCCCGCCTCTCCAGCCAGGAGGCCGGGGAACACGGACGCCAGGGGGCGCTGATGGCCCGGGACAGCTTTGTGAGCTTTGCCGCCGCCGTCACCGGCGGACGGCAGCTGCGCCGGACGGTCCACGGGGCGCTGGTCCTGTCGATCCTTTCCGGTATTTTGGGTACCGCGCTGATGTGCATCCTCACTTACCTGGACTCCACAGCCTCTGCCTCTGCCCTCAATCTACTTCTCTATCAGCTTCTTTGGCAGGTTCCCACCTTGATGGTGACAGGGTTTGTTGGGAAAAGCTAATAAATTTTAAGGCTCAATTTCTCCAAATGGCACAAATATTTGGGCACTACGCCGGACAAGACAGATTGTAATTGCATTCGTTTTGGGAATGAATTATAATTTATTCTGTTAGGCGGTAAAAAGCTTTTGCCGCAAGCAGGGCCGCTTCCCCTCAATTGACAGGCCCACGGAAAGGAGAAACAATCGTTATGAGCTACACTGCCAAGGACATTCGCACGATTTGCCTGCTGGGACATGGTGGAGACGGAAAGACCATCCTGGCTGAGGATATGCTGTTTTTAACCAACGGCACCGACCGTCTGGGCTCCATTGCCGACGGCAATACCGTTTCTGACTTTGACCCCGAGGAGATCAAGCGGCAGTATTCTATTTCCACTTCCATCATCCCGGTGGAGTTTGATCATTGCAAGATCAACATTCTGGACAATCCCGGCTTCTTCGACTTTGCCGGCGAGATCGTCCAGTCCCTCCGCGTGGCCGACGCCGGCCT
>LBJMR02800__coassemble_416_pt1 | contig 30775 bp, 15 predicted proteins | sample LBJMR02800__metabat2_low_PE_023 | metagenome-assembled genome bin LBJMR02800
CTCCCGGTTCTCCACCAACACCAACCCCAGCTGGGAGCGGGCCCACCCCAACCGCCTGATTCTCCACAACGGCGAGATCAACACCATCCGCGGCAACGCCGACCGGATGCTCTCCCGGGAGGAGACCATGTCCTCGCCGCTGATGGTCGAGGCCGCGGACCGGATTTTGCCGGTCATCAACGGCGCCGGCTCCGACTCGGCCATGCTGGACAACACCCTGGAATTTATGATGATGAACGGCATGGACCTGCCGCTGGCCATGATGGTTCTCATCCCCGAGGCCTGGAACCACAATCAGAACATGGACCGGAGCCGGCGGGACCTCTACCACTACTACGCCACCATGATGGAGCCCTGGGATGGCCCTGCCTCCATCGTCTTCTCCGACGGCGACCTGGTGGGCGCGCTGCTGGACCGCAACGGCCTGCGGCCCTCGCGGTACTATGTCACCTCCGACCACTATCTGATTCTCTCCTCCGAGGTGGGCGTTCTCGACATCGACCCGGCCATGGTGGTGAAAAAGGACCGACTGCGCCCCGGCAAGATGCTTTTGGTGGACACCAAGGCCGGGAAGATCATTGAGGACGGCGACCTCAAGGCCCATTACGCCGCCCGGCGTCCCTACGGCGAGTGGCTGGACCAGAACCTGGTCTATCTCAAGGACCTGCCGGTGCCCAACAAGAAGGTGGAAAAGCTCTCGGACCACCAGCGGGAGCGGCTCCAGCGGGCCTTTGCCTATTCCTACGAGGACTTGACCAACGTCATCCTGCCCATGGCCCGGGACGGCCAGGAGCCCACCTCCGCCATGGGCGTGGATATCCCGCTGGCAGTCCTCTCGGAGAAGCACCAGCCGCTGTTCCGCTATTTCAAGCAGCTCTTTGCCCAGGTGACGAACCCGCCCATCGACGCCATCCGAGAGGAGAGCGTCACCGATACCACGGTTTACGTGGGCTCCGACGGCAACCTCCTCCAGGACAGCCCGGAGAACTGCAATGTGCTGCAGATCAACAATCCCATCCTCACCAATGTGGATTTGATGAAGATCCGCTCCATGAATGAGCCGGGCTTCCGGGTGGAGACCATTTCCATCCTCTACTACAAGAATACGTCGCTGAAAAAGGCGCTGGATCACCTGTTCGTCAGCTGTGACCGGGCCTACCGCAACGGCGCCAATATCATCATTCTCTCGGACCGGGGTGTGGACGAAAACCACGTGGCCATCCCGTCGCTGCTGGCCGTGTCGGCCCTGGAGCAGTATCTGGTGCGGACCAAAAAGCGCACCGCCGTCTCGGTGATTTTGGAGAGCGCCGAGCCCCGGGACGTCCACCACTTCGCCACCCTCCTGGGCTACGGCGCCCGGGCTGTCAACCCGTATCTGGCATACGCCAGCATCCGCCAGCTGATCCACGAGGGCCTGCTGGACAAGGACTACACCGTGGCGGTGGACGACTACAACAAGGCTGTCCTCCACGGCATTGTGAAGATCGCCTCCAAGATGGGCGTCTCCACCATCCAGTCCTACGAGAGTGCCCAGATTTTCGAGATCGTCGGCATCCGGCAGGACGTGGTGGATCAGTACTTCACCAACACCGTCAGCCGCGTGGGCGGCGTGGGGCTGGAGGAGATCGCCGAGGGCGTGGAGTATTACCACAGCCGCGCCTTTGATCCTCTGGGCCTGGAAACCGACGCCACCATGGAGAGCGCCGGTTACCACCGCCTCCGGTGCGGCCCGGAGCAGGAAGACCATATGTATAATCCCCAGGTGGTGTGCCTTTTGCAGCGGGCCGTGAAGCGGGGCGACTATTCGCTCTTCAAGGCCTATTCCGCCCTGGTGGACAACGAGACACCCCACACCCTCCGGGGCCTTTTGGAATTTGTGTTCCCGGAGCAGGGCGTGCCCCTCTCCGAAGTGGAGCCGGTTTCCTCCATCGTCCGGCGCTTCAAGACCGGCGCCATGTCCTACGGCTCCATCTCCCAGGAGGCCCACGAGTGCCTGGCCATCGCCATGAACCGCCTGGGCGGCAAGTCGAACTCCGGCGAGGGCGGCGAAGAGCCGGCCCGGCTGAAGACGGACCGGTGCAGCGCCATCAAGCAGGTGGCCTCGGGCCGGTTCGGCGTCACCTCGGAGTACCTCACCTCGGCCCAGGAAATTCAAATCAAAATGGCTCAGGGCGCCAAGCCCGGCGAAGGCGGCCATCTGCCGGGGAAAAAGGTCTACCCCTGGATCGCCAAGACCCGCCACTCCACCCCGGGAATCCGGCTGATCTCCCCGCCGCCCCACCACGATATCTACTCCATCGAGGACCTCTCGCAGCTGATTTATGATCTGAAAAACGCCAACTGTCACGCCCGGATTTCGGTGAAGCTGGTCAGCGAGGCGGGCGTCGGCACCATTGCCGCGGGCGTAGCCAAGGCCGGCGCCCAGGTGGTGCTGATCTCCGGCCACGACGGCGGTACCGGCGCGGCTCCGGCCACTTCCATCCACAACGCGGGTCTTCCCTGGGAGCTGGGCCTCTCAGAAGCCCACCAGGCCTTGATCGAGAACGGCCTCCGGCAGCAGGTAGTGCTGGAGGTGGACGGCAAGCTGATGACCGGGCGGGACGTGGCCATCGCGGCCATGCTGGGCGCGGAGGAATTCGGCTTTGCCACCGCGCCCCTGATCACCCTGGGCTGCGTGATGATGCGGGTGTGCAATCTGGACACCTGCCCCGCCGGCATCGCCACTCAGAACCCGGAACTGCGGAAAAACTTCACAGGCAAGCCCGAATATGTGGAAAACTTTATGAAGTACGTGGCCCAGGAGCTGCGGGAGCTGATGGCCAAGCTGGGCGTGCGCACTGTGGACGAGCTGGTGGGCCGCACGGATTTCCTCCGCAAGCGCAAGAAGAGCGTCAGCGCCCGGGCCGAGGCCGTGGACATGACGCCGGTGCTGGGGTCGCCCCACGTGGGTGAGGCCCAGCGGTTCCACCCGGAGCTGGCCTATGACTTCCACCTGGAAAACACGCTGGACCAGCGGGTGCTGCTGGATCAGATGGGGAAGGCATTGGAGGCTGGTACGCCGGCATCGCTGGAAGTGGAGATCACCTCCACGGACCGGGCCTTCGGCACGCTCTTCGGCGCGGAGCTGACCCGCCGCTGGGGCAATTCCCTGGCGGAGGACACCTACCACGTCAAAGCCACCGGCGGCGGCGGGCAGTCCTTCGGCGCGTTTATCCCCCGGGGCCTGACGCTGGAGCTGGAGGGCGACAGCAACGACTACTTCGGCAAGGGCCTCTCCGGCGGCAAGCTGGCGGTCTACCCGCCCCGGGAAGCCCGCTATGCTGCCGGCGACAATGTCATCATCGGCAACGTGGCCCTCTACGGCGCCACCTCCGGCAAGGCCTTTATCTCCGGCGTGGCCGGGGAGCGGTTCTGCGTGCGCAACTCCGGCGCCATGGCAGTGGTGGAGGGCGTGGGCAACCACGGCTGTGAATATATGACCGGCGGCACGGTGGTCATTTTGGGCGAAGTGGGCGACAACTTCGCCGCGGGAATGTCCGGCGGCGTGGCCTATGTGCTGGACCGCCGCCACGACCTCTACCTCCGGCTCAACAAGGAGCTGGTGGAGATGGGGCCGGTCAGAGACAAGCACGACGTGCAGCTTTTGAAGACACTGATTTCCGAACACGTCTCCGCCACCCATTCCCAGGTGGGCCGGGAAATTCTGAACGATTTGGACGGCTGGCTGCCCAGCTTTAAGAAGGTCATCGCCAAGGACTACCGCCGGATGCTGGAGCGGATCTCCGCCATGGAGGCCAAGGGCATGGAGCGGGAAGAGGCGGAAATCGAGGCCTTTTACTCCATGACGGCCCGCTGAAGGAGGGAGAAACATGGGAAAAACCACTGGATTTATGGACTATGTCCGCCGGGAGGACCCGGTGCGGGACCCCCTGGAGCGGACGGAAGATTTTGAAGAGTTTCACGGCCAGCTGCCGCCGGAAAAGCGGCAGGAGCAGGGCGGCCGGTGCATGAACTGCGGCGTGCCCTTCTGCCAGTCCGGCATGGAGCTGGAGGGGAAGGTCTACGGCTGCCCGCTGCACAACCTGATCCCCGAGTGGAACGACATGATCTGGCAGTGCAACGGCGGCCACGCCCTCTCCCGGCTCTTAAAGACCAACAGCTTTCCCGAGTTCACCGGGCGGGTCTGTCCCGCCCTGTGCGAGACGGCCTGCGTCTGCGGCCTCCACGGCCAGCCGGTGACGATCCGGGAAAACGAGCTGGAGATCATTGAAAACGCCTTTGCCCAGGGGCTGATGCAGCCCCGGACCCCGGCGGTCCGCTCCGAGAAGACCGTGGCAGTGGTGGGCTCCGGCCCGGCTGGCCTGGCGGCGGCGGACCTCCTGAACCGCCGGGGCCACACCGTCACGGTGCTGGAGCGGGAGGACCGGCTGGGCGGCCTCTTGATGTACGGCATCCCCAATATGAAGCTGGACAAATCGGTCATTCTCCGGCGCATCGACCTGATGACCCGGGAGGGCGTCCGCTTCCGGGTGGGTGTGGACATCCAAGGCGACAGCGCCCAGGCGCTTCTGAACGAGTATGACGCGGTGGTCCTCTGCTGCGGCGCCACGGAGCCGCGGCCCTTCCCCCAGGCCGGAGAGGTGCCGGGCGTCCACTACGCGCTGCCTTATCTCAAGGCCTCCACCCAGGCGCTGCTGGGCGGCGTCGCTGACGAGGTCTTCTCTGCTGCCGGCAAGCACGTGGTGGTGGTGGGCGCCGGCGACACCAGCGCCGACTGCATCGCCACGGCCCTCAGGCAGGGAGCCAAGTCCGTCACCCAGCTGATCCGCAAGCCCCGGGAGCTGGTGGAGCCCCGGGAAAACCTCTGGGGAAACCCCATCCCCTTCCACGACTACGCCGAGGACGAGGCCGTGGCGAAATTCGGCCAGAGCCCCCGGCAGTATGAGACCGTGGTGGATCACATCGAAACCAACGAGGCGGGTAAGCTGGTGGGGGTCGTCACCGCCAAGACCCGCTGGACCACGCGGAACGGCAAGGCCAAAATGGAGGTGCTGGAGGAGGGAAAAACCCTGCTCCCCGCCGATCTGCTGCTGATCGCCAGCGGCTTTGCCGGATGTGAGAACTCCGTGCTGGAGTCCTTCGGCATCAGCCGGACGAAGCAGGGCTGCGCCGCCACCGTGGGCGACACCCACGCCACCGCCAATCCCCAGGTTTTCGTGGCCGGGGATATGCGCCGGGGCCCCTCCCTGGTGGTCTGGGCCATCGCCGAGGGCCGGGCCGCTGCCCGGGAAGTGGACGCCTATCTGCTGGGCTACTCCAATCTGTAAGGGTGCCAATAGTATGAAAAAAATCCTCCTGCTGGAGGATTTTTTTCTATGCTGCCGGGAAAATAGCAGGCGGAAAGGGATTTGACCTTTTCCCATAAATGGGGTAGAATAAGGAACGAATGGAGGGATTTGCATGGAGCTTCGCTGCCCGGTCTGCGCGGGCGAACTGACGCGGGAGGACCGCGTGTTTCGCTGCCCCCAAGGGCACAGCTTCGACGTGGCCCGTCAGGGATATGTGAACCTGTTGACCGTGGGCCAGAAGCACAGCAAATCCCCCGGCGATACCAAAGAGCAGGTTTTGGCCCGGCGGGCGTTTTTGTCCGGCGGGTATTATGCCCCCATCGCCGAGGTACTCTGCCGCCTGGTGCTGCCCCTCCGGCCCAAGGCCGTGGTGGATGCAGGCTGCGGCGAGGGGTATTACCTCCGGTGCCTGCGCGGAGCCTGGCCCCAGGCGGATTACCTGGGCCTGGATATTTCCAAGGAGGCGGTGCGCTGCGCTGCCGGCGCCGACAAATCCATCACCTGGATCACCGCCACGGCAGCCAGCCTGCCTCTGCCGGATGGCTGCGCCGATGTGGTGCTTTCCATGTTCGCCATGACGGCAGCGGCGGAGTTTGCCCGGGTCTTGGCCCCCGGCGGCCATTTTCTCCAGGTGCTGGCCGGGCCGGACCACCTGTTGGGCCTCAAGTCCATCATCTACCCGGAGCTATTCCACCGGGAGAAGACAGTCCACCCGGCGCTGCCGGGCTTTTCCCTGGCCCACAGCGAGACGCTGGAATTTTCCTTTGCCCTGGAGGGAGAAGCGGTGCAGCATTTGCTCTATATGACGCCCCATGTCTACCGCATCGGTCAGGCGGGGGCGGAGCGGCTGCGCCAGACCACCCAGCTCTGTGATAAGGCACAGGTGATTTTGAATTTATATTGCAAGGAGTAGCCCATGCTGGAGAAACTAAAGGCGGTGGAAGACCGCTATAACGAGATGGCGGAGCGGGCGGCCCAGCCGGATTTTTACGCCGATCCCCAGGCCGCGGCCAAGCTCCTGCGGGAACAGCGGCAGCTGGAGCCGCTGATGAACGCCTACCGCAGCTACTGTAAGACCCGGCAGGAGGCGCTGGACCTCCGGGAAATGCTGGACGGTCAGCTGGAGGAGGAAATGCGCCAGCTCTGCCAGGAGGAGTACACCCAGGCCAAGAAGGACCTGGAGGCCCTGGAGGAGGAGCTGAAAATCCTGCTGCTGCCCCGGGACCCCAACGACGACAAGGACGTCATTGTGGAAATCCGCGGCGGCGTCGGCGGGGAGGAGAGCGCCCTCTTTGCCCACTCGCTGTTTCGGATGTACTCCATGTACGCCGACCGCCGGGGCTGGAAGGTGAGCCTGCTCAACTATAACGAGACGGAGCTGGGCGGCGTCAAGGAGGCCGACTTTGTGATCTCCGGCGACGGCGCCTATTCCCGGCTGAAATTTGAGTCCGGCGTCCACCGGGTGCAGCGGGTGCCGGAGACGGAGTCCGGCGGGCGCGTCCACACCTCCACCGCCACCGTGGCGGTGCTGCCGGAGATGGAGGCCGTGGATGTGGACCTCCGGCCCGAGGACATCGAAATGCAGGTGTTCCGCTCCAGCGGCGCCGGCGGCCAGCACATCAACAAGACCTCTTCGGCGGTGCGGCTGATCCACAAGCCCACGGGGATTGTGGTGTCCTGCCAGGAGGAGCGCAGCCAGGTGCAAAACCGGGAGAAATGTATGCAGATGCTGGCCAGCAAGCTCTATGAGATCGAGCAGACCCGCATCAACGACCAGGTGACCAGTGAGCGCCGCAGCCAGGTGGGCACCGGTATGCGCAACGAGCGCATCCGCACGTATAATTTCCCCCAGGGCCGCGTCACCGACCACCGCATCGGCCTGACGCTCTATCAAATCGACAGCATTATGGACGGCGACCTGGACCCGATCATCGACGCCCTCGTCACCGCCGACCAGGCGGAGAAGCTGAAGCATTCCCAGTCATAGGGGCCGATGACGGAGAGGTGTTGCAGGCAGTTGCAATTCTCGCAAGTCTTCCGCACAACGCACTGCGGTAACACCTCTCAGGCAGGCCTTTGGCCTGCCAGCTCCCCTCAAGGGGAGCCTTCCCTCTCAGACAACGGGTCCCAAAGCCTCTCCTTGAGGAGAGGTGGCACGCGCAGCGTGACGGAGAGGTGTTGCAGGCAGTTGCAATTCTCGCAAGTCTTCCGCACAACGCACTGCGGCAACACCTCTCAGGCAGGCCCTTGGCCTGCCAGCTCCCCTCAAGGGGAGCCCTTGGTTCGGTGCAGTACTGGAACATTTCTGAAAATCGCGGTAATCTGTCAACAATCGAAAGAAAGAAGTATCCCATGGACACGATTTTATTTTCCCAGCCGCTTTCTGAGGCGGATTTGGACCGGGCGGCGGCCATCATCCGCGGCGGCGGCCTGTTGGGCATTCCCACCGAGACGGTCTACGGCCTGGGGGCCGACGGCCTCAACGAGACCGCCGTGCTGCATATCTTCGAGGCCAAGGGCCGTCCCCAGGACAACCCCCTGATTCTCCATGTGCCGGACGCTGGGTGGCTGCCGAAATACTGCCAGGACATCCCGGCGGAGGCCTACGCCCTGGCCCGGCACTTCTGGCCCGGGCCGCTGACGATGATCCTGTCCCGGCGGGAGATCGTGCCGCTGCGGACCACCGGGGGACTCTCCACCGTGGGCGTCCGCTGCCCCAACCATCCCCTGACGCTGGAGATCATCCGCCGCGCCGGCGTGCCCATCGCGGCGCCCTCGGGCAACACCTCGGGCCGTCCCAGCCCCACCACCGCCCAGCACATGGTGGAGGATATGTGGGGCAAGATCGACGGCATCGTGGACGGCGGAAGCTGCGGCGTCGGCGTGGAGAGTACCATCATCGACCTGACGGTGACACCGCCGCGGCTGCTGCGGCCCGGCGGCCTGCCGCTGGAGGCCCTGGAGGCAGTTCTCGGCGAGGTGGCGGTGGACAAGGCCGTGGTCAGCAAGCTCTCCGACGGCGAAAAGCCCAAGGCCCCCGGCATGAAATACCGCCACTACGCCCCCAAGGCGCCGGTGACGGTGGTGACGGGCCCGGCGGAGCAAAGCGCCGCCTGGATCGCCGCGAACTGCGGAGAACAAGACGGCGTCATCTGCTTTTCGGAATTTTTGCAGCTCTTTTCCGGCCATGAAGTCCATGATCTGGGCCCCATGGGCGACCTCCCGGAGCAGGCCCGGCGGGTCTTCGACGCCCTCAGGCGCTTTGACGAGACCGACGTCCCCGCAATCTGGGCCCAGTGCCCCGGCCCGGAGGGACTGGGCCTGGCGGTGGGCAACCGCCTGAAAAAGGCCGCAGGCTTCCATCTGGTGGAGGCGGCGCCATGAGACCGGTTTTCGGCATCACCGGCGGCACGGGCTGTGGAAAAACCACGGTCCTCTCGGTGCTGGAGAAGCTGGGTTTTACCACCATCGACTGCGACGCCCTCTACCATCAGATGCTGGCCGAAGGCGGCGCGCTGGTGGATAAAATCGGGGAAATGTTCCCCGGAACCGTTCATAATGGCGTATTGCAGCGAAAAAAATTGGGGAGCATTGTCTTTGCTGATCCCAAAGCCCTGGAGCGGCTAAGCGCCGTCACAGACCGGGCTGTGGATCAACGGGTGGAAGCGCTGATCGCCGCGGCCCCGGGGCCCGTGGCGGTGGATGCCATCCGCCTCTTTGAAAGCGGCCTGGCTGCCCGCTGCAGCTGCACCATTGCCGTCACGGCGCCGGCGGAGGTCCGGGTCCGGCGGCTGATGGCCCGGGAGGGCATCAGCGAGGACTATGCCCGTCTGCGGATCGACGCTCAGCCGGATGACGGTGTCTTTGCCGACCTGGCCGACGTCGTGCTGGTCAACGACTTTCCCACCCGGGCGGAATTTGAAGCCTATTGCCGGGACAAGCTGCAAAAGCTGCTGTAGGGGTCGATGCTCACATCGACCCGAACCGCGCAAGCGGTCACAACTCCCCGGCAGAAAGAACGCAAAACGCCGCTGGCATACCGGGTGAGGTACAATGCAAAGGACCCGCCTCCGGCGGGTGCGGGCCGATGTAGGCATCGGCCCCTACGAAATCATTTTCAGATTACCCAATATTCTCACTTTTTTCAATAGGAGGAATTGATTTATGAGCGAACTGCGAGAAAAACTGCTCTACAAACCCAAGCACGGCCTGGACCGGCTCAGCGAGACGGAGCGGCAGGAGATGGAGGCCTATAGCCGGGCCTATATGAGCTTCCTGGATCACGGCAAGACGGAGCGGGACTGTGTGGATACCGCCATTGAGCTGGCCGAGGCCCGGGGCTTTGTGCCCTATGCGCCCGGCATGGAATTGGAGCCCGGCAAGAAGGTATACGTCAACAACCGGGGCAAGGGCATCATGCTGGCCGTCATCGGCAAGCAGTCCCTGGCGGAGGGCGCCCACATCGGCGCGGCCCACACCGACGCCCCGCGGCTGGACCTGAAGCCCAACCCCCTCTATGAGGACACGGAGCTGGCGTATTTCAAGACCCACCACTACGGCGGCATCCGCAAGTACCAGTGGGTGACAGTGCCGCTGGAGCTCCACGGCGTGGTGGTCAAGGCCGACGGCGAGACCGTGCGCGTCACCATCGGCGACAAGCCCACCGACCCCCAGTTTGTCATCAACGATCTGCTGCCGCACCTGGGCCGGGAGCAGGGGAAAAAGCCCCTCAACGAGGCCATTCCCTCTGAAAGCCTCAACATTCTGGTGGGCACCCAGCCCCTGCGGGACGACGACGGCTCGGATCGGGTGAAGCTGGCGGTGCTGGCGTATCTCCACAACGCCTACGGCATCACTGAAGAGGACTTTATCTCCGCCGAGCTGGAGGCTGTCCCCGCCGCCAACGCCCGGGAGCTGGGCTTTGACCGGAGCCTCATCGGCGCCTATGGCCACGACGACCGGGTCTGCGCCTATGCCGAGCTCCACGCCATTTTGGAGCTGGACGTGCCGGAAAAGACTGCCGTGTGTATCTTCGCCGACAAGGAGGAGATCGGCTCCGAGGGCGTCAGCGGCATGATGAGCGAGGCCTTTGACTACTTTATGGAGTCCATGTGCAAGCAGCAGGGCGTGGACCTGCGCACCTGCTACAGCAAGTCCTTCTGCCTCTCCGCTGACGTCACCGCCGCCTACGACCCCAACTTTGCCGAGGTCTATGAAAAGCGCAACAGCGCCTTTGTCAACTACGGCGTGGGCCTTTGCAAGTACACCGGCGCCGGCGGCAAGAGCGGCGCCTCTGACGCTTCGGCGGAAGTGGTGGGCTATGTGCGCAACCTATTCAATCAGAACGGCGTCATCTGGCAGATGGCGGAGATGGGCAAAACCGACGCCGGCGGCGGCGGTACCGTGGCCAAATTCATGGCCCAGCGGAACATCGACACCCTGGATGCCGGCGTGCCGGTGCTCTCCATGCACGCGCCCTATGAGACCGTGGCCAAGCTGGACTGCTATATGACCTACCGCGGCATGAAGGCCATCTTTGAGGATGCCCGCTGAAGCGGCGCCCATCTGCTCTAAGCAAACGAACCCCCCGCAAGGCGTTGGCCTTGCGGGGGGTTACTATGTTTATCGCTGGATTTCCTTGGAGATGTAATGCTCCATGCAGTACTGCATGATGGCTTTCCGGGTGATGATGCCGATGAAGGTGTTCCGGTCATCCACCACCGGGACGAAGTTCTGGTCGATGGCGGTGGACATCAGGTCCTCAATGTTGGTGTCTACCCGGACGGGGCGATTGTCCCGGCGGTGGGCAATTTCCATGATCCCATGATCCTCCGTTGCCCGGATGTCCATGGTGCAGAGATTTTTAATGGCCCACAGGAGGTCGCCTTCGGTGAGCGTGCCGCAGTAGCTGCCGTCCTTTTTCAAAATGGGAAGCGCGGAATACCGGGCGCTTTCCATCCGCTCCAGGGCCTGGCGCATGGAATCGTCCGCTTTGAGATAAGCGCAATTGGCTTTCGGGGTCAGAAAGAACAAGATGTTCATGGGCGTTTCCTTTCTCCATGGTTTCTATCATCATTATAACATAGACTTTCGGAAAAATCCGTTACAATTTTGTGAAGTTTTCCCATGAATTTGTTTTTTACCGTCTCAGCCCTTGAGCACCGTCACGGCCTCCTGCAGGGCCTGGCGCAGGGCCAGGACGTCCTCCAGGGTGTTGTCCCGGCCAAAGGAGATGCGGAAAGCGCCGTCGATCACCTGGGGCGGCAGGCCCATGGCTTCCAGCACGTGGCTTCGGTGGCCCTTGGCGCAGGCGGAACCGGCGGAGACGCAGATGCCCCGGTCCTGCAGGCAGTTGAGGATGCCCTGGCTCCGCAGTCCGGGCAGGGAAGCGGAGACGATGTGGGGCGCCTGCTGCTGGCCCAGGAGCTGGAGTCCCGGCACCTTTTGCAGCTCTTCCCGGCAGGCGTCGCGGAGCGCGGCCATGTGGGCGATCTCGGCAGCCGGGTCCAGGTCGGCGCAGGCCGCGCCGAATCCGGCAATGGCCGGCAGGCCCTCGGTACCGGAGCGGTAGCCGCCCTCCTGGCCGCCGCCCAGCAGCAGCGGCGGCAGCTGCAGGCCCTTTTTCACATAGAGGGCGCCAACGCCCTTGGGGCCGTGGATTTTGTGGCTGGAGACGGAGATCAGGTCCGCCCCCAGGGACTTGGCCCGGAAGGGCACCTTGCCCAGGCCCTGGACGGCGTCGGTGTGGAAAAGAGCCAGGGGGCTTTTGCGGCGGGTGGCCCGGATCATCTCGGCAATGGGCATCACCGCGCCGGACTCGTTGTTGACCATCATCACCGAGACCAGGATGGTGTCCGGCCGCAGGGCGACGGTGAACTCCTCCAGGGGAACGGTGCCGGTGGCGTCCGGTTTCAAAAAGGTGACGTCAAACCCCTGGGCCTGGAGTTTTTGCATGGGGTGCAGTACGGCGTGATGCTCCACCGCCGTGGTGAGAATATGGCGGCCCCGCTTCTGGAGCCGTTCCACGATGGAAAAAATGGCCCAGTTGTCGGCTTCAGTGCCGCCGGAGGTGAAGAACACCCGGTCTTCCTCGGCGCCCAGGGCGGCGGCGACTGCCTTGCGGGCCTGGCGCAGCTCTTTGGCGGCCTCCATGCCGAAGTGGTAGAGGGCGGAAGGATTGCCCCAATTCTGGGTCAGAACCCGGGTCATGGCCTCCACCGCGGCGGGGCAGGGCTGGGTGGTGGCGGAATTGTCAAGATAGATCATAAGGGCCTCCCGCATGATATCATTGTCTGAAATCTATCTTATCACGCCCGGCCCCCCAAGACAAGAGGGCCGGTTTGCAAGACGGCTCCACTTGTGTTATACTGAGGAAAAATGTGAAACGAGGCGATCCACATGGACAAGGCCGCCCTGCGCCGGGCGATCCGGGACCAAAAGCGGGCCATGACCCAGGCCCAAATTGAAGAGACCAGCTTTTTGCTGGCCCAAAAGCTCCGGGCACACCCGGCATACCAGCAGGCGAAGAGCCTCTACGGCTATCTCTCCTATAACCAGGAGGTCCGCACCGCGCCCATTCTCGAGGCGGCACACCGGGACGGCAAGCGGGTGGCGGTGCCCAAGGTCTTTGACGGCGGGAAGACCATGCGCTTTCTCTGGCTGGATGATCTTACCGCCGTGGCCCCCGGCTACTGCGCCATCCCCGAGCCCATCGCCGACGGGCCGGAGGCCGACGACCCCACCGCCCTGGTGCTGATGCCCGGCCTGGCCTTTGACAAAGACGGACGCCGCCTGGGCTATGGCGGCGGATTTTACGACGCCTTCCTGGCCGCCCACCCGGGCCACCCCACCGTGGCGCTGTGCTACGGCTTCCAGATGGTGGAGGGCTTGGAGACAGACCCCCACGATATGCCGGTGGACGACGTTCTGTGGCAGGAGGTGGTGGGATGAACTATATCGCCTATATTCTGCTGGTGGCAGTGATCTTCGGCCTGGTGGCCCTGGTGGACTTTGTGCTGGGGAAGCTTTTCCCCAAGTCGGAGCTGTCCAAGAAGGGCCAGGCGGTGCGGCTGCCGCGCTACAGCTTTATTTTGGGAATTCTTCTGAGTGTGTTGGAGCTGATGGCGGTCTTGATCCTCTCGCCCCAGCGGCAGCTGGCTCTGTGGCTGGGGTGCCTGGTGGTGCTGGGGATCGGCGTATTTCTGCTGGCCAACTTCTTTGGCTTTGCCATCTACTATGATGAAACCAGCTTTTCGTACCGGACCCTCACCAAGAAGACCCGCCTGTTCCACTACGGCGACATCACCGGCCAGCGCTCCTTCGTGGCCAAGAGCGGCGTCAACATTCTGCTCTACGCCCAGGGCCAGGAGATCGCCCTCTACTCGGCCATGCAGGGGCTCAGGCCCTTTTTGGAGACAGCTTTCCGGGGCTGGTGCGAGGCCACTGGAACAGACCCCGACTCTGTGGAGCAAAACCCTGACTTTTTCTCGTTCTTCCCGGAAAAATAGGAACAATTGAAACAAAATAACCCGCTCTGGAAGATTCCAGAGCGGGTTTTGATGTCGTTACGCTTACACGTGCCAGATTTCCTGGGCGTACTGGCGGATGGTGCGGTCCGAGGAGAACTTGCCGGCGGAGGCCACGTTCATCAGGCACTTCTTGCCGAAGGCCAGGCGGTCTCGGTAGTCCCGGTTGGCCCGGAGCCGGGCCTCCTGGTAGGAGTCGAAATCCTTGAGGAGATAGTAGTGGTCGGCCTTGTGCCAGCTGGCGCCCTTGAGCAGGGAATCATGCAGCTCCTGGAACTCGTCGTCGGTGGGGACGGTGCCGTCGATCAGGCTGTCCACCACCCGCCGCAGCCGGGGATTGGCTTCATAGAGTTCCATGGGATTGTAGGTGTCCCGAATGGCCTCCAGCTCCTCCACGGTAGCGCCGAAAATGTAGTTGTTCTCGGCTCCGGCCTGCCGGACGATTTCCACATTGGCCCCATCCAGGGTGCCCAGGGTGACGGCGCCGTTGAGCATGAGTTTCATGTTGCCCGTGCCGGAAGCCTCGGTGCCGGCAGGGGAGATCTGCTCGGAGATGTCGGCGGCGGGAATGATATGCTCGGCGTAGGAGCAGTTATAGTTCTGCACAAAGACCACCTGCATCTTTCCGGCCACCTCGGGGTCGTTGTTGATCAGCTTGGCGATCTGGTTGAGGTAGCGGATGATGGCCTTGGCCCGCTGGTAGCCCGGGGCGGACTTGGCGCCGAAGAGGAAGAGCGTGGGCGTAAAGTCGGTGATGGTGCCGTCCTTCAGGCCATAGTAGATGTCCAGAATGGAGAAGCCGTTCAAAAGCTGGCGCTTATACTCGTGGAGCCGCTTGATCTGCACGTCGAAGACGAAGCTGGGATCCACCACCACGCCCTCTTTTTGCAGCAGGACCTGCACCAGCTGGCGCTTTTTGGCGTCCTTGACCTGGTTGAACTCCCGGACGATCTGGTCGTCGATGACCGGCTTGAGCACCTGGAGCCAATCCAGCTGCGTCAGGAAGCCGGGACTTACGTACTGCTCCAGGAGCTTGGTGAGTTCGGGGTTGCACAGGCCCAGCCACCGCCGGGGGGTGATGCCGTTGGTCTTGTTCTGGAATTTCTCGGGGTAGACGGCGTACCAGTCCTGGAAGACGTCCCGCTTGAGGATTTCGGTGTGAATCTCCGCCACGCCGTTGACTGCCGTGGAGAGGTAGACCGACAAATCCGCCATATGGATTTGATTGTCCCGGATCAGGGAGAGCTGGGGATGCTCGCTGCGGCAGCGGGCGTCCAGTTTTTTGAGAATCTCCACAATCTCCGGCACCACGCCGGCCAGCAGGTCCAGGTCCCACTTCTCCAGGGCCTCACCCATGACGGTGTGGTTGGTGTAGGCAAAGGTCTTGCCGGCCACCTGGGTGGCGGACTCGAAGTCCAGCCCCTCGGCCATCAGCAGCCGGATCAGCTCCGGAATGGACAGGGCGGGGTGGGTGTCGTTGAGCTGGATGGCCGCGGCCTCGTGCAGGTGGACAAAGTCCTTGCCATGGGTGGTACGGTAGACCCGCAGAATATCCTGGAGCGAGGCGCTGGAGAGGACGTACTGCTGCTTGATCCGAAGCTCCTTGCCCTCGCGGGTGGAGTCGTTGGGATAGAGGACCCGGGTGATGTCCTCGGCCTTGTTCTTCTCCAGCAGGGCCTTTTCATAGTCCTGGGCGTTGAAGGCGTCGAAGTCCAGCTCCTGCTCCGGCTCGCACTGCCACAGGCGCAGCGTGCCGATGTTGTCGGTGCCGTAGCCCAGAATGGGCATATCGTAGGGCACAGCGATCACGGTCTGGTCGGCGAAGGAGACCTTCACGGCGTGCTTTTCCCGGCGGTAGCTCCAGGGATCGCCGTAGCGGGTCCAGTCGTCGGCAGCCTCTTTCTGGTTGCCGTTTTCGTCAAAGCTCTGCTTGAAGAGGCCGAAGCGGTACCGCAGACCGTAGCCGGAGAGGGGAATGCCCTTGGTGACGGCGCTGTCCAGGAAGCAGGCAGCCAGGCGGCCCAGGCCGCCGTTGCCCAGGGCGGCGTCCTCGATGTCCTCCAGCTCGGCCAGATCCACGCCCTTTTCGGCGAAGGCCTTGCGGATGGGCTCCAGAATGCCCATGTTGAAGAGGTTGGAGTAGACCAGCCGGCCCATCAGATACTCGGCGGAGAAATAATAGGCCTTGCGGTGGCCCTCCCGGGCTTTTTTGCTCTGGGTCCAGTTTTTGTTGATGGCCATCATCACCGCCTGGCCCAGGCAGTCGTGGAGCCGCTGGGGCGTGGTGGAGGTGAGGGTCTCGTCGTGCTTAAGCTTCAAAAGGGCTTCGGTATTGTTGAGGATGTAAGGAATGGAATAGCTCATAATCAAACTCCCATCAGATGTGCCGGGAGCGGCGCACTGATCCCGGCGGAGTGCAGAAAAAGTCTTCCCACCAGGGAGCCTTTTTAAACGGTGCGGCCTCCTGGGGGAGAAACGAAATGTAGAGAGTATACTATATTATATAGCGGGGTTTTGCAAGTGACAACAAAGAATTTCATATTTCCCCGAATTTCTGTAAAAACAGCCAATTAATAAGGGGATTTTTTCAAATTGCCTGGCCGAAATGGCTGGAAACCTCTGTCCTTCTCCCGTTGACAGGCCTGGCCGCGTATGGTAAGATACGCTTTAGAATACGCGGGTATGGCGGAATTGGCAGACGCGCAGGATTTAGGTTCCTGTGGGCAACCGTGTGGGTTCGACCCCCACTACCCGTACCACGTCGGAGCAAGCTTTGTATCGCTTGCTCCGACTTTTTTACAAAAGTCAGAGCGCACTCACGCCGCTGCTCCTCCTTTCCAAATCACAACCGCTGCGCTGGGTTGTGATTTGGTTTTGGGCGCACGCCTGGAAGCGTGACATCTATACGGTTGCAATGTACCACGCCGGAGCAAAGTCCGCTTTGTTCCGGTGCTTTCTATATAGTAAAATAAACAGGGCCTCTGTGCGGTGATGCCTTATATTTCAAATTAAAGAACGCGTCGCTTCCTTGAATTTGCTGCACTGTATTTCAGCGTTTTTCTCCGTTAAGCCTGGGGAATTGAAGACCTTCTCGAGAAATCGTATATTCTGTGAACAATCTATTGTCTTTTTGTAAACATTAGCACTCTCCTATTGACAGTGCTAAAACATCGTGGTATAACAGAATTGTTCCAAGGGGGAACAGAAATTCCCCCCCGCAGGGCAAAGGATAAGGATATGAAATGGAGGAATGACTTATGTTGCCCAGCATTTTTGGTGAAAACCTGTTTGACGATCTGTTCCGTGATGATTTCGGGATGTTCCCGGCCTGGAGTGATCGCAATCCCTTATATGGCAAGCACGCCAAGAACATGATGAAGACCGACGTCCGCGAGACCGAGGATACCTACGAGCTGGATATTGATCTGCCCGGCTTCAAGAAGGACGAACTCAATCTGGATCTGAAGAACGGCTATCTGACCATCCAGGCCACCAAGGGCCTTGATAAGGACGAGAAGGACAAGAACGGCAAGTACATCCGCCAGGAGCGGTACGCCGGTTCCATGAGCCGCAGCTTCTATGTGGGTGAGATTCCCATGGAGGCCGTGAAGGCCCGGTACGAGGACGGCATCCTGCGCATCTCCCTGCCCAAGCAGGAGAAGAAGGCGCTGCCCAAGCCCACGACCATTGCCATTGAATAACGTCCGGCGGCGCGGATGCACGATTTGCCCGGGGCAGTTCAGACTGCCCCGGGCAATTTTTTACGTATTTTTATGAATAGGATGCAATAAATTCCTTCTGTGGCCCTCACGGCTGAAAAATAAAATGGACAAACTTTACAATGTTGTAAGGTTTGTCCATTTCGCTTTTTTCTGCGATGTAATGTTAAAAACAGATGACCGGCAGATTGGGCCGCTGTCCAAAAGCGGAAATTCTGCCGCCATTCCTCGGATGGCCATGGAAGAGGCGCGAGAAAGGCTTCCCATTTATTCACATTCTTTGATCTGGAAAAACTGTAGTTTTGCTGATATTTTTTCAACAAATCAATGGTTTTTCCGAGAAAATGGGAGATCTCTCATACTTTGGACTGATTTACAGCCCCAGGCTTTCATGGTAAAATGAGGCCAATCTGGATTCGTGTATATGTCAAACGGCTTGATATGCACGATATACAGCCGAAGGGGGTGCGGATTGTCGCAAAGGGGTCTTCCTGCTGCAAGGGCAGCGGCGGCAAGGATGTGTATCCCTGCCCGGGCTGGGCAGTGCCGTTGGGCGCTCCGGTGGGCTTGTGTGAAAGAGGGCCCACAAAGGTTGGATAGGCGGGTGCGTTGCTGCTGGGCAGCCGGACCCGTTGTTGGTCTGTCTTGACAAACTTGTCCGACATGGGGCAAGGGTGTCGCGGCTTGGTTGCAATGGGCGATATCTGGAGGCCGAAGACCACCAGACTCGGCACAGAGGAAAGTCAGCAGCGATTTCCACCGTGCAGCTCATTCAGCGATACATCTATATAATATAGAAAGGGCGGGATACAATGAAGAAACTCAGAAGTATGTGGCGTGGCCGATCGGTACTGGCGCTGGCATTGGTTTTGCTGATGCTCGGCGGTACCGGCATTTTGGCAGCCGGCGTTACATACACAGACGTGGCAGGCCACTGGAGCCAGACGATGGTGGAAGAAGCGGCGGCCAATGGCCTGGACATGCTCACCGGGGATCAGTTCAAGCCCAATGAACCGATCACCAGAGAGCAGTTCACGCACATGGTCAACTGGGCCTTTGGCCTGACGACGGAGGCCGAGTCGCTCCCCTTCACCGACATTGCGGCGGATGACGTCTATGCCTCGGACATTTCCATCGCTTACCGCGCCAAGTACGTCGGCGGCCGGAGCGAGACGGAGTTCGACCCCTATTCCCCGCTGACGCGGCAGGAGGCGGCGGTCATTCTCTCCCGGCTGATCCCGCTGTACGGCGTGGAGGCCACCGGCAAGATCGAGACCTTTACCGACTACGGCTCCATCGCCACCTGGGCGCAGGATGCCATGGGCCGGATGACTACCAAGGGCTATTTTGACGGCTACCCGGACCTCACCATTCGTCCGCTGGGAACCTTGACCAACGCTGAGGCGCTGGCGCTGCTGACCCGGATCGTGGCGGACGTGACCATCAACAGCAAGGACTTTACGGTCTCTGCTGGCGATGTGTATGAGAATACGGTCTATACCGGTACCATCACTGTCCCGGCGGGCTACAGGGTCACGTTCCGCAACTGCGTGATCCTGGGCACGCTGGTCAGCAAGACCACCGAGGAGAAGACCAACTGGGCGCTGGAAGACGAGACCACGGCAGCCAATGTGGAGTATGCGGAAGAAGCACCCTCCACTGGCGGCAGCAGCAGCTCCAGGCCCGATCCCAAGCCGGACCCTGATCCTGACCCGGACCCCGATCCGGAGCCGGGAGGGGACGACGACGTCCACATTGAATTCGGCTGATCGATTCAGTTGAAATATCAAAAGATGAAAGGAAATCTAACGAAGGGGTGACACTGTGAAAAAGATCAAACGGGCATTGGCTTTGCTGCTGGTATTGGCGCTTTGCTTCTCGCTTTTCCCCAGTGCCATGGCCGCCGGCGCGTCTTCTTATGCGCTGACGCCTGGTAATTGGGATGCCGAGGGCGAAATTACCATGCAGTGGGAAGCTGTCAGAAATGCCATCAGCTACACAGTCAATCTTTACAAACAAGATGATACCGGCAAAGATGTACGCATCGACGAGGTATCGAAGGTCTATGGGTCCGGCGTGACCTCGGTGGATATCACCGACGTCATCAAGACCTACGGCCCCGGCGAGTATATGTGCAGCATCGTCGCCGTGAGAAGAAACAACACCACCAGCAAGTCCTACGCCACCGTGACCATCACCCAGCTGGCCGCGCCCACCGGCGTGACCGTGGATGAGACCGGCCTGGTGCAGTGGAACGCGGTGGACGGCGCCGTCAAGTATCGCGTTACCGTGACGGCTGCCGCCAACGGCGAGACCCTGGGCACGGAGACCTATGAGGCAGCTGCCGATGCTGTCAGTCTGAGCGCGGCGGACTTTGTCGCGGGCTATAAGGACAGCGACAAGGCCGTCACTGTCTCTGCTACCGTGGTGGCTGTGGGCAGCCTGAGCAAGGGCTACCGTACCCTCAACAGCGAGTCCTCCTCCGCCGGCGTGCTGCCGGAGCAGGCGGGCGTGCTGCCTACGCCGGTTATAACCAGCCAGACGGTGGCCTCCGAGAACGGACGGCTCTACCTCACCTATGGCTTTGAGGGCGGCTCTGTTCCTTACACCTATGTGGAGCAGCTGACCCTGACCCTCACCCACAACGAGGATAAGACTGAGGGCACCTACACGGTATCCCCTGTGGCCGAGTCTGGCCGCATCGACGTGACGGAGCTGACCAGCGGCAATCCGCTGCCCACCGGCCAGTTCACCGCCGTGCTGGAAGCCACACCCAAGTATCCGGCGCTCAACGAGCCCACCTCCAGCACCAGCCAGGTGTTCTACGGCTCCGACGAGCTGCTGCCGCCGGTCCTCACTGTGAACGACGCCGGCACCGAGATCTCCTGGCCCCAGGTTGCCCTGAACAACGGCAAGCTGGACGACGTGGCCGATTATACCATTGAGTATAAGGAGACCGGCGAGACCGACTGGAAGACCGTCTCCATCCCCGGCGGCGACGCCATCCAGATGAAGGAAGACGGGACCCTCTATACCGATATCAGCCCCATCGTCACGGTCGGCGGCGATTCCTTCGATTTCAGAGTCACCGCCAACAACGAAGAGGATCTGACCATCGGCAAGACCTCCTCCGCCTCCATCACCGTGGTCAAGACCTATCCTGTCTCTGACGCGGCAATCGATGCTGCCAAGTACCAGGACAAGGTCTACGCCACCTGGACCAACCCTGCCGATACCACCGGTATCGCCCACTATCAGGTGGACGTCTATGAAAACGGCGCGCTGAAGCAGAGCTTTACCACTGAGGACGCCTCCGTCTCCGAGCTGGACATCTCCTCTGCCATCCGGCCTAGCGCTGTAAAGACCTATACCGTCCAGGTGACGGCCATCGGCTCCCACGATCAGCGCCCTGCCCAGGAGCTGTTCTATGCCGATTCCGCTGTCCTGGCCGGCAAGAACGAAGTCACCTCCGGCACTGTGGAGGCGGCCAATATCGTCTTTGAGGATCCCGAAGGCGCCTCCACCTCTTATGTGGTGAACTTCGCCGGCGGCAAGGCCGAGCTGCCGGAGAACGTCAAGGGCTATCAGGTGACGATCTCCTATGTGCTGCCCAGCGGCGCCAAGAACAGCTGGAGCGGCACCATCGAGGCCACCTCCTGCGATATTACCAAGCTGAACGACGGTACATTCATGTCCACCTCCAACCTCAACGAGTACGTGAATGCCGAGTTCACCGTGACGGCCATCGCGCTCTCTTCCAACACCGCGCTCCATAAGAACGCGGCCAAGAAGACCGCCACCGACACCTTTGCCCTGTCGGAAATCGATGCTGAACTCCTCAAGCCCTATATCGAAACCGTGGACGGCAAGACCTATGTGAACTGGTCCAACGTTCCCGGCGCCAACGACTATAAGGTGACGGTGCAGCGCCAGGGCGCCACCTTCGATGTCGGCAGATTCCCCACCGAGTTCAAGGCCAATATCACCAGCAGCCTTGGTGTAGCGGGCGAGTATACCGTGACGGTCACGGCCCAGGCCATTGCCGGCTCCACCGTATACATGGACGGCAGCGCCAGCGTCAAGCTGACGGTGCTGGCCGAGCCTGTTGTCACCATCACCACCGCCGAGAACGATACGGCCAAGGCCTCCTGGGACGCCATCGAGGGCGCTTCCTACCTGGTCACGGTCCTGAAGGATGGCGTGGCGTTGGAGGGCCAGTCCAATGTACCCACTGAGGCGACGGAATATGACCTGACCGAAATCATCAAGACCAGCGGCCAGGGTACCTACACCGTCCAGGTGACGGCTGTGGGCGACGGCAGCGCGTACATCACCTCCCTGACCTATGGCAGCACTTCTGTGGACATCCATCAGATCGCGGCTCCTTCTGTCACCTTCACGGTGGAGAAGAATAAGGCCGTTGTCACGGTCACGCCCCAGGGCGACTATGCCGCGGAATCCTACACCGTGAACGTCTACGCCGGGGAAGAACTGGCCGGCACCGCCACGGTTGCTTCTGCCGGCGGCACGGCGGATGTCACCGAATTTGTCTCCGCGTATAAGGATGCTGCGGCCGCGGTCTCCTTCCGTGCCGAGGTCGTCGCCGTAGGCAACCTGGGAAGCTATACCCTCTCCTCTGACGCTGCTACGGCGAACCTCCAGGAAAAGGCCGGCAAGCTGCCCGCTGTGGAGATCACCAGCACGGAGATTGCCCAGGAGAACGGTATGCTGGTGGTCAACTATAAGCTGACCGATACCGGCGTGGGCCTGGGCGCCATCGGCAAGATCACCCTGAAGCTTGAGAGTGACGGTTCGTCGTATACCTATACCAAGAACTTCACCGGCGGCCAGGTGGCCCAGGCGCAGGACTACTTCGATGTGACGAAGACTCCCAATGGGAATGCTGATCTCCCTGGCGACGAATACACTGCCACCATCACCGTTACCCCGCTGAACGCAAAGCTCAACACCAGCACTTCCGCCAAGAAGACGCTCGTCTATGATGTGGAAAATTTGCCCAAGGCTGAACTGAAGGTCACGGATGACGGCAGCAAGCTCTACTGGGCGCCCATCCAGATGACCGACGGCAAGGCCGTGGACGAAGTCACGGAGTTCCAGCTGGCGGTTAAGGCTGATGCCAATTCCAGCTGGCAGAGCGATAACATCGGCCAGAACGCCATCCTGTTTGACCACGAGCAGAACGTTTTCTATGTGGATCTCACCAGCCTGCTGAATTCTTATAGTATGTATCAGGTCAAGGCCTTCAACAACGAAGACGCCACCTATACCAAAGAATCTGAGGCGGAGATCACCATTGCCAAGCTCCAGCCCGTTACCAATGTCCAGCTGATCTCTGACACCGCTGCTGGCGTTGTCAAGGCCACCTGGACCGATAGCGCCAACACCGAGGGCCTGAAGGGCTACAAGGTGGAGCTGCTGAAGCAGAATACTGAAGGCACCTATGAAGTGGTCAAGACCTACGAGACGGAAGAAACCAGCTATACCATCCCCGGCGAAGATATCGACGAGAATGTACTGGCCACCTACTCCGTCCGCGTAACGGCGCTGGGCACCAAGTCCTATGAGGGAACCTTCTATGCTGACAGCACCGTAGCCACCACAGAGGATACGCTGATCTCCGGCTCCGTGCCCACGGTGGTTAAAACCGGCGCCATCTACGAGCAAAACGGCAAGCTCTACCTCAAAGTGGATCTCCTGGATGAGAACGACAGCTACAGTAAGATCGATACGGTCGTCCTCAGCCGCCTTACGGGCAATGGCATGACCTATACCACTGCCGTGACGGGTGAACTCCATCCTGCCGCCGGCGAAGCCAACGCCTACGTGGTCTTCGACCTGAGCGAGATGAATGTGCAGAGCTTGATGAGCGGCACCTGGAAGGCCACGGTCAAGGTCAACTCCCAGAACGAGGCCCTCAACGCCTCCACGTCCGGCACTGTCACCATTGTCTACAATGTGGAAGCGCTGGATGCGCCCGCGCTGACCGTGGACCCCGAAACCGGCGCCATTTCCTGGCCTGCCGTTCCCGGAGCCGCCAAGTATCAGATCACTGTCTCCTATGACAACGCCAACCCCTGGACCACCAGCATGACTGCTTCCAGCGGCGACGGCGAGACCATCACCTACAACATCGACGACCAGACCTTCTCCGCCGACGGCGGCATGAAGCCCGGCCGCGTCTACACCGTGGAAGTGGTGGCCCAGAACGACACCTCCATGACCACGCCCGACAGCCAGCCCGGCACCATCCAGGTCTGCAAGATCGAGGCGCCCACCGGTGTGAACCTCAATATCACGAAGACCGCGGCCCAGGCCAAGTGGACCAAGAGCGCCACGGCTGCCGCCAATATTGCCGCGTACAAAGTCACTGCGACCAATGTTAACGGCGAGCCTGTCTACACCGCTCAAACCAGCAGAGGCAATGCCGCGCAGTATAGCCTCACCGGTATGCTGAACACCAAGGCAGAAAATGGCTTCTACAACATCAGCGTGCAGGCTCTGGCCAAGGAATATGCGGGCACCGGCGTGTGCTACGTCAATTCCGACGCTGTCATCGTGGAAGAGACTGCCGTCAAGGGCCAGATTCCGGCCAGCGACATCACCAATGTGGCTCTCACCTGGGTGGAGAATAACCAGCTGCAGCTCTCCTTCCAGCTGCCGCAGATCACCGACGGGATGTCCGACTATGAGAAGGCTGTCATCGAAGCCATCGATACGGCTGACATCACGGTGACGACCTATAATGGCAATACTGCTTTCGGCGTTTACTCCGGCGACGCCATTGCGGTGGATGAGAACGGACTTTGCACCGTCAATGTCACCACCGGCACGACAGCGGACGTTGGTGCAGGTATGCCCTTTGCCAATGTCAAGACTCCCAAGGTCATGATCAAGCTGACCAGCGACTATAAGCTGATCTATGCCGCCAACATGGCCAGAACGGCTGTCACCATCCCCGAGCAGGGCGTGATCTCCTTCGACGGCTTTGTGGTGGACTATGAGAAGGCCACCCTGACCTTCCCCACAAACCCCAATGCCACCTACACCGCCAAGCTGACGCTCGGCGGCACCACCACCGACCTGACCGTTGCTGACGCCAAGGATGGCGCCAAGGTCGTGGACTTCAGCGCCATCGAGGCCGGCAAGGATTACACCCTGACCATCGAAGGCACCGATCCCAGCAACGTGTATCAGCCCGGTACACTGGAGCTGCATCTCTACAAATTGCAGACGCCCAAGAGCGGCAATATCAACAGCAAGACTGGTGTGTTGTCCGTGACGGCTGACGCTGCTGCAGATGCTGCCCAGTACGCCTATACCCTCTCTGTCAGCGGCAAGTATGACGCCAGCAGTGAGACCAAGGGCGAAAACGGCAAGAGAACCGGCGGCATTGTCTCCTTCAATCTCAAGAAGCCCGCTGCCAATGTGGACACGGTGATTACGCTGATTGGCGGCGCCTGCACGGTGGGCGAGGAGACGATCCATGTCATCAACTCCGACGCCTATACTGTCACCAAGTTTGTGGGCCAGCTGCCTGAAGTCGCCCTGACCAGCAGCGCCATTGCCTACAACACCGATAAGAGCAACTCTGTCACATTCTCCATTGACGCTTCTTTGGATAACTTCGCTGCCAAGGAGAAGGTCATTGCTTGGAGCAGCGTCACAGTCAGCGCTGTCGGCTCTGACCAGGGTACCGCTGTGGCTGATTCCGTCAGCTATGATGCGGATAGCCACACCATTACGGCTACCTTTGGCGAGGGCAAACTGCGGCCCACGGTGGGCTACACCTTCACGGTGTCCCTCAAGGTTGCGGCAAATCAGGTGGCTTTCGCCGGTGATAGAGATTACACCACCACCGAGCCCATCAGCTACAGCATCGACGCGCTGACGCTTACACCCACTGTGGCGAGCAACGGCTACATCACCTGGAATCTCAACGCGGCGGACGCCGTGGAAAAGATCACCGTGAAGGTGGACAAGAGCGCGTCTTATGATGTCACGGATGTGACCAAGACGACCAACCTCTTCTCGCTGGCCAAGATTGCCAACGATAATACCGTAAAGCACACCTTTGAAATCCAGGCTCTGGCCAAGGAAGGCTCCGGCTACAGCGACAGTGCCGTGGTCACCATCTATGCCCAGCGGCTGAACAGTGTGCAAGTCACGGTCAACAGCGATGGCACCTTTACGGTCAACACGAACAGAAACCCCAGAGATTCTTACAGCTACCAGGTGGCCCTCACCGGCAGCGTGGAAGGCAGCTATACTTATCGCAGCAACCCTACCGGCTCCTTCATCACCGGCTCCACCTACAAGTGGGCTGAGGGTCCCTTCCAGACCATCAAGGCTGTCACCACGACTTCCGCTGCCAGCAGCGGCGTAGCGGTCAAGGGCGTGTTCTACCTGAATGCCTATGAGAAGTTCACGGCCCCCGCGACTGACTTCTATGTCGGCCAGCTGCCCGCTGTAACGCTGACACCCGCTGAAGGCGCTCTGAACCTGGATGCCGATGGCAACCTGACGCTGGCGTATGCGCTGGCGGCAGGCGTCGATCCCGCGCTCTACAGTGAGCTGAACCTGTCCATGGTGCAGGAGGGCTTTGATGGCACCATTACCATCGAACCCATCACTGCTGTTGCCGCCAATGGCACATTCAACCTGGATGCGGTTAAGGCGCTTCAGGGCACCTTTAACACGACGCTGACAGCCAAGGCTGCCAACCCCGTCATCAACAGCGATCCTGCTCCGGTGGAGACCAGCTATTCCTATAACACCAGCGCTCTGGCTACCCCTGTGGTAGAGGTAGACTACGCCAAGGGCACGCTCACCTGGGCCGCTGTGGAAGGCGCAGCCTCCTATGAGGTAAGCTATGGCGACAACCCGACTGTCGTCTACTCCGGTACGGAGACTTCCTATCAGCCGACTGCTGAGCAGATTGCCGCTGGTGCTGTGGCTACCTTCAAGGTCACGGCCATTTCCGACAAGGAGCAGGTTCTCAACAGCACTCCCGCTGTCGTGACGCTCTATCGTCTGAAGACACCTGTGATCAAGAGCTTCAACACGCAGACCGGCGTGCTGTCCATCACCACGGACTCCGTCGCCGACAAGGCCGACTACGCCTACACCGTGGATGTCACCAAGTCCTCTCTGGCAACGGAGACCAAAACCACGAAGGGTAACGGCACTGTCAGCAAGACCTACACCTTTAACCTGACCCGCGACGCCTACCGGGCCTCCTTCACCGTGAAGCTGACCGGCGGCTATGATGCGGAGTCTCAGGTCCATGTACTCAATGCTGCTACCTATGCTACCACCAAGGTCTACGCCGGCAAGTTGCCCACACTGACCCTGGATACCACGTCCTTCACCGAGGCCGCTGACGGAACCCTGAGCGTCACCTTCACTATCCCCGAAACGGTGGACAGCTTCAAGTACGGCACGCAGACTGCGGACGTTATCGACTTCATCAAGTCTACCATCACGGCCAAGGCTGGCGTCAGCTCTGTGGACGGCGCCTTTGGTACGGCAGCGGACGGCAAGGTAACGGCTACCTTTGACGGTGACTTCATCGTCCGGGATGTGGCGTACCAGTTCGAGATCACCCTGAAGCCCAGCACCAGATATACCGCTGTGGCCGGGGAGAGCAGCTTCACCACTGATGGTACCGCCAGCATCGCCGGCACTGCCTATGCCAAGCCCGAAGTCACCATGAACCCCGACGGCACCTTCGATGCTTCCGAACTGCCCGAGGGCACCAAGCTCCAGGTCTCTCTGGACGGCAGTACTTACTATGACATCCCCACGGATGGCAATGTCTTTGACGTCCTGGGCGATCAGATGACGGAAGCCAAGGAGTACACCCTGTACTTCCGTGTGGCCGCTGCGAGCGAAGCCTCCGGCACCTCCCTGTTTGCCGCCGAGGAGCGAGACCCCAGCGCCCCCATCACCATCACCGTCGTCCGCCTGGCCGCGCCCGTCATCTCCATTGACGAAGAAGCCAAGACCTTCACCGTCACCGCCGATGCGATCAACGGCACACTGGTGGTGAAGCTGGACGGCGAAGAGGTTGAACTGACGGGTGGCTCCTATGACTACAGCACTGCGATCCTCAGCGGCAGCTTCACGGTCACGGCCTATGTGGATGCCAGCGAAGGCACGGATCCCATCTACCTCGACTCCGCCGTTGCCACCGCGGAAGGCGCTGTCTCCGGCACGAAGCTGACGGCGCCCAGGCTGTCGGTCAATGTCACCAGGGGCACCATCGTTTGGACCGCTGACGACAACGCCGCCGGCTACAGCATTATGGTCGGTGAAGCAGAGGCCGATGTAAGCGAAGTCGTCTTTGACGAAAATACCGGCAAGTACACCTACACCCCCGACCTGGAGGCCGGCGACTACTTCATCACCATTCAGGCCCTGGGCGGCGACAACACCGGCTATGCCGACAGCGATGTCACCACGGCCTATGTCACCAAGATGCCCGATGTCACCAGCGTCGAAGTCCACATGGCGGATGATCCCGATACCGATGGCTTCCAGTCCGAGGTGTACATCAACCACGATACGGACATTCAAAATGCCTACGCCAACGCCGGCATCTCTGTCACGCCTTCCAACAAGACCGTTGCAACCTGGGATAAGGCGACCCGTGTCATGACCTACACCAATGACGGAGAGCCTGTCACCCTCTACGTCAACGCCTCTGTTGGCGGCGCCAGCGTCAATGACGAGACCTATGGCAAGCACTACTTCTTCCGCCCCGATGTCTATTCCATGAAGTCCGACAAGTTCACCGTCGGTATCCTGCCTGATTTTGAGCTGGTGAGCGTTGTCTCCGACAATGCTGCCAATGAGACTTACGTCACCTTCGCGCCTGTGGGCGGCGAGGACGTCAGCGAGATCATGGATCTGGATGCGCTGAACTTTGGTTACGGCTATAAAAATTCGGGTGAGGACTATACCGACGGGTCGGAATACTTTGAATCTGCTGCGTTTGATGAAAACGGCAATCTGATTGCTACGATCAGCGGCGTCACCGGTACAGCATACGACCTCCAGTACACCTTCGATGTCAAGCCCGTGCATGATTACTCCGCCACCAGAGGCGCTGTCAGCGTGGAAGAGACCTTCTACTACGCCGGCAACCAGCTGGCTGCCCCGGAGAACCTCCGCGTGGAGATGATCGACGACAAGGCCACCTTGGTGTGGGACGAAGTCGAGGGCGCCACCGGCTATACCGTGCATAAAGAGAACAACGATGTTACTCCCTCTGTCGAAGGTGAATCCTGCGAGATCTCGATCGAGGGCAAGGACAAGGATGTCACATACACGGTTGTTGCCACTGCGGATGGCTGCGCCGACAGCGAAGCCGCTGCGTTGGTAGTGCACATGGTGAGCGACACTGCTGCCGAGCTGGGCTTCAACGCCAAGACCCCGGTCAGCTACAGCAACGCCCGCGTCAACTTCACCCTGACTGGTACCGGCGTCGAAAGCTCTGCGATCTCCAAGAACGATCTAACCACCAGCAGACTCAGAACCCTGATGCAGTTCGTCGCCAGCGATGACGATGTCACCGTCACCCAGAGCGGCTCGACCTACACCGTGGAGTTTAAGGACGGCTATCTGGATGAACAGCAGACCTTTGAACTGACTGCCTATCTCTGCGGCCAGTATAAGGATGTCTGGTACTTCAGCAACACCGCGGCAACGACCGATGTGACCGTCGGCAAGGTTGCCACCGGCGCTTCTCTCAAGGCTGGCTCTTTGGCCGTCACCGGCAGAGCCCAGAACGTCCAGGTGACGATTGAGAACGCGGTGAGAACCTGCATCGACACCGCGAATATCCAGGTGTCTGTCATCGACTCCAGTGAACAGGAAGTCGAACTCACGAATACCAGCTTCAGCGTGAACTCCAACAACGTTCTGACGCTGAAGTTCGCAGCCGGTGCGCTGGTGGTCGGTGAGACCTACACGGTCTATATCGACCTGCCCAGCAGATATCCTGCCTGCGGCACCGACGCTTCGCTGGAATTCAATTTCACCACTGCGCAATAAGCGCAGCGCTGCAACCCCAATGCGGTTCCATCGCACTGGTCGTGTCCGCCCCATGACCAGAAGCTGATTGTCTGAACCCTCTTCCTAAGCGGGATCGTCGCCCCTCCGGGGGCGGCGATTTCCGCTTTTTCGCGCTTTCTGAGAGCGGGCGCACAGATATCCTCCCGGCAGATAAAAAGCCCCTGGGGCGGCGCGTGCCGCCCCAGGGGCTCAGGCTGTGGTTATCAGTATCCCAGATCCTCGTTGATTAAAATGACTTCTGTGGGCATGCCGCGCATGGGCTTCATATGCACCACCAGGCCGTTGCAGATCCGGTCCGGGCTGGAACAATTGTAGCACTTGTCGGCCTTGGCGGCGCAGGGCGTCTTCCGCTGGAGCCGCTGGGCGTTCTTGGGCGCTACCACGTTCCTGAGGCGCTGGTATGCCTCGTGGAAGTCCGGGGAGACCTTGTTCCGCCCCGCCACGAAAATCACCTTCTCGTGGCCGTAGAGGGATGCTGAAACCCGGTTGCCCACCCCGTCGATGTTCAGCAGCTCCCCGGTTTCCGCGGCGATGGCGTTGGCCGAGAGCAGGTAGACGTCCGCTGTGGCCGCCAGGCGCCGCTGCTCCGCGGGGTCTCCACCGGCCTGGTGGGAGTAGACCGTGTTGTGCTGGGAGAGCCGCTCGTAAGCGTTCAGCTCCGCCAGCGTCATGGAGCCGCCCATGCCCACGGTCTTGCCGTCGATGGCCACGTCCAGGTAGTCCGCCGCAGCTTCTCTTGTTTCAAACACCCGAACCGTAAACCCGTTGGCCTCCAGCCGTTCTTTGCAAGTCTGTAAATCCATCGTAGTCGCCTCCAAATTAGGATACTCTCATCATACCACACGCCGGGGCGCAAGAAAAGCGTTCCCCGCGAATAAGAGATGCCTTTGTCCCGCTGGACGTACGGCCCGAAGCACCTCTCTAGGGGGGTATTTGCAAATGCGGCGACCCTGCGATTGCCCCCCCCACAGGTAGTGGAGGAGCGGAGGGGAGAGCACAATTGGTAGAGGGAGAAAAAAAGGAGAAAAAATTGCAAAAAAGGAGTTGACAAAGGGAGAAATAGCTGGTATCATATGCAAGCACTCTT
>LBJMR02800__coassemble_452_pt1 | contig 29005 bp, 22 predicted proteins | sample LBJMR02800__metabat2_low_PE_023 | metagenome-assembled genome bin LBJMR02800
GGCTGCCCAGTCTGTTTTTTGCAATTTGGTATTTTTTGTTTTTGCAACGGGCCCTTTCAGCGTTGCTGCATCGTCGCGTATGGTATGCCCAGCCCCTTGCCGCTATGCCCCGGTTTCCCGCAGGCGATAGCCGGCGGCCAGATCCACCTGGTTCAAAAGCGGCGCGCCGTCCAGCCAGCGGCGGAGATTCTCCGCGGCCAGGCGGTAGATGCGGTCCTCGCAGGCCGGCAAATGGCCGAAGCTGATGCCGGAGACATGCGGCGTGAGTATCACCTGCTCCATGTCCCACAGGGGGCTCTCCGGCGGCAGCGGCTCGGGGTCGGTGACGTCCAGGGCGCAGCCCAGCAGCGGCACGGCGGGGATTGCCTCCGCCAAAGCGGCAGTATCCAGCACGGTTCCCCGGCCGCAGTTAACCAGGATTGCCCCGGGCTTCAGAGAAAAGAGCCGCCGGCGATCCAGCAGTCCCGCCGTCTCCCGGGTGCCCGGCAGCACACAGGCCACCACGTCGGCCTGGGGCAGCAGCTGATCCAGCGCTTCGATCCCAACGACCTGGTCGAAGTGCGGCAGAGGCCGGGGGCGGCGGCACAGGCCCACCACCCGGCAGTCGAAGGCCCGGAGCCGCCGGGCCAGAGAGCTGCCCAGGTCGCCGGTTCCGAGAATCAACACGGTCTTTCCCTCCAGCGTCCCCTCCTGCCAGCAGTTGTCCCAGATGTGCTGCCGCTGCAAGGCGGCGTAGTGGGGCAGCTGGCGGTACAGAGACAGGATGTAGGCCAGCATATGCTCAGCAATGTAGGCGCCGTAAGCCCCGGAGCCGTTGGTGAAGGCGACACCGGCGGGCATCTCCGCCGCCGGATACTTGTCCACCCCGGCCCACACCAGGTGAAACCACTGAAGCTGCGGCAGTGCGCCCAGCGCCTCCACCGGCAGCGCACCGATGAGCGCTTCGGCCTCCGGGCACGTTTCGGCGGAATAGACCAGGCGGCAGCGGCCCTCCGCTGCCTCTTCCAGCCAGCGGCAATGCTCGTCCCGCAGCGGCGTGTTGACCCAAACCGTCTTCATGCCTCGGCCTCCTCCGGGTCGGGCAGGTCCACGACCACCGGCGTGTGGCCCAGGGCTGGCAGGAGCTTCTCCAGCAGGTCCTCCCGGCTCATGGTCAGGGTGGAAGTGGAGATGCAGGGGTGGCACGAGACCAGGCGACCCTCATAGATGGGTCGGTCCATCACCAGCTGCACCTGGTTTTCCGTGTCTTGCCGGAGGCCCAGCACGGTCACGGACCCGGGTTTGACACCCAGAAGCCGCTCCATGTCCTCCGGCCCGGCAAAGCTCAGTCGGGCCACCCCCAGCTGCTTGGAGAGGTCCTTGGTCTTGAAGACCTTGTCCCCCTCCAGCATCAGGAGATAGTACTGGGTCTTCTGGCGGTTGCAGAGGAACAGGTTCTTGCACACTGGCCAGCCCAGCACCTGCTCCACGGCGTGGCAGGCCTCGATGGTGTCGGCGTGGCTGTGGTCCACCCGGTCATAGAGGATGCCCAGGGAATCCAGCAGGTCGTAGCAGGCCAGCTCCTGGGGCGTGCGGTCAATGGGGTCGGCGCAGGAGGCCGGGCCGGTGGAACGGATAGGGCGGCCATGGTAGCGCCGCGGGTCGATGTAAAATGTCTCTTCCAATGGGAATGCTCCTTTGTCGGGGCCTCAGCCGGTGCGGATGGTGAGGTCCTCCAGGGTGATGTCGGCCTCATAGGGGTTGCAGTAGGTGTTCACCGTCTGCACCACCGAGGCCGGGTCCAGGACGTAGTAGCTGACACCACCGATGTACCGGGCGCTGCCCGGCAGAGTGACGGTGTCGATCTGGCTGCGGTCTGCCAGCAGCAGGGACTCAGCCAGCCAGAGGAAGTTGGCCGCGGTCAGGTCGGTGTCAGTATTTTTCAAGAGGATGTTCAAAAGCTGCGGCGACTTGGCGACGCCTTTCACGCTGACGGCCTGGTCCAGAATGGCCGAGAGCAGCGCCCGCTGCACCTGGACGCGGCCCAGGTCAGCGTCGGCGTAGCCGGAGCGGAACCGGGCCACCCCCATGGCCTCCTCGCCGGTCAGCGTCTGCACACCGGCGGCCAAATCGATGTAGAGGCCCTGGCTGGGGTCGTTGTAATACATATCCACCGGCACGTCAAACGTGACGCCGCCCAGGGCATCCACCAGCTCCACAAAAGCGTCCAGCTGAATGAGCATATAGCCGTCGGGGATGAAGCCGATGATCTCCCCCACCCGCGTCAGCAGCATTTCCACGCCCTCGCTGCCGCCGTTGTTGGCGGCATAGACCGAGTTGAGCTTTGGCACGGTATAGCTGCCGTTGATGAGAGTGTCCCGAGGCAGGCTGACCAGCGAGAGCCGTCGAGTGGTGCAGTTAACGCTGAAGAGCATCAGCGTGTCGGTGCGCATCCCGCCCTGATCCATGCCGGCCAGCAAAATGGTGCTGACGCCCTCCTTCCGGGCGGCGGTGCTGGCAGCCTGGGGCTGGCGAGGCAGCGCAAAGGCCACTACGGCCAGCAGTGCCAGGGCCAGCAGCAGCAAAATAATGACGAAATTCCGAAGGCCGTGGCCCCGCTTTCGCGGCGGCGGCGCATCCTCCGGCTCCTGGTCCTCCGGCCAGTGGCGCAGAGAACGGTGGTGGCTCTCCCGGGGCGGCTCCGTGTCTCGGCGGTCCTGCTCGTAGAGCCAGTCCGCATAGGCCTGCTCTTGATTCTGCTGGAGCTTGGCCACGTGCTTGGGCAGCCGCTGGGTCTGGGTCCAATATTTCGGCTTTTCCGGCGTTTTGGGCGGAGGCGGCGTCTCAGGTGTCTCCAGCTCCGGCAGGTCCGGAATGGGCACATCGTAAAATCGGGCATAGTCGATCTCCACGTCATCCGCCGTCACTCGGCCGCTGCCCTGGAGATCCAGCGCCACGTCCTCCACGTCCATGGCCAGCTCCGTGGGGTCCGGCTCCGGTGTATCTTCCTCCAAAAGAGAGTGCATTTCCCGCAGCAGGTCGTCCAGCTCCGGGTCGAAAGGCTCCTTTGCCATAGGGGTTCTCTCCTGTCCTTTAAATGGTTCACATAACAACCCTATTTTACTGCCAAATATGACGCTTGTAAAGAGAAAATCTTCCCATCTTCCCCCGGCAAGGCGGAAAAGTTTTTTCAAGAATTTTTAAAAGTGGCAGTGAATGGCAGAGCCTGCCGTGGTATAATGGTATATGGGAAAGGCGGCCGAAAGGCACGCCTTTTCTGATTCTAGCGAGAAAGGGGAGGATCGCTTTGGAGGACGAAGGGCTCCGGCGGCTTCTGGAGCTGGAGCTGGAACCGGGCAGCATCCGGGAGAGCCTGGAGGCCCTGGGACTGCCGCCCACCTACGAAAACGCCATTTACCTGCAAATCCTCCGCAAGGCAGCCGGCGGGGACTTTGCCGCGGCCAAGTACGTCCTGGAGAACATCGGCGTGCAGGAGGCGTCGGAGCCGCCGGCGCTGGAGGCCGAGGCGCTGCGGGCCATGTCCACGGCGCAGCTATTGCAGCTGGCGGGCCAGGCCCCGGAGGCGCCGCCATGAGCCGGGCGGTGTGGCAGGAGCTAGCCCGCCGGGAGCTGGCCCGCCGGGACTACGGCGCGTATCTGGCCCTGGCCCAGGGCAGCGGCTACGTGGAGACGGCCCTCTCCCGGTTCCTGGCTCGGCATGTGCAGGCGTTTCTGGAAGCGGACACCGGCCACGCCTACGACATTCTGCTGATCGAGACGCCGCCCCAGCACGGCAAGTCCACCGCCGTCACCGAGACGCTGCCCAGCTGGTTCCTGGGCCGCTGGCCGGAAAAGCGGGTCATCGTGGCCGGCTACTCCGACGACTTTGCCGAGCGCTTCTGCCGCCGCAACCGGGAAAAGCTCCAGGCCCTGGGGCAGGACATCTTCGGCGTATCGTTGGGCAAGGTGAACCGCTCCACGGAGTTTGAGCTGCATGGCCACCGGGGGAGGATGATCTCCCGGGGCCTGCTGTCGGGCATCACCGGCAACCCGGCGGAGCTTTTGATCGTGGATGACCCCATCAAGACCCGCCAGGACGCCGACTCCCCCACCATCCGGGACCGGGTATGGGAGGAGTGGCAGAACAGCCTCAAGTCCCGCTTTGCCGCCGGGGCCAAGGTGATCGTCATCATGACGCCCTGGCACGAGGACGACCTGGCCGGGCGGCTCCTGCGGCAGGAGATCCACGTGGAGCTGCTGCGCCTGCCGGTGGAGGCCGAGGCGGACGATCCCCTGGGCCGCGCCCCGGGCGCGCCCCTCTGCCCGGAGCTGGGGAAGGACGAGGCCTGGCTGCGGGATTTCAAAAAGGCCTACCTGGACGACCCCAAGGGCGGCGCCAGAGCCTGGGCCGCCCTCTACCAGTGCGCCCCCCGGGTGGAGGGCGGCAACCTGATCCAGCGGCGCTGGTGGCGGCGCTACGATGTCCGGGAAGCGCCTGCCTTCGGCACCCAGGTGATCTCGGTGGACGCCGCCTTCAAGGGCGAGGGCCAGAACGATTTCGTGGCTATCACGGTCTGGGGCAAGGCGGGGACAAACTACTACCTGCTGGACTGCCTCAATCGCCACCTGGACTTCCCCGGGACGCTCCAGGCCATCCGAGCCATGGCGCAGCTCTACCCCGAGGCCCGGGCCGTGCTGATCGAGGACAAGGCCAACGGCCCCGCCGTCATCCAAACGCTCCAGCGGGAGCTATACTGCATCCCGGTCAACCCCCGAGGCGGCAAGATCGCCCGGGTCAATGCCGTTGCCCCAGCCATTGAGGCGGGGCATGTTTTTTTGCCCCGGCAGAGTCCCTGGGTGGAAGCGTTTCTCGACCAGTGGACGGCCTTCCCCGCGGGCAAGCACGACGACATGGTGGACAGCGCCTCCCAGGCGCTGAGCTATCTGCAATCCGCCTCCGGCGCGCCGGTGCCTGATGAGCCGGAGGCAGAGCGCAGGGACCTGTGGGACGTGTACGGATGACGGCCCATGGCCGCCCGTGCCGCACCAAAGGCGCCCCTGTGCAAGGGGAGCTGTCACGCGAAGCGTGACTGAGGGGTTGACACGCCCGGTGGACGCCAGGGATTCTGATCCCCTCCGGCATGGCAGAGCCATGCCACCTCCCCTTGGGCACCAAGGGGAGGCTTGCGAGCGGGACCATCGGAGCCCGGCAATCATCGCGCCCGGGCACGGGAGGGCCGACCGAACAGTATCCGGATTTATAAAAGGAGGAATCAGATGCAAAACAACATGACCCGGGCGTGGGAGCTCTATGAGCAGGGCCGCGCCTACAACAACCAGCTGGAGCCCAACCAGTACAGCCTGGTCAACACCAACATCGCCTTTTACCAGGGCAACCAGTGGCTCCACATCCCCGACACGCCGGCCATGCGCCGCCTGCCCAAGCCGGTGTTCAACATCATCAAGCGGGTAACGAGCCTGTTTGTGGCCTCCCTCACCTCGTCCGGGGCCACGATCCAGTTCGAGCCGCTGACGGCCTCGCCCAACGCCGCCACCGACGCCCAGCGGGTGACGGCGGAGGTGAAAAACCTGCTGGAGAAGTTCAAAATGGAATACCGCATCCGGGAGGCACTCTTCGACGGCGCCCAGACCGGCGACTACTGCGCCCACTTTTACTTCGACCCGGAGGCGCGGCCCTACGGCGGCACGCTCCAGGGCGTCCGGGGCGAGATTCAGATGGAGCTGGTGGACGGCATCAACGTCATGTTCGGCAACCCCGCCGACGCCCAGGTGGAGCGCCAGCCCTACATTTTGCTGCTGGGCCGGGACACCGTGGAGAACCTCCGGGCCGAGGCAGCCCAGTACGGCGGCGACGCGGAGAACATCCAGCCCGACACCGATTTGCAGGACATGGCCGGCGAGGGCGGACAGATCGACATGGCCGGCGACAAGGCCCTGTACGTCTACCTCTACTCCCGCGACGCAGCGACCAAGACCATCCACGTGACCAAGGCCACCAAGACCGCTCTGATCTACGAGGACGTGGACACCGGCCTCACCCGCTACCCCATCGCCTGGGGCAACTGGGAAAAGCAGAAAAACCAATACCACGGCAGAGCCCTGGTGACGGGCATCATCCCCAACCAGATTTTTATCAACACCATGTTTGCCATGGTCATGCGCCATCTCCAGCTGATGGGCTTCCCCAAGACGGTCTACAACGCCGACCTGGTGGGCCGCTGGAGCAACGAGATCGGCCAGGCCATCGCCGTGCGGGGCCTCCAGCCGGGGCAGCCCATCTCCCAGGTGGCCTACAATCTCCAGCCCGCCGATATGTCGGCCCAGATTCTCACGGTCATTGACCGGGCCGTCTCCTACACCAAGGACTGTCTCGGCGCCACCGACGCCCAGATGGGCAACGTCCGCCCCGACAACACCTCGGCTCTGATGGTCCTCCAGTCCTCGGCAGAGGTGCCTCTGGAGAACACCCGGGCCGGACTCTATGAGTGGCTGGAGGACGTGGGCGCCATTTTGCTGGACATGATGGCCACCTATTACGGTCTGCGGCCCCTGGTGCGAACCCAGCGGGTCTCCGACAGCCAGGGCGGCGAGCAGGAGGAGCCGGTGGTGGAGCTGTGCGACTTCACCCGCTTCCGGGACCTGTGGTTCAAGCTGCGGGTGGACGTGGGCGCCTCCAGCTACTTCTCCGAGATTGCCATGACCCAGACCCTGGACAACCTGCGGCAGAATGGCACACTGGACGTCATCCAATACTTGGAGCGAGTGCCGGACAAGCTGATCCCCCGGAAGGCCGAGCTTTTGCAGGAGCTGCGCCAGGCCCGCCAGACCATGCTGGCGCAGGAGCAGCCCGCCGGCAAAGACCGTGCCCTGCCCATCACCGGCGGCAGCCTCAGCGCCGACAAGGTCCTGGCCCAGCAGCCCGCCAGCATCCAGGCGGCATACGAGAGCCTGCCCGCCGTGGCCCAGCGGGCGATCCTCAAAAAAGGGCAGCAGTAACGCCATCCCACATCCATTTTGAAAGGAGAACATGCCATGAGCGAAGAGATCATCACCCAGGAGCCCCAGGAAGAAGAGGCCATTCTCCCCGAAGATCCCGCCGAAGCAGAGGCCGAGGCCGCGCCCGCCGAGGCGGAACAAGCCCCCGCCCGGCCCCAGCGGGACTACGCCGCCGAGGTGGCATCCCTCTACGCCGCCAGGCCGGAGCTGCGGGGCACAGAGCTGCCCGAGGAGGTGGTAGCCGCCTGCGTGCGGGGCACGTCCCTGACCCAGGCCTACACCGACTTTGCCCGCCGCCAGCGGGAGGAAGCACGGCTCCGCCAGCGGGAGGCCCGCGCCCCCCGGCGTCCGGCTGTCAAAAGCGTCACCCAGGGCGGCGCCGCCGCGGCCCAGGGGGAAGACGCCTTCCTCCGCGGCTTCAACACCGGCTGGTGACGTACACCGCCCACTATACGCCGAACGGGCCGAAGGTATTGACCTTCGGCCCGTCAGCGCGCCAAATGCCCCCCTGCTTTCGCTATGCGAAAGCAGGGGGGCATTGTTGTTTTTTCCGCCGCAGATTATTTAGGGCTGTTGGTGGAGCGGAGCGTCACATCGTGGTAGCCGCCCTCGACGATGCTGGTGGCAGAGACCAGGGTGATCTTGGCGTCCCGCTGGAGATCGGGGATGGTCGTCACGCCGCAGTTGCACATGGTGGACTTCACCTTGTAGAGGCTCTTCTCCACATTGTCGTGGAGGGGGCCAGCGTAGGTGACGTAGCTGTCCACGCCCTCTTCAAAGCTCAGGCCAGTCTTGCCGCCCAGGTCGTAGCGCTGCCAGTTCCGGGCGCGGTTGGAGCCCTCGCCCCAGTACTCCTTGACGTAGCTGCCGTTGACCATCAGCTTCTGCGTAGGACTCTCGTCAAACCGGGCAAAGTAGCGGCCCAGCATCATAAAGTCCGCGCCCATGGCCAGGGCCAGGGTCATGTGGTAGTCATGGACGATGCCGCCGTCGGAGCAGAGGGGGATGTAAATGCCGGTCTCCTGAAAATACTCGTCCCGGGCCTGGGCCACTTCGATGACAGCCGTGGCCTGGCCGCGGCCGATGCCCTTCTGTTCACGGGTGATGCAGATGGAGCCGCCGCCGATGCCGATCTTCACGAAGTCCGCCCCGGCCTTGGCCAGGCACAGGAAGCCGTCGCGGTCCACCACGTTGCCGGCGCCGACCTTGACCGAGTCGCCGTAGGTCTTGCGAATCCAGGCAAGGGTTTGCTCCTGCCAGCAAGAGAAGCCCTCGGAGGAGTCGATGCACAAAACGTCGGCTCCGGCCTCCACCAGCGCAGGCACGCGGGTCTCATAGTCCCGGGTGTTGATGCCGGCACCCACCATATAGCGCTTGTGGCTGTCCAGCAGTTCCAGAGGGTTTTCCTTATGGCTGTCGTAGTCCTTGCGGAAGACGAAGTATTTCAGATGATCCTGCTTGTCCACGATGGGCAGGGCGTTGAGCTTGTGGTCCCAGATGATGTCGTTGGCCTGCTTGAGGGTGGTCTCCTCCGGGGCGGTGATGAGCTTGGCCCGGGGCGTCATAAAGTCGGCCACCTTCTCCTGGCCGGTCATGCGGCTCACGCGGTAGTCCCGGCTGGTGACGATGCCCAGAAGCTTGCCGGTGGCGGTGCCGTCGTCGGTGATGGCCATGGTGGAAAAGCCGTTTTTGGCCTTGAGCGCCAGCACATCCTCGAGGGTGTTTTCCGGCGTCAGGTTGGAAGCACTGACCACGAAACCGGCCTTGTGGCTCTTGACCCGGGCCACCATGGCGGCCTCGGATTCAATGGACTGGGAGCCATAGATAAAGCTCAGGCCGCCCTCCTTGGCCAGCGCCACGGCCATCTTGTCGTCGGAGACCGACTGCATGATGGCCGAGACCAGGGGGATATTCAGCACGATGTCGCTCTCCTCCCCCCGGCGGAATTTCACCAGCGGTGTTTTCAGGGAGACGTTGGCCGGAATGCAGTCCGGGCCCGTGTACCCGGGCACCAGGAGATATTCGCTGAAGGTATGGGACGGTTCAGAATAAAAGTGCGCCAAAGTGATTCCTCCTCGTAAAAAACAATGCAGCTGTAGGGGCCGATGCCCACATCGGCCCGCGCCGCGTCAGCGGCCAATCATATCCAGCCCCCTTGCAGGACCGGGCTAAGGGTTTATTTGAAGTACTCCACTGCGCTCTGGAACATCCCCATCTCAAACACGCCGGGGACGTTTTTGTAAAGCCCTTTTCCGATGCGTTCGGAGTGGCCCATCTTGCCCAGGACGCGTCCGTCGGGCGAGGTGATGCCCTCGATGGCGGCCACGGAGTTGTTGGGGTTGAAGTGGATGTCATACGTGGGCTTGCCGTCCAGGTCCACATACTGCGTGGCGATCTGGCCGTTTTGGGCCAGCTGGGCCACCACCTCGGGGCTGGCCAGGAAGCGGCCCTCGCCATGGGAGATGGGCACGGTGTAGACCTCGCCCACCTTGGTCTTGCTGAGCCAGGGAGAGCGGTTGGAGGCGATGCGGGTGCGGACCAGCCGGGACTGGTGGCGGCCAATGGCATTGAATGTCAGCGTCGGGGCATTGGCGTCCGGTTCGGTGATCTTGCCGTAGGGCACCAGTCCCAGCTTGATCAAGGCCTGGAAGCCGTTGCAGATACCGGCCATCAGGCCGTCCCGCTCCTCCAGAAGCCGGGTGACGGCTTCCTTGACCGCCTCGCCCCGGAAGAAGGCCGTGATGAACTTGCCGGAGCCGTCCGGCTCGTCGCCGCCGGAGAAGCCGCCGGGAATGAAGACCACCTGGCTCTCCTCCACCAGCTTCGCAAATTCCTCCACAGACCGGGCGATTCCGGCGGCGGAGAGGTTGTGGATGACGTAAATTTTGGCCTTGGCACCGGCGTCCTCCATGGCCCGAGCCGTGTCGTACTCGCAGTTGGTGCCGGGGAAGACGGGAATCAGCACCTGGGGCGTGGGGCAGAGAATGTGGGGCGCCGGACGTTCCACCGCCGGGGCGGAGAAGGTCTCGGGGATCTCGCGGCTCTGGGCAGCCTGGGTGGGATACACCGGCTCCAGCTTACCCTCATAGGCCAGCAGCAACTGCAAAAGCGGCACGGACGCGCCGCAATAGGTCAGCGCGGTCTCAGCCGTGGTGCGGCCCAGGGTGACGCCCTCCGTCACCTCGCCGGTCACTTCCAGCAGGAAGGAGCCGTAGGCCGGGGTAAAGAGGTCCGAAAGGGTCAGACCGCTGTCGAAGTCAAAGCCGATTTCGTTGCCCAGGGCCATTTTCAGCACTGCCTCGGCCACGCCGCCGGCGGTGGGGGTGTAGGCGGCAATCACCGTACCGGCAGCCATCAGGCTGTGGACGTGCCGGTAGAGCGCCTTGAGGCTCTCTGCCTCGGGAAGACCGTCGGGGCCGTACTGCGGCCGGAGCCAGCAGACCCGGTGGCCCGGCACCTTGAACTCGGGGCTGACGATCTCGCCGGTCTTGCCGGTGGTGACGGCAAAGGAGACCAGCGTGGGCGGGACATCCAAATTTTCAAAGGAGCCGGACATGGAGTCCTTGCCGCCGATGGCGGCCACGCCCAGGTCCATCTGCGCCGCAAAGGCGCCCAACAGCGCGGCGGCGGGCTTGCCCCAGCGCTTGGGATCACGGCCGGGCTTTTCAAAGTACTCCTGGAAGGTGAGGTACACGTCCTCAAAGGAGGCGCCGGTGGCGATCAGCTTGGAGACCGACTCCACCACCGCCAGATAGGCGCCGTGGTAGGGGCTCTGGGCGCTGAGGTCCGGGTTATAGCCCCAGCTCATCAGGGAGCAGTCGTCGGTATGGCCCTTCTCCAGGGAGATTTTATGGACCATGGCCTGGATAGGCGTCCGCTGGTAGGTGCCGCCGAAGGGCATCAGCACGGTACCCGCGCCGATGGTGGAGTCAAATCGCTCCGAAAGGCCCTGGCGCGAGCAGAACCGCAGGTCCGCAGCCAGGTCGGTCATGCCCTGGGCAAAGTCTGCCGGCACCGCGGACGGCTCCAGCTGCGGCGCGGGCACAGCCACGGTCATATGCTTCTCCGCGCCGTTGGAGTTGAGGAATTCCCGGGAGATGTCCACGATCTTCACGCCGTTCCAGGTCATCGTGAGCCGCGGGTCGGCCTTGACCTGGGCCACCACTGTGGCCTCCAGGTTTTCCTGGGCAGCCAGCGCCAGGAAGGCGTCCACGTCCTCGGGGGCCACGACGACAGCCATCCGCTCCTGGGATTCGCTGATAGCCAGCTCGGTGCCGTCCAGGCCGTTGTACTTCCGGGGCACGCGGCTCAGGTCGATGTCCAGGCCGTCGGCCAGCTCGCCGATGGCCACGGAGACGCCGCCGGCGCCGAAGTCATTGCAGCGTTTGATCATCTTGGAGGCGGCGGGATTGCGGAACAGCCGCTGGAGCTTGCGCTCCTCGGGGGCGTTGCCCTTCTGGACCTCGGCGCCGCAGGTGTGGATGGACTCCACAGTGTGGGACTTGGAGGAACCGGTGGCGCCGCCGCAGCCGTCGCGGCCGGTGCGGCCGCCCAGCAGGATCACCTGGTCGCCGGGGGCGGGGCACTCGCGGCGGACGTTTTCCGCCGGGGCAGCGGCGATGACCGCGCCGATCTCCATGCGCTTGGCGGCGTAGCCCGGGTGGTACAGCTCATCCACCATGCCGGTGGCCAGGCCGATCTGGTTGCCGTAGGAGCTGTAGCCGGCGGCGGCGGTGGTGACGATCTTCCGCTGCGGGAGCTTGCCGGGCAGCGTCTCGGAGAGGGGCTTCAGGGGGTCCGCCGCGCCGGTGACGCGCATGGCGGCGTAGACATAGGAGCGGCCCGACAGCGGATCGCGGATGGCGCCGCCGATGCAGGTGGCAGCGCCGCCGAAGGGCTCGATCTCCGTGGGATGGTTGTGGGTCTCGTTTTTGAAGAGCAGCAGCCAGGGCTGCTTTTCGCCGTCCACCTCCACAGTGATCTTCACCGTGCAGGCGTTGATCTCCTCGGACTCGTCCAGCTTGGTGAGCTGGCCGGATTGTTTCAGGAGCTTAGCCGCGATGGTGCCCAGGTCCATCAGATTGACGGGCTTGGTGCGGTTCAGATCCTTTCGGCCCTGGAGATACCGCTCGTAGGTCTTCTGGATGGCGGCGTCTTCAAAGGTGATGGAATCCAGCGTGGTGAGGAAGGTGGTGTGGCGGCAGTGGTCGGACCAGTAGGTGTCGATCATGCGAATTTCGGTGATCGTGGGGTCCCGGCCTTCCTTCTGGAAGTAGGCCTGGCAGAACTTCAAGTCGTCCAAATCCATCGCAAGGCCCAGGGTTTTCAGCATGGAAGCCAGCCCCGCCTCGTCCAGAGCGGTGAAGCCCTCCTCCACCGCCACGGTGGTGGGGATGGCGTAGTCCACTTTCAGCGTTTCCACCGGCGCGAGGTCGGCCTCCCGGGCCTCCACCGGGTTGATGACGTAGGCCTTGACTGCGGTGACGTCCGCCTCCGTCAGCTGGCCCTCCAGCTGGTAGACCTTGGCGGTGCGGACCAGCGGCCGCGCCCCCTGGGAGAGAATCTGCACGCACTGGGCCGCCGAATCGGCCCGCTGGTCGAACTGACCGGGCAGATACTCCACGGCAAAGACGGTGCCGCCGGTGGGCAGGTCCTCGGTAACGGTGTCCAGCTGCGGCTCGGAGAACACCAGCGGGACACAGCGCGCAAAGAGTTCCGGGGAGAGTTCCTCCACGTCATAGCGGTTGTAGAGCCGCAGGCCCGTGAGGCGGGTAATGCCCAGGTTGTCCCGCAGCTCCTTCAAAAGGGCCGCTGCCTCGTGGGCCAGGCCCGGTTTTTTCTCCACATAGATGCGGTATACCATTTAGTTCTCCTTCCCCGCCGCCAGGGCCCGCTGGCCAATATCCCGGCGGCAATAGGCGTTTTCAAAGTGGATGGCGTCGGCCAGGGCGTAGGCCCGGTCGATGGCCTGGGGCAGCGTGTCCGCCACGGCCACGGCGCCCAGGACGCGGCCGCCGTTGGTCACCAGCTGGCCATCCTTCCGGGCGGCGCCGGCAATATAGATGCAGGTGTCCTTCGGCTCCGCGGGCAGAGTGATGGGATAGCCCTTTTCGTAGTGGGTGGGGTAGCCCGCCGAGGCCAGCACCACGCAGCAGGCGTGCTTGTCCGCAAACTTGACCTCCACCTGATCCAGGGTTCCGTGGGCGCAGGCCTCCATGATCGTCAGGAGGTCGCTCTCCAGGAGCGGCAGCACCACCTGGGTCTCCGGGTCGCCGAAGCGGCAGTTATACTCGATGACCTTGGGCCCCTGGGGCGTCAGCATCAGGCCGAAGTAGAGGCACCCGGCAAAGGGACGGCCTTCGGCGGCCATGGCGTCGATGGTAGGGCGGAAGATCGTGTCCATGCAGACTTTTGCGATTTCCGGCGTGTAATAGGGGTTGGGGGCCACGGTACCCATGCCGCCGGTGTTGAGGCCGGTGTCGCCGTCATGGGCCCGCTTGTGGTCCATGGACGAAACCATGGGTTTGATGGTCTTTCCGTCGGTGAAGGCCAGCACCGAGACCTCCGGGCCGGTGAGGAACTCCTCCATGACCACCTGGGAGCCGCTGTCGCCGAAGACCTTCTCCTCCATCATCTCGCGGAGGGCCTTTTTCGCGTCCTCGCGGGTCTCGGCGATGATGACGCCCTTGCCCAGGGCCAGGCCGTCGGCCTTGATGACCTGAGGCAGCGGCGCAGTTTCGGCGTAGCAAAGGGCTGCATCCAAATCCGTAAAGACGCGGCAGGCCGCCGTGGGGATGTGGTGCCGGGCCATCAGCTCCTTGGCAAAGACCTTGCTGCCCTCCAGGATGGCCGCGTTCTGCTTGGGGCCGAAGCAGGGAATGCCCACGGCATTGAGGGCGTCCACCGCGCCCAGCACCAGGGGATCGTCCGGGGCCACCACGGCGAAGTCAATGCCGTGGGTCTTGGCGAATTCCACCTGGGCTGGGATGTCCTTGGCCCCGATGGGCACGAGAATCGCATCGCCCTCCATGCCGGCGTTGCCGGGGAGGGCGTAGATGGCCTCCACCCGGGGGTTTTTCTTCAGCGCCCGGATGATGGCGTGTTCGCGGCCACCGCCGCCAATGACCATGAGCTTCATGGGGATACCTCCAAGTTTATGATTGAGGCTGTAGGGGTCGATGCCCACATCGACCCGCGCCGCGTCAGCGGCCTCTGATGCAGGGAACGCCGGCAGCGGTAGGGCCGCTGACGGCTGAAAGGGATTGGACCGGCCTTCGGCCGGTTCGGGCCGATGTAGGCATCGGCCCCTACAAATGGCCTTATTTTTGCAGTCTTTCCGCCACGAGCTCGGCGGCCTGGGGCAGCAAAATCCACTCGGCCTCTTCCATGACGCGGCGCTGCAAGGTCTCGGGCGTGTCGCCGGGGTGGATGTCCACGGCCTTCTGAAGGATAATCTCCCCGCCGTCGGGCACCTCGTTGACAAAATGGACCGTGGCGCCCGTCACCTTGACGCCGTAGCGAAGGGCGGCCTCGTGGACCTTGAGGCCGTAGAAGCCCTCGCCGCAGAAGGCGGGGATCAGCGCCGGATGGACGTTGATGATCCGGTTGGGCCACTTTTTCGTAAAGTCCGCCGAGAGGATCTTCAAAAATCCCGCCAGGATAATCATGTCGATCTGCGCGCTCTCCAGCGCGGCGGTGAGTCGGGCCTCAAAATCCGCACCAGGCAGCGCCACCGCCGGGACACCGGCCTTTTTGGCCCGCTCCAGGGCGTAGGCGCCGTCGCGGTTGGAGACCACCAGGGCGATTTCCCCGTGGGGAATACGCCCGGCGGCCTGGGCGTCCAGCAGAGCCTGGAGATTGGTGCCGCCGCCGGAGACCAGCACGGCGATCTTCGTCTTTACCATAGGACCACCTTCTCGGCAGATTCCACGATCTCGCCCAGGACGTAGGCGTCCTCGCCGTTTTCCCGGAGGATGGCCAGGGCCCGCTCGGCGTCCTCTTTGGCCACCACCACGGTGAGCCCTACGCCCATGTTGAAGGTGTTGAACATTTCCCGCCGGGAAATATTTCCCGCCTGCTGAATGAGGTCGAAAATGGGCAGGACCCGCACGTCGGCCATGGTGATCTTGGCGCCCAGGCCGTCGGGGATGCTGCGGGGGATGTTTTCAAAGAAGCCGCCGCCGGTGATGTGGGAAATGCCCTTGACGGTGACTTGCTGCAAAAGCGCCAGAATAGGCTTCACATAGATCTTGGTGGGGGTCAGCAGCGTCTCGCCCAGGCCCTTGCCGCCCAGCGCGGCCACCGGGGCGCGGAGGTCGGTCTTTTCCACGTCGAAGACCTTCCGCACCAGGGAGAAGCCGTTGGAGTGAACGCCGCTGGAGGGCAGGGCCAGAATCACGTCCCCTGCCGCCATCTTGCTGTGGTCGATGATCTTCTGCTTGTCCACAATGCCCACGGCGAAGCCCGCCAGGTCGTACTCGTCGACGGGGTAGAAGCCGGGCATCTCGGCAGTCTCGCCGCCGATGAGCGCCGCGCCGGACTGGACGCAGCCCTCAGCCACGCCGGAGACGATGGAAGCGATCTTCTCTGGGACATTCTTGCCGCAGGCGATGTAGTCCAGGAAGAAGAGGGGCTTTGCACCGGCGCAGATAATGTCATTGACGCACATGGCCACGCAGTCGATGCCCACGGTGTCGTGCTTATCGAGAAGGAACGCCAGCTTCAGCTTGGTGCCCACGCCGTCAGTGCCGGAAACCAGCGTAGGGGCCGTCATACCGGTGAGGTCCAGGGAGAAGAGGCCGCCAAAGCCGCCGATATCCGAGACCACGCCGGGGGTGTTGGTCCGGGCGATGTGGGATTTCATCAGCTCCACGGCCTTGTAGCCGGCGGTGATGTCCACGCCGGCCTGGGCATAGGCCTCGGAGTAGCTATTGTTGTTCATGGTCCCGTTCCTTTCCAGCTCACTTGTCGGAGATCTTTTTTTCAAATTTGTTCTTTTCGGGGGACTTGGGAATGGCAGTGGGATAGTCGGTACCGAAGCAGGCTGCGCAGAAGCCTGTGCAGGCGCTGCCGTTGCAGAGCTTCAGGGCATTCTCCAGGCTCAGGTAGCCCAGAGAATCCACGCCGATGATCTCCGCGATCTCCTCCACGGTGTGGTGGCAGGCGATGAGATTTTCCCGGGAGTCGATGTCGGTGCCGTAGTAGCAGGGGTTGATAAAGGGCGGCGCGGAGACGCGCATATGAATCTCCTTGGCGCCGGCCTCCCGCAGGAGGCGAATGATCCGGGCGCAGGTGGTGCCGCGGACGATGGAGTCGTCGATGAGGACCACACGCTTGCCCCGCACCACCTCGGCGATGGGGTTGAGCTTGATTTTCACCTTGTCCTGCCGGACCTCCTGGCCCGGGGCGATGAAGGTGCGGCCAATGTAGCGGTTCTTGATAAAGCCCACGGCATAGGGGATGCCGGACTGCTTGGAGTAGCCGACGGCGGCGTCGATGCCGCTGTCCGGCACGCCGATGACCACGTCGGCCTGGGCGGGATGCTCCAGCGCCAGGAATGCGCCGGCACGGGCTCTCGCGGCGTGGACGTTGCAGCCGTCGATATTGGAATCGGGCCGGGCGAAGTAGATGTACTCAAAGACGCACAGGCTCCGGGGACACTTGCCGCAGTGGGTGGTGATAGAGCGGGGCTCCTTGCCCGGTTCAAAGACGATAACTTCACCCGGCTCCACATCGCGGATGAACTTGGCGGCCACGGCGTCCAGGGCGCAGCTCTCGGAGGCCACGACATAGACGCCCTCATCGGTCTGGCCGTAGCAAAGGGGCCGGAAGCCGTGGGGGTCCCGGACGGCGATGAGCTTGGCCGGGGACATGACCACCAGAGAATAGGCGCCCTCGATGCGGTCCATGGCCTTTTCCACGGCCTCTTCGATGGACTTGCTGTGGATTCGCTCCTTGGTGATGATGTAGGAGATGACCTCGGTATCGGAGGTGGAGTGGAAAATGGAGCCCTCCAGCTCCAGCTGGGTGCGCAGCTCCGTGGAATTGGTGAGGTTGCCGTTGTGGGCCAGGGCCATGCGGCCTTTGATGTGGTTGACCAGCATAGGCTGGGCGTTGCTGCGGCCCTGGGTGCCGGTGGTGCCGTAGCGGACGTGGCCCACGGCCATGGAGCCGGTGCCCAGACCCGCGAGAATCTCGGGGGTAAACACGTCGCCCACCAGGCCCACATCCTTGTAGGCCTGGAACAGGCCGTCATCATTGACCACGATGCCGCAGCTCTCCTGGCCGCGGTGCTGCAGGGCAAAGAGACCGTAATAGGTCATGCCCGCCACGTCACAGGCTTCCTTCGCGCAAACGCCGAAGACGCCGCACTCTTCATGCAGTTGACTCATGGGTTCCTCCTAGATTATTCGCCAAAGATCCGGCGGCGCATCTCCACATAGGCGTCCTCTACGCCGCCCAGGTCGCGGCGGAAGCGGTCCTTGTCCAGCTTTTCGTGGGTCTTGCTGTCCCAGAAGCGGCAGGTGTCGGGGGAGATCTCGTCGGCCAGGACGATGGTGCCGTCGCTCAGGCGGCCAAACTCCAGCTTGAAGTCCACCAGGTCCACGCCCACTTCTTGAAAGAAGGCCTTCATCACCTCGTTGACCTTGAAGGCCATGGTGCGGATGGTCTCGATCTCGGCGGGGGTGGCCAGCTTCAGGGCCAGGGCCTGGGCCGTGTTGATCATGGGATCGCCCAGGTCGTCGTTCTTATAGGAGTACTCGATGGTGGGGTTCTCAAAGACGATGCCCTCTTCCACGCCGAAGCGCTTAGCGAAGGAACCGGCGGAAATGTTGCGGATGATGACCTCCAGGGGCACAATCTGGACCTTCTTCACCAGGGTATCCCGCTCGTTGAGTTCCTGGACGAAGTGGGTGGGCACGCCGGCCTGCTCCAGCTTCTGCATCATAAAGTTCGTCACCTGGTTGTTGATGACGCCCTTGCCGGTGATGGTGCCCTTTTTGAGGCCGTTGAAGGCGGTGGCGTCGTCCTTGTAGTGGACCATGACCACCTCGGGGTCATCGGTGGCGAAAACCTGCTTGGCCTTTCCTTCGTAGAGCATTTCCTTGATTTCCATGGGGGATTCCTCCTATAGTATGGTGATAATTTTCATGTCGGGGCGGCCTTTGTGCCGCTTCGCGGTCGGGTCGATGTGGGCATCGACCCCTACGCACCAGATTGCGGGTTTATTCGTAGGGGCGGATGCCCACATCCGCCCGGCGGCCTTTAGGCCGCTTATCGGTTGAACCGAGCTTCGACCGCGGCGTTTTTGGAGAGGACGGCGGCGGTGTCGGCCTCCCGCTTTTGCTGGAGCTTCTCGGCCAGCGCCTCGTCGGTGATGGCCAACATCTCAAGAGACAACAAAGCGGCATTGACCGCGCCGTCAATGGCTACCGTGGCCACGGGAATGCCCGAGGGCATCTGCACTGTGGACAAGAGCGCGTCAATACCGTCTAACGTGTGAGAACTGATCGGCAGACCGATCACCGGCAGAGTGGTGTTGGCTGCCAGAGCACCGGCCAGGTGGGCCGCTTTCCCGGCTGCTGCAATGATGACCCCGATGCCGTTGGTTCTGGCATTGCGGGCAAAGGCCAGGGCTTCTGCGGGGGTGCGGTGGGCAGAATAGACGTGGACCTCCGGGGCGACGCCAAAGGCCTTGAGGGTATCAATGGCCTTTTCCACCACTGGAAGGTCGCTGTCACTGCCCATAATAATTCCGACTTTCTTCATTGTTACCTCCCAAGCTAACAGTTTCCTGAAAATACGGATAAATTGAACACTTTTCCTTCAAAAACGTTGCATATTCACTTTACCATGAAACCGCGTCGTTGGCAAGCCGACAGCCTGGAGATTTTCTCCTGCTTTTGCGAATCCATCTTGTCGTATTTGCACAGATATGCAAAAGACCGCCGGAAATTCGGCGGTCTTTTCTGTTGATCTCGTGTTGTTAATTCGTTATTGTCGAATGCTCTCCGTGGGCGGACAGCATTCTGCCATCTGTCATTGATAGACTTCCCGTTTGAGGATGCCGATATAGGGCAGGTTCCGGTAGTTGTTGGCATAGTCCAGGCCGTAGCCCACCACAAAGTGATCCGGGCACTGGAAGCCCACGTAGTCCGGCGTGAGGGCCGGGTCGTGGCGGACCTTCTTGTCCAGCAGGGCGATGGTCTTCACGCTGCTGGGGCCGCGGGTGGAGAAGAGCTTCTTCAGGTGCTGGAGCGTGAGGCCGGAGTCGATGATGTCGTCCACCAGGATGACGTCCCGTCCCGTAATGTCGATGTCCACGTCCTTGTTGAGCTTTACCACGCCGGAGGACTTGCTGGAGAGGCCGTAGCTGGAGACGCTGATAAAATCCATATCGATGTTCAGATCGATCTCCCGGCAGAGATCCGTGAAGAAGATCGAAGCGCCCTTGAGAACGCACACCATCACCGGACGCTTTCCGGCATAGTCTTCGGTGAGCTTCTCTCCCAGCGTCTCCACCATGGCGGCAATCTGCTTTTCCGAGTAGAGGATGGCTTCGATGTCGTTTTCTTTTGTTGTGATACGCATATCGCTGCTCCTTATATATGTTGTATTTTCATTGTAACAGATTCGCCCGGGGATGACAACGGCTCCCGGGAAAACAAAGTGAAAATTCGCATTGCCTTTGGGGCGGATTTGTTGTACACTCTAGGCAAGCACTGTGCAAAAGCGCCATTTGCGCGCATCCCAAAGGCTCCCCCTGCGGGGAGGCTTTTGCAGCGTACCGCACAACCTCAAAAAAGGAGTCAATCATGCGTATTGTTGTCAAAATCGGCACCTCCACCCTGGCCCACAGCGGCGGGCGGCTCAACATCCGCCGGGTGGAGTTATTGTGCAAAATTCTCAGCGACCTCAAAAACGCCGGCCACGCCCTGGTGCTGGTCTCCTCCGGCGCCATCGGCATGGGCGTCGGCAAGCTGGGACTGCCCGGGCGGCCCAAGGATATGCCGGGCAAGCAGGCTGCCGCCGCCGTGGGCCAGTGCGAGCTGATGTACTTCTACGACAAGCTGTTCTCGGAATACCACCACACCGTGGCCCAGATTTTGCTGACCGCCGACGATATCCGCGACCCGCGCCGCAGCGCCCACCTCCACGACACCCTGGAGCGGCTGCTCTCCTACGGGGCGCTGCCCATCGTCAACGAAAACGACGCCGTCGCCACCGACGAGATCGGCATCGAGACCACCATCGGCGAGAACGACACCCTCTCGGCCATCGTGGCCCAGCTGGTGGGCGCGGAGCTGCTGATTCTCCTCTCGGACATCGACGGGCTCTACACCGCCGACCCGCATCAGGACCCCAACGCCCGGCTCATCCCGGTGGTGGAGGCCATCACGCCTGAGATTCGGGCCCTGGCCGGCGGCGTGGGTTCAGCCCTGGGCTCCGGCGGCATGGCCACCAAGCTCCGGGCGGCGGAGATCGCCTGCGCCGCCGGCATGGACATGGTCATCACCAACGGCCAGAAGCCGGAGCTACTCTACGACCTGTTCGACGGCAAGGCCGTCGGCACCCGTTTTTTAGGAAGGAGCGACAGATCATGACCACCCAGGAACTGCTGATCGCCGCCAAGGCCGCGGCCCCCGCCCTGGCCCAGACCGGCACAGAACAGAAAAACCAGGCCCTCCAGGCCATGGCCGCTTCCCTGGAAGCGGCCTGTGAGGACATTCTGGCCGCCAACCGGCTGGACCTGGAAGCCGCCCGGAGCCACATCTCCCCGGTGATGCTGGACCGGCTGGCCCTGAGCCGGGACCGGATCGCCGGCATGGCCGAGGGCATCCGCCAGGTGGCCCAGCTGCCCGACCCGGTGGGCCGGGTGCGGCGGCAGCTCCAGCGGCCCAACGGCCTGGTGATCCAGCAGGTGGGCGTCCCCATGGGCGTGGTAGCCATCATCTACGAGAGCCGGCCCAACGTCACCTCCGACGCGGCTGCGTTGTGCCTCAAGGCCGGCAGCGCCTGCGTCCTCCGGGGCGGCAAGGAGGCGTATCGCTCGGCCCGTGCCATCGTCACGGCTATGAAGGCCGGACTGGAGACCGCCGACCTCCCCGCCGACCTCATCTCCCTGGTAGAGGACACCACTCGCCAGAGCGCCACAGACCTGATGACCGCCGTGGGCTATGTGGACCTGCTGATCCCCCGGGGCGGCGCCGGACTGATCCGGGCCTGCACCGAGAACGCCAAGGTTCCCTGTATTCAGACCGGCACCGGCATCTGCCACGTCTACGTGGACAAGGCCGCCGATCTCGCCATGGCCCTGCGCATCGTGGAGAACGCCAAGACCAGCCGCCCGTCGGTCTGCAACGCCGAGGAAGTGCTGCTGGTCCACCGGGACGTGGCGGCAGACTTCCTGCCCAAGCTCCGCGCCCGGCTGGTGGACGACCGCATCGCCGACGGCAAGCAGCCGGTGGAGCTGCGGCTCTGCCCCCAGGCGGCGCAGCTGATCCCCGGCACTCCGGCAGGGCCGGATGACTTTGACACAGAATTCCTCGACTATATTCTGGCGGTGAAGGTGGTGGACTTCCTGGACGAGGCCATGGCCCACATCGCCCGCCACTCCACCGGCCACAGCGAGGCCATCGTCACCGCCGACGCCGACGCCGCCGAGCGGTTTGGCCGCGGCGTGGACAGTGCGGCGGTATACCTCAACTGCTCCACCCGCTTCACCGACGGCGGTGAGTTCGGCCTGGGCTGTGAGATGGGCATTTCCACGCAAAAGCTCCACGCCCGGGGCCCCATGGGTCTGGAGGAGCTTTGCACCTACAAATACATCATTCGCGGAAACGGACAGGTGAGATAAATGGAAGAAATCGTCGGCTTTATCGGCACGGGCAATATGGGCGGCGCCCTGGCCCGGGCTGCTGCCCGGGAAATGCAGCCCCAAGCCATCCTGCTGGCCAACCGCACGACCGCCAAAGCCCAGGCCTTGGCAGCAGAGCTGGGGTGCCGCTGGGGCACCAATGAGGCTGCGGCCCGGGAAAGCGCGCTGCTGTTTTTGGGTGTAAAGCCCCAAATGATGGAGGAAATGCTGGCGGAAATCGCCCCGGTGCTGGCAGCGCGGCAGACCCCCGCTACCCTGGTGACGATGGCAGCGGGACTGACCATGGCCCGGATTCAGGAAATGGCCGGCGCCGCGTACCCGGTGATTCGGATCATGCCCAACACGCCCGTTTTGGTGGAACGGGGTATGATCCTCTACGACCATACGGACAACGTATCGCCCGAGGCACTGAACCTGTTCCGAGCGGCACTGGCCCGGGCGGGGCGGCTGGACCCGCTGCCGGAGCGGCTCATTGACGCCGGCAGCGCCGTGTCCGGCTGCGGCCCGGCCTTCGTGGACCTCTTCCTGGAGGCCCTGGCCGACGGCGGCGTCCTCTGCGGCCTGCCCCGGGACAAAGCCATGCTATATGCCGCGCAAATGGTGCTGGGCGCGGCAGCCCTGACGCTGGAGACCGCCCAACACCCCGGCCCGTTGAAGGACGCCGTCTGCTCCCCCGGCGGCTCCACCATCGTGGGCGTGCAGACCCTGGAGCGGCGGGCCTTCCGGTCCGCGGTGATCGACGCCGTGGAAGCCGCTTACCACAAAACCCAGGCGCTGGGCTGACCACGCCCAGTCATTCTGAACCGTTCATTTACAGGAGGGAACATCATGGCGAAGCTCATCAATCAACTGATCGGGCAGATCGTCCGCCGTTTGGACCACTCCGGCCTGGAGCAGGCCGAAAATCGCGCCGCTGTGTCCGGCACCCTATCGGTGCCGGAGATCGCGCCGGCAGCCAGGGCCATGGCCGCCGAAGGGATTGTGCTGCTGAAAAACGAGAACGCCACGCTGCCGATCCGCCCCGGGGAGAACGTGGCCGTCTTTGGCCGCTGCGCCTGGGACTACTTTGCCGTGGGCTACGGCAGCGGCGGCGACGTGATTCCGCCCTATGTGACCAATCTGATGGATGGCCTGGAGGCCCAGGGGGTGCCGGTAAACGCATCCTTGGCAGCGCGCTACGCCCAGTGGCGCCGGAAAAAGCGCAACATCCCGGACCAGGGCTACTGGGGCCACTGGCCCATGCACTACCCGGAAATGCCCCTGCCCGACAGCGCCGTGGAGGCCGCAGCCCGCGAAAGCCAGCTGGCCCTGGTGGTGCTGGGCCGCGCCGCCGGAGAGGACCGGGAAAATTGCCTGACCCCCGGCAGCTACTATCTGACACGGGAGGAGCTGACGCTGCTCCGGCAGGTGACGAAGGCCTTTGACCGGGTGTGCGTCATCCTGGACTGCGGCAACATCATCGACATGGGCTGGACCGCCGAATTTGGAGACCGGCTGGGCGCCATCGTCTACGCCTGGCAGGGCGGCATGGAGAGCGGCCACGCCCTGGCAGAGGTGCTGACCGGTGCGGTCAATCCCAGCGGGCACTTGCCGGACACCATCGCGGCCCGCTATCAGGACTATCCCTCCGCCGACCATTTCGGCGGCAAAGACTTTAACGCCTATGCCGAGGATGTGTTTGTCGGCTACCGGTATTTTGAGACCTTCGCCCCAGAGCAGGTCCTCTATCCCTTTGGCTTCGGCCTGAGCTATACCACCTTTGCCCTGGAGGCCACGGCAGAGGCAAACGGCAATGCCGTCGCCGTGACGGTGACGGCGGAGAACACCGGCTCCGTGGCGGGCAAGGCAGTGGCGCAGCTCTACCTCTCCCTGCCCGGCGGCCAGCTGGGCCAGCCCAAGAAGGTGCTGTGCGGCTTTGCCAAGACGGCGCTGCTGGCGCCCGGCGCCCGGCAGAAGCTGGAGCTCTCCTTCCATCTCGAGGACTTCGCCGCCTACGACGACGGCGGCTATACCGGCCATCGGTCCTGCTACGTGCTGGAGGCCGGACGCTATCTCCTCAGCGTGGGCCAAAACGCCCGGGATACCGTGGAAATTCTGACCCTCCAAAAGGGCAGCCTGGAAGTGGTGCGGCACTGCCGGGAAGCTGCGGCCGTACAGCCGGGCCACGGCTTCCAGCGGATGGTCTGCCGGGACGGCGCCCTCGCCTGGGAGCCGGTGCCCACGGCCCAGGGCAGCCTCAAGCAGGAAATCCTGGCCCAGCTGCCCCTGCCGCAGCCGCAGCCGGTGCGCACCTTCACCTTCGCGGAGCTGGTGGCGGGCGCGTGTACGCCGCTGCAATTCGCGGCGCAGCTGACGCCGGAAGAGCTGGCGGACATCACCCAGGGCCAGGGGAAGATGAACTCCTCCTTCGGCGTCAGCGGCAATGCCGGCGCCTTTGGCGGCGTGACCGAGGTGCTGCGGCAGCGGGGCATCCCCGCGGCCATCACCACCGACGGTCCGGCGGGGATCCGCATCCGCCGCACCACCAGCCTCCTGCCCTGCGGCACCGCCCTGGCCAGCACCTTCAACCTCCGGGGCGTGGAGGCGCTGTATCACCTGGTTGGGCAGGAGATGAACTGCTTTGACGTGGATATGCTGCTGGCGCCGGGCATGAACCTCCACCGGAACCCCCTCTGCGGGCGCAACTTCGAGTATTTTTCCGAGGACCCGCTGCTGACGGGCCGCATGGGCGCCGCAGTGGTGCGAGGCCTCCAGTCCGCCGGCGTCTCCGCCTGCCCCAAGCACTTCGCCTGCAACAACCAGGAGACCAACCGCAACCGCAACGACTCCCGCCTCAGTGAGCGGGCGCTGCGGGAGCTGTATCTCAAGGGGTTTGAGATCATGGTACGGGAAGCGAAGCCCTGGTCCATCATGACCAGCTATAACCTGGTCAACGGCGTTTGGAGCCACTACAACTACCATCTGGTCACCGCCATTCTCCGCCGGGAGTGGGGCTTTGACGGCGTGGTCATCACCGACTGGTGGATGCAGCGGGCCGTCTCGCCGGAGTTCCCCCAGCTGCGGGACAACGCCTATCGTCTGCGCGCCCAGGTGGACGTGCTGATGCCGGGCGAGCTGGAAAATCCCAACGTCCCCCGGCGCTCCAAGCCGGTCCCGGACGCCGGCCTCGCGGCCTCCCTGACGGCCCCGGACGGTCTCACCATGGCCGAAGCCCAGCGCTCTGCGGCCAACGTGCTGCAATTCCTGGTCCGCCGCGCCAACGCCCGCCGCGCACGGGCCGCGAATCAGGCCTTCGACGAAGTCAATCCGTAAAACAAATAACCCGCCGCAGAACTTTTTCGTTCTGCGGCGGGCCCTTTGTCTGGCGCAATCCACCAGGCTGTATGCTGTTTTATCGCCGCGCCACTGCGGAGTGGATGGGATTCGAAGCAATTCTTTTTCCTTCTCTGCGAATCACTCACAGCAGCCGGGGGAGCATCTGCGCATCGTCGCCCTTTCTCTGACCTCCGGCGGGGAACTTTTCACCGCAGAAAAGTTCCCAAAATGCGCCGGGGGCTGCGGCCCCCGGTCCCCCTTGGGGCCCCGCGGCGTGTATCCCCGGAAGCGGCATTGCGTAAGCTGTTGCTGTCCACCAGGCTGTCCCGTCCCATACTGTTTCCCCCTCCCCGGCTTCGCGCGGGCCAGTGGAATCGGCCAGCTGTTTCGGCTACAGAACTCTCCTCAAAGGCCGCACGGACTTCCCCGGAATGCGGGGCAGCGATTACACACGGTAGTTTTCCGCACGATTTTCCTTTTTTCGCCGTAGGGGCGCGCATCGCGCGTCCGCGCCGCGAAGCGGCCTTTCGTAGAGGGTGCGGTAGTTGCAAAAACCGTTTGTAGCGCCAATCCTCTGTCGCCGCCCCTATGAATCGCCACATTCTGCGGCGCGTCCTTATTTATGCCGTTTGGTCGTGGTCAACCGGCGCCGGAGCCGATGTCCGGCGGGTGAAGAGCCAGCCGGCGCACAGCGCTGTGAATGGGGCCACCGTCACCAGGCCGAAGGAGCCGAGAATGGTGTGGAGAATCTCCGCCGCCACATACTTATAGTTGAGGATGTGATCCACCGGCGTGCCCTGGGCCATGAACACCATCAAAAGGGCGATGTAACCGCCGGAGTAGGCAAAGAGCAGCGTGGTGGTCATAGTGCCCATGGCGGCGCGGCCCACGTGGAAGCCGGAGCGCACCGCTTCCCGCCAGGAGAGGTCCGGGCGCTTCTCCACCACCTCCCACACCGCCGAGGTGATATCCACGCTCAGATCCATCACCGCGCCGGAGGAGCCCAAAAAGATGGAGGCCATGAAAATCCGGGTCAGGTTCAGATTCTGGTAGCCGCTGTAGAGCAGGCTCTCGGAATAGGCCATCACCGCCCCGTGGATTTGAAGCCGGTCCGTGAACACCAGAGCCAGGACGCACGTCACCAGGATGCCCAGGAAGGAACCGCTGACCGCGGCGGCGCAGCGGCGATCAAAGCCGTACACCAGGGCGATGATCAGCACGGTGAGGCCCAAGGTCAGCAGCAGGCCCACCAGGATCGGGTCGGCGCCCCGCAGGTAGAGGGGCACCAACACCTTCCAGATGGCCAGGACGGTGAGGGTGAAAGAGGCCAAAGCCCGCACGCCGCCCGGCCCCGCGAAGACGATCAGCAGCGCCGCGAAGGCCAGGGCCATCACCAGCTCCCAGCCCAGGCGGTAATGGTCGGACATGGTGACATTGGTGATCTCTCCGCCGCTGTGGCTGACCACCACCAGGGCCTTGTCCCCGGGCGCGAAGAGCTTATCCTGCTCCAGGGAGCCGTTGAGCAGATTGACGCCGGTGACGATCCTGCCGGCAAAGGCGCCGTCCAGCAGCTTCAAGGTGCAGCGCTGCTCCCCGGAGCGCACCAGGCCGGTGTCCAAAATGGTGGAGTCGTTCGTCTCCAGCACCAGGGCCGTGCAGCGCTCAGCCTCTTGGTATAAAAGGGCATCTTCAAAGCCGGTGGGCAGGAGCAGCAGCACCGCGATCAGCGCCAGGCACACCAGCACCGGGACCCAGCGCCGCAATTTGTCGTGAGAAATGGGAAGTTGCATACAGTTCTCCTAAATCGAAAATCCCGGAGGGATGGCCCTCCGGGGAATGGATGGGGGTGGTTACTGGATTTCCAGCAGCGCGGCCAGCTTGTTGTAAACGTCGGTGTTGTCGTAGTAGCCGCCGAAGGTCTCGCTGCCGACACCCTGGGCCAGCACCGCCACAGGCAGGCCGGTGTGGCTATAAGAGGTGAAGCTGATGCCGGACTTGTTGTTGATGATATGGGTCAGCGTCACGGACAGCGGCTCATAGGTGCCGTAGAGTACGTACTCGGCTTGGGCGGCGTAGCCGGTCTCGGTGCCGTTGACGCTCTTTTCATAAGCGGTGCGCAGGAGCTCCAGCTCATAGTCGGTGAGGACCAGCTTGTCGCCCTCCTCGCCTTCGGTCTTCAGGCCGAAGAGCTCGGTGACGTCGGCCATCACATCTTCAAAGGAGGTCTTGTTTTCCTTGTAGGCGGCGACATAATCGCTGTCGAACTTGGCGTAGGAGATCTTCTGGTTCTGGAGCAGGTCCAGATAGGTATCGTAGTCGGTGCCGGCAAAGCCGATGGTGAGGCCGCCGGTCTCGTGGTCGCCCGTCACCAGGATCAGAGTCTCGTCGGGATGCTCCGCGGCGAAGTCGATGGCCACCTGCACGGCGTCAGCCAGGGCGTCGGTGTCGTGGATGGTGGAGGCGGCGTCGTTGGCGTGGCAGGCCCAGTCGATCTTGCCGCCCTCGCACATCATAAAGAAGCCGGTGTCGTTGTCCAGCACTTCAATGCCCTTTTCCACGTAGTCGGCCAGGGACCACATATCCTCGGTGCGGTCCAGCTCATAGGCCATGGCGTCGCCGTCGGCCAGATGCTCGTCGATCAGGATCACAGGACCGTCGGTGACGGCTTCGGCCTCAGCCTGGGTTTTGGCCACGGTGTAGCCGGCAGCCTCGGCCAGGGCGTAGAGGTCTTCCTGGTCGCCTTCACTGCCGGTGGGCTTCAGGAAGCCGCCGCCGGCGAAGTAGGTGAAGCCGGAGTCGATCAGCTCCAGGCCGATCTCATAGTAGTTGTTGCGGCTGGCCTGGTGGGCATAGAAGGCGGCGGGGGTGGCGTGGTTCAGGTTGACCGAGGAGATGATGCCGATCTCCCAGCCCTTCTGCGCTGCCAGCTTCTCCGCGATGGTCTCATAGGCCACGGAACCGGTCTCGTCCATATTGATGGTGCCGGAGTAGGTCTTGTGGCCGGTGGAGAGAGAGGTGGCCGTGGAGGCAGAGTCGGGGCAGAAGCTGTTGGAGTCATAGGTGACGGCAGAGCCGGCCACAGGGAAGTTCATAAAGTTCAGGTACTCCGGGCCGTCCAGAATGGCGCCCTGGTTGTCGTCCAGGCTGGGCTCGGCCTGCCAGTAGTCGGCGTCGTTCAGCGCGCCCAGGAAGTCGCTGGTGGACTGGATCTGGGGATAGCTCATGCCGTCGCCGATGAACATAAAGACATACTTGGGGGTGGCGGGCGCCTCGGCCTCAGCCTGAGGCTCCTCGGCGGGCTCAGCCGTTTCCGGCGCCGTGGTGGTCTCCGGCGCAGTGGCCGTTTCGTTTTCCTGGGTGGTCTCGTTTTGCGTCTCTTGAGCTGCCGTATTGGCGCAGCCGGTCAGCAGGGAAAAGGCCAGCACCAGGGCCAGCAGCAGCGCAATGGTTCGTTTCATGGGTTTCCGTTCCTCCGTTTTCTTCAAGATAACTGTTTAATTGGGACGGTTTTATTTTACCCACACGGGGTAAATTCCTCCATCCCACTCCCGTGAAGAAACCGTAAAGGCAGCCGGGGCGCAGTGTTTGCGCCCCGGCTGCCCAGACTGTCAAAAAAGCTACGCTTTTTTAACAAAGGGGACTGCACCCCAAAAGGTTCTCGGTTTTCTTCGAAAAGCTGTCGAACCTTTTGGGGTGTAAAGTGCGATTTCCGATGCGCATGTCCCCGGAAATCGCCATTTTAATTTTATTTCGCCGCTGCGGCGGCGAAACTCTGCGAGGCTTGTTTCCCGCTTCCGGGGGTTTTTCGACACGCTG
>LBJMR02800__coassemble_457_pt1 | contig 28559 bp, 29 predicted proteins | sample LBJMR02800__metabat2_low_PE_023 | metagenome-assembled genome bin LBJMR02800
GCGGCGAAACTCTGCGAGGCTTATTTCCCGCTTCCGGAGGTTTTTTGACACGCTCAACCCCCTTCTGTTCTATCAACCATAGAACAGAAGGGGGTTTTTCTGCCATCAGCGCCCGAAGGCCGCGCCGTCCGGCGTCAGCAGCGCCCGCAGCTGCGGCACCGCCAGGAGCCGCGCCTTGACCTCCTCCTCCGTCAGCTGCCGGGCATTGTCGGAGTGGTACGCCCGGCCCTGGCCCGGCGTCAGGCCGGCGGCGGAGCTGAGGTCGTAGTTGAGGTCCCGGTTGTCCGCCGGGATGCGGTAAAACCCGCCCAGGTCCACCGCGTGGAGGCTTTCCTCCTCGGTCAGCAGCGTCTCATAGCGCTTCTCGCCGTGGCGCATTCCGATGACCTGCACCGGCGCCTCCGGCGCCAGCAGCGCCCGGACCGCCCGCGACAGCGTTTCAATGGTGCAAGCCGGCGCCTTCTGCACCAGGATGTCGCCGTTTTCCCCGTGTTCGATGGCAAAGAGAATCAAATCCACTGCCTCCTCCAGCGACATGAGAAAGCGCGTCATCCCCGGCTCCGTCACCGTGAGGGGCTGGCCCCGGCGCAGCTGGTCAATCCACAGCGGAAGCACCGAGCCTCGGCTGAACATCACGTTGCCGTAGCGGGTGCAGCAGATCTTCGTCCGGCGGGCGTGGCGGGACTTGGCCACGGCCACCCGCTCCTCCAAGGCCTTGGTGAGACCCATGACATTGACTGGGTACGCCGCCTTGTCGGTGGAGAGGCAGACCACACAGGCCACCTCCGCTTCGATGGCCGCCGTGAGGACATGCTCAGTGCCCATCACATTGGTCCGCACCGCCTCCATGGGAAAAAACTCGCAGGAGGGCACCTGCTTGAGCGCCGCAGCGTGGAAGACATAGTCCACACCGTGGATGGCGTCCTTCACCGATTGTAAATCCCGCACGTCTCCCAGGAAGAATTTCAGCTTCCCTGCCGCCTGGGGCATCCCGGCCTGGAAGGCATGGCGCATATCGTCCTGCTTTTTCTCGTCCCGGGAGAAAATGCGAATCTCCCCGATGTCCGTCTCCAAAAACCGGTTCAGAACGGCGTTCCCGAAGGAGCCGGTCCCCCCGGTGATCATCATGGTTTTCCCTGTAAACAAGCCCATCTTCTCTCCTCACCCGCTTCTTCCCTGCTTTGGTTCTTTCTTTTACATATACCACATTTTTCTTTGTTCCTCAACCGTCATCCGCCGCTTCAGGCACCTTTTCGGGTCTTTCGTCGAATTGGCGGTTGACGGCGGATTCTTCATTGGCTATACTGATAGTACTAAGAAAGGAAAGGATGAGTCTCATGCGGCGATCCCACGAGATCGATATGACGGAAGGCCCCATATTCTCTAAAATCGTCCTCTTTTCCCTGCCGCTGATGCTCACGGGCATCTTGCAGCTTTTGTTCAACGCCGCCGACGTCATCGTTGTGGGTAAATTCGCCGGCAGCCGCTCCCTGGCCGCCGTAGGTTCCAACGGAGCCCTGATCAATTTGCTGGTCAACGTCTTCGTCGGTATTTCCACGGGCGCCAATGTGCTGGTAGCCAATTTCTTCGGCCAGCGGGACGGGCGCGGCGTGGAGCGCTGCGTCCACTGCTCCATGGGCCTGAGCGTCGTAATAGGCGTCTTTGTCAGTATCCTGGGCTTCTTCCTCTCCACCCCCATGCTCCAAATGATGAACACCGACCCGGATGTGCTGCCTCTGGCGTCGCTGTATCTCCGCATCTACTTCCTGGGCATTCCCGCCACGGTGGTGTATAACTTCGGCGCCGCCATCCTCCGGGCCATCGGCGACACTGACCGGCCGCTGATGTTCCTGCTGATTTCCGGCGTCATCAATGTGATCCTCAACCTGCTGCTGGTCATCGTCTTTCATCTGGATGTGGCCGGCGTGGCCATTGCCACCGCCGTCAGCCAGTATGTGGCCGCCATTCTGGTGGTGCTGTGCTTGGTCCACTCCGAGGGTTCCTACCGGCTGAAAATCCGGGAGATCCGAATCCACAAGGATATGCTGGCCCTGGTGGTAAAAATCGGCATCCCCGCCGGCCTTCAGAGTATGATTTTCTCCCTGTCCAACGTCACCATCCAGAGCGCCATCAACTCCTTCGGCTATGTCACCATGGCCGGCAACTCCGCCGCTGCCAATCTGGATGGCTTTATCTATATCGCCATGAACTCGGTTTACCACGCCGCCCTCTGCTTCACCAGCCAAAACCTGGGGGCCCGGCGGGTGGATCGCCTGGGGAAAATTTTCCGCAGCTGCATTCTGCTGGTCATCGCCATCGGCGTGGGTGTCACCGCCGTCATCTATCTGCTGGGGCCGCAGCTGCTGTCGCTCTATATTTCCGGGGCCGACGCGGACCGGGACGCCGTCATCGCCGTGGGCATGACCCGTCTGTCCTTTGTGGGGCTCCCCTACGTGCTGTGCGGCCTGATGGAGGTTGGTTCCGGCGTTCTCCGGGGCCTGGGCCGCTCGTGGCTGCCGCTCATTATCTCCGTAATGGGCGCCTGCGTGCTGCGGATCATCTGGGTCTACACCGTCTTCGCGGCCTTCCCCACCCTGGAAATGCTCTACCTCTCCTACCCGGTCAGCTGGTTCGTCACGCCGCTGGCGCACTTTACCGCACTGCTCTTCGTCCACAGGAAGCTCAAAAAGGAGCATATCCTGGCATAATTGCATCGCAAAGGCCGGAACGGACGTTCCCGTTCCGGCCTTTGCAGCGCATGCTAAGCCTTGCTCCGGCGGCGGTTGAGATAGCCCTCGAGAATCAGGGAAGCCGCCACGGCGTCCACGGTGTTCTTTCGCTTTCTGCCCCGCACGCCGTTGTCCGAGAGGATGCGGTGGGCGTCCACCGTGGTGCGCCGCTCGTCCCACAGCTCCACCGGCAGCTCCGTCGTCTCCCCCACCAGCGCCGCAAACGCCCGGCACAGCGCCGCCCTGGGACCCTCGGTGCCGTCCATATTCCGCGGCAGTCCCACCACCAGGACCTCCGCGCCCCGCTCCCGGGCCACCTGCGCCACTGCTGCCGCCGCCTTCTCCGGCGTGTAGGCGTGGACTACCGTGGTGAAGCCTGTGAGCATCTCCAGCGGGTCGGAAATGGCAATGCCCGTCCGGGCGTCGCCAAAGTCAATGGCCATAATTTTCATAGAAATCTCCTAACATGATATTGTTTTCCCCGCAGACAGCAGAACGTACGGATATGATCAAGAGAAGCATATAAAAATGTGCCTAGCGTTCTGAGAAATTTCACATCCGCGAAGCGCTTGTGTATACAATTTATCCGCTTTGTTTGTCTCGGCGCTGCTTACCTTGACAAGCAAAGTAGATAGCGAGAAGGATCATGGTGGGGATATTCCCAATCACCCAGACAAGGCATAACTGAAGCAGAAACGCTGCCGTTACTCCCTGGGACGGTACTACCATATTGAGCGGGAATAGAAGGCTGAGCAGGAATGCGATGATCGGCAGCACAAGTCCCGGCCATTTGCGTGCGCTTTTGGAAAAAAACACTTGCAGTATGATCACAACGGCAATAAACAGCAATAATACAAATGCTCTCTTCATCTCTGATGACCTTCCCTTCCCGCGGCGCTCCAAGGCACCTCAAAATCAATCCCTGCGCCTGCGCGGAGGGCATATTCCACAGGGCGCGTCCGAGACGGCATCTGCGCCCCATGTGCTTAAGAAGAGTATAACACATCCCCGGAAAAATGGAAACTTTTTCTCCGATGGGACGCAAAATAGGCTTGACCCACACAGGAGGCTGTGATATAATGGCTTCACCTGTGAAAAAGGGCTTATTTTTTTGCGCCCTTTTCCTTCCGGGGCAACTATAATTCTCACCCCGGCTGATGCAGGGAGGCAATATTAAGGAGGTGCCGATAATGCGCGTGAAAGTCACACTGAGATGCTCCGAGTGCAAGCAAAGAAACTACAACACCATGAAGAACAAGAAGAATGACCCTGATCGTCTCGAGATGAAGAAGTATTGCAGATTCTGCAAGAAGCACACCGTCCATAACGAGACGAAGTAATCTGAAAGGGTGAACAGCATGGCAGAAGCCAACAAGAAAGAGAACTTCTTCGCCCGCACCGGTAAGCGGATCGCCCGCTGGTTCCGGGAAATGCGCAGCGAGCTGAAGAAGGTCGTCTGGCCCAGCAAGAGTCAGATGATTAACAACACGCTGGTGGTTCTCGCCTGCGTGCTGGTGGTTGGCGTTTTCATCTGGGTGTTCGACGCTGTGGCGGGTCTTGTGGTGAATGGTATCATCACCCTCGTCAAGGGCTAAAGCGCCATGGCGGAAACGGCAAAATGGTATGTGGTCCACACATACTCCGGCTATGAAAACACGGTGAAAGCCACCATTGAGAAAACCGTGGAAACCCGTCACCTGCAAGAGCTGATCCACGTCGTCTCCATCCCCATGGAGACCGTCACCGAAATCACCGACAACGGCCCCAAAACCTACGACCGCAAGGTGTTCCCCGGCTACGTGCTGGTCAAGATGATCATGACCGACGAGGCCTGGTATATCATCAAGAACGTCCGCGGCGTCACCGGCTTTGTCGGCTCCGGCACCAAGCCCACTCCCCTCACCGAGGAGGAGGTCAGTCAGCTGGGCGTGGAGAAGCATGAAATTGTCGTCAACTATGATGTGGGCGACCAAGTGAAGATTAACGACGGCCCCCTCGCCAGCTTCATCGGCGTGGTGGACGAGCTGGATGTGGACAAGAACAAGGTCCGCGTCATCGTCTCCATGTTCGGACGGGAAACCCCCGTGGAGTTGGAGCTGGATCAGGTGGAGCCCGTTCAGGCGTAACCGCTGCGCTTCGTCGGCGCAGCTGTGGGAGGGGCACTCTGCCCCGCCATAAGACCACATTTATTCAGGAGGTGCTTTAACATGGCACAGAAAGTTACAGGTTATATCAAACTGCAAATCCCCGCTGCGAAAGCAACCGCCTCGCCCCCGGTGGGCCCCGCCCTCGGCCAGCACGGCGTGAACATCGCGCAGTTTATCAAGGAATTCAACGAGCGCACCAAGGATCAGGCCGGCTTCAAGATCCCCGTGGTCATCACCGTCTATGCCGACCGCAGCTTCACCTTCGTCACCAAGACGCCCCCCACTCCCACCCTCATCCTGAAGGCTGCGGGCATTGAGAGCGGTTCCGGCGTCCCCAACAAGACCAAGGTCGCTACCATCTCCCAGGCCCAGCTCCGGGAGATCGCTGAGAAGAAGATGCCCGACCTGACCGCCGCCACCATCGAGGCTGCCATGAGCCAGATCGCCGGCACCTGCCGTTCCATGGGCGTCGTCGTTTCCGACACCTAATTGTTCGGCAACCCGATACAACTGTCCGAGGATATCTGGATACAGTCCAGTCCTCATAAATCGTGGGAGGAGTATTCCGAAGTACCACTAAGGAGGAAATACAATTGTTCAGAGGTAAAAAATATAAAGACAGCTCCAAGCTGATTGATCGCAGCGTGCAATACGACGTGGCTGACGCCATGAATCTGGTTGTGAAGACCGCCCCCGCCAAGTTCGACGAGACTGTGGAAATCCACATCAAGCTGGGCGTTGACTCCCGTCACGCTGACCAGCAGGTCCGCGGCGCCATCGTGCTGCCCAACGGCACCGGCAAGACCCGCAAAGTGCTGGTCTTCGCCAAGGACGCCAAGCTGGACGAGGCCCTGGCTGCCGGCGCCGACTATGCCGGCGGCATGGAGCTGGTGGAAAAGATTACCAAGGAGAACTGGTTCGACTTCGACGTCGTCGTCGCTACCCCCGACATGATGGGTATCGTGGGCCGTCTCGGTAAGGTCCTGGGCCCCAAGGGCTTGATGCCCTCCCCCAAGGCCGGCACCGTGACCCCCAACGTCACCGCCGCTGTGCAGGAGATCAAAGCCGGTAAGATCGAGTACCGGCTGGATAAGACCAACATCATCCACTGCCCCATCGGCAAGGTCTCCTTCGGCCCCGAGAAGCTCCAGCAGAACTTCGACGCGCTGGTGGGCGCCGTCATCAAGGCCAAGCCCGCTGCCGCCAAGGGTCAGTATATCCGCAGCTGCGTGATCGCCTCCACCATGGGCCCCGGCATCAAGGTCAGCACTGCTAAATATTGATAGGCGTTACCGTCTTATTTGTCAATTTCCCCCGAAGCCTTGCTTCGGGGGTTTTCCCAGCGAACCGCAGATTTCTTTGAAAAAAGCGTATTTCCCCTTGACAATTTCGGGAGATGTGCTATAATAGATGAGCTGCCAGAGACAGCAGGAGGCTTTTGCCGTAATGGGTTTCCCATCCTGCCGAGGTATCGCGAAATGACGATCATTTTGTGTCCTCCTGTCTTCCGGCAGGAGGACATTTTATTTTACTCGGAGGTGACACATCAAATGCCCAACGCAAAGGTTTTGGAAAGCAAAAAGGCTACTGTTGATGCTCTGGCCGAGAAGCTCAGCGGCGCCACTGCCGCCGTCTTCGTGGACTACAAGGGTATCACCGTCGCCCAGGATACCGAACTGCGTAACCAGTTCCGTGCCGCCGAAGTAGAATACACCGTTGTCAAGAACACCCTGACCCGTTTCGCCGCCAACAAGGCCGGCTACACCGAGTTCGATGAACTGCTCAACGGCACTACTTCCCTGGCCTGCACCACCGGCGATCCCATCGCCCCTGCTCGCATCGTCTGCGAGTTTGCCAAGAAGAACAAGGACATCGTCAAGATCAAGGGCGGTCTCGTGGAAGGCAAGGTTCTTTCCGTGGACGAGCTCAAGGCCTTCGGCGAACTGCCCAGCAAGAACGCCCTCATCGCGCAGGTGCTCGGCACCTTCCTGGCGCCCATCACCAGCCTCGCTGTTGTCCTGGATCAGATCTGCCAGGCCAAGGGCGGCGCTCCCGCTGCGGAAGAGCCCGCAGAAGCCTAATTTTAGAATTTTATTACGATAAATTGGAGGTAATTTACAATGGCATCCGAAAAGATCACTGCTATGATTGAAGAAGTCAAGACCCTGACCGTGCTGGAGCTGGCTGAGCTGGTTCACGCCCTCGAGGACGAGTTCGGCGTCTCCGCCGCTGCTGCCGCTGTTGCTGCTCCCGCTGCCGGCGCTGCTCCCGCTGAGGAAGAGAAGACCGAGTTCGACGTCGTGCTGAAGTCCGCCGGCGCCAACAAGATCGCCGTCATCAAGGTTGTCCGCGCCCTCACCGGCCTGGGCCTGAAGGAAGCCAAGGAGATCGTCGACAACGCTCCCAAGACCCTGAAGGAAGCTGTCTCCAAGGAAGACGCCGAGAAGATCGTCGCCGACCTGAAGGAAGCTGGCGCCGAGGCCGAGCTGAAGTAATTTCACCTGGTTCTCTCTCCCCTGCCCCAAGCGGCAGGGGATTTTTTTGCGGCCTGCAGCACAGAGCGCCCCGGATCTGAACGCCAGATCCGGGGCGCCGTTGGGTTTACCTGCGCTGCGCTGAAGCAAGGCCGCGCTGCCTCAGGCGTCCTTTTCCACGTGGATGACAAAGTCCGGGCAGGTCATTTCACACTGGCCGCAGAAGATGCAGTCCGCCTCCCGGGCGGCCTCCACGTAGTTATAGCCCTTGGCATTGACGTGGGTGGTGATCTCAAACACGTGCTTCGGGCAGACCGAAATGCAGAGCTTGCAGCTCTTGCACAGTGCCGTATCGATGTAAACCGCCATTTCAGGCCCCTCCTTTTTTGCTCAGCTCTGCCTTGACGGCCTCCACCAGCGCCGTGGGGCTGGAGACCACCGTGGCGCCGGCGTCCGTCAGGGCTTGGATTTTCGTGGCCGCCGTGCCGGTGTTGCCGCTGACGATGGCGCCGGCGTGGCCCAGGCTCTTGCCCGCGGGGGCGTGGCGGCCCACGATCAGGGAAACCACCGGCTTTGTGACATGGGCCTTGATATAGGCCGCGGCATCCTCCTCGGAGCTGCCGCCGATCTCGCCCAGCAGGACGATGACGTCAGTGTCCGGGTCCTGGGCGTAGCGCTCCACGGCGTCGCGCTGGGTAAAGCCCCACAGCGGGCCGCCGCCGATGGCCACCACGGAGGACTGGCCGATCCCGGCATCGGAGAGAGTCTTGCCGATCTCATAGGAGAGCGCGCCGCTCTTGGACACGATGCCCACCCGTCCGGGCCGGAAGAACCGCACCGGATGGGCGCCCACCTTGGAAATGCTGGGGGCGATGACGCCGGCGCAGCCGGGACCGACGAGCGTGGTGCCGTGGGCCTTGGCGTAGGCGATCACCTCCACCACGTCCTGGAGGGCCATCTCCTCGGTGGTCAGCACCAGCAGGGAGATTCCGGCGTCGATGGCCTCAATGCACGAGTCCTTGGCGCCCGCGGGAGGCACGAAGGAGATGACGGCGTCGAAGTCGTGGTGCTGCTTGGCCTCGGAGACATAGTTGTAGACCGGGATGCCCAGCACTTCCTGGCCGCCCTTGCCCGGCGTCACGCCTGAGACAATCTTGGTGCCGGCGTCCAGCATGGCCTTGGTCTGAATCTGGCCGGATTTTCCGGTGATGGCCTGGACCAGCACCCGGGTATTTGGATCGATGAGAATCGCCATGGCTCAGCCCTCCTTTACCTGCCGGCACAGGGCCTGGGCGGTTTCAGTCAAATCGTAGTACGTCTTCATACCGGCCTCGCGCATCAGCGCCAGGCCCTCCTCCTCCATGGTGCCGCACATCCGGGTGAAGATGGGCACGGTGACTTGATGCTCCCGGACGTAGCGGAGGATACCCCGGGCCATATTGTCCATGCGGTTGAAGCCGCCGATCAGCACGATCAAAACCGCCTTGAGCGGCCGGCCGCTGCCCAGCGTCAGCTCCATGGCCCGGTACATCACCTCTTCCGAGGTCATGCCGCCCAGCTCCGTGAAGCAGGCCACGTCCAGCCCCAGGTCGGTCAGCAGGTCCAGCGTCAGCATTCCGGTGCCGGCGCCGTCGGAGATGAGGCCCACGTCGCCCTGGAGGGGCACATACGTGACGGTGGTGGCCTCGTGAGCCGGCGGCGTATACTGCCACAGGGCGCTGCGGGCTTCCTCCAACTCCGCTTCAAAGGCCTTGGCGGCGCGGTTGTGGTCGTCCAGGACCAGCTTGGCGTCCATGGCGACGAGTTTCCCGTCCACCACGCCCAGGGGGTTGATCTCCACCAGCGTGGCGCCGCCTTCGAAGAAAGCCCGCTGGAGCTTCTCTAAGAAGGCGTCCACCTCCGGCTGCGGCAGGCCCATCCACTGGGCCAGGCGCTTTTTCTGGTAGCCCTTGAGGCGCAGGAACGGGTCGATCTCCAGCCGGAGGATCTGATCCGGCTGGGTGGCGGCCACGGTCTCGATCTCCATGCCGCCCTGGGGGCTGAAAATCAGCGTGGGCCGCTGGACGCCCTGGAGGGTGATGGAGAGGTAGAACTCCCGCTCCGGCTTAACCATCGCCTCGGCCAGCAGGCCGTGGACGCGATGGCCCTTGATCTCCATGGCGAGAATCCGCCGGGCCTGCTCGGCGTAGGCGGCCTGATCGCGGCAGACCTGGACGCCGCCGGCCTTGCCGCGGCCGCCGGTCAGCACCTGGGCCTTGAGGACAAAGGGAAAGGGCAAGGGCGCCGGCTGCTCGGCGTCGGTCAGCAGCATGCTCTGGGGGACCGGCAGGGAGAAGTGGCGGAAAAACTGCTTTCCTTCGTATTCAAATAAATTCATGCGCCCTCCTGCTCCCCGTCATAGTGCATATGGTGTTCCTTGGCGTAGGCGATGCCGGCGTCCAGGGCCTGGAAGTTCAGCTCCACAAACCGGGGATTCACCTGCTTTTCCACGGTAGCGCGCAGGTCCTCCCGGCTGACGGTGCCCAGGCACTGGCTCAAAAAGCCCAGCATCACCATGTTGGCCGCCATGCGGTTGCCCAGGTCCACCGCGATCTGGGTGGCGGGCACCTCAAAGGTATGGGCAACTTTGCGGGTCTGCCGCGTCACCAGCTGCGGGTCGATGACCAGCACGCCGTCCTCCTCCAGGTCGTCGATGTACTTTTCATAGGCCGTCTGAAAGAGGGCCACCAGCAGGTTCTTCTTCTCGGCGATGGGCGAGAGAATGGGCTTGTTGTCGATGATGAGCTCCGCCTGGCACTGGCCGCCGCGGGCCTCGGAGCCGTAGGACTGGGTCTGCACGGCGTAGAGCCCGCCGCAGGTGACGGCGGCAGTGCCCAAAATCACCGCCGAGAGGATGATGCCCTGGCCGCCGAAGCCGCAGAGGGAAATCTTCTGGGGATAGTGTAACATTCGTCTTGGCCTCCTAACCCAATGATGTGGTGCCCTGGTAGATGGGGCGGTCCTCCAGGATGAACTGGCCCAGGCGCAGCTTGCCCTCCAGCTCCTCCGGAGCCTTGCCCTTGGCCTCGGCGTCGGTATAGGTGTTGCCCTTGATCCACTCCAGGACCTTGACCGGGTCGCCGGTGCCCAGGGCGTAGCGGCCGTAGTGGGTGGGGCACTGGGAGACGATCTCAATGAGCGAGAAGCCCTTGTGCTGCAGGGCTCGCTCCATGGCCTTGCGGCACTGGACCGGCTTGGCGGTACTCCAGCGCTCCACATGGCTGGCGCCCGCCGCCACAGCAAGCTGGCAGATGTCGAACCGGGGCTCGGCGTTGCCGTAGGGGGTGGTCATGGTGCGCACCTCCTCGGGGGTGGTGGGGGCCACCTGGCCGCCGGTCATGGCGAAGTTCAGGTTGTTGACCATCACCACGGTGACATCCAGGTTGCGGCGGCAGGCGTGGATCAGGTGGTTGCCGCCGATGGAGGCCAGGTCGCCGTCACCGGCGAAGATGACCACCGGCGTATCCGGCTGCATCAGCTTGATGCCCGTGGCCCAGGCCAGGGTACGGCCATGGACGCCGTGGAGCATATCGGTCTTGAGGTACACCGGAATCCGGGCCGTGCAGCCCACGCCGGCGATGTGGACCATCCGCTCCGGGTCCATGCCCAGCTCGTCGAGGGCCTGGGTATAGTAGTTGAGAACCTGTCCGCAGCCGCAGCCGGAGCAGAAAAAGTGCGGCAGCTTCTCGGGCCGCAGAAATTTGCGGTTGGGATTGATCTTCAGTCCGTGCGCTTGTTCCATCTCACTTGACTCCTCTCATCACGGCATCGTAGATCTCGCGGGCCGTGTGGGCCAGGCCCCGGTTCTTGGGCACGCTGACCACGGCGCACTTCCCTGCCGCGCAGCGCTCGATCTCCCGGACGTATTTGCCGTTGTTCATCTCCACGGCGTAAATGGTGCCCACCTGGCCGCTCAGCTCCCGCAGCGCCTGCTCCGGCACGGGCCAGATGTTGCACAGCTTCAAAACGCCCAGCTTGTAGCCGCTCTCCCGGGCCATCCTGGCCGCCTCCAGCGCCGGACGCACCTCGCTGCCGTAGGCCACGATGGCGGCCTCGGCGTCGTCCAGGTCGTAGCGCTCGGTGCGGCAGATCTTGTCGCTGTTCTCCTGGATCTTGCCGCAGACGCGGCGGTAGAGCCGCTCAAACTCGTCCGGGTCCCAGTCGATGCTGCCCATCTCGTTGTGGGGGTTCAGAGAGTAGATGGTGTGGTAGCCCTGGGCCAGGGGCGCCGCGTCGGGGCAGCCGAAGGGGGCCGCCGCGAAGGGCTGGTAGTCCTGGGGCGGAAGCGTTGTATAGCGGCGGTTAAAAAGCTCGATGGCCCCGGCCTGGGGGATGTCCAGCCGTTCGCGCATCAGGGCGATGGTGGTCTCGGACATGACGATCACCGGGTTGCGGTACGTCTCGGCCAGGTTAAAGGCCCAGATGGTGTAGTCGTACAGCTCCTGCACCGATGACGGGCAGACGACGATGGCTTCGTAGTCGCCGCTGGCGCCGTAGCGCATCTGGTAGACGTCAGCCTGGGAGGCGTAGTTCTCGCCGCGGCAGCGCTGGACGTTGGCGATGACCACCGGTGCCTCCACGGTGTAGCAGTAGCCCAGGCCCTCCTGCATATAGTTAAATCCCGCGCTGGCAGTGGCGGTCATCACCTTGCCGCCGGCCAGTGCGGCGCCGGCGCAGGCGTAGATGGAGCAAAGCTCATCCTCGCCCTGGACGAATTTGCCGCCCACCTCCGGCAGCCGCTGAGACATCCGCTCGGAAATCTCGTTGGCGGGGGTGATGGGATAGCCGGCGAAGAAATCGCACCCGGCGCTGATGGCACCCTCCACCAGGGCGTAGTTGCCCAGCATAAAATGCACGCCCGACTGCACGCGCTTTTCCCAAGCCGGGAGATCAGTTGCTTTGATGTTGGCCATAGTTTCAACCTCGCATATTTCAGGTTTGCTGGGACGGCGCGCCGCCGCGCAGCAGCGCCCGGATCACAGCCTCGTCCACCCGGCAGGCGGTCTCCAGCTGCTCCAGCTCCACGTACTCGTTGGGCTTGTGGCAGATATCGATGATATTGGGCCCGATGATGACCGTGGGGATGCCGGCCCGGACAAAGTGGTTCATATCGGTGTTGCAGGTGAGGCCGAAGGGCGTCTGCTTCTGCCCCGTCACCTGCTCGCAAGCCGCGTAGGCGATGCGGGCGATCTCGCTGTCCGCCGCCACCTCGCTGGCCGGGCCCGTGGTCATCAGGTAGTGGTCGATGGCCACCTTGGCGCCGGGGAAGGCCTCCTCCGCCTGGCGGCACAGCAGCTCCAGGTCCGCGATGATCTCCGCCTCGCGCTCGCCGGGCACCATCCGCCGGTCAATGACCATCTCGCAGTAGTCGGGCAGGACGTTTTCCTTGACGTCGGCCCGGAGGATGGTGATGGAGATGGAGGGGCGGCCCGTGGTGGGATGTACCACCTGGCGCAGATGGGCCTGCCGCTGGTCCACCAGGCCGGACATATACGCCGCCACCCGGACGGCGCTGATGCCCAGATCCGGCGTGGAGGAGTGGGCGGTGCGGCCGTGGATCGTGATAAAGGGCCGGAGGCTTCCGTTGTGGCCCAGGGCCACGCGGCACTCGGTGGGCTCGCCCACGATGCCGTAGTCGGCAGCCTGGACGTCTGCCCGCTCCACGACAGCCCGGGCGCCCCGGCTCTGGGACTCCTCGTCGGCCACGCCGGTGAGGATCACGGTGCCGTTCAGGTCTCCCGGCGCCTGGGCGATGGCCTTGGTGGCCACCATCAAGGCCGTCAGGCAGCCCTTGGCGTCGGTGGCGCCGCGGCCATAGGCCCGGCCGTCGTCCTTGACAGTCAGCTGGAAGGGGTCGGTATCCCAGCCCTCCGCCGCCGGCACCACGTCCATATGGGAGTTCAGCACCACGGTTTTGCCCTGGCCGGTGCCCAAGGTCAGCTTGGCCACCACGTTAAAGCGGATGTCGTCGATGTACTGCCGCTCCACTTCCATGCCCAGGGCCCTGCAATACTGCTCCACAAAGGCGCCCAGGTCGGCCTCCGCCGGCTGGGTGCTGACGCTGGGAATGGCCACCAGATTGGATAGAAGCGTCACGGCTTCGCTGCGATAGTCCATGGTATCCTCCTAAGTGTCTTAAGGTTTCAGCTCTTGAAGCGCCTGCTCGATGCGGTCCATGCCCTCGCGGATCTCGTCCATGGAGACGGTATAGGCCACGCGCACCGTATTGGGCGAGAGAAACGCCCCGCCCGGCACCATGGCCACCTGGTACGCCTCCAGCAGGAAATTGCACAGGTCAAAGGAGTCCCGGATCACCTTGCCCCGGGCCTTACGTCCGTAGTAATAGCTCACGTCCGGCAGGAGATAAAACGCGCCGCCTACATCGCGGCAGACAATGCCCTCCATGGCGCACAGGCGGCTGTAGGCGTACTGCCGCCGGGCCTCAAAGGCCGCCACCATTTCGCGGATGGATTCCTCGCTGTTGTTCAGGGCCTCAATCGCGGCGTACTGGACAAAGGTCGTGCTGTTGGAGGTCATATGGCCCTGGATATCCTTGAGGCCGCGGGCCAGCTCCAGCGGCGCGGCGGAGTAGCCGATCCGCCAGCCGGTCATGCAGTAGGTCTTGGAGAGGCCGTTGATGACGATGGTCCGGCGGTAGGCCTCCGGCGAGAGGGATGCCACGCACACATGGCGGTTTTCTCCGTAAACCAGCCGCTCGTAAATCTCGTCAGAGATGATGTAGAAGTCATAGGACTCGGCCAGCATCACCAGATGCTCCAGGCTCTCCCGGGTGTAGACCGCGCCGGTGGGGTTATTGGGCGTATTGAGCAGGATGGCCTTGGTCTTCGGGGTGATGGCCGCCTCAATGGCCGGGATATCCAGCTGATAGTCCTCCCGCGTCTCCACGCATACCGGCACGCAGCCGGCCAGCTTGACGATCTCCACGTAGCTGACCCAGCCGGGAATGGGAATGATGACCTCGTCCCCCGGATTGGTTATAGCGATGACGGCGTTGTTGATAGCCTGCTTGGCGCCGGTGGAGACGCAGATCTGCTCGGGCTTGTAGGACACATGGTTGTCCCGCCACAGCTTCTCGCAGATGGCCTGCCGCAGCGGCGGAACGCCGGCGATGTCAACATAGGTCGTCTTATTCTCGTCCAAGGCCCGCTTGCACGCGTCCTTAATGGATTCGGGGGTGTGGAAGTCCGGCTCTCCGATGTTGAAGGAAATGACATCCACGCCCTTGGCCTTCAGCGCAGCCACGGTTCCTTCCAGCTCACAGGTGGCGGAAGGGGTGATGTTTCTTGCACGTTGACTCAGCATATTGTTTCTCCTATGCATTCCTCGGTGTATAAATAACCGGTATTTTTTGTAAGGCAGCATAAAAAGGCGCAAAAAAACAACGCGCAGACGGAGAGCGTTCGAAAAACCAATTATATCCACTAAGCGGGAATTTCTTGATTTTTTCGCAGAAATCATGTATAGTCTTCATATTATCACGATTCATGACTGCGACGCATCCGGCATCTGCCGTAATTACAAATCCATCCAGCGCTGACGTATGCCGCTGTACGGCGTATCGTGCCCTATCTATGGAGAGGAGCCAAATCATGTTTAGTTCCATGAAATATGTCTATGAAGTGTATAAAGAGCGCAGCTTCAGCAAAGCCGCTCAAAATCTCTATATCTCCCAGCCCTCCCTGAGCAACAAGATCAAAAAGGTGGAGGCCAAGGTGGGCGCCGCCCTCTTTGAGCGCAACACCATTCCCCTGCGGCTGACCGACTGCGGGGAAAAGTACATCGAATGCGCCAAGCAGATCATGGAAATCGAACACAGCTTTGCCGACTATCTCTACAATGCCGACAAGCTCAAGACCGGGCGCATCACCATCGGCGGCAGCCAGTTCTTCATCTCCTTCATCCTGCCCAGCATTCTGGAGGTTTTTAAGCAGAAGTATCCGCAGGTGGACATCGTCATCTCTGAGGCGTCGTCCGTCGCGCTGGAAGAGCAGCTTTTCAACGGCTCTCTCGACCTGGCGGTGGACTCCAACTCCCTCAACAGTGACATCTACGAGCGGTTTTTGTGCCGGGAGGAGCGGCTGGTGCTGGCCGTCCCGGCCAGCCACAAGGCCAACGCCCTGGTCTCAGCCTATCAGCTGACCTTGCAGGACATTCTGGACAACCGCCACTACTCCGAGGACCAGCATCCGGTGCCCATGAAGTTCTTTGTGGATGAGCCCTTCATTCTTCTGGGGCCCGGCAACGACTCGCGCAAGCGGGCCGACCAGCTCTTCGCCGACCAGGACATCGTGCCCAAGCTGCTGGTGCAGCCAGAGCAGCAGTTCACCGCCTACACCCTGGCCAACAACGGCATGGGTGCCACCATCGTCAGTGACGCCCTGCTCCGGTGCCTGGCCCCCAGCGACAGGTTGGTGTACTACAAGCTGCCGGACAAATTCTCTCAGCAGAGCCTCTACTTCTACTATAAGCACAACCGGTATATCACGCCCACCATGCACCGCTTTTTAGAGGTGGCCCAGGCGCAGCTGGGCTGCCGCCAGAGCGAGGCGTGAAGATCCGGGTCCGCTTCTGCCCCCAGAGGGGGCAGAAGCTATTTTTTTACTTTTTCAGGACCAGATGGTAGCCGCAGTCGCCCTCCAGGGTGAGGTTGCTGACCTCCACCTGGATGTCCGGGTTATAGGCGGCGCACAGGGCCTTCATGGACTCCTCAAAGTAGATGGGAGCCAGCTCGCCGGCGCCGTGGTCCCGCAGCAGCTGGCACATGATGCTGCGCTTGACGGTGATCTTGGCACTGTTGGGGGTAAGCTCCTCCACGTCCTTGGCAATGCGGGTGTCCAGGAAGATGTCGCCCTTTTCGATCAGGACATCAATGTCGTCTGCGACGCCGTTGCGGCGGTTCAGCTCCTTGAGGCGCACGCCGCGCTCCTCGGCCCAGATGCGGATGATCTTGCGCAGCTCCGCCTCGCCCAGCGCGTCATAGACACCCTTGGCGTAGTGGTAAAAGTGCAGGCAGAACATGGTGTAGATGGAATCCTGGACGTTGGTGCCGAAGTCCTCCCAGCTCTGGGGCTCATACTGGCCGGCGTCGAAGGGCTTCATATTGGCCTTGCGCATATGCAGCCGGAAATTGCAGCACTCGTCGCCCTTGGTGAGGATATCGGTCAGGTTCATCTGGATGGCGGGGTCGTAGTCGCCATAGAGGTGATGGTGGACCTCCTCGCAGTAGATGCAGCCGATGTTCAGGTAGTCACCGGGCTTCTTGCCCTCCAGGGCCGCCCACATATCGTTGTTGGGGCAGGTGTAGACCTTGGTGAACTCATGCTCCGGCGTCTGCACCTTGAAGCGCTCCTTGCCGGAGGCGGGCAGCTTGTCGAACCGGGGATCGTGGTAGATGTCCACCATGTTCTTCATGGAGACGAGGTTGGCCGGCAGGCCCAGGGCATCGGACCGCTGGCGCTTGCGGATGGCGCGCTCGTGGCCGAACTGCCGCACAGCCTCGCGGATGCACCGCTCGCCCTCCAGGCCGAAGTCGTCAATAGCCGTCTTGGCCATGTAATAGAAGATGCTGACCCAGAAATACTGGCTCCGCTCCGCGGGCTCCGTCTCAATATAGTGTTCCTTCCAGTTAATCATCGGAAATGCCTCCCTGTTGTGTTTTCGTGGAAGTCAATGCAAATAGAGAACCGTTCAAAAGAATGGAAGCTGGCGGTCGGCAATCAGGCCATTTCCAGCGTCAGGCGGTAGCCGCCCTTGCCTTCCGTCGTCAGGTTTTCCACGGTGGCGCGCATACCGGGGGCATAGGCGTCGCAGATGCCCTGGGTCACGTGCTGGAAGTACAGCGGAGCCAGATAGTCGGCCTGGTGGTCGTGGAGCAGCTGGCACAGGACGCTGCGATGGACCTCCACGCAGGCCTTCTGGGCCGTGGCGCAGAGAATCTCCTTGTCCTCTCTCGGATCGAGGAACAGGTCGCCCTCCAGAAGCAGCACGTCGGCGGTGTTCTCCTTACCGGCGCGGCGGTTGAGCTCCTTCAGCCGGGCGCCCCGCTCCATGCCCCAGGCGTGGAGGATCTTCCGCAGCTCACCCTCGCCGTAGGCTTCGTAGACGGCGTTGGCGTAGTGGTAGAAGTGGAGGCAGAACATACCGTAGATGGAGCTTTCCACGCAGTCGCCGAAGTCCTCCCAGCTCTGGGGGACGTAGGGGCCGGCGGAGAAGGGCTTCATATTGGCCTTGCGCATATGCAGCCGGAAGTTGCAGCACTTGTCACCCTTGGTGAGGATATCCGTCAGGTTCATCTGAATGGCGGGATCATAGTCGCCGTAGAGGTGGTGATGGACCTCCTCACAGTAGATCGAGCCGATGTTCAGGTAGTCGCCGGGCTTCTTGCCCTCCAGCACGGCCCACATATCCGCGTTGGGACAGTTGTTGCAGGTCATGAAGTTGTGTTCCGGTTCGGAGATATTGACCTTGGGCTTGGTGGGGTCGGCCTGGGCGGCAAAGCGGGGGTCGCTGAGGATGTCCTTCATGGCGAACATGTTCACCAGATTGGGTTCCAGCCCCAGGGCGTCGGACCGCTGGCGGCGGCGGATGCCCCGCTCGTGGCCGAAGTTCCGCACCGCCTGGCGGATGCAGTTCTCACCTGCCTGGCCGTAGTCGTCAATCAGTTGGCTGGTCATGTAGTAAAATACACTGACCCAGAGAAACTGTGCCCGCTCGGCAGGTCTGGTCTCGATATACTGTTGGCTCCAATCAATCATGATACTCTCTCCTTTTAGCTGTCCAGCACGTGGCAGTCGTCGCTGTCCCAGATGACGAAACACGGCGCGCCGGTCTTGTAGATTTCGAGATCCTCATTGATGGGGAGATCGACGATGATATTCCGGCCCTCCTCGTCCTCCACCACGAAGCGGATGGAGGCGCCCAGGTAGACCCGGGTGGTGATCTTGCCGCGGACACAGTTGCCGCCGGTCTCGCCGTTGGCATGGAGCCGCAGCCGCTCGGGCCGCTGGGAGGTGATGACCTTCTGGCCCGGCGTCAGGGTGTTGTTGGTGAGGCCGCGGAGCATGGTCTTGCCGCAGCGGACTGTGACGGCGTTGCCCTCACTCGTCACCACTTCGCCCTCAATCAGGTTGGTGCCGCCGATGAAGGAGGCGACAAACTGCGTATTGGGATGCTCATACATCTCCAGGGGCGACCCCAGCTGCTCCACCACGCCGCCGTTCATGATGGCGATGGTGTCGGCCATGGTGAGGGCCTCCTCCTGGTCGTGGGTGACGAAGATGGTGGTGACGTTGAGCTTCTTCTGGATGTTGCGAATTTCCAGGCGCATCTCCTTGCGGAGCTTGGCGTCCAGGTTGGAGAGGGGCTCGTCCAGGAGCAGCAAATCCGGGTTCATGACCAGGGCGCGGGCCAGGGCCACGCGCTGCTGCTGGCCGCCGCTCAGCTCCCGGGGATAGCGCTTGCCCAGGCCCTCCAGCCGCACCATCTCCAGGCCAAACTGGACGCGGCGCTTGGTCTCGTCCTTGGGCACACGGTGGCGCTTGAGGCCATAGGCGATGTTCTGCTCCACGGTCATGTGGGGGAACAGGGCGTAGTTCTGGAAGACCATGCCGTTGGAGCGCTTATCCGGCGGAAGGTCGGTCATGTCCTTGCCGTTGATGATGATCTGGCCCTCGTCGGTCTCGGTGAGGCCGGCGATCATGCGCAGAAGCGTGGTCTTGCCGCAGCCGGAGGGGCCCAGCAGACACAGAAATTCGCCGTCGCCGATGGATAAATTGATGCCTTTGACCACGTGGTTCTTGCCAAAGGATTTATGGACATCTTTGATCTCTAGTTTCGCCATAAGGTTCTCCTCCGATGAATGATTAGTACATCTTGTCGATGCCCACGGTTCTGTCTACCAGGAGCAGCAAGATAGTGGTCAAAATGAGCGTCGTGGCAGAGACTGCCGCGATGGTGGGGTCGGCGTAGTTTTTCGCGTAGGCATAGAGCTGAATGGGCATGGTGGTAAAGCGCGAGGTGGTGAGGAAGGTGGAGATGGACATATTGCCGAAGGAAGTGATAAAGGCAAAGCAGCCGGAGGCAATCATGCCGGGCTTGAGAATCGGCAGCGTCACATACCACAGCGTCTTCAGCCGTCCGGCGCCCATGGTGAAGGACGCCTCCTCCCAGAAGGCATTGAAGCGGTAGAGCGAGGCGGTGATGGTGCGCACCACGTAGGGCACGCCCACCAGCACGTGGGCCACCACCAGCAGCGGCATCTGTCTGGGCAGGCCCAGGAGGTTGGCCACCTGCATCATGGCAATACCAATGATGATCTGGGGGATCAACAAGGGAGAGCCGAAATATGCCACAAAGAAATTGCGTTTTTTGGATTTATCCATGGCGTAGGCGCTGATCGTACCCAAAATCAGCGAGCCCAGCGTGGAACAAATAGCCAGGATAATACTGTTTTTAAAGGAATTGACCAAGCCGCGGTTGGAGAAGAAGTTCTCATACCAGCGGAAGCTGAAGGAGCTGGGCGTCAAGGTCAGGTAGTCCTCATAGCCGAAGGAGGAAATCAGCACGATGGCAATGGGCAGGAGCAAATAGAGCAGCAGCACCACCACCACAATCCGCAGGACAATATAATTGCCCTCGAATTTTTTCTTCTTTTTCTTTTTCAGTGCAGCCTGGGTCATCTGCCGCCACCTCCCAATTTTTTGGATTCCATAAGCCGGTTATTGAGGTACAGGGAAATAAAGGCCAGCACCAGCAGAATGAAAGCCACAGCCGAGGCGAACTGGAAGTTGGCCGCCACCGTCACCTGGTTGTAGATGAGCGAGCCCAGGGTGTTGACCCGGCCGCCGCCGATGAGGGTGGGCGTAACGAAGGAACTCATCACACTGACGAACACCAGCATCACGCCGGCGGAAATGCCGGGCATACTCAGCGGCAGCGTCACATGGATAAAGGTCTGGAAGGAGTTGGCACCCATGGTCTTGGAAGCCTGGATGGTGAAGGGGTCCATGGCCTTGAGGGCGTTTCGGATCTGCACCACCATGAAGGGCATATTGGCCTGCACCAGAGCGATGTAGACGCCGACGCGGTTATACATCATCTTAATCGGCTCATCGATGATGCCCAGGTTCATCAGCGTGCGGTTGATAAAGCCGCTGTCCGCCAGCAGGGCCTGCCAGCCGAAGCTGGTGACGACGGTACTGGCCATCAGGGGCAGGTACACCAAAACGGCGATGACCCGCACCAGCGGCGATTTCACCCGCACCAGGTAGTAGGCCACGGGGTAAGCCAGAAGAATGGTCAACACGGCAACGAGAATCGCCATGATAAATGTCGAGTAAAGAAGTTCGAGATAATAGGGGTCGCTAAAAAATTTGAGATAGTTGGAAAGCGTCAAGCCAGTCAGCTCCATGGAGCCGTGGTGGTATTCGCTCAGGCTGAAACGAAGCAGGTAAAGCACAGGCAGCAGACAGACGCAAAGAATATACAGTACGCCCGGTGCAAGCGCCACACGATTCCATGCCGCGAATTTCAAGGGTTTTAACTTGAACGCTGGTGTTCTTGCACGTTGATCCGTTTGTTTTTGCACGTCAATCATCCTTTGTCATGTATTGAGTCGTCTTTCCTGCCGTGCCAAGGATCCCGACGGAAATGCGGGGTCTGCGGCCGGGAGCCGCATCCAAATGAGGCAGCAGAGATCAAAGCCATGTTGGCTTGCTGCCGCCGGGATATCGGGGCGAAGGAGAAAAGCCTCCTGTGGATCGTCCGGCTTACCGGACGATCCACAGTCGGGACAGCTCTGAAAATCAGAGCAAGTTCTGCTGGAAAAGACGGTTACTGCTGAATCTTCGCGACGATTTCCTTGTCGGCGCGCTCAATCCATGTGGCGTTCTGGGTGCTGATGTAGGGCCAGTCGAGAATAATCAGGGTCTCCACTTCCTCGGGGGTATCGATGACGCGCTCCTTGAGCTCGTCGGGCAGCATCTCGCCGCTGACGGTGTCGCAGGGGCCGTAACCGGTGGCGGGGGTGATGGACATCTGGTTCTCGGGGTCAAGGCAGAGGTTGATGAAGGCGTAGGCCAGGTTGGGGCACTGGCAGTCCTTGGAGATGACCCACTCGTTGATGCAGGCGAAGGCGCCCTCTTCCGGCGTGACATAGTCCACGGGCACGCCGCTGTTCTTCAGCTCGTAGGTTCTGCCGTCCCACCAGGCAGCGATCATCACGTCGCCGCTGGTGATCATCTGATTCATCATGGCAGTGCTTTCACCGACGGCGAACAGGTTGTTCTCAGCCAGGTCGCCCAGGGCCTCGAAGCCGGGGTCAATGTTGTACTGGTCGCCGCCGTTGAGCTGAGCGGCCATGGTCAGCAGCTGCTTGCCGGCAGTGCTGGACATCCGGTTGATGGCCACGTGGCCGGCGTACTCGTCGTCCCACAGGTCGGCCCAAGAGGTGGGCACAGTCTCGCACAGGTCGGTGCGGTAGCAGATGCCGTAACGGCCCCAGTTGAAGAACACGCCCTTGCCGGTGGCGTCATGGGCGATGTCGTAGAAATACTCGTCCATCACGATCTTGGAGAAGTCGATATCCGTGACCAGATCGAAGGCAGCCAGGTCGGCCACTTCGGAGTCGCCCATGATGGCCACGTCCACGCTGGTGTTGCCGGAACCTTCGGCGATCATCTTGGTGGAGCTATAGGAAGGGTCAAGGATGAACTCCTGGCCGGTCAGTTCCTTAAACTGAGGCAGGATCACTTCCTCCAGCACCGGGTCCAGGGAGCCGCCCCAGGAACCGACGACCAGGGGGCCTTCCTCATACTCGAGATCTTCCAGGAAGCTGCCCTTGATAGAATCGGGCAGAAGGCTGTCAGAATCGGTGCTATCCTCGGCAGCAGTGTCGTCGGTGGCTGCGGTGTCGTCGGTGGCAGTGTCGCCGGAGGTCTGGGAGTCGTTGGTGCTGGTATCGGTATTGCTGGAACATGCCACGCATCCGAGAATCATCACCAGGGCCAGAAGCAACGCAATCAGTTTTTTCATTCTTTTCATTCCTTTCTATTTACCTTTTTCAATTGCCCTTGGGGCAAACTGAAAACTCTCAAAGCCCGTCATAGCGGGCGCTCTGGGCGCGGATAAAACCGTAGAACAGCCGCCGGATGCTCTCCAGCGTCACCACCGGAGCCCGCTCGTTGTCGCCGTGGGCGCCGGAGCTGACGCCCCGGTAGCTGAGGGAGGCGGAGATCCGGTAGATTTCACCGGTGACACCGGCGTAGTTTTTGGAATCCGTCCCGCCCGTAACCAAGTACGGGGTGACGATAAAATCGGGGTACCACGCCAGATAGAGCTTTTTCAGAATCTGGAACGTGGGCGCGTCGTTGGGGGTGACAGGCGCCGGCGGCGCGTACTTGGCCACCTCCAGGGTGTAGTCCGCAATGCCGCACTGGGAAAGGACCGCTTTGATATGGGCGCTGACAGTCTCAGCAGAGTCACCCGGCAGGATGCGGCTGTTGAGAACCACCTTCGCCTCGGAGGGGATGGCGTTGAAAATCTGACCGCTGCGCATCACGGTGGGGACGATCGTGGTGCGCACCATGGCGTGGCACTTCTTGTCCTCGGCCATTTTTTCGAAGACATAGGCAGGGTCACGCTCGATCCGTGCCCGTTCCTCCGGCGCCATGGCTCCGGCCAGGGCCTGGACATAGGCCTCTACGGTGGGGATCAGCCGGTAGGGCATGGGGTTCTGCCCCAGGGCCACGATGAACTGGCTGGCCAGCTCCAGGGCGCTGAGGCCCTCCGGCTCGGCGGAGTGGCCGCCCTCGCCGCGAATGGTCAGCTCCAGGTTGGCAAAGCCCTTTTCGGCCATGCCCACCATCGCCACGGGCTTCTGGATGCCGAAGGGCGGCTCCATCATAATGGCGCCGGCCTCGTCGGCCACAAACTCCAGCTCCACGCCGCGGGACTTCAGCAGCTCGGCCATGGCCTTGGCGCCGGAGTGGGGCGCCATCACCTCTTCGTTGTGGCCGAAGCAGAGGTACACGTCCTGGTTGGGGGTAAAGCCCTCGGCAATCAGCTGTTCGATGGTCTCCATAATGGCGATCAGCTGGCACTTCATGTCCGCCGCGCCGCGGCCCCAGACGTAGGTGCCGTCATAGGCGCCGCAGAAGGGCTCGACGGTCCAATGCTCGGGGTGGTCGATGGAGACCACGTCCATGTGGGCCAGGAGCGCATAGGGCTTGCCCTTGCCGCGCCCCTTCCAGCGGTAGAGGAGGGAGCCCCGGGCCACCACTTCCCGCTCCATCGTCTTGTGAATCAAGGGGTAAGAGGTTTCCAAAAAGGCGTGGAGCTTTTCAAACTCCTGCCAATTCACCTGGGCATCGTCCTCCGCCGAAACGGTGGCGCACTGCACGGCGCCGCACAAGTGGGCGATGGCCGCCTCAGAGGGCTGATAGAGCGCAGGCTTTGCTGCGGTAACTGTCTGATCCATGGTGTTCTCCTCTCTTTCTGACGGATGTCAGCCCAGGTAGCGCCGCAGCCACCACAGCAGCAGGCGGTGCCGGGCCAGACGGGAGGTTGGTTTTCCCTGGTTGGCGAAGCCGTGGCTCTCGCCGGGGAAGCGGGCAAAATAGACTTCTTTTTCCATCAGTTTGCAGGCGGAGTACATCTCCTCGCTCTGGGAAATGGAGCAGTTCATGTCCTGCTCGCCGTGGACCAGCAGCAAGGGCGTCTGAATCTCCCGGACGTAGGTGATGGGCGAGTGGAACCGGTAGTGATCCGGGCTGTCCCAGGCGTAGCCGGTGAACTCGAACTCGCCGTAGCGGTAGGCGCAGTCGCTGGTGCCGGACTGGCTGTAGCGGTTGCAGCTGCCGCGCTCGGAGACGGCGCAGTGGAAGAAGTTGGTGTGGCCGATGGCCCAGTTGACCATGTAGCCGCCGTAACTGCCGCCCACCACGGCCCAGGGATATTGGTCCAGGCCGAAGGTTTCACAAGCCGTCTTGACGCAATCCATGATCTCGGCAAAGTCCTTGCCGCCCCAGTCATGCTTGCTGGCCTGAGCCACCGCCTGGCCGTAGCCCTGGCTGCCGGCGGGGTTGCAGAACACCAGGCCGTAGCCGTTGGCGGCATAGAGCTGCGCGTCGATGGAGAAGCTGACGCCGTAGCTGTAGTGGGGGCCGCCGTGGATGTCCAGCACCACGCCCTTCTGCTCCACCAGCGGCGGCATATAGAAGCCCTCGCGGAGCTGGCCGTCAAAGCCGGGGAAGGTGAAGGGCTGGAAGCCGGAGAGCCGGCAGTCGTCCAGCCCGGCCTCCCGCCAGATGGTCTCCACGCGTCCGGCCACCAGGCGGCACACCGCGGCAAATTCCCGATCCTGGGAAATGAGGAAGTACCATCCGCCGGGAATGGCGGCAAAGTCGTAGATGACGCCCTGGGGCTCATGGCAGACCGTCAGGCGGCCCGAGGCCATGTCCATGGCATAGATGCCGCAGACGCTCTTGTTCTGCACCAGGGTATAGACCGTCTGGTCGTCCTGGGACCACTCCAAGTGGTAGCCGTCCAGGTTGATACCGGCCTTGCTGGAAGCGTAGTTGCCGATGGACCGGTCAAAGCCGGCGGTGCGGCAGCGGTATTCCCCGGTCTCCAGGTCCAGGGTGTAGAGTTTGAAGTTGGTGGCCTCCCACTGGGAGTTGTCGTGGCTCAGGAACACGATGTAGCGTCCGCTGTGGGATGCGGCCATCCGGGTGATGGGGCCGCCGGGGCCCAGGTAGGAGCGCATCTGCCCGGTGGGGATGTGGTAGACCATGACGGAGGCATGGTCGGAATTGTCGCACTGATAGAGGATGCTGGAGCTGATGATGGTGTCACTGTCCAGGAAGCTGGGGCAGGCAAAGTCGCTGCGTTCCCCCGGCACCGTAGCGCTGACGCCGGTCTCCAGGTCGAAGTAGCCCACGTGGCGGTAGCTGCCGTCGCACAGGCCCTCGCCGTCGGACTTGAACTTCAGCCGGTCCACCCAAACGATGCCCGGAAGCTCCGGCAGGCCCTGGGGCAGCCGGGGCAAGGGATTGGCGAAGGTGAAGAGGATCTTCCCGCCGTCGGGAGACCAGGCCAGGTCCTGACAGCGGCGGTAAGTGCCGCAGCGTTTTTCGCCGCCGCCTGCCAGGTCCAGCACCACCAGCTCCTCGCCCTGCAAACACGCGACTTTGGTGCCGTCCGGCGAGAGCTTGGGCTGCGTCCCCTCCCCCACCTGCTCGAGACGTCCGGTGGCGTGGCTGAAGCGCATGATGCGGCTCTGATAGCCGTCCTCACCGCTGGGGCGCTTGAGGGAAAACACCAGCGTTTCCCCGTCCGCCGCAGCACTCAGGCTGCCGGGAACCGACAGGTTCAGAATGTCTTCCGGTGTCATCAACCGTTTTTCCATGGTGAAATCTCCTCTCAGGGATGGTTCGTGGTTACTCGTAGATGTACTGGCGGAAGGGCCGCGAAGTGATGGCCGCGCAGACGTTGCCGTTGGAGGTGTGGGCGTGGGCCGCGATCTCGGCGGTGGTGATCTCCTCGTCGCCGTCCCGGCCAACAATGGTGACGACGTCGCCGATCTTCACTTCTCCCGGCACGTCGGTGATGTCCACAAAGGTCTGGTCGAAATTCAGGTCGATCAGCCGAGCCCGGTGGCCGTTGATGAGGACGTCGCTGTTCTGGGAGATATCCTGCGAGACGGCGGCGCGGATATAGCCGTCTCCCATGCCGAAGGACACCAGAGCAATGCGGGTGCGCCGCTTGGGCACGTAGTAGTTATAGTAGCTGACGCTCTCCCCTGCCTCGACCCACATGGTGTTGAGGACGTAGCACGTCCAGCTGGTGACGGGCTCCAGATGCAGGCGGTTCTGCTCGCCGGGAGAGATGTCGTGGCCGAAGACCAGGGCCGCCAGCCGCACGGCATCGTAGTAGCACTCCGGCGAGGCAACGCAGGCCGCAGTGTTGGCCATGTGGACCATCAGGTGGTCATAGCCCGCTTCCCGCAGCTGGGCAAGTCCCTGCTCGAAGAGGGCCTGCTGGTGATGAGTGACCGTCTTGTCCAGGGAATAGGCGTTGGCCAGGTGGGTGAAGACGCCCTCCACCTCCAGCTCCGGCAGAGCCCGGAGCGTCTCGATCAAGTGGGCCAGCGGCGCGCCGGGCGCCAGGCCGATGCGGTGTAGGCCCGTGTCCAGCTTGATGTGGACCTTTACCCGCTTGCCCTGCCGCCGGGCCTCCGCCGCCAGGGCGTGGGGGAAGGAGTCGTCATAGACCGTAGCGGTGAAGTCCTGGCGGACAAACTCCGGCACGGCGGAAAACGGCACCGCCGACAGAATCAAAATCGGCTCTGTGATGCCGGCCTCCCGGAGCTGCAATGCCTCGCCGATCTGGCTGGTGGCAAAGCGGCGGATACCACAATGGTCACGCATATACACCGCCGGCTCGGCGATGCCGTTGCCGTAGCCGTTGGACTTGGCCACGTAGATAATCTCCACGTTCGGGCCGATGTGCGCCCGAATTTTTTCGATGTTTCGTTTGAGTTTCGGCAAATCCACCCGGATTATGGAGGTGGCCGTTTCGAGGGTCTGAGGCATATTGCACTCCTTTCTCCGCAGGCTGCAAAGGCGCAGACGTGTAAAATTATTCATTCGTATACAGTCAGAGCCACGTGCAGACGGAACAACAATTGTGAAATAAAGCCGATAATTCCAGGGAGTTCCAGGAGAATTTTGAATATTTGCTCTAATTATTGGGCTTATTATATCGCTTTCCCGCGGAGTTTGTCTAATACTTTATGATAATAACAGTTATTCTGTATTTAGTTATTCACTTCATTAAACAGTTTATTTTTCTGCATTTACTGCGATTTGCCCAGATATACCCCGCAAAAAATCTAATATTTATTTGAAAATTATTTTGGAGCATTTGGATGAACTTCCTGAATTTGGATGCTCTGTCCTTATTTCGCGAAATCCTTCTAAAATACCCACAATTATACATCATAGATATTCATTCGATTCCGGCCAAACAGCTATAAAAATGCCCGGTTCTGCATCGGCAGAACCGGGAGAAAAACGGAAATTTCAAAGCGAAAACTCAAAGGGAGTGCCGGAGCCACTGCAAAAATGTGGCGGCAGCCGGGGCGAGCATACGGTTTTTCTTCCATATCAGCGCCGTCTCCCGCTCCATCGGCGGCTCCAAGGGCACAAAGCGCAGCGCCGCTCCCCAGTCCACGCCATCGGGACAGAGGGCCGCACCAGCTCCGGCCTGCACCAGCGCGGCGGCCCAGGCCGCCTGCCCATAGCGCAGTGCCGGGGACAGCCGGACAGACGCGGCAGCAGCCCAGGCCGACAGCGCCTGCGCCGCTTCCTCCGCCTGGGGCAGCAGCAGCGTCAGCCCTGTCAGGGCCGCCGCCGGGATGGCGGTCTCAGCGGCCCAGGACGAAGAAGCAGCCACCAGCAGGCCCCACCGCTCCCGGTGCGGCAGCGGCATGGCCTCATACCGGCTCGCGTCCACCGTCCCGCTCCACAGGGCCAGGTCGATCGTTCCGCGCTCTAACCCCGCCTGGAGCGCGGCGGTATCGCAGGGCGGCAGAGAAAACCGCACCTGGGGGTAGCGGCGGCGAAAGGCCGCCATCGCCCGGGCCAGGGTTTCCGCGTTCCGGCCCGCTTGGCCGCCCAGGGCAAGAACCACCTCTCCAGCCAGCGTCTCCTCCTGGCTGGCCAGGTCTTCCACCGTCTTGTCCGACAGGGCCAGCAGCGCCGCGGCCCGCTCCCGCAGCAGCAGTCCCGAAGCCGTCAGGAAAATCCTGCGGCGGCCCCGATCGAAGAGCGTTACACCCAGTTCCTGCTCCAGCAGCATCATCTGCCGGGAGAGGGTTGGTTGGGTCAGATGGAGCTTCTTTGCCGCTTGGGTGATGTTCTCCTCCTGTGCCACCACCAAAAAATACCTGAGTACACGCAATTCCATGGGCCATCCTCCTTGTCATCCGCGGGACTCCCCGCCGCTCTGAAATCCGCTTTCCCGCCACGTTAGCGCCATCGTACCACCCCAACCATAATTAAACTTTAAATCCGCAGCCGGGCGTGGTATGCTTTTAACTAGGGCAGCACCGCACAATTTGGCAAGAGCATTCGGCCAAAGATTTTGCCTCA
>LBJMR02800__coassemble_480_pt1 | contig 27394 bp, 35 predicted proteins | sample LBJMR02800__metabat2_low_PE_023 | metagenome-assembled genome bin LBJMR02800
GCTGCACGGATGGGGCAAAAGATTGGGCGAAGGCCGCAGACACAATTGTGCGGTGCTGCCCTAAAATTACTGCTACATCCTCCTGCCGGAGGTCTCTGTCCTCCCGCAAGTCTCTTAAGCGTTGAAAAAGCATATCGCCCACCGCATTTCGTACCAAAATACATCCAAACAGACGTAACCAAAACGAAGAATTTTATCAGGAGAAAGCGGAGCGCCTACGGTGCTCCGCTTTTCACAGCGCTCTTTGCAGGTACACCATGTCCACCAGCTGCACGCCGCCCTCGTAGATGGGGTGGTCGTAGTGGTCGGTGAAAAAGCACTTGACCAGATGGTGCCTGCGAAAGCCGCAGGCTTCATAAAACGGGATGGTGGACGGGCTGTCTCCGGTGCCCACCTGCAGCACCGTATACTGTTCCCGGTAAGTTCGGACGAGGAAGGCCACCAACGCTTTTCCGTATCCTCTCCCCTGGCAGTCCGGTACCACGGCGATGTTTTTCAGTTCCAAAACGCCTCCACCCTCGTCGGTGACCACGCATTCTGCCTTGACCCCATCGTCCTCCAGCACATACATGGTTCCCCGCTCCAGATAGCGGTCTACCATATTCTCCTGCTCATCCGCCAGCAGCAGCAAATCCAGATATCTCTTTTTATCCGTCTCCACTTTTTTGATTTCCATGGGGTGATCCATCCTCCGCCTGTCGGTCTTGCTGGGGCTTATCATATCATACGATTTACGTCTCTGCAATTCTCCGAGAAACATGACAGACAGTTGTCGCGTTCCTATGCTATAATAGATACAAAACCGGGAAAGGCGGTGCGTCCCATGAAGATGGATCGGCTCATTGGCATCCTGTCCATCCTGCTCCAGCGGGAGAAGGTCACTGCCCCGGAGCTGGCGGCGCAGTTCGAGGTGTCCCGCCGGACCATCCAGCGAGACATCGAGTCCCTGTGCCGGGCCGGCATCCCCATCGCCACTGCCCAGGGAGCGGGCGGCGGCATCTCCATCATGGAGGGCTACCGGGTGGACCGGACGGTACTCACCGCCCCGGAGATGCAGGCCATCCTGGCGGGACTCAGGAGTCTGGACAGCGTCAGCGGCACCCGGCGCTACGCCCAGCTGATGGAAAAGCTCTCCGCCGGGACAGGCGGACTGGTCCCCGGCGGCTCTAACCTGCTCATTGACCTCTCTTCCTGGTACAAGACCAGCTTGCCGCCGAAAATTGAGCTGATTCAGCAGGCCATGGAGCAGCACCGCACCATCTGCTTTTCCTATTTCTCTCCCAAGGGAGAATCGGTGCGCACTGTCGAGCCCTATTACCTGGTGTTCCACTGGTCCACCTGGTATGTGTGGGGCTGGTGCCGGATGCGGGAGGATTTCCGTCTATTTAAACTCAACCGCATGACAGAACTCACCGCCGGTGACGGCTTTGCGCCCCGGCCCGCTCCCCTGCCCGACCTGGAGCCGGAACGGGTTTTTCCAGCCAAGTATCACGTCACCGTCCTCTTTGACCCCGTCTGCCGCTGGCGGCTGGTGGAGGAGTACGGCGCGGACCGCTTCACCGTGGAGCCGGACGGGCGGCTGCGCTTTACCGGCGGCTTTCCCGATGCCGACAGCGTTCTCAGCTGGATTCTGACCTTCGGAGACCAGGCGGAGCTGCTGGAGCCGGAGGAGCTGCGGGAACAGCTGGGTGTTTTGACCCAAACGCTGGCCAACCGTTACAGGAGGGATTGATATGGCCTCTCATCAGGACTTTGTGGACTATGTGGCCGAGCAGCTCCGGGAAGCCGGAACCATCCGCAGCCGGAAGATGTTCGGCGAGTACGGCCTCTACTGCGACGGAGTATTCTTCGCCGTCATCTGTGACGATCAGTTTTATATCAAAATCACTCCAGCGGGCGAAGCGGCGTTCCCCCATTTATCCAAGGCCCCGCCCTATGAGGGAGCCAACGACTACATTTGGGTGGAGGATGTGGACGACCGGGACACCATGACCGCTCTCACCCGCATCACCTGTCTGGCCCTTCAGTCCCAGCCCCAAAAACGGAGGAAATGACCATGGCCTTTGATTACAAGAAAGAGTACAAGGAGTTCTATCTGCCGGCCAAAACACCGGGTATCGTCACAGTGCCCGCCATAAACTTCCTGGCGGTACGAGGCCAGGGCGACCCCAACGAGGAAAACGGCGCTTACAAACAGGCGCTGGAATTGCTCTACGCCGTGGCCTTCACCATCAAAATGAGCAAGCTGGGCAGACACCAGCTGGAGGGCTACTTTGACTATGTGGTACCGCCGCTGGAGGGGCTTTGGTGGCAGGATGGCATCCACGGGGTGGACTACGCCCGCAAGGCGGATTTCCGGTGGATCTCCCTCATCCGTCTGCCGGAGTTCGTGACGAAAGAAGTCTTCGCCTGGGCCGTTCGGGAGGCAGCGGAAAAGAAGCAGCGGGACTTCTCCACGGTGGAGTTCTTCCCCTGGGAGGAGGGTCTGTGCGTCCAGTGTATGCACATCGGTCCCTACGACGACGAGCCTTCCACCGTGGCCGCCATGGAGGCATACGCCAAGGGACAGGGCTATGCGCTGGATTTCAGCCAGGGCCGGTTCCACCACGAGATCTATTTGAGCGATGTACGCCGGTGCAAACCGGAAAGGCTGAAAACCGTCATCCGGCAGCCCATCAAGCAGCGAGAAGAGGCGTGAAACTATGGCAGTATCCAAAGTAACCGTCTACTTTCCCTGTCCCGTGGAGCGGGTGTGGCAAACCGTGACCAATCTCACGAATACCGCCTGGCGCAGCGACTTGGCCCGGGTGGAAGTCCTGGACGAAGCCCATTTTGTGGAACACACCAAAACCGGCTATGCCACCCATTTTTCCGTCACGACCTGCAAGCCGCTCCGCCGCTGGGCCTTCACCATGGAAAACGACAATCTATCCGGCTCCTGGGAGGGCATCTTCGAGACGGCGGAGGACGGCGTCCGGCTAACTTGTACCGAAACTGTCCATCCTAAGCGATGGTGGATGCGGCCCTTTGTACCCGGCTATCTCAAGCGGCAGCAGAAGCTATATCTGGACGATTTACGGAGAGAACTGCTGCCATAGGAGCTGTTACTTTGCGTTGCTTGCGGCAACGGGCCATTCTCCCTACAATGGGGGCGAAAGGAGTGAGCCATATGCTCAGCGAAAACATCAAAGCCCTTCGGAAATCCAAGGGTCTTTCCCAGCAAGACCTGGCGGTCAAACTGAATGTGGTGCGGCAGACCGTCTCCAAATGGGAGCAAGGACTGTCCGTCCCGGATGCTGATCTGCTGATCGCCCTGTCGGAGGCGCTGGAGACGCCCGTCAGCACGCTGCTGGGAGAGACGGTGACGGAAACGGACGCGGACGCGGTCAAAGCCCTCTCGGAAAAGCTGGAGACCATCAACTTGCAGCTGGCCCGGAGAAAGGCCATGCGGCGCGCAGCCCTCCACTGGCTGTTCCTCGCGGCGTGCGTCGGTATCCTGGCCGTGGCCGCAGCTTTGACCCTGGTGAGCAGCCCCTACCTGGGCTGGGATTACAGCGCCCCGGAAACCGCCGTCATGGGCGTAGTCATCCACGCCTTTGAATGGGGCTTTGTCCGTCTGGCACCCTTCGTCCTGATCGCAGCATTGGTCGGCGCTTTCCTGACGCGGAAAAAAGTTAGAACTCTCTGACAATTTAATTGCGCCCAGGCTGAGTTGCGGACGCAGCGGCTGAAATCAGCACAAACGCAAAGCCGTGTCGTTCTCTTTTCCCCTCCCATCGTTTATGATCTCATTGTCAGCTGAACCTGAATAATTTGATGGAGGAGACACCAGTATGAACACGGATAAGATTTTTGCGGAAGCCATTGCCAATGAATATGCCCCCAAGGACACCTCCAAAGTAGTTGCCCTGCGGAAGCTGGACCGGAAGGCCAAGAACCCGGCGAATATCTTCGCCTACTCCTTCGGCGTCTGCATGACCCTGGTGCTGGGCGTGGGGATGTGCCTTTCCATGGGCGTGATCGGAGACGGCAGCCTGCTGATGACGGGCGGTGGGATTCTCCTGGGTGTTCTGGGCCTGGTGGGCGTGGGCGTGAACTACCCCATCTACAAAAAGCTCCTGCAATCCGGCAAGGAGAAGTACGCCTTTGAGATCATCCAACTGGCTCGGGAGATCAGCGAAACGGCGGAATAAATAGAAAGGAGGGCGGCAGATGAACAAATCCGAGAGTAAATACTTCAATACCGCCCTGCGGATCGACGAGGCCCTCATCGCCCTGCTGGAGGAGAAGGACCTGGAATACATTACAGTGAAGGAGATCTGTCAGCGGGCCGGGGTCAACCGCTCCACCTTCTATCTGCACTATGAGACCGTCGCCGACCTGGTGAATGAGGCGGCGGAGATGGTCAACCAGCGATTTCTCTCCTATTTTCCCCAGCAAAAAGAGGCGATTTTGCAGGGCATGGACAGCCGGGAGCCGGAGGACTTGATCCTGGTCACGCGGGAATACCTTCTCCCCTATCTCCGCTTCATCCGGGACAACAAAAAGGTCTACCGGGCGGCGTTTCGCAATCCGGGCGGTATGCGGGTCGACACCCGGTACGTGGAACTGAAGCAGCACATCCTCCATCCCATTCTGGAGCGCTTTGAGATTCCGGCCGCCCACCAGCCCTACTACATCGCCTTCTATGTGGAGGGCATCATGGCCATCGTCAAGGAATGGCTGCGAAAGGATTGCGCCGACGAGGTGGAGACCGTGGCCCACATCATCGAGGCCTGTGTGCGTCCGAAAGGCGGTGGCTATGCGGTATAACGGCTTGGCCGGACAGCTTCTCCGGGCCTGGCGGGAGGACTACACCCGCCAGACCCTGATCAGCGCCGGGCTGTCCCTGGGCTGTACAGTGGTCTTTGCCCTGTACCATGGATATCTCTACCTCCGTTACGGCTCCGGCTGGCACGGGGGAATCGGCGTATTTTATCTGCTGCTCACAGCCATTCGCGGCAGCATCCTCCTGGCAGAGAAACGAAACGCGGCCCGGCCGGAGGCACTGCGGGACGCCGCCCGGCGCAGGACCTTTCTTATCTGCGCCATTTTGCTGCTTCTGCTGGACCTGGCCCTGATACTGCCCATTGCGATGATGGCGGTGCTGGACAAGCCCGTCACCATGGGGCTGATCCCAGCCATCGCCATGGCGACCTATACCACCTGGAAGATCACCATGGCCTCCATCCATGTGGGCCGGCAGCGGCGCAGGTCCGGCGGAAATATGCTCGTTGCGGAACTGCGGACGGTCAATTTCATTGACGCCCTGGTGGCCATCCTGACGCTGCAAAATACCCTCATCATGGTCAATCGGTCAGAAACCGGCGAGAACAGTATGCTTCCGGTGTCCGCCGCCTCCAGCGCCGTGATCTACGGGGTGATCGTAGCCGTCACCATTCGGATGCTGCGCAAGGGCCTGCGGCAAAAATAGATCCTCCGATCCTGTTCCCCCTTGGGGCAGAACACGGGCGCAGAGGAGCTTGCTTTTTGTTTGTTGCAGGACGGATTGATATCCCGGGCGTAAACGCGGGACAAGACGTGCATCGCCGCCGCTTGCGGCAATCCTTTGCGATGGTGTACCTTTTATGGAAGAAGCCGCAGCAGTTGACCTGCCGCCTCTTTGACCGCGGCGACTATTTTCTCCCCATCGGAGAGATCTGTTTCCACCGGCAGCCGCACGATAAAGTCGGTCTGATCGGGGTTCGCGGTGAGCTCCATGGGCGGCGGGCATACTTTCCAACACGCAGCCCAGCGGCACTGGGCCGCCCGATTGACACCGGAGAGCCACACCTCCAGCCGAAAGCGCTTGTGGTCAAAAGCCACCACCAGCTTTAGGCTTTTTTCTTTCAAACCGGGGTTGATAAAGGAAAAGTAGGCGTAGTCCATGGCGTTTTCTGTCACGCTGTTCTGAAACCGAAAGTCGGGCAGCTGCCGTTCCAGTTCGTTCCTCAGAAAGCGGAACAGGCGAATAAATTCCTGATAGGCCTTCTGCAGGTCAGTGGTCTGCAAAAGGGTGCGGTATGTCTCCAAAAGAGCTGGGTCGAATTTCATCGGGTTTCCGCCTTCCTTACTGTATCTTTGCCTTTGTGTGTCCCACATCCAGCAGCAGCGGGAGATTCCTCGCAGCGTCTTCCGGCGTTTTGGGCAGGTGATTTACGTCCGTCGTCCTCACGACTCTGTCTCATAGGGCCAGGTGTTGATGCCGCCAAATTCGTAGAGATTGGTATAGCCCAGCTCTGCCAGCGCGGAAGCTGCGGTTTTGCTGCGGTTCCCGCTGCGGCAGTAGACCAGGACGGTGGAATCCTTCGCCGGGATTGCCGCGGCGGCGGTAGCCTCGTCAATCGTGCCGACCGGCAGCAGGACGGCGCCGGGGATGTGCCCGCTGTCGTATTCGCTCTGCTCCCGCACATCCAGAATGATGACATCCTGGGTGTCCATCATCTCTTTGGCCTTCTCCTGCGTAATCTGCCGGTAGGCGCCGTCCGCGGTGTTTCCACCGCATCCGGTCAAAAGCGCGAGGAAAACCAATAGCGGTAAAATTCGTTTCATTTCAGTTCCTCCAAAAGTCCGGCAGCAAAGGCTTTATGTCCTTGCTCCGTGAAGTGTACGCCGTCATAGGCCAGGGGAATTTTCCACTTTGCGGCGTCGGCAAAGCGAATCCGCAGCTGCTCCGCCAGGGTCTGGCAGAGCCGGGCAAAGGTATGGGTGTCGTCAATCAGCTGCCGGCTGGGCACCCATGCGCCCAGGGCCACAGGCGGCGGCGCGATCAGCAGGATATTACCTCGGTCCAGAGAGATGCCGGAGAGAAACCGCTCCAGACGCACAGCAGCCTGCGCCGGGCTTCGGCCCTGGAGCAGATCATTGGTGCCCAGCATGACGATCAGCAAATCGGTGTCAGCCGGAAAGGCAGGGGCTGTACTGGGGATTTCCCGGCCGTTCTGCCCCATGTTATGGACCGTCCAGCCGGTTTCCGCGGCCAGGATGTCCACCCACCTGCTGTCCGCGTCGTAGCGCCCACCGAAATAGCCTCTGGGGTCATAGCCGTAGGTATTGGAGTCGCCGAAGCAGATCATTTTCATCTCGTGTTTCCTCAACTCTCTGCATGTCGTGTTCTATCTGCCGTTGGAAACCGCTTCCAGCAGCGCCTCTTCTATGCGCCCCTTCTCTCCGCTGTCGATGGTCCGAAGCCGGAGCAGCGGAATGCCGCACTGTTCCAAAATCCGGTTTTTCTTTTCGTCTCTGCCCGCCTGGACGCTTCCATCGGCATGGAAGGCGAACCCGTCCACCTCAATTGCCAGCAGAGGCGATTTGTCCATCCGACGAAACAGGAGAAAATCCACATGGGTCAGTGGATTGCGGGCAAATGCAGCTTCCTCCTCTGTGAGCCGGGAGTAGTCTCTGACCAGATTGACCAGGGACACATGGGCCGCACAGTCCACAAAAGAAAACGCTGCTTCCTGGAGTATTTCCTGAATCACGGCATAGGCGAGATTTTCCGAGTCGTATTCTGATACTCTCTTATGTTTTAAAAGAAACGCCCGCCGCTGCGCGGCATATCCCTGATAGAGCAGGTCAAAAACGGAGTAGACCGCGCTTTCGATCACCGCGCAGTTATTGTACTCAATATAGCGGGCCAAATCGCCGTAGTTGGTCCTGTCATTCTGTGGGTTTTGAGATGTAATGACGGTCAGGGACTTGACCGCCCGGGATACCGCCACATTCAGCATCCGGGGATCATCCACAAAGTCCGTAATGACATTGTCCACGGAGGTCAAAACGATGGCGTCCTTCTCCCGGCCTTGGAACTTATGGACAGTCGCCACTTCCAGGTTCTTGCCCAGCTGTGCTTGCATGGTCGCCACCTGGTCCCGGTACGGCGTGATGATGCCGATGCTCTCATACCCCTGCCGCTCCAGGCTGGGAAGCACCTCCTGCCGAATCACATCGATCTGTCTCTGGTTCAAGTGACCGCGGGCGTGGTTGCCAGGTGCCGTCCGGTACATCGTCAGGACATCCGGCTCTGCATGGTCCTGCGTCATAACGATGAGCTTCCCACCGTAGAATTTCTGGTTGCAGAACTGGATGATCTTGGGATGGCAGCGATAGTGTTCCCGCAGGAGAACCGTGGGAGCCTCCGGCCATGCGGCGATGGCGGAGGAGAGCAGACTGTGGGCAGAGAAATGGTAGGTCTCCGGGAGAAAATAGCGTCTCCAGATTTCCTCGCTTTTCTGGGTGTTCCGGCTGTCCAGCACATTGGGAAGCTGCTGGAGGTCCCCCACGATGACGATATTTCTGGCACTGGCAAAGGCCAGCACGCCGGTGGCCAAATCCACCTGGGATGCCTCATCCACAATCAGGTAATCATAAATATGCTCAAAGCTCAAGGTGCCCTTGATGGAGTAGGTCGTACTTAGGATCACCGGATATTCCCGATTAAATTCCTGGGACTTTGCCCGGAAATCCCGCATCTCAAAGTGCTGGCGGGGTTCTTGCCACGGGAACGCTTCGCTCAGCTCCGCCCGGAACAACCGCAGAGACTTTTCCGTCAGCTCCGCCATCTTTTCATCAAAGGCATACTGCTCCAGCTTCTTCTCCAGTTGTGCCCGCTCCTCCGTCAGCTCCTGCCGGCGCACCACGTAAAATTGCCGCTGGAGGTACGGGATTACCAGTTCCGGCGTCTGGAGAAACACTTTCAGCGCACTGCGATTGAACCGAAACAGAATGGATATCTTTTGGAGCAGACCCAATTTACTCTCCTGCTGGGTATGCTGCTCATATTCCAGCCAGAGTGACAAAATCTTTTGAGAGGATAGGCCTTTCACAGCATCCCTCGGCGCCTGGGTGTAGGTGCTGTAGTACGCGCCGAAATAGTGCTGCTCCGGCGTCAGCTGGAGGAGTTCCTGCGCAATGGCCGCAATGCGGTTTTTCGCGTCGAGCATAGCACTGAGCTCTTGGGAGAGAGCAGTCACCTCCTGGTCCAGCTGCGACTTCGCCTCCGCCTCCAGCGCCCAAGCTGACATATCTGGATATTGGCAGGTCTGTGCCTCCAGAAAATGCTCCTTATTGGCGCGGCTTCCCAGGAACGCAGTCAGAAAAGAGAGGCCCTTTTTCTCCAGCTTTTCCGCCACATTCAAAGTGGCGGAGTTGTTGTTGGAGACGACGGCCACGGTCTGGCCGTTTCGAACCGCGTTGGCGATGATATTCAAAATGGTCTGTGTCTTTCCGGTGCCGGGAGGGCCCTGGATGATACTGACCTGGGAGGAAAGGGCGTTCTCCACCGCCGTTTTCTGGCTCTGGTTGAGGCCAAAGGGGTAAATGACTGCCTCCGGAAGGGCCCGCTCCGCGGGCTTCTTGGAGGGGTTCAAGTAGCAGGACAGGACGGTTGCGTCGCTGACGCTTTTAACCCGCTCATACTGGGCGCTGAGGATATTGATGCCGCCTTCGGCCACCAGACTGACCGCCGCTGCCGTTTCTTTGAAGTATGCAAAAACGCCCGCCTGCCTCCAATCCGTCAGGCAGTTTTCCCGGAGTTCCACTTGGTCTTTGAAATATGTTAGGGCCTTTTTCCCTGTTCGGAGGAAACGGTAACAGCAGCCAAAATCCAGGATCTCATCGACCAGCGAAATTGGATTTCCGTCCACGGTGATGATGAGCCCCGATGGATCGATCTGCCCTTGTACTTTTAAAACCTGTATTTTTTCGGCATGGTAGCGATAGCATTTCGGGGAATTGGCATAGACCACCTCGCACAGATCGTCCTGAAAACGGTAGCTGGCGACGGAGTCAGTCTTATCCTGCCCATTGATCAAGAGCAAATATTTTTGGCCGTCCATCGCAAATCACCTTCCGTCTTCCTGGCGCTCAAAGCACTTCCCTCGAAAGATAGTCATGTTTGAGAAGATTGTACAGCGAAAAAAGGCAGGAAGCAAGGGTCAGTTTCGTCAATTTCTTCCAATTGTTTCAAACCCGTATTCCGGATGGTGTAGAGCGGGTGGTTGACGATCTATGTCTAAAAGTAAGCGTAAGGCAAAAGAAACAGCCGGACGGCTCGTTTTGAGCTGTCCGGCCTTTTGGGGCATTATTTGGCACCAGGCGTTTCCGGTATCTTGCAATTCTTTTTCCCCGACTTTTTATGCACTGTTCGCAGCAGCTTCGCATTGGATATGGAAATCGTGAGCCACACCAGAAGGACCGTTCCGACGATGCTCCAGGCAAACTGGCCCGGGTCCATCTGAACCGGCAGAAGTCCCGAAAGCGCAGCCAGCAAGAGAGAAACCAAGCTGGTGCTGCCCGCGGCCAGCGCGGACAGCAGCAGGCTTTCCCAGAGCAGCATCTGCTGGATCTGACGGCGGTGATACCCCAGCGCCATCATCAGCCCCATCTCGCCGGCGCGCATCCGCGCCATTTTCATCAGCAGCATGGCGCAGATGGAAAGCGCAATCGCCACGATGAATAAGGACACAACGACAAACAGCGTTGCAGCTGCGCAAGGGTTTCTTGCAGCGTCTTCACTTGTTTCGCGGCTGTGACCGGGACAATTCCCTGCTCCGCCAGCTGCGCCTCCACATCCAGGACATCGTCAAAGCCCTGGACCTGATAGGCCACCGACACCGGGGCATCCTTCTTTGGCAACGCGGCATAGAGCTCCTGTTCCGTGCCCGCATCGAGATAGTAGTCGTCAAAGCTGCCGCTGTAGATGCCGCAGATTTTCAGCTGCTTGGAAAAATCACCGCAGGTGAATGTCACCTCTTGTCCAATCAAGGTGCGGATATCCGGCGCGAACTGCTTGGCAAGGGACGGCGTGATAGCGATTTCTCCCGCCCTGGGCATGACGCCGATGTTCATGGATTCGGCGGAAATGCTGCCGAACTGCTTGGACGGGACGGAAATATCCTGGCCGTTCCATGAAACGGTACACCCCGGAACGGGATACTGCGCATAGCACTGCTGAATCTGCGGCGACTCATCCAGCATCGTAAGGAGCTGTTCCGATGGTTTTCCTTCCTCCAGCGGGATTTGTCCCCAGGAAAAGGCGGTGTTCTTTTCCTCAAAGCCGCGGATTTTTTCATCCAGGATATTCTGCGAAGAAAATGACAGGAGTACCGCGCATACCGCAACCGTGATGGCAAGAGAGATCCCGGCAAAGCGCCTGCACTGGACACGGAAATTGTGCAAGGCACGCTTCCCCATGGAAACGGGCACATCGGGCGGGGCGTCCTGCTCCGCACGATATGCGGCAGGCGCCGCTTCCTGCTCCTGCAGCACGCTGCATCTTCCGTTCTCAATGGAAATGATCCCGTCGGCATACGCGCAGATTTTCGGGTCGTGGGTAATCACAAGGACAGGCCGCTCCCGGGAGATTTCCTGGAGAATGTGCATGATCTCATCTGCGGTCTCGCGGTCCAGGGCCCCGGTCGGTTCATCCGCCAGAATCAGCCGGGGATTGCCGGCCAGCGCCCGCGCAATGGCCACCCGCTGCTTCTGGCCGCCGGACAGCGTGCGGACTTTTTGATCGGCCAGATTTTCAATCTTCAGCTTCCGCAGGAGCGTCGCAAGGCGCATTTCGCCGTCGCTTTGCTGGAGATACGCGGGGACCAAAATGTTCTCACGGACGGTCAGTTCGTCGATCAGGTGAAAGCCCTGGGCAATAAAGCCGAGTTCCGTGGCGTAAAGCTGCGCACGTTCCGAATCGGTCAGCTTTTTCAGATTTCTTCCGCGGTAAAATGCCTCGCCCTCATACTGCGTATGGCCTGCTGTTAAATCTGTATAAAGACGGGAAGCATTGTTTCCCGTCCGGCAAAGGCCGCCGTTCCAGCCAGTCTACACCGATTTTTTTATGATAGCACAACGCGCTGAGAAAGTACAATCTTGCGCGGAGCTTCAGAAGCAGGAACATTGCACAAGGACTTTGAACGCCAGCCCCCAATTGATTGACTGTACATTCTATTCATTCTATAATAAACGAAACAGTCAACAGCATCTGTGAAAAGGCGTATCTCTATCGGCGCTTGGCCGCACAAACCCATACGCAGGCCGCAAACGAAGGAGGCATCTTCCATGTCAGAAAAGCCATACGTCCCGCTCAACTGCTTCTTCAAGGGCAGCTACAATCCCACTTACGAAGCTGAAATCCGGATTTGCAAGGACAAATGCCATCGGTACAATCAGCTCAGCCCAAACGATTCGGAGCAGCAGCAGGAAATCCTCCGAAATCTGCTGGGGAAAATGGGGGACGGCGTCATCTTTGTCCCGCCGTTCTGGTGCGACTTCGGCTACCACATCCAGGTGGGCAACCATTTTTACGCCAATCACAATCTGGTCATCCAGGACGGCGCCAGCGTCACCTTCGGCGATGATGTCTTTATCGCGCCCAACTGCGTTCTCACCACCGCGGAACACGCCATCGACCCGACGCTGCGCAGAGACGGCGTTGAAATCGCCAAGCCGATCCACATCGGCAATAACGTGTGGCTCGGCGCCAACGTGACGGTGCTGGCCGGCGTCACCATTGGAGACGATTCAGTCATCGGCGCTGGCAGCGTGGTCACAAAGGACATCCCGCCGCACGTGGTGGCGGTAGGCACCCCCTGTCGGGTGCTGCGGGAGATCTCCACATCAGATCGCTCCGCCTACCCCTTCTACCAGGGCTCATATAATCTTTGATCCAATTGGAGCGGCAAAACATACCTGCGGCCGTTTCGGCGCGTGAAGACGCGGATTTAATCCGCGCCATTTGTACTACCTCTTTCGGAAAAACCGCCTATACGGGCGGTTTTTCCGTGTTGATCGCGCCATGACGCCGCATTTGCGAACGGTGGTTGTACTTTGGCATGCAACCGCTTATAATGGAGGAAGCGACAGGACAACGCCAAGGAGGCGCATCACAGATGACATTCACCCCCATTGACCGGGAACACTGGGCCCGGAAGGAATATTTCGACCACTACTTCTCGCAGGTTCCCTGCACCTACAGCGCTGTGTTCCAGCTGGACATCACCCGCATCCGCCAGCAGAAGCAGAAGCTGTACCCCACCATGCTCTATCACATCGCCGGAGAGGTCAACTGCCGGGATGCGTTCCGCACGGCCTGCAACCGCGCGGGACAGCTGGGCATCTATGACCGGATGCACCCCTGTTACACCGTCTTTCGCCCGGAGAGTGAGACCTTCTCCAACCTCTGGACGGAGTACGACCCCGATTACGAGACTTTCTGCGCCGCCTACCAGCGGGACATGGCAGAATACGGCAATAACCCCGGCCTGGAGGGCAAGCCGGGCACGCCCGAGAACACCTTTCCGGTGTCCATGATCCCCTGGGCCAGCTTTTAGGGGTTTAACCTGAATTTGCAGAACGGCTACGACTTCCTGCTGCCTATTTTCACCATGGGCAAGTTCTACGAATCGGACGGCAAAACGCTGCTGCCGCTGGCCGTACAGGTACACCACGCAGTGTGCGACGGCTTCCATCTGTGCAGCTTCGTCAACAGCTTACAGGCGCGGCTGGACGGAACCGCTTCGCTCTGATCCCGCAGCCGTGCTGCGCCGGAGGGTAGCCGCCAGTTTTACGAGCAAAATATATAGAAACACCAGGCCGGGAGGGTACTCCCGGCCTGGTGTCAGACTGTCAAAAAAGCTACGCTTTTTTGACAAAGGGGACTGCACTCCAAAAGGTTCTCGGTTTTCTTCGAAAAGCTGTCGAACCTTTTGGGGTGTAAAGTGCGATTTCCGATGCACATGTCCCCGGAAATCGCGATTTTAATTTAATTTCGCCGCTGCGGCGGCGAAACTCTGCGAGGCTTGTTTCCCGCTTCCGGAGGTTCTTCGACACGCTGACCAGGTCGGGAGGGTACTCCCGGCCTGGTGTTTCCGCAGATGGATCGCCGAAATGCCTGCTCCGTCGCATCACGCGGCCAGATTAAATATAGGTGAAAAGCATAACTAGTTATACTGCATAGGTATTTGTTATTTCATATCCCCCGTGGTACAATGGTTCCAGGATTTTGAGGAATTGGGGGTATTCCATGGATTTGACTGAATTTCTGGCCCAAATGGACAGCGGTGCGCCAGTGCAGGGCGGAAGCGAAGCCCACCTGTTCATGCATGGACTCAGCCAGGAGGCACTGCGCCTCACCGCGGAGATCAACGGCAGCTACCACGAGCCCGAGGTGCTGCGCACACTGTTCTCCCAGCTGATTGGCCGTCCGGTGGACGAGTCCTTCGCGCTCTTCCCGCCCTTCTATACCGACTGCGGGAAGAACATCCACATCGGCAAGCGCGTGTTCATCAACATGGGCTGCAAATTTCAGGACCAGGGCGGGATTTTTGTTGGAGACGGCACGCTCATCGGCCACAATGTGGTATTGGCCACGCTGAACCACGCCAGAGCGCCCCAAGACCGCGCCAGCATGGTTCCGGCGCCCATCCGTATCGGTCAAAACGTCTGGATCGGCGCCAACGTCACCGTGCTGCCCGGCGTGACCATCGGCGACGGCGCCATTGTGGCGGCCGGCGCTGTTGTGACGAAAGACGTCCCTGCAAACACCATCGTGGGCGGCGTGCCCGCCCGCGTCCTGCGAACCATTGACGAGGAGGAACAGCCATGCACAAAAAAGTGTTAATCATCTCCACCAGTCCCCGCCGGGGCGGCAATTCCGATTCCCTGGCGGACGCCTTTGCCCAGGGCGCCCGGGAGGCCGGGCACACGGTGGAGCAAATTTCTCTCTCCGACAAGACCATCGGCTTCTGCAAGGGGTGCCTGGTCTGCCAGAAGACCCAGCGCTGCGTGATTCGCGACGACGCGGACAGCATCGCCCAGAATATGCTGACGGCGGATGTGCTGGTGTTTTCCACGCCGATTTACTACTACGGGATGTGCGGCCAGATGAAAACCATGCTGGACCGGTCCAACCCACTGTATGCCGCGGATTACCGCTTCCGGGACGTCTATCTGCTGGCCGCCGCGGCGGAGGAGGACGAACAAACGGTGGACGGCGCAGTGAACGGCCTGCAGGGCTGGATCGACTGCTTTGAAAAGGCCCGCCTGGCGGGAACGGTCTTCGCCGGCGGCGTGACCGCCGTGGGGGATATTGAGAATCACCCCGCTTTGCAGCGCGCCCACCAGCTGGGAAACGCGGTTTGAGCGCGGACGCGGCAGACTTCCAACGCTTTTCCCCATCTGTCAGCGTCGCGTCTTCTCAAAGGAGGAATATCACGGTGAAATGGCTTTTCATTCTCCTCGCCGCTTTGCTTTTCTCCGGATGCAGCAGTCAGCTGCCAGGGGACGCCGCGGAGCGCCCCCAGGATGCGGCGGAGCCGGAAGTTATTCTATCGGAAGAGGGCGGCGAAAACGCCTCCGCGGCGCATTCTCCCGCGTCGGAGCCGGCAGAGGACGCGGCGCCCCAGCAGCCGGAGAAACCCCAGTCGGACACAGACGCGCCGGACACGCCAGCGCAGCCGGAGGAGCCGGAAGCCCCAGAACCCACGCAGGAGGAACCAACTTTGACCATTACCTTTGGAGACCATGTGCTGTCGGCAACCTTTGCCGACAACAGCTCTGCCGCGGAATTCCAGGCGCTGCTGGCCCAGGGGCCGCTGACCATTGAAATGGAAGACTACGGCGGCTTTGAGAAAGTGGGGCCGCTGGGCACCTCCCTGACGCGGAATGATGCCCAGATCACCACGGAGCCCGGCGATATCATTCTCTATCAGGGAAACCAGATCACCGTTTATTACGGCACCAACACCTGGAGCTTCACCCGCCTTGCCAGGATCGACGATCCCACCGACTTGCAGGAAAAGCTGGGCGACGGGACGGTTTCCATCACATTTTCTCTCGATTAGGAGGTTTTTACTATGGCAGTAAAGCAGACAGCCGGGCGGGATGCCCTGGGCGAATTCGCGCCAAAGTTTGCCCAGCTCAACGACGATGTGCTGTTCGGAGAGGTCTGGAGCCGCGAGGGGCAGCTGTCCCTGCGGGACCGGTCTCTGGTGACGGTGGTGGCGCTGATGGCCCAGGGGCTGGTGGACAGCTCCTTCCAGTACCACCTGACCACCGCCCGGCAAAACGGCATCACCCGGCAGGAGATCGCGGAAATCCTGACCCACGCGGCCTTTTACGCCGGCTGGCCCAAGGCCTGGGCCGCCTTCCGCATGGCCAAGGAGGTCTGGGCCGACGACACGGACTCGGACGGCAAGGCGCAGCACCAGCGGGAGATGGTATTCCCCATCGGCGCTCCCAACGACGGCTTCGCCCAATATTTCGTGGGGCAGAGCTACCTCCAGCCCCTCTCCACCAGCCAGGTGGGCGTGTACAACGTCACCTTTGAGCCTGGCTGCCGGAACAACTGGCACATCCACCACGCCAGCCAGGGCGGCGGACAGATTCTGCTCTGCGTGGCCGGCAGAGGCTGGTACCAGGAATGGGGCCAGGCGGCCCGGGAACTCCATCCCGGCGACGTGGTCAACATCCCCGCCGGGGTGAAGCACTGGCACGGCGCAGCGGCGGACAGCTGGTTCTCCCATCTGGCCGTGGAGGTGCCCGGCGAAGGCTGCTCCAACGAATGGCTGGAGTCCGTCTCAGACGCGGCATACGGCCAGCTGAAATAATGCGATTAAAAGCCTCCCCTGACGTCCTGCGGCGTCAGGGGAGGCGTTGCGTTGTTGCAGATTTTTCGTAGGGGCCGATGCCTTCATCGGCCCGTGCCGCTTTAGCGGCCTCTCGTGGAGGGTGCGATGGCTGCGGAAGGCCGTTTGTTCCGCAGCGCCCCTACGGCGGAAGCACACCCCGGTACGCTCGGCGGAGGCGCTCTGGCAGAGCGAGCTTGTTTGCCTCCGGCGGGGCACTTTTCACCGCGGAAAAGTGCCGAAAACGCGCCGGGGGCTGCGGCCCCCGGTCCCCCGTTGGGCCGCGCGGCGTGCATCCCCGGAAGAGGCATTGCCCAGGCCGTTACGCTCCACCGGGCTGTCCCGTTCCATACCACCCGCCCCTTCCCGGCTTCGCGCGGGCCAGTAGAATCGGGCAATCGTTACGGCTACTGTGGTTTTCACAAAGGCCGCATGGACTGCCCCGGAACAGGGGTGGATATGGCACACGGCAGCTTTTTACACATTCTCTCCATGTTCGCCGTAGGGGCGCGCATCGCGCGTCCGTGCCGCTTTAGCGGCCTCTCGTGGAGGGTATGGTGCTGCGGGTGGCCGTTTGTACCGCCGCGCCCCGTTGCCGCCGCAGGGGCGCATTGTATGCGCGCCCGAGGGCAGCTGCGCTTTGTATCAGGCACCCGGCAAACCGGAACCGTATCCGGGCGGCCATACAGGCCGCCCCTACGGCGCCACTATTCCCCATTTTCCCCCTTACACAGGGCGGCTTTAAGCCGCCCGCAAACTGTCAAAAAAGCTACGCTTTTTTGACAAAGGGGACTGCACCCCAAAAGGTTCTCGGTTTTCTTCGAAAAGCTGTCGAACCTTTTGGAGTGTAAAGTGCGATTTCCGATGCGCATGTCCCCGGAAATCGCGATTTAAATTTTATTTCGCCGCTGCGGCGGCGAAACTCTGCGAGGCTTATTTCCCGCTTCCGGAGGTTTTTTTACACGCTCAGGGCGGCTTTAAGCCGCCCGTTCGACGACGTCTCCCCTGTCACAGCTACAGCGCGGACTTGGCGTGGCGGCGGAAGACCTCCATGACCGGCGACAGCACCTGATCCTTTTTCCAGACCAGCACGGTGCCGGTCTCCATGGCCGGAGAGAGGGGTAAAAACCGTAAGTCGTCAAAAGCCAGGTTCAGGTCGAACCCCAGGGCCGCTCCCACGCCGCAGCGCACCATATTGGCCGCGTTGAGGATCAGATTGAACGTGGCGGCGATCTCCAGCCGCTCCCACCGGTCCCCGAACCAATTGGCCAGCTCCCGCTGCACGCCCTCGCGTCCGCTGCACAAAAGCGGCACCGCTTCCAGGTCCTCCGGCGTCACAGCCTCCAGGGCGGCCAGGGGCGAATCCGCCCGCACCAGCACGCCCCACCGGTCCTTCTCCTGCATCCGGCAAAACGCGTACTTTCCCACGTCCACCGGCTCTGTGAGCAGTCCCATATCCAGAAGACCCATGTCCAGCCGCTCCTTCACATCGTCGGCATTGGCGCTGAAAATTCGGAAGACCACCTTCGGATAGAGGGTGCGGAAGGACTGTATGGCCCGGGAGAGCGCAGTCATGCTCCGGGTCTCTCCCGCGCCGATGGCAATCTCCCCCATCAGCTCCGTCTCCCGTTCAGACAATTCCCGGGCCGTCTTGTCCGCCAGATCCACCAGCTCCTGGGCCCGGCGGCGCAGCAGCATCCCGTCGTTGGTCAGGATGATCCGGTAGCGGCTGCGCTGGAAGAGCTGCACCCCCAGCTCCTCCTCCAGCTGCATCAGCTGCCGGGACAGCGTTGGCTGGGTCAGGTGGAGCATGGCAGCGGCCTTGGTAATGTTCTCCTCCCGGGCCACCGCCAAAAAATATCGCAATACGCGCAGTTCCATGGGCATCCCTCCTGCTTCCATCCTACCACATCCGGCGCGCCGCCGCAATGCCGCATTCCGGCAGCGGCGCCGCTCTCTTCCCCCCGCCGGGCATTCCTGCCCCGATGGAGCTTGACGGGCAGCGGGTTTGCACTATAATAAGAATAAAGTTAACCGCGCCGCTGCGGCGCAGCAGCACAGGGCACCCGCCGCCCCATCCCGGCGCAAAAGGAGCGCAAGCCATGGTTCGAGAGATCTGTAAAGACGAAACAATCCTGGCGCAGGTGTCCTCGCCTGCCACGCCGGAGGACCTGCCTGTCGCCGCAGACCTGCTGGAGACGCTGGAATACCATCGGCAGGGCTGCGTGGGCATGGCGGCCAATATGATCGGCGTCTGCAAGCGCATCATCGCCTTCGACAATGAGGGAACTTACCAGGTCATGTTCAACCCGGAGATTCTCAAAAAGTCCGGCTCCTACCGCACCGAGGAGGGCTGTCTCTCCCTCTCCGGCACTCGGCAGACCCAGCGGTGGCAGAGCATCAAAGTCCGCTGGCAGAATGAGCAGTTCCAGGTGCGGATCAAAACCTTTACCGGCTGGACAGCCCAGATCATCCAGCATGAAATTGACCACTTAGAGGGCATTCTCATATGAAAAAATGCAAAATCACCGTCATGCGCATCACGCAGTACCACGACCTGATGGCCCAATACGAAAACCCCATCTCCCACGCCTGCGACATGGAAGTAGGGCAGGTATTTGTGGCCAACGGATGGGAAAAGCCAGCCGGCTTTTGTCAGAGCGCCTGGGACACCCTCTCCCCCTTCGTGCTGGCTCTGAGCCACGGCGGGGAGAACTTCTACGACGGCTGGATGCGCAACCCCAAATCCGCCATGCTCTCTTGTAACGACGGGTTCCGCCCGGTGAGCTTCCTGGTGGAAGCCCTGGACGAGGACGCCGACTGAGGAGGAAGCGCCATGTTTCAAGGAAAAATCGCCGTCATTACCGGCGGCGCCCAGGGCATCGGCAAAGCCATCGCCGAGGCCTTCCGGGCAGAGGGCGCTAAGGTCTGCATCATCGACCAGCAGTCCAACGACTACTTTGTCGGCGACCTGGCCGACCAGGCCGTGCTGGAGGCCTTCGCGGCCAAGGTCCTGGCGGACCACGGCCACGTGGACTATCTCATCCACAACGCCCCGCCGCTGATGCGGGGTCTCGACCAGTGCAGCTACGAGGATTTCAACTACGCCCTGCGGGTCGGCGTCACTGCGCCCTTTTACCTGACCAAGCTCTTTGCGCCTCACTTCGCCCCCGGCGCGGCCATCGTCAACCTTTCCTCCTCCCGGGACCGGATGAGTCAGCCCCAGACCGAGAGCTACACGGCGGCCAAGGGCGGCATCGCCGCCCTGACCCACGCGCTAGCCGTGAGTCTGGCGGGCCGGGTACGGGTCAACTCCATCTCCCCCGGGTGGATCGACACGGATTACACCGTCTACGAAGGCCCCGACGCCATCCAGCAGCCGGTGGGCCGGGTGGGAAATCCCATGGACATCGCCCACATGGCGCTGTTCCTCTGCTCGGACAAGGCCGGTTTCATCACCGGCGAGAACATCTGCATCGACGGCGGCATGACCCGCCAGATGATCTACCACAACGACTGCGGCTGGAAGCTGGAAAGGACGGAAGCGCCATGATTTGTTTTTTGACCAGCAGTACCGTGCTGCCCGGTACCGATGAACTCAACCCAGCCAACGGATTTCTGGAGCGATTGCGGCTTTGTATGCCCAAGCCCTGCCGTGCCGTGTTTGTCTGCGCCGATCCGGACGGATTTGCCCGCACAGATCGCTTTGCAGCCTCCGTCAAACGGAGCTTTGAAGCAGCCGGATTTTCGTTTCAGTCCTTTTTAGTCCTGGACCGCCGCACCCAGAATGAGGCGGCTTCGTTGATTGCGCAGGCAAACTGCCTGGTCCTCGCGGGTGGACACGTCCCGACACAAAACAGATTTTTTGCCCAAATCGGCCTGAAGGACTGCCTCTCCGGCTTTGACGGCGTCCTCATCGGAATCAGTGCAGGCTCGATGAATTGCGCTTCGTTGGTGTATGCGCAGCCAGAGCTGCAAGGAGAAGCCCTCGATCCCACGTATGAACGATTTCTGCCCGGCCTCGGTCTCACAAAACAAATGCTGCTCCCCCATTATCAAATGCTGAAAGATGAGACACTGGACGGCCTGCGGCTGATGGAGGAGATCACCTATCCAGACAGCTCTGGGCGATCGTTCCTGGCCATGGTGGACGGCAGCTATCTCTATCTCGAAAACGGGAGAGAAACCATCTGCGGCGAAGCATACCGCATCGAAAACGGCGTCCTCTCCCAGCTCTGCGTCTCAGGCGCCTCCACCATTGTTTGATTCCCGGCGTCATCTGCTTCGATTTCGGAAGTCCCGGTCGATCATGCCCTTCCAGCTGCCGACCTGGAAACCCACTCCGTCCCGTTTCCCCCACCGGGAAAGCCTTCTCCCGTTCTGTCGGCTTCGAACCGCAGTACGGAAGTTATTTCTTGCATAGCCGCCGCGTCCGGCGCAATTTTTGGATTGACATTTTGCATCCTTTTTGTATAATAAAATTAAAATAATTCTAATTATCTTTAAGAGGCGCACCATGACCAAGTACATGAAAAAAATTTTAGAGATCGTCCAAACCTCCTACGCCCACCTGACGGCGGAGCAGGTCTTCCAGGAGCTGCGCAGGACCTACCCCACCGTCGCCATGGCCACGGTTTACAACAACCTCAACCGGCTGTGGGAGGCGGGGCAGATCCGCAAGGTGTCGGTGGAGGGGCTGCCGGACCGGTACGACCGCACCGCCCGGCACGATCATCTGCTGTGCCAGCGCTGCGGCAAGCTGGTGGATGTGGACCTGGAGGATCTGACGGACCGGCTGGAGCGGCAGACCGGCGTCTCTCTCCTGGGCTATGACTTGAAGCTGGCGTATCTCTGTGAAGGCTGCAAAGCCGGCGGCAAACCCCGCTGATCTGCCGCCCCCCTCTCCCGCGCAACCTTGCGTCAGCAAATTACATAAAAGAGAAGGAGGCAAGCACATGAGTCAATGGAAATGCGCTATCTGCGGCTACGTCTACGACGAGGTGCGGGAAGGCACGCCCTTCCAGGCGCTGCCGGAGGGCTGGACCTGTCCCCTCTGCGGCGCCGACAAGAGCGCCTTTTCCCCGGTGGAGCAGCAGCCTACCCCCGCGCCTGTGACGCCGCTTCCGGCCCAGCCGCACCAGGACGCCCTGGTCAAGCTCCCGGCGGGCGTGCTGGCGGCGGTCTTATCCAACCTGGCCCGCGGCTCGGAAAAGCAGTACCGGGACCGGGAGGCGGTCCTCTTCCGGGAGCTGGCGGATTACTTCACCGCCGCCGCGCCGCCGGCGGCCGACGCCGGAGTGGAGGCCCTTCTGGACCTCCTGCGGGCGGATCTGCAGCAGGGTTACCCCGCCCTGAACGCCGCCGCCCAGGTCGCCGGAGACCGGGGCGCCCAGCGCGTCTGCGTCTGGGGCGAGAAGGTGACGCGGATGCTGGAGTCCCTGGTGGCCCGCTACCTGCGGGAGGGCGAGGCCTTCCTGGAGAACACCCAGGTTTGGGTCTGCACCGGCTGCGGGTTCGTCTACGTGGGACAGGAGCCCCCGGCCCTCTGCCCCGTGTGCAAGGTCCCCGCGTGGAAGTTTGAAGCAGTGGAAGGGAGGCTTTGAGCGATGGGTAACATTGCCGTTCGGAATCTGCGCCTTTGTACCAAGGACTGCCTGTGCCTGTACGTCTGTCCCACCGGCGCCACCGACACCGAGAACAGCGTCATTGACGTCGCCAAGTGTATCGGCTGCGGCGTCTGCGCCGACGCCTGCCCCAGCGGCGCCATCTCCATGGTGCCCACCGAATACCCGCCCCAGCAGAAAAAGGCGGCCTCCGTCCTGGCCCAGGCCGACGGCCTGGCCGCCGGCAAGGCCAGCCAGGAGCAGATGGCCCGCCAGCTGGCCCGGGAGGCTCAAGCGCCGGGCCTGGCCCGGCTGATGGCCGCCGTGGAGAAATCCGTCCGGCTGGTCAACGAGGACCTGACCCGGGAGTCCGGCTATATGCTGCCCCAGAGCGCCAACACCCACCGGCTGCTCCGGGACCTGGCCGAGAATCCCCCTGCCCCGGACTTCCCCGCCGCCGCGGCCCGGGAGCTGCTGGCCCGCATCCCCTGCAACGAACCGACAGAGCAAGACGAGAAAGGAGCAGTGACCCCTGTGAAGCAATGGAAATGCAGCGTCTGCGGCTACGTCTACGAGGGAGAGACCCTGCCGCCGGACTTCACCTGCCCCGTTTGCAAGCAGCCCGCCTCGGCCTTTGTACCCCTCCAGGCGGAGGCGCCCGCCCAGGCCGCCGGCAAGTACGCCGGCACCCAGACGGAGCAGAATTTGCAGGCCGCCTTCGCCGGCGAATCCCAGGCCCGCAACAAGTACACGTATTTTTCCGCCGTGGCCCAGCGAGAGGGCTATGAGCAGATCGCGGCGCTCTTTTTGAAGACGGCGGAGAATGAAATGGCCCACGCCAAGCTGTGGCTGGAGGAGCTGCGCGGCATCGGTGACACAAAGGAAAACCTGCTCCACGCCGCCGAGGGTGAGAACTATGAGTGGACCGATATGTACGACGGCTTCGCCAAGACTGCCGAGGCCGAGGGCTTCCCGGAGCTGGCCGCCAAGTTCCGCCTGGTGGCCGAGATCGAGAAGCGCCACGAGGCGCGCTACCGGGCGCTGTTGCACAACGTGGAGACGGCCCAGGTCTTTGAAAAGAGCGAGGTCAAGGTCTGGGAGTGCCGCAACTGCGGCCACATCGTGGTGGGCACCGCCGCGCCGGAGGTCTGCCCCACCTGCCACTACGCCAAAAGCTATTTTGAAATCCACGCCGACGCCTATTGAGGGTTTGGCCCAGGCCAGTTCGCGGGGATTTGACCATGCCCCCGAACGATCATACGGAAACAGAACGGTTCAGGCCGGCTGGGAACTTCCCAGCCGGCCTTTTGTGATACGGATGCCTCCCCTAACGCCCGCAGGGCGTTAGGGGAGGCTTTGGACGGTACGAACACCGCGAGCACTCTGGCAGAGCGGCCAGGCGGGTGCGTCGGCGGTTCGGTCAGCCGCGGCGGCGGTAGAGCGCCGCCGCCAAGATTCCGGCAGCCAGCACGCCGACGCAGGCGATCAGCAGCACCAGCGATTCAGGCTCCGCCGCGGCAGTGCTCTCCGTTCCCTGCTGCCAGGGCATCTCGTCGCCAGTGGGCCGCTGTCCGCCATCATCCAGTGAAAAACGATCTCCGGCTCCGCCCCAGGCGCCGCCGGTCTCCCTTGCCGCAGTGTCGGGTGCCTCTGCGGGCGCTGCCGCGTCTGTGGCAGTGTCTTCTGCCGACGTAGTTTCCACCCCAGAGGCAGCACTGTCGGTGGTGTCATCCGCTGGTGCGGTCTCCTCGGTGGCGGCGCTGTCAGTGCTATCATCCGCCGGGATGGTATCCCCGGTGGCATCGGTGTCGCCGCCGGGCGTCATGCCGCTGGAGAAGTCGCCGCCAGCGTCAAAGGGGTTTCTGCCACCCATGTTCCCCATGCCGCCCCGGCCGCCCATGCCGCCGCCTGCGTTCATGCTGCCCATGGCCGTGACGTCGATTTCCGAGGCGTCGATCAGCGCGGTGGAATCCGCCGCCTGCCCCGCCTCCGTGGCGGGGATGGTGCCGTCCAGCTGTCCGGCGATGCCCTCGGCCCGCAGCAGGCAGAAGGTCTCCAGCGTCTCAAACCCGGCCTCAAATTCCTCGTAGGTGCAGAACTTGGTGGGGTCTTGCTCCACATAGGGCGCGATCAGCCCATAGGCCTCCTCCATCATCTGGTAGAAGTAGCCGCTTTCAAAGTAGGTCTCCAGGAACTGCGCGAAGTACTGGTGGTAGAGCGCGGTATATGCCTCGCTGGCACACGCTGCCGCCGGACACCGGCGTATCGATGGGGTAGTTCACCAGAGCCGTGGCGTCCTGGGCGCCCTGGAAGCCGCCGAAGGCCAGGTTGTAGTCCCAGGGGATCATGGAGAGGACGCCGTCCTCTTCATAGAGATAATAGTTGTGAATCATCGTGCCGGTGTAGCTGTCGAAGTTCAAGACGAAGTTGTGGACCACAAAGTAGCGGATCACCTGCTCCGCGTCCACCGCCTCGGCAGGGTCGCTCCCCTGGTTGAGCGTTTTCAGGGCGTCGATCAGCCGGTCCCGGTCCGCGTCGGTGATGTCGGTCTTGGCGTTATCGAAGATATTGGAGTAGCTCTCGTAGTCATCGTCGGTATAGACCAGCGACACGTCGTCGCTGCCCATCGTGCCGCCGCCCATGCCGCCGAACTGCTGCCGCCCGCCGCCGGTGGGGCGGACTGGCCGCTCTCCCCTGCCGTGGCTGCTTCCCCGGAAGCCGCCGCGTCATCCGGCGGTGCCGCAGGCAGCTGCGCGCCCGCTTCGCCCGGCTGGAAGTCCGGCAGCTCCGGCAATTCAAAGTCCGGCATGGCGGAGTCGGTTTCGTCTCCGTCGTCCCGGCTCTCCATCCAGCCCTCCAGGTCGAAGTCCGCGCCGTTGCCGCGGCCCCCGCCCATGCTCATGCTGTCGGGTTTATAGAGTTCGCCGTAGCCGCTGCCTTAGTTGCGCTCCAGGAAGGCCTCCTCCACGCCCTCCACCGCCAGGTAGAGGCCCCAGTCCTCCCCGTTGACGGTGAGATACACGAAGCTGCACAGCGGGGCGCTGACGCCAAAGGCGTTCATCATCTGATACGTGAGGTAGTCCTTCATATAGGTGTTGTCCTGGATGATGTTGTTGAGGCACAGCTTATCCAAGCCGTGGTACGTCTTGGTACTGTCGTAGTGGTCAAATTCCACCTTGAAGCTGTAGCGGTCGTTGCCGTAGCTGGCCACCTGGGAGAGGGACGTGTTGCCCTTGGCCCGGATGGCCGCGCTGGTGTAGGCCTCGCCGTCGATCACCAGGTCGCACAGAACGTACTCCTCGTCGGTACAGGTCTCCAGGAAGCCCTCCCAGTCGTCCATGACGATGTCGATGGTGTGGACCTCGGCGGTGTCAAAGAGGCGGGTCTCGTAGCCCTTGGCGCGGGAGGCCGCCTGGATGCCCAGGCTCTCGGCGTTCCAAAAGACCACCGTGAGCACCAGAGCCAGGAGGATGACAACGCAGCAGATTCTGTCGATGAGTTTATGCGTTGACATGGCGTCGCTCCCCGGTCAGCCCATATAGTCGCCGTTGTAGCTCACCAGCACCGCGCTGGAGACGCCGGCCATCTGGGACAGGGTGTTGAGGAAGTCGGTATTCTCGTCCTTGAGGCGCACCTCGGCGTTCAGCTCCACCAGCTCCCGCTGGACGGTCTTGCTCTTGACCACCATCCGCTGGACGTGTTCCCGGAGGAAGCGGACCGCGGCCTCCTCGCTCTGGTGGTCGGCGCATTGCAGCACGACGATATAGGGGTTCACGTGGGACTTGCGGTTGGCGAACATCAGCAAAATCACGCCGATGATGACGCTGCCGAACACCGCCAGGGGGATCATCCCGGCGGCCAGCACGATGCCCACGGCGATGGACCAGAAGAGGAAGGCGATGTCCAGCGGCTCCTTGATGGCGGTGCGGAACCGGACGATGGACAGCGCGCCCACCATGCCGAGGGACAGCACCACGTTGGAGGTGACGGCCAGGATCACCAGCGTGGAGATCATCGTCAGCGCCACCAGGGTCACGCCGAAGCTGGAGGAGTACATCACGCCGGCGAAGGTCTTTTTGTAAATGAGGAAGATGAAGAGTCCCAGGCCAAAGGCCAGCGCCATGGCCAGGACCATGTCCAGAATGGATACGCTGTTCACGTTTTCCAGAAAGCTGGATTTAAAAATGTCTTGAAATGTCATGGAAATAGCTCCTTACTTTGATTTCAGCCGTAAGCCCGGCAGGCGGCGTACTTGGAAAAGGCGGAGGTGTGGGTGGTGGGCACCTGGACGATGTCCCGGATCACGTTGGGCAGGAAGGCGTCCCACTTGACCTCCAGGATGATGGGCGCGTACCGGGCCGGCACGGTGAGGCAGCGGTCGTCGAGGAAGCCCTTGCAGAACACGCTCGTGCGGATGTCGTAGTCCAGCGTAACGCGGACGTTGCCCGGCGCGAAGACGAAGGCGTCGCGGGTGTAGTCCACGACGGTTTTGGGCCGCAGGCCCCTGATGCGCTGCTTGCGGCAGAACTCCCGCACCAGCGGCTGGGGATCGTCAGCCAGGGCCTCCGGCCTCCCGGCGGCGATGGCGCGGACCTCCTCCAGCGAGATGCGCGCCTGCTCCTTGCTGCAAAGGCCATTGATTTTGGATTTCTTCTCCAGAAAAATTGCGGAAGTATCGGCTTTATACCAGCGGATGCGAAACTTTTCCCGGCAATTGACGCCGTCTATCTTCTCCCGCAGCGCCGTGTCCCATGGGTCGTCAAAATAGACGCTGCGAATTTGGTAGCGCCCTTCGACGGCGTGGGGGTCCGGGGCCATCACGGCGCGAAGCCTGGCCCGCAGCGCCAGCCGGTCGGCGCGGGTGATCTCGTGCTTCCACTCGTGGCGAAACTCCATGGCAAAACCTCCTTCGGATTTTGGTTCAGCATAGCGCCAAAGCCTTAACTTAAACTTAATAGGCGCTTAACAAAGCGCAAAAAGTGCCACAAATCAACATCCTATCTGCTTAAAGAATCTGAATAGCAAAAAAGCGATTTTCAGCTTTCCTTATGCTGAAAATCGCTTTTCTCATATGTGCTTATCGGCTTAACTCAGCAACCACCCCAAAAATAGAATCTATCCAATTTA
>LBJMR02800__coassemble_501_pt1 | contig 26387 bp, 27 predicted proteins | sample LBJMR02800__metabat2_low_PE_023 | metagenome-assembled genome bin LBJMR02800
GAACCCACGCGACCAGCTTGGAAGGCTGGGGTTCTGCCATTGAACTACACCCGCATGCCTGTGCGCTGATATTATCAGCCAGAAGATAATATCACAGGTTCCCCCCTATGTCAAGAATGTTTTTATATTTTTACCAATATTTTTCCCGTGGCGCCGGAATTTTCCGCAATTCCCCCTTGCAGTTTGGAAGAAAGTCCCGTATATTGAAAGAAGGCTTGAATGACTTTGTAGGGAGGAAGCGCAGTGGACTATAAAAAGCTGTGGATCGAGGGCGCAGTCTATCCCGCCATGGCTCTCTTGCAGAAAAACCAAGTGGCGGCGCGCACCCGTCAGCTGCTGAATGGGGAGGCTGTCCCGTGGGAAGACCGAAAGCTGGCCCTACGCCAACGGCTCTCAGAGCTGCTCTATCTTTGCAAGACTCAGGTGGCAGCCTATTCCGATATGCCCTTTACGGATTTGGATATCCGGCGGGAGCCGCTGGATTGCCTGCAGGCGGTGGACCCGATCCTACTCCGGGATTTTTTTGAGGAGGCCGACCATCACCTCTCCCGGCTGGCCAACCCGGAAAAGCTGCTGGCCTGCCGCTTCCTCCAGGCGGAGCAGGAGCGGACGCTCTACCTGACTCAGCCGCAGCTGGAGCAATATGAGGCGGCTCGGTGGCGCGGCCTCAGCTGGTTTGGCGTCACCTTTGGCAGCCCCAGTGTGCGGCTGTGGGACAGGCCGCGCCCCTCCTTCCTGCTGCAGGAAGAGCCCTACCTCAAAAACCGCTTGTCTCTTTCTGTGTGCGCCATGACGGAACGCAGCGTGGCTCCCACGGTGGAGGAGATCGACCGCTTCCGACCGGAGTACCTTTCCGGCAGCGCCTCCGCGCTGATGAGTTTGGCGAGCCATATGCGTCAAACGGGCATTCGTATGAAAACACCGCTCAAGGTGGTGACGATTACCTTGGGCGCGGCCAACGCCGCGCAGCGCCGGGAGATGGAGGCGGCCTTCGGCTGCCCGGTGTCCCAAAATCTGGGCGAGCGGTCGGAGGGAGTGGTGGCCTACATGTGTCCCGAAGGCCGCCTCCATGTGATGGCTGAGAATTGCTATGTGGAGCTGTTAGACCCGAAAACCTGGCTGCCGGTGCCGCCGGGAAAGGTCGGCTTGGTGGCTGTGACCGATTTGGTGGGCGAGACGATGCCGCATTTGCGGGTGATTCTGGACTATACAGCCCGCTGGAGCGAAACGCCGTGCCCTTGCGGCCGCACGATGCCGGTTCTGGAGGAGCTGGCAGCGGTGGCGCCGGCGGAGTGAGCCGCCGGAGTGAGCCGCCGGGAAAACGCGCCGGTGGTCGGCGCCATGTAGGCCGGCGGCAAGCCGCCGGCGTGGGTACATCAATCGCAGGTGCAGATGCAGCCGTTGGTATCGCAGGTGCAGCTGCAGTTGCTGTTGCTGCCGTTGTTGCTGCCATTGTTGCAGCCACAGCCGCAGGAATTGCTGCAGCCGCAGCTGTTGCAGCCACAGCTGTTGTTGCAGCCGCAGCCACAGGTGCTGGTGGAGCAGCAGGGGTTGCAGCAGGAATTGGCCACGAAGTCGGGGAACACGATGCTGCAGCGGTTGGAAGAGCTGTTGTTGCAGGAAGAACAGGAATTGCAGGCCATAAAAAACCCTCCAAAAAAGCAATGTCGCGGAGGCTTCTGCCTCCACGACATCTTATGCGCCATTCCCCCAGCGCGTCACATCCAGCCGTCGAAAATAATTGTATCGTCCAGACTGGCTACCGGCCTTGTCCCCACAGGTCCCTCCGGCCAGAGCAGAACATCGTCCATGTCGCCGGGTGCGCCCTTGGCCGGCGGTACCGGCTGGTCACGCAATTCGTGGGGAACAGGGCTCTCCTTTTTCTTCTTCATTCCATCACCCCGGTCTTAGTGTCCGCCAAAGGTGCGGAATTATACGCCCGGTGAAATTTCTTATGCCCGCCCATCCGCAGAAACATGCCCCATAGAAAGGAGCAGTTTTCATGTCCCATGTGCGAGACGAAATGGACCGCGTGGTCCACGATGCCTATGAAGGCCTGTCAGAGGAAGAAGTCATTTCCCACAGCCGCCACAGACGGCGGCTCCACTGGACGCTGCTGTGCCGCAATACGGCCGTGGCGCTGGCTGCCCTGCTGTTTATCCTCTCACTGATCCATGTCCCAGGCAGCAGTGTGCTGAAGGCAGCGGCCTATTTCCTCGGCGCGCTGGCCTACCTGGGAGAGATCATCATCCTCACCGACTGGTTTTCTCAGCGGGTTCCCCACCGGGAGATGTTCATGGCCTATTGCTTTGGCCCGCTCTACCTGCTGCTGGGTGTGAGCTATCTGCTGGACCACTGATATGATAAATAGAACAAAACGCGCCCCTTGCAGCTGTCGGCAAGGGGCGCGTATGTGTTGTTCAGGTGCGGCGGGCAAGCGGGAAGTCCCGCTCCACAGGACAGTGCCTACACCGTGTGGTCTTGGCGGCTACCCCGCTGGCACCTGATCTCCAGCTCCATAGCCATCGCCTCTCCACCATCAGTATATGCGATTTCTTTGAAAATACCATGAACAAATCGTAAAAATAGCAGTGCCTGCCGGATCAGTTGCCGGTCATGGCCCGGACCAACGCCTCAAGCCGCGGCGCGGCGTGGGCGAAAAAGGTCTGGTAGGCAGGGCAGTAGACGTTTTCCAGCAGCTCTCCCGCTGCGGTTTCCGGCCTGTCGCGGCGGCAGCCGCCCCGGCACAGCGGGAACCACCGGCACCTCCGGCACGCCGGCGCGATGGCTCGGGACTGCTCCACAAACCCCAGCGCTTCGCGGGCCTGGTCCAGCTCGTCCACCGTGTTGTCCCGGAAATTGCCCAGGCGGTAGCCGTCCAGCATATAAAAATCGCAGGGATACACACTGCCGTCCGCTTCCACCGCATATTGGATGCCGCACTGGCCCAGCATACCGCAGGCCTCCGGCTGCCGGCCCAGGCAGATGCCCAGGAGATTGTCAAAGTAGCGATTATAGAGGAAGCGCCCCTCTGTCCGCTCCCGGAACCAGAAGTCGAAGGTGGAGATCAGGAAGCGGGCGTATCGCTCCGGCGTCAGGGAGTAGGGCTGTCCGCCCCGGGGCAGGCCCAGGGGGTCCAGACACGGGATATGCTGCTGATAGGAAAAGCCCATATGCCGGAAAAAGCTGCTCATCTCCCGGGCGTTTCTGGCCGTCTGTGCCGTCACTACCGTGAGAATATTCACCGGTACCTGGTGGGCCTTCAAGAGACGCAGCCCTTCCATCACCCGGTCAAAGGTGCCGTTGCCGGCGGCGTCCTTGCGGTAGAGGTCGTGGAGCGACTGGTGGCCATCCAGGGAGACGCCCACCAGGAAATTGTTCTCCCGCAAAAATGCGGCCCAAGATTCATCGAGCAGCGTTCCATTGGTCTGCAGGGCGTTGTAGACCCGCAGTCCCGGACGGCTGTAGGCTTGCTCCAGCGCCACCACGTGGCGAAAAAAGTCCAGCCCTGCCAAGGTGGGTTCGCCGCCCTGGAAGCCGAAGGTACACTGCCCCTCGGCGGCGGCCATGGACTTGGAGATCACCGCCTCCAGGGTCTCCAGGGTCATTCGGCCATAGGACCGGCAAGCGCGGTTCGCGGCTTCATCGTGGTAAAAGCAGTAGCGGCAGCGGAGGTTACAGTCCCCCGAGGCCGGTTTCAAGAGGATGTTTCGCGGCGGCATAGGCCACTTCCTTTCTCCAAGTCGCCCCGCGTTTTGCAGGGCGAAGTGCGTTTTTGGTGCGGCAATCGGAAAATTTGAAAAATGTGGGGACGGCGGTTGAAAGCGCATATGGACCAGCTATTTTCCCGTGGCCGGGAAAGTATCCACAGATCGCGTCCGCAGTCACAAATTATAGCATCTATCATACCACACGGGGCTGCCGGTGTCATCCCACAGCTGTACAGGAAGATTGCTCCGATGCGCTATCGCTGTCAGGTCCACGGGGGTCTTGCCCCGCCGCGGCAGGCCGTGGTACAATGGAGAAAAAACGGGAGGTTATTTTATGATCCGCCATGTCATCATGTGGAAATTCAACGCAGGCGAAGAGGAAAATATGAGGAAGTTCCTGGCCGGGCTTCAGGCGCTGGACGGCGTCATCCCCGAGATCCTGCGGATGGAAATCGGCGTCAACTGTAAAGACGGCAACAACTTCGACGCCTGTCTGATTGCCGACTTTGAAGACCTGGACGCCCTGGAGCGCTATAAACACGATCCGCGGCATGTGGCCGTTTCCCAGCTGTGCAAATCCATCCGGTCGGCCCGGGGCGCCGTGGATTTTGAGGTCTGATGGTCTGGGATTGCCTGTGGTTTGATGTAAATTTATTTTTGTTTATGACGGTTCCTATTGATTTTACGGGGCATATGTATTATGCTATAGGTAAATTGGCGGGCTGGGCCTGACCGGCCCCCGCACCATCGGATGAGAGCCTCCGGCTCCATCGAAAAGGAGTATCGGTCTATGATTATTACGCAGAAGAAACCCATCGAAGAACTGATGGCCATGCTGGGCGATGCCAAGCGCATCGGCATCATCGGCTGCAGCAGCTGCGCCACCGCCTGCGCCACCGGCGGTGAAAAGGAAATCCAGCAGCTCAAGGCGTACCTCGAGTCTCAGGGCCGCACGGTGGTCGTCACCGGCGTTGCCGAATACTGCTGCATGAATCTGGGCGTCCGGGGCACGCTGAAGTCCTTCCAGAACCAGAATCTCGATGCCATCGTGGCCATGTCCTGCGGCGACGGCGTGCAGGTGGTGGCCGCCAACATCAATGTGCCTGTCTATCCCTCCAACAACACCATGTTCCTGGGCGAAGCTGTGAAATTCGGCCTGTTCAAAGAGGCCTGCCATCTCTGCGGCAACTGCGTCCTGGGCACGACCGGCGGCATCTGTCCCATCTCCCGCTGCGCCAAGAGCCTGGTCAACGGCCCCTGCGGCGGCGCCAAGAACGGCAAGTGCGAAGTGAATCCGGAGAACGACTGCGCCTGGATCCTCATCTACAACCGCCTCAAAGAGCTGGGTCAGTTGGACAAGTTGGCCCAGACCCGTCCCGACAAGGGCTACGGCGACGTGAGCTATCCGCGTACCATCAACATTAGGGGGAAGAAATAATGAGCCTGTTAGAGAAAGCACTGGAAAGCGGCAAATTTGGCGTCACCGCAGAAATGGCGCCCCCCAAGGGCTATGACTTCTCCGAGCAGATGGAGGCCGCCGCCCTCTTGAACGGCAAGGTTCACGGCATCAACGTCACCGATATGCAGTCCGCCAGCCTCAAGGCCACTTCGCTGGGCCTTTGCATCAAGCTCAAGGAGGCCGGCTGCGAGCCTATCATTCAGATGACAGGCCGCGACCGCAGCCGGATGGCCATTATGGGCGATATGCTCTCCGCTGCCGCCTTTGGCATCGACACCATGCTGGCGCTGACCGGCGATCACCCCACCGTGGGCGACGTGAAGGACTCCAAGCCTGTCTACGATCTGGACTCCGTGGGTATCCTGCGGATGCTCACCCAGATGGAAGAGAGCGGCAAGGACTGCGGCGGCAACGACCTCAAGGAAACGCCCCGGTTCTACAAGGGCGCCGCTGTCACGCCGGTCTATGAGCCGCTGTTCCTGCAGATTAACAAACTCCGCCAGAAGGTGGACGCCGGCGCCAAGTACATCCAGACCCAGGGCATCTTTGACCTGGAGCAGTTTAAGCGGTTTATGGACGAAGTGGACAAGGCCGGCATTAAGGCCCACATCATGGCCGGCATCATCCCGCTCAAGGCCGCCGGTATGGCCAAGTACATGAACGAGAACGTCCCCGGCATCGCCGTGCCTCAGCATATGATCGACCGTCTGGCTGCCGCTGCCGCCGAGGGCAAGGAGAAGGGCGTCAAGGGTCTGCCGATGGCCATGGGCATTGAGATGGCTGCCGAAATGATCGCGCAGATCAAGGAGCAGAAGCTCTGCGACGGCGTTCACATCATGGCCATCGGCGCGGAGAAGAACGTGCCCACCATCCTCAAAAAAGCAGGGATCGATATCAGCGCTGAATAACTCCGAATGAAATCACAAAATGCCGCTGCGGACCGACAGTCCGCAGCGGCATTCAGCGTGTCGAAAAAGTATTTTCGCCCCGCTGTCCCCCGTTTTTGCAACTTCAATAAGTTGCAAAAACGAACTGATTGAACGTGCAGGGGGCCCTTCGCCCCCTGCACCCATCCCCCGCTGCTCTATCACGGCAGTCTTCAGCGAGGTTTTTTGACAGTCTCAAAATGCCGCTGCGGACCGACAGTCCGCAGCGGCATTTTCGCTTGTGCCATCACGTGTTTTTAATAAACCGTTCGCTGCACCGGGGGCAGCGGATGTTGATCTTTCCGCGGCCCCGGGGCACGCGGACCATCTGGCCGCACTTGGGGCAGTGAAAATACCGATGCTCCCGGTCCTTAAAGCGCTGGAAAAAGCCAAGAAACGCTTGGTTTTCCCGGCGACGCGCAGCGATGTTCCTGGAGTAGACCCGGAAAATACACCAGACCAAAGGCACATAGCAGAGGAAGTTCAAAACCTGTGCCCACCGGAACCACATACCCAGCAGCGCACCCAGCACCATCATGACAATGCCAAGGCCCAGCAGGGCCAGATTCAGCTGGTCGGAACCGTAGCGGCCCATCATAAAATTACGAAACCAATTGCCGATTTTGGAGAACATATTTATCACCCGTCAACGAAATTTCTGTCAATTTGCGCCGCCCGGCATACTTCTGCGGCATTCCGGCGCGGCGCGGATATTTCTTGCAATAATTATACTGCGTCCATCGGCGGAAACCAACGGCGCCGCACGAAAATTCACAGAACGTTTACGGATTAGACCGATGCAGCTCCAATGTGGGCAGATGGGGGCGGTTGAAAAGCCGCACGCCGCCCAGGCCCCGGGAGACGGCCAGCGTGGTTCGCCCGTCGTGGTAGAGTCCTTCGCAGTCCTTGGGAAAGAACCGCCGGTCCACGCCCAGCAGTCCGCCCACCCACGGCAGACGGATCACGCCGCCGTGGCCATGGCCGGCCAGCACCAGGTCGACGCCCAGCTGTGACCAGAGCGCCAGGGAATTATTGCGGTGGTAGAGCATCAGGATGTATGGATCCCCGGGGACTTCCGCCCGGATGCGGGCCACCAGCGCCTCCGGCGTCTCCATATCCCGGTAGGCATTGGGGTCCTCCGTCCCGGCCAGGACGATGGTCTGCCCGTCCCGCTCCAGCAGCAGGTAGTCGTTGCGCAGCACGGTGACGCCGCAGCCGGCGATTTCCTGGAGCAGGTCCTCGGTGTCCTCCCGGACCCACTCGTGGTTGCCGGTGACGTAGTAGGTGGGCGCGATTTCCGCCAAGCCGGTCAGCAGTGTCGGGAGCGTCTCCTTGGCGGTGCGCTCGTCGGCCAGGTCGCCGCTGATGGCGATGAGATCCGGCTGCTGGTCTGTCACGGCCTGGAGCAGCAGCCGGTGGTCCGGGCCGAAGCTGGCGCCGTGGAGGTCGGTGAGCAGCGTCACCCGCAGGCCTTCAAAGGCCGGGGGCAGCCGGTCGGAGGACACCTGCCAGGTCTCGGGGTCCAGGGTCCCATGGTAAAGGGCGGAGACCACCACGGCGGCCAAGGCCGCCAGCAGCCAAAGCCGCCGCTTCTTTTTGGTCAAGGAAACGCCTCCTTTTTCTTTCGGCAGCACCGCACCATTTGGCCGAATGCACTTGCCAAATGGTGCGGTACTGCCAAGTGTGTTTCAGTATACCACAAAAGGCCGGCGCAGAAAAGCAAAATCAAACAGGCCGGAGAAGCGCGAAAAAAGGGCTTGACAAATGCACCATTTGTCGGTATAATAAATCTCGCTTCTGGACGATTAGCTCAGCTGGTAGAGCATTCGCTTGACGTGCGAAGGGTCAGCGGTTCGAGTCCGTTATCGTCCACCAAATGACAGTCATCCCTGGTGGGATGGCTGTTTTTTTATCAGCCGCCGCTGCGCGGCGGACAAGCGCAAAGGAGGAGTACCATGGCTGCAAACATGATGGAGCTGGCCAGGAGCTTGGCCGGACAGCTGTCAGCCTGGCGGCGGGACTTGCACCGCTGGCCGGAGCTGGGGTTTTGCGAGATGCTTACCTCGTGCCGCATTGCCAGGACCTTGACCGACTTAGGCTTTGACCAGGTGCTGGTGGGGCGGGATGTGTGCTTCGGGCCGGGACGGATGGGCCTGCCTTCCGAGGAGGTCCTGGAGGAGGCCTATGCCCAGGCGGCGAAGCGGGGCGCTGACCCGGTGTTTTTGGCGGAAATGGAGGGCGGCTTCACCGGCGTGGTGGGCATCCTCCGCTGCGGTGAAGGTCCCACGGTCGCCCTGCGCTTTGACATTGACGCGCTGCCCATCCAGGAATCCCGCGACCCGGAGCGGCTGCCGGTGCGGGAGGGCTTCGTCTCGGAGCATCCCGGCGTGATGCACGCCTGCGGTCACGACGGCCATACGGCGGTGGGACTGGGTGTGGCCCAGGTGCTGGCTGCCTGCCGGGAGCAACTCCATGGCACGGTGAAGCTGCTGTTCCAACCGGCGGAGGAGGGTGTCCGGGGCGCCAAATCCATGGTGGAAAACGGCCATCTGGACGGGGTGGACTATGTGCTGGGCGCCCATGTGGGCGCGTGCCAGCCGGGAGAGGGGCCCTTCGTGGGGGTCGGCTCCGGTGGGACCCTGGCCACGGCTAAGTTTGATGCGGTCTTCACTGGCAAGTCCAGCCACGCCGGTATGGCGCCCCAGGAGGGCCGCTATGCCATGCTGGCCGCCGCCACGGCGGTGCTGAACCTCTTTGCCATCCCGCGCCACGGCGACGCCCCGACCCGGATTAACGTGGGCAAGCTGACGGCGGGAACGGGCCGCAACATCGTCTGCGACCGGGCTGTCCTGGAGCTGGAGGTGCGGGGCAGTACCTCCGAGGCCAACGCCTATATGGCCGCTTATGCCCGTCAGATTCTGGAGGCTGCCGCCGCCATGCACGGCTGCGAGGTGGAGATCGCCTGCGTCGGCGCGGCGGAGCGGGCAGAGAACACCCCTGCCCTCCGGTCGCTGGTGCTGGAGACGCTGGCCCAGGCCGGCGTGCCGGCGAGAGAGATCGATGACGGACCTGAAGTCAGCGAGGACTTTTCCTACTTTGCCAAGGCCGTCACCGACCACGGCGGTCAGTCCTGCTACTTTATGAACCTGGCCCAAGCCGGCGCCATACACCATCCCAGCTTTGATTTTGACGAGGCCGCCCTGGTCCAGGGCGTGCAGGCTTTCTGCGCGGTGACGGCGCGGCTGCTGGAGGCGCCGCAGGGCGCATCTTGCGGCACGGCGGATTGATGCGGGCAAGCCCTGTGCGCGCATAAAAGGGCGTTGCAGACACAAGGTTCTGCAACGCCCTTGGCGATTCATTGGTGTGAAACTGGCGCCACGGCGAAGGTCCGGCGCGGCTTACGGCGCCACAGCGGTCAGCTCGTACTGCACAGCCTGGTATTCGTCCCAGAAGGGCAGGGGAACGCCGGCATACATCAGCTGATCCCCGCCATAGACTTTTCCGTTCATCAAATAGTCCCGATGGGGGTCCAGCCCCTTGAGCCGCAGCAGCGCTCGGACCGGATTGGCTTGGCGCTCTGTGAGGACAGCACTCACCAGGGCGCGGCTCCGGTCCTCCGACACGTGCATCCAGGCGGTGAAGGTGTCGGAGAAGGCGTCTGTCAGGCGGTAGTAATCTCCCTTCATCACCAGATCCCAGACGGTGCGGAAGTGGGCCACTTGCTGGGCTACCTCTTCTCGCTCTACCGCCGTCAGCTCATTGAGGTCCAGCTCATAGCCGAAGGTGCCGGCGGCAGCCACCACGGCCCGGGTGTGGAGGGGGACGGAGCGGTGGGTCAGGCCGTTGGGCACGGCGGAGACGTGGGCGCCCATGGCGGCGCAGGGGTAGAGCAGGGAAGAGCCGTACTGGATCTTCAGCCGGTCAATGGCGTCGGTGTTGTCGCTGAGCCAGATCTGAGGCGCGTAGTAGAGCATTCCGCAGTCAAAGCGGCCACCGCCGCCGCTGCATCCCTCCAGCAAAAGGTCCGGAAACTCTCTGTGAAGGTTTTCCAGAATTTCATATACACCCAGCACGTACCGGTGGTAGACCTCGCCCTGGCGGGCGGCGGGCAGAGAATGGCTCCAGACATCCGTGAGGCTGCGATTCATGTCCCATTTTACATAAGAGATCGGGGCGCTGCGGAGCGTGGCGCGAAGGTTTTTCCACACATACTCGCGCACTTCCGGCCGAGTCAGGTCCAGCACCAGCTGGTACCGGCCCCGGGTGGCGGGGCGCCCGGGAATTTGCAGCGCCCAATCCGGGTGGGCACGGTAGAGGTCGGAATCCTCGTTTACCATCTCTGGTTCCACCCATAGGCCGAACTTCATACCCATGGCCTGAATGGATTCGGCCAGTGGCCGCAGGCCACCGGGAAGTTTTTCTTCATTGACATTCCAGTCGCCCAGGCCGCGGAAATCATCGTTGCGCTGGCCGAACCATCCGTCGTCCATCACCATCAGCTCAATGCCCACCTGGCTGGCAGTTTGGGCGATGGAGCGGATTTTTTCAGCCGTAAAATCAAAGAGCGTGGCCTCCCAGTTATTGATGAGGATGGGCCGGCGCTCCTCCTTCCAGGGGCCGCGGCAGAGGTTGCGGCGGATGGCCCGGTGGAACAGACGGCTCATATGGCCCAGCCCTCGGGCGGAGAAGACCATGGCTGCCTCTGGGGCGGTGAAGGCCTCGCCGGGCTGGAGGGTCCAGGCAAAGTGGAAGGGATGGATGCCCAGGGTCAGTCGCGTCTCGTGGAACTGCGTCAGCTCCGCGGAGGCCTGGAAGTTGCCGGAATAGACCAGCGCCATGGCCCAGCAGAAGCCGGTATCCTCCGTGGTGTCCCGGTTCAAAAGCGCCAGGAAGGGATTTTGTTGGTGGCTGGAGGCGCCGCGGATGCTGCCTGCGGTGTGTATGCCCTGGGTGAGGGCTGCCCGCACTGGCTCCCGCTCCCGGGCGTAGGCGCCGCCCAGGGTCAGAAGGTCGTGTTCCCCTGCGGGGAAGTCCAGGCAGGCCGAGGCCACACGGGTCAAGGTGAGGGGCTGGTTGCCGCCGTTTTTCACCACCACGCTCCGGGTAATCATGTCGTATTCTTCCAGCACGCCGTAAAGCAGCTCCACTGTGAGGCCGCTGGCGGCGTCGCGCAGCTCCACGGTCAGCGTCTGAGCTGTGATGCCGTCGCCGTAAAAGGCGGGAAGGCCCTCCAGCGCATACTTCCCATCCGCTATGCTGTGGCGGACGTAACGCAGATCCACTGCGTGGCTCCCGTCGGCCAGGTCGGCCTCCAGGCAGGGAAGACGGAAGTCGCCCAGGCCGCTGGAGCTATACTCTTGAGGCTGGGTGTCCAGGGAATAGGTGCGGTCTTTCCCCGCGTCGTAGGGATTGGGGGAAAAGCCCCGATCTTCGGGGCAAATGCGGTAAGAGAGGTCGCCGCCCCGCAGCCGTGGACCGTAGTAGGTATGAAGCAGCACGCCCAGATGGTCTACCTTCATTTGGTAGCTGCTCTCACGGGTTGTAAGCGTGATGGTTTGCTGCTGTTTGTCCCATTGAATCATAGCCGGACATCCTCGCATCAGAAAAGTAGTAGTGATTAAAGCCCCTCTCCAAGGGCTGCTGCCATGAAAGACAGAGCGATACCACCATCATTATACCACAATCCTGATGAATTTCCATCCCAGTCCTGGGAGATGAAAGAAGAAAACCTCAGATGGATTCGGGCTGGGGCGCGAAGAACAGCCCTTCCACCAGGGCACGGGTGACATCCCACCAGCTCAGCCGCTCCACGGCCTCCGGCGCCACCAGGGGAATGGAGGCAATGGGGGTGCCGTCGGCCTGGAGGGAGAGCGTGCCCAGCCGCTGGCCGGCCTCCACCGGCGCCTTCACCTGCTGCGCCACCTCCACCCGGGTGGTAAGTCCGGAGGCCTGGCCCTTTTCGATCAGCACCGGCGAGGCGGAATTGGGCACCGGCGTGATGGAGGCCTGCGTCCCCAGGAGGACCGGTACCGGCGGAATCTCTGCGTTGGGGTCCGGTTCGGCCAGCGTGTAGTTGGCGAACCCGTAGTCCAAAAGCTGCTTGGCCGACTGGAAGCGGTCACCGGAGGTGTCGCAGTGGAGGACGACGGCGATGAACTCCACGCCGTCCCGCTCCGCGGAGGCGGAGAGGCAGTGGCCTGCCGCAGAGGTATAGCCTGTCTTGAGACCGGTGGTGCCCTGGTAAAACCGCACCAGCTTGTTGGTGTTGGCCAGGCCGAATTCGCCGTTTCGGACTGTGTCCATCCAAATGGTGGTGAAGCGGCGGATGTCCTCGTGCTTCAGAAGCTCCCGGGACATCAGGGCGATGTCGTAGGCGGTGGTCAGATGCTCCTGGGCGTTCGGCTCGTCGTCCAGGCCGGTGCAGTTGACAAAGTGGGTATTTTCCATGCCCAGCTCCTGGGCCCGCTGGTTCATCATGGCCACAAAGGCCTGTTCGGAGCCGGCGATATGCTCGGCCAGGGCTGTGGCGCAGTCGTTGGCGGACACCACCGCCACGGATTTAATCATGTCCTCCATGCTCATTTGCTCGCCGGCCTCCAGGTATACCTGACTGCCGCCCTTGCCGGCTGCGGCCTCTGAGGCGATGACCTGGTCGTCCCAGGAGATGCGCCCGGCGTCCAGCGCCTCCATCACCAGCAGCAGCGTCATGATTTTGGTGACACTGGCGGGGGCCAGCTGGGTGTGGGCGTCTTTTTCGTAGAGGACGGTGCCGGTGGCGGCGTCCATCAGGATGGCCGACGGCGCGGCGATTTCCAGCTCCGCTGCGCCGGCCGTGGGCAGGAGCGCCAGCAGGAGGGCTGCGGCGGCCCCCAGCGCTATGAGTTTTTTCCACAACATAAAAAATCACCCTTCCTGTTCATACTGCTACAAAGTATGAGCGGGAAGGGCAAAGTATGTTTCGGGGCAAGGGCTTATCCGACAACCCGATAGGGTGCCAGGGCTGCCATGAAGTGGGCGGCGTCGGCCTCCGAAGCGGCGCTCAACACCCGCAGAGGGCGGTTGAGGCCCATGCAGAACAGGCTCATGATCGAGGTGGCGGAGGTTTTCAGCCCGCCATGCTCCACATGGATGGGGAATGCCTGCCGCGTGGCGAGGGTGACAAAATCGCGGATTTCGATGGGGGAAGAAAAGGTGACAGTACATTCACACATAGCGCGGCCTCCTTTGCCTGTACAAAAAGCAGGTTTTGCGGTATAATTGCCGTGGATGCTGCGAGGGAAAATATGATTTCATTATACAAGAGAACCGCGCGTTTGCCTACGCGAGAAATGTACAAATAATTTTCATACATTCTTAATATTTTGGTGATTCTTCTATGAAGTTTTCCATTTATACCCTGGGCTGTAAAGTCAACCAATATGAGACCCAGGCCATGGAGCAGATTCTCACAGAGCATGGCCATCAGGAGGGCCGGATCGACGAAATCTGCGACGCCTATATCATCAATACCTGCACCGTCACGGCGGTGTCGGACAAGAAGTCCCGCAATATGATTCGGCGACTGCGGCGGCTGAACCCTGCGGCTGTGGTGGCGGTGTGCGGCTGCTATGCCCAGGTGGACCCGGAGGCAGTGCGGGCGCTGGAGGCGGACGTGGTCTCCGGCACCGGCGGGCGGCTGGCGTTCCTTCACGCGGTGGAGCGGGCCGTGGCGGAGAAGACCTCCTATTTCGCGGTGGACGACGCATTGCGCCGCCGGGCGTTCGAGGTGCTGCCCGCCGGCGGCATGGCGGTGCGCACACGGGCCATGCTGAAGGTCCAGGACGGGTGCAGCAATTTCTGCACCTACTGCATCATCCCTTACGCCCGGGGACCGGTGCGGTCTCTGCCGCTGGAGGAGGCTGTGGCCCAGGCGCTGGACTGCGCCCGGGCCGGCTATCGGGAATTGGTGGTCACGGGAATCGAGATCTCCTCCTGGGGCCGGGATTTGCCGGGCAGGCCGCCCCTGTCTCAGCTGGTGGCGGCGCTGTGCGAGGCGGTGCCGGACTGCCGGGTGCGGCTGGGGTCCCTGGAACCGCGCACCGTGGACGAGGCCTTCTGCAAGGAGCTCTCTGGGTTTTCGAATCTCTGCCCGCAGTTTCATCTGAGCCTGCAAAGCGGCAGCGACACCGTTTTAAAGCGGATGAACCGCCGGTATGATACGGCCCGATATCTGGAGAGCGTCCGGCTGCTGGAGCAGTATTTCTCCGGCTGCGCCGTCACCACCGATTTGATCGTGGCCTTCCCGGGAGAGACGGAAGCGGAGTTTGAAGAGAGCCTCCAATTTCTCCGCCGGTGTCGCCTGGCCAAGGTCCATGTGTTTCCCTATTCCCGCCGGGCCGGTACCAAGGCGGCCGCTATGGCCGGCCAGTGGGGCAACGCCGTCAAGGAGGCCCGCTCTGCCGCCGCCCAGGCCGTCGCCCGGGAACTGGAGGAGGACTATCAGCGGCGCATGGTGGGCCGGGTCTACCCGGTGCTGCTGGAGGAGACCCAGGGGGCCTATACTGTGGGCCATGCGCCCAACTATGTCCGGGTCTACGTGCCCGGCGACTTGCCCCGGAACCTGGTATTGCCGGTGCGGATCACTGGACTTCACCAGGACGGCGTGGTGGGAGCGGCGGCAGAAGCCGTTCCCGAATAAGCCAGTCGGCGCCCGCCGCAGCGGCGGAAAGCGGAATCCATAAGAGCGTGTAGAGCGGACAGATTTGCCCCAGCAGATTGCCTGGCTGTGTGGAATAGTCCCACACGGCCCACCCCAGCCAGCAGTTGACCACCAGGCCGGTGAGAAACTCCAGGGCCGTCACCGCGATGGCGCCGAAGAGCGGGACCCACACCGGCGGCAAATGCCGCCGCAGGGCTCCCAACAGCCGAAAGCAAAGTCCGCCCAGGAGGAACATGGACGGATGGCTTAAGCCGCGCCAGAGCCACTCCAGCGCCACGTACGTCCCGCCGCCCAATAAAAAGAGAGAGACTTCCTGAAAAAGTGCCATGCCATCACCTCTCAGAAAGTATGGCCCGGGGCGGGGCGGACCATACCCGCAGCGGACGAAGGGCCGGCCCGGCGCGGCAGACGGGCTGAATAACTGGATTGCCCCTTGTCCTCTGCGGGGACAGAATGAAAAATTGAAAATCCTGAGATTGCCTCTTGACTTTTTGAGTCGATACCTATATAATAATGCTTGCCCATCACGAGGGAATCACATGGCGGCATAGCTCAGTTGGTAGAGCATTCGGTTCATACCCGGAGTGTCATCTGTTCGAGTCAGATTGCCGCTACCATTCGGCCCGTTGGTCAAGCGGTTAAGACACCGCCCTTTCACGGCGGTAACATGGGTTCGATTCCCGTACGGGTCACCAGGAACCGGCAAGCACCTGCTTGCCGGTTTTCTTGTATTATCTTTTCTGCCTCGAAGTATTTTGTGCAGGCCCTTTGAGGGGCGCGATTTTGTGAAAGGGAGGCTCCCAGTATGTATCAGCCTTTGGCCGACGAGCTGCGGCCCACGGAGCTGGAGGAGGTCTACGGCCAGCAGCATATTCTCGGACCCGGCGGCCTGCTGCGGCGGATCATCGAGAGCGGCACTGTTCCCAATTTGATTTTCTACGGGCCCTCCGGCGTGGGCAAGACCACCGTGGCCAACATCATCGCCCGCAGAACCAAGCGCAAGCTCTGCCGCCTTAACGCCACCACGGCCTCCTCGGCGGATATCCGGGAGATCGTCTCCCAGCTGGACACCTTTCTGGCCCCCAACGGCATTTTGCTGTACCTGGATGAGATTCAGTATTTCACCAAAAAGCAGCAGCAGACGCTGCTGGAGCATATTGAAAGCGGCTCCATCACTCTGATCGCCTCCACCACGGAGAACCCTTATTTCTATATTTACAACGCCATTCTCTCCCGCTCCACGGTGTTTGAGTTCAAGCCCATCGGGCCGGAGGAGGCGGAACGGGCCGTCCGGCGGGCCATGGCGTACCTGGAGCAGAAGTCCGGCCTCCAGATCCAGGAGGAGCCGGGCGCGGTGGCGCACATCGCCCAGGGCTGCGGCGGCGATTTGCGCAAGGCCATCAACGCTGTGGAGCTGCTCTTCACCGCCGGAAAGGCCCAGGGGACCGTGATCCCACTGACGCTGGAGGACGCCCAGGCTGTCTCCCAGAAATCCTCCATGCGCTATGACCGGGAGGGGGACCAGCACTTCGACGTCCTCTCGGCGCTGATGAAATCCCTCCGAGGCTCGGACCCGGACGCCGCGCTCCACTATCTGGCGCGGCTCCTGGAGGCTGGCGATTTGGCCGGCGCCTGCCGGCGGATCCTTTGCTCCGCCAGCGAGGACATCGGCATGGCCTATCCCCAGGCAGCCTCCACTGTCAAGGCCTGTGTGGACAGCGCCCTCCAGCTGGGGCTGCCAGAGGGGCGGCTGCCGCTGGCCCAGGCCTGCATTTTGCTGGCGACGGCGCCCAAGTCCAACTCGGTGGTGATGGCCATTGACGCCGCCGTCCGAGATGTGCGGGCCGGAATCACCGGGGCTCTGCCCCGGGAACTCCAGAATGTCCATGCCGATGGCACAGGCTTTGAGCGGGAGCAGGGCTACCGCTATCCCCACGACTACCCCGGCCACTGGGTCCGGCAGCAGTATCTGCCGGACGAGCTGGTGGGGAAAACCTATTATCACTACGGTGACAACAAGACGGAGCAGGCCGCCCGGAAGTACTGGGAGGCCATTCAAGGAGGGTCGGACTGATGGCGATGGATGTACAGTTACAGGACGTGCTGGTGATGAAAAAGCCCCACCCCTGCGGCAGTCGCCAGTGGCTGGTGCTGCGCAGCGGCATGGACTTTCGTCTCCGGTGCCTGGGCTGCGGCCACGAGGTGATGCTGCCCAGGAGCAAGGCGGAGAAGAACATCCGGCAAATTCTCCGGGACGGCACGCCGGTGCCGCTGAAATAGCGCCCGGCTGCAATGCCTGGAGCTTTTGATGTAAACGCCCCCAGCTTGTCGCGAAGCAGCGGACAAGCTGGGGGAGTTTTGTTCAGCCGTCCTCCTCGTAGGGGAGGCCCTGGCGGTAGCGCTCCATGATGCCCCGGAAGATCTCGGCGCAGGAGGGCGGCGTCCAGGTGATGGCATTGGCGCCGGCTTCAATGGTGGCGGTGATGGATTCGTCGGTGGGGCCGCCGGTGGCGATGATGGGCATATCGGGGTAAAGTGCCCGGATTTCCGCCACGATGGCCGGCGTCTCTGCGGCGGCGGAGACGTTGAAGATGCTGACCCCTGCCTCCACCCGGGCGGCGAAGTCTGTATCGGCCCGGACCACGGTGGAGATCAGGGGGATATCCACCGTGCGGGATACAGTGCGCAAATGCTCCAGAGAGGTGGGATGGTTGGCCACCACGCCCATGGCGCCCTGCATCTCGGCAAAGGCTGCCATGTGCGCCATCCGGTTGCCCTTAGTGAGGCCACCGCCCACGCCCACGAACACCGGCACGTCGGCTGCCGTCAAAAGGGCCTGGGTAATGACCGGCTGCGGCGTGAAGGGATAGACGGCGATGATGGCGTCGGCGTTGACGTTTTTGATCACGGCCAGGTCGGTGGAGAAGACCAGCGACTTGATCCGCTTGCCGAACACCATGATGCCGGAGCAGCGGTAGATGGCTTCGGGGACTTTCAGAGCGGATTTGCGGTATACGCCCTCAATGGGGGTGGGGATACGCTTCATGTGGCCACGTCCTTTGCTGTACATTTTCCCCAGTATAGCATAGAACGTTGGAGAAAAGAAAAACAGAGTGTTAAAACTTTCCCCAGGCGGCGCGAAATACCGGGCCCTGGCAGGCGCTTACGCTCTGCGGCGCAGCGCCTGCACGCCCGCAAACAGCACGGCAGCCACCGGCCAGATGATCCAGGTGCGGCCCCAGTCACCGGTGAAGAAGCTGAGGCCCAGGTAAATGGCGACGATCAAGCACCAGTAAAAGGCTGCCAGCGGGTCGTCCTGCTTTTGAAGCGCCTTTTTCTCCCGGGTGTAGTCGCCCTCCTCCAGGAGGCGGGCGAAGCTGCCCCAGACGATACACCGCCAGACTATCAGAAACACGCCCACCGCGGCGAAGGCCAGCAGCAGCGCCACGCAGCACAGCGTGAGAAATTCGTCTTCCGCCATGGCGGAGAGCATCAGCGGCACCATGCCCAGGATGCAAAGCATCACGCCGCCGGCGATGCTGGATTTGAAGGTGCTTTCAAACTGCTCCTTTTTGGTTTCCACCATGCCTGCCACGCCGTAGACCAGGGAGATGGGCTCCCGCTCCAGATACGCGTAGCGGTGGAGCTTCAGACCCTCGGTGATAAAGCAGTAGACCGCGCCGGCTGCCAGCAGCAGAAAAATCGCCGCGCCCAGGCCGCCGGCCATATCCTCCGTGATGGCCAGTTTGCCGTAAGTGGCGGCGCCGGCGAGCAGGATCAGCGCCACCGGCGAGAGAATGCACACCGCCACGCCCAGGGCGATTCGCCAGGCGGCGGCAGCGGCTTGGTGCAGATAGCCGTTGGCCTCCTCCAGCGTAACGGTACGGCGGCCCGCCTCGGCGGACGCCTCGGCGTCGGGGGCAAAGCCCGGCTCCTCCGGGGCGTCGTCCTTGAGGAGATAGTCGGTGCTGACGCCAAAGAGCTGGCTCAGCTTGAGAATTTTGTCCAGGTCCGGCACCGAAACCATGGACTCCCACTTGGAGACCGATTGCCTGGAGACCTGCAGCTGATGGGCCAGCTCCTCCTGAGACCAGCCCTGTTCCTTCCGCAGCTTGATGATTTTATCCGCTAATATCATGGGGTCCTTCCTTTCCCGACGGCTGATGCCGCGGCGTTGTGTTGGGTTCATCCTAGCAGCGCGGGCCGGTTTTTGCCACCAACCGCACTGTTCCATCTGTCAACCGGCAGTTGCAACCGGGCGCACGGGCTTGACAGGCGGCAAAAAGGCCCCGTGACGGGACATCACGGAGCCGGTTGCGCTATGGATTGGCGTCTTTTGCTGCCTTGCGGACTGCCACGGGACGCAGGAGCAGCCAGCTGCAGGAGAGCAGATAGACCAGCGCACCGCCGGTCAGCGCCAGATTGCGGGGCGTCGCGTCTGCCAGGGACGCCGCGTTGAAGAACACACTGCCCAGGCAGAAGAACACCGCCAACCGCCGCCGGCCCCGGTCAAAGGCGAAGGCCCCCAGCTCCAGCAGGGCGCACATGGTGAAGATCAGCGCCAGCAGGGCGTAGCAGTAGTCCAATATCACCGGGTCGCTGCTGAGCGTGCGAAAATCCCGGGCCAGCCGCACGCCGAAAAAGATCACCGGCAGGAAAAACAGCGCCGGATGCAGCCGCTTGCCCTGGAGGTTTCCCACGGCCACTGCCGCCCAGCACACCGCCGTGAAAATGCCGGCCAATGCCAGCAGGCGATCCGAGGCCGCGTTCGGGGAGAAGAACATGATGAAGCTGCCCAGCAGCACGCCGAAGGCGCCCAACATCATGCCCACCGCCGCTTCCAGCGACCGGCTGGAGATGGCCTGCCGGACCGGACAGCGGCGCAGCCGCCAGGCGAAGACCGCCAGCAGGACCACCACAGCCACGGTAAAATACGTAAAGAAGCCGGCGCCCGCGCCGGGGCGGATCATGCCGGTCTCGTCATAGGCCGTCAGCAGCTGCTGCCGCCGGAGGAAAAAGGCTGCCGCGGACAGCGCGGCGACGATCCCCAGCGCCGGCCCTCTTCTCAATCTCTCTTCCATGAAACACCACACACTTCCGTTCATTCCTGCCTGTTAGTATATCACAGCTTCCCGCCGATGGAAAGGGAATTTCCTACAGCCGGTACATCCGGCTGACGATTTTTTCCCCGCCAAAGCCGATGCGGTGGTAGAGGGCCAGCGCCCGGGTATTGGTGCTGGCCACCCGCAGCGAGAGGGTGGGGCCCGGCAGCCGGGCCAGGGCCGTCAAGGCCAGGGGATAGCCCAGGCCGCGATACTCCGGCAGTACGCCCAGGCCCTCCAGCTTGTTCTCGCCCAGCTCCGCCACTGCGGCGGGGACGCCGTCGCGGTAGACCAGAAAGGCCAGATTTTTCCCCGCCAGCCGCTGGAGGTCTCGGTGGTCGTAGCTGGCGTGGCCGGGCATCCCGGCAAAGCAGCGGTTGTAAACAGTCAGGTAGTCCTGGCCGTTCTCCGCCGTCAGGGGGGTGAGGGGCGGGGCCTCCGGCGGCTGGGGCAGGGCGTCCCGTTCCATGGTCAGTTCCCACACGTCGTAGGCGTGTTCCGCCGGCAGCGTCCGGGCATCCCAGGCGCCGTAGACCGTTTCCGCTCCGGCGGCCCGGCAGAAGTCCCGGCCCTCGGCCAGAAGTCCGGCCAGATTGTCCTTCCACACAGAGCGCACCAGCACATATGCCAGGCCCGAGGTGGGAATTTCCTTCAAAATCAGCGTCGCCATACCGTGGACGCCGGTGAAGATCGGGATATTCTGCATGGCTTACCTCCGGGGGATGGAGAAGAGGTCCATGGCGTTTTCCCGGGTGGCCTTGGCCACGGCCTCCACGGGGAGGCCCCGAAGCTGGGCGATCTTCTCCACCATTTTGGGGATCATCGTGGAGTCGCTTCGCTGGCCCCGGTAGGGCTCGGGGGCCATGTAGGGACAGTCGGTCTCCACCAGCAGCCGGTTCAGCGGCGCCCACTGGGCCACTTCCACGGCCTTGCGGGCGTTTTTGAAGGTGATGACGCCGGTGAAGCCCAGGTACCAGCCCCGCTTGACCAGCTCCCGGGCCATTTCCAGCGACCCGGAAAAGCAGTGGAACACGCCGCGGACCTCCGGAAAGTCGTCGAGGATGGCCATGGCGTCGCCGTGGGCCTCCCGCTCGTGGACGATCACAGGAAGGCCGAGCTCCCGGGCCAGGGCCATCTGCGCCCGGAAGGCCTGCTGCTGTACGGCCCGGGGCACGTCCTCGTAGTGGTAGTCCAGGCCGATCTCGCCGATGGCCACCACCTTCTCCTTTTGGGAGAGCTGGCGGTACATGGCCAGGGTGCCCTCGTCCACATGGTCGGCGTCGTCGGGGTGGGAGCCGACGGCGGCGTAGATGAAATCGTACTGCTCGCTGAGGGCAATTGACTGGAGGGAGGACGGCAGATCGCAGCCCACGTTGACGATCAGCCCGATGTCGTGGTCGGCCATGGCGCCCAGCAGCGCCGCCTGGTCCTCCCGAAAGCGGCGCTGGTCGTAGTGGGCGTGGGAGTCGCAGTACCAGACCTTATCCATGGTCATGGCCGCAGACTTCGCAGTCGCCGGTGCAAAGGGCCTCCTGGTCGTAGGCGATGCCGTGCTTGTCGTAGTAGTCCTTTACTGCGGCCTTCACGGCCTGCTCGGCCAGGACGGAGCAGTGGATTTTGTTGGCCGGCAGGCCGTCCAGCGCCTCCACCACGGCCTTGTTGGAGAGCGTCAGGGCTTCCTCGATGGTCTTGCCCTTGATCATCTCCGTGGCCATGGAGCTGGTGGCGATGGCGCTGCCGCAGCCGAAGGTGTTGAACTTCACGTCGGTGATGACGTTGTCCTTCACCTTGATGTACATTTTCATGATGTCGCCGCACTTGGCGTTGCCGATCTCGCCGATGCCGTCGGCGTCGTCCATCTTGCCCACATTGCGGGGATTCTGGAAATGATCCATGACTTTTTCACTGTATAACATAGGAAACACTCCTTTAAAATTACGATCAGGTTGGGAATTACCGGGGATGATGGGGGACAACCCCTCCGGCGCTCCGCGCCACCTCCGCTTACACAGGGGCGGCTTATTTTAAATCAGATGTGCTTGCTTGCCGGTCTCCAGCGCCTCCCACACCGGGGAGATGCCCCGGAGGTATTCCACCACCTGGGGGACGACCTCCAGGATGTGGTCCACCTCTGCGGCGGTGTTGTCCGCCGTGAGGCTCAGCCGCAGAGAGCCGTGGGCGATCTCGTGGGGCAGGCCCAGGGCCAGAAGCACGTGGCTGGGGTCCAGGGAACCGGAGGTGCAGGCCGAGCCGGAGGAGGCCGCCACACCCTTGGCATCCAGCCACAAAAGCAGGCTCTCGCCCTCAATGCCCTCGAAGCAGAAGTTCACCGTGCCGGGGCAGCGCAGCGTCCTGTGGCCGTTGAGGCGGCTGTGGGGGATTTGCGCAAGCCCGTCGATCAGCTTTTCCCGCAGGGCCGTGACCTGCTCCATTTCCCGGGGCAGGTTTTCCGTGGCCTCCTGGAGCGCCGCGGCCATGGCCACGATGCCGGGGAGATTTTCCGTGCCGCCCCGGCGGCCAAACTCCTGGGCGCCGCCCTCGATGAGAATCTCGGGACGGATGCCCTTGCGGCAGTAGAGGGCGCCGACGCCCTTGGGGGCGTGGAACTTGTGGCCGGAGAGGGAGAGCATATCCACGCCCAGGGCCTTCACGTCCACCGGGATGTGGCCCACGGCCTGGACGGCGTCGGTGTGGACCAGGACGCCCTTCTCGTGGCAGAGCCGGGCGATTTCCGCCACCGGCTGGATGGTGCCGATCTCATTGTTCACCAGCATGATGCTGACCAGGGCCGTGTCGTCGGTCAGCGCCGTGGCCACGTCCTCGGGCCGGACCACGCCGTCGGCGTGGACGTCCAGATACGTCACGGTGAAGCCCTGCTTTTCCAGCCGCTTCATGCTGTGCAGCACGGCGTGATGCTCAAACGCCGTGGTGATCAAATGCTTTTTGCCTTTTTTGGCGCCCAACACCGCGCCGGTCAGCAGCGCCTGGTTGTCGGCTTCGCTGCCGCCGCCGGTGAAGTAGATTTCCCGGGGCTCGGCCCCCAGGCAGCGGGCCACTGTCTCCCGGGCCTGGTCCAGCCGTTCCTTGGCCCGCTGGCCCACGGTGTGCAGGCTGGAGGGATTTCCGTATTCCTCGTTTAAACAAGTGAGCATGGCTTCCACTGCCGTGGGATGGACCGGCGTGGTGGCCGCGTTGTCAGCGTATACGTACATGGTGCAGCACTCCTTTATGTAACATGGTTCAATCTAGGATGGCTCCAAGGCCCCTTTGTGTAAAAGGGGCTGGCACGGCGTTAGCCGTGACTGGGGGATTGACAACCCCTCCGGCACGGCTTTGCCGTGCCACCTCCCCTTACACAGGGGAGGCAATGGGCAGATCACCGTGCAGCAGGTCCTCCAGTGTCACGGCGGAGAGGCATTGGTCGATCTGCCGGTCCAGCAGCTGCCACAGCGGCAGTGTCTTGCAGCTGTCGGCCCGGTCACAGGCCTGTCCCTCCAGAGACGGGCAGGCCACCGGCGCCAGCGTTCCTTCTGTCATGCGGAGAATTTCCGCCGCGGTGATCGCGCCGGCAGGCCGGGACAGACAGTAGCCGCCGTCCTTCCCGCGCTGGCTGCGGACCAGCCCCGCCCGGAGCAGCATGGCCACAATGGTCTCCAGATACTTGGCCGAGATCTGCTGCCGGTCCGACACTTCCTTTAAGGAGAGGTAGCCGGCGTCCTGGTGTGCCGCCAAATCCAGCATCACCCGGAGGGCATAGCGCCCTTTGGTGGAGATCATCATTTGCCTCACCTTCCTTCGTTTTATATCCCTATATTACTATAGGAATTAAGGAATTTCAAGTACAATCTTCCAGCGCGGGCAAAATTGTCGCGCTGCACCAGTTGTCCCGGTGCATGGGTCCAATAATTATGAAAATTCGCCAAAACGCGCAAAACCCGCCGGGATCGCCGGCGGGCTTTGCAGAACAAAACAAGAAAGAGGAAGACAAAATAGCCGGGCAGCTGCGCTGCCGGAAGACAGACATCCGTTGCAGCAAAAGGGGGAACACACAGCGGCGGCAGCGCCAGCCATGCCGGCTTGTTCTTGGGACGCAGACAAATGTTCACGCCCTGCTTATGGTTTGGATTTTATCCCCTTTGGGGCACATTGTCAAGTGCGGCGCCGCACTTCTGTAGGATCGCATAATTCCCATAAATATCCGAATGGAATTTTATTGAAAACACCGGAGTTTTTGGATGCTGTGCCCAAATATATTCTATAAATTTGGAGACTCCAGCCATCGGACTTCAGTCAAATGCCCCCGCCGTCAGGCGGGGGCATGGCGCTGTATTTTGTGGAATTACTGGGCCAGCTGCTCCAGGGCAGCCAGCTTCAGGCAGGTGCAGAAGACATCCATGGCCTGCTCCAGCTCTTCCACCGGGGGAAGGCTGGGGGCGATACGGATGTTGCTGTTCTGGGGGTCCTTACCGTAGGGGAAGGTGGCGCCCGCACCGGTCATCACGACACCGGCCTCTTTGCACAGCGCCAGCGTGCGCTTGGCCAGGCCGGGCTTGGTGTTGACGCTGACGAAATAGCCGCCCTTGGGCCGCTGCCAGGAGGCGATCTCCAGCGGCGCGATCTCGCTGTCCAGCCACCGGAGGACGCACTGGAACTTGGGCCGGAGGATCTCCGCGTGGCGCTGCATCAGCGCCAGGGTGTGTTCCTTGTCCTTCAAATAGGCCACATGGCGCAGCTGATTGACCTTGTCGTAGGAAATGGTCTGGACCGTCATGAGCTTCTCCATATAGGCCACATTGTCCACGCTGGAGGCCATCACAGAGATGCCCGCACCGGGGAAGGTGATCTTGGAGGTGGAGGCGTACTCATAGACCATGTCCGGGTTGCCGGCCTCGCGGCAAAGGGTGAGGATGTCGGCAAAGGGAACAAAGGGGCCGTCAAACTCATGGACGCAGTAGGCGTTGTCCCACATGACGGTAAAGTCCGGGGCGGCGGGCTTGAGGGCTGCGATGCGGCGGATGGTCTCGTCGGAGTAGATGATGCCGTCGGGGTTGGAGTACTTGGGTACGCACCACATTCCCTTGACGGCGGGGTCCCGCACCAGCTCCTCCACCAGGTCCATGTCAGGGCCGGTGGGCGTCATGGGCACGACGATCATCTCAGCGCCGAAGGATTCGGTGACCTTGAAGTGGCGGTCATAGCCGGGGGCGGGGCAGAGGAATTTGACCTTGTCCAGCTGGCACCAGGGCTTCTCGCTGTGCAAAAGGCCGTGGGTGTAGGCCTTGGAGATGGTATCATACATCAAGGTGAGGCTGGAGTTGCCGCCGATGATGCACTCCTCGCTCTTGCAGCCGAGAATGTCGGCAAAGAGCCGCTTGGCGGCGGGGATGCCGGTCAGTTCGCCGTAGTTTCTCACATCAATGCCGTCCGACACGCAGTCAGCCGGGTTGACCAGTACCGTCAGAATATCGCTGACCAGATCCAGCTGCGCCTTGCCGGGCTTGCCTCGGGCCATGTTCAGCTTGAGACCTCTGGTTTTCAGGTCTTCAAAGTGGGCCTGGACCTTCTGGTATTCCGCTTGACGATCCTGGGGCGCCAGAGTATGGTATGCAGCACACATGGGAGATCATCCTTTCTTGGAAAGTTCCTCCTTATTATACCGCCTTTCCGCCAAAGCCGCAAGTGGAGATCGCCGGTATCCGGCTCCCTGGGAAAGGTTCTCTGCCGATGCGTGGCCAATTTGCTGGAAATGGCCGCGGTTTCTCCCTTTTCTGCCGCCTAAAATGGGGAAAACGCTCGGCCCATTCCCGTATTTTACCGCAAGTGGCAAAAAAGGAAGCCTAGGTTTTTGGATATAATAAACAAATTTTTATTACCTCTATTGACAATTCCTCCAAATGCTAGTATGCTGACTTCAGAAAGAAAAACCAATCTCTAATAGATTTCGGTACTGCTGTACCGACGAATCAGAAAGGAGTATTCCTTATGGTGACAACGAAGCATTTCCACAACATCGAAGAGCTGCAGCAGGTGCAGTATCTGGCCACCCAGTGCCCCCAGGATGTGGGTCTCCACTCTGAAGACGGCAGCGTCATCGTGGACGCCAAGAGCTTCATCGGCCTCTTTGCCCTGGACTTTTCCAAGCCCGTGATGGTTGTGAGCGAGGATCTCGCCTTCCACAAGAAGATCGCAGACATCGGCGAAACGCTGGAGTTCATGCCTGAGAGCCTGAAGGATCAGATCTATAAATAAGTCTCGATGCAAATCCGCCGGACCAATGTGGTCCGGCGGATTTCTTGTATAACGAAAACCACGCGATAGTCGCGTGGTTCAAAAGAGCTTAAGCGATAAGTCAGACAAAAAACTCCTAATGTGTTAAATTAAAAGCGTGACCTGCCAGTTACGCCAGAAAAACACATTAGGAGGACATTAAAATGCCGGAGCAGAATAATGCCATAAACAGTCTAGCACACACGAAATGGAATTGCAAATATC
>LBJMR02800__coassemble_515_pt1 | contig 25831 bp, 23 predicted proteins | sample LBJMR02800__metabat2_low_PE_023 | metagenome-assembled genome bin LBJMR02800
TCGAAGAAAACCGAGAACCTTTTGGGGTGCAGTCCCCTTTGTCAAAAAAGCGTAGTTTTTTTGACAGTCTGCCGCCCCTGGGTCGCATTGCGACCCAGGGGCGTTTGGCCGTTTTCGGGAAGGAAAGGGGGGATGCTGTAGGGGCCGATGCCTACATCGGCCCGCGCCGCGAAGCGGCCTTTCCTGGCGGCTGCGGTGGTTGCGGGAGGCTATTTGTATCACCGCACTGCTAAGGCCCCCTTGTGCAAAGGGGGCTGTCAGCCGCGAGGCTGACTGGGGGATTGTCGCCACCCCTCCGGCGCTGCGCAACCGCTGCGGTCGCTTGCTTCGCCGCTGGCGGCGCTCCCTTGCGGGCCACATCGGCCCGCTGGTCAGCGAAGCCTGAGCGCTTGCAGCAAACGCAACAAATCGTGCTTCCGCCGTAGATAACGCGCATCGCGCGTCCGCTTGGCTGCAACGCCAGAGCGCTACCGCCGAACGGACCCGCCTGCGGCGGGTGCGGGCCGATGTGGGCATCGGCCCCTACGCCCCAACCAGATAACCGTCTGAACCGTAGGGGTGCGCTGCGTTTTTTCGGTCAGACCGGGCGCACCTGGAAGGTCAGCACCACCGGCTCCGCGCCGTCCATGGTCACGGTCAGCCGGCCCTCTCCGGCGCGGCCCGTGGTGCGGACGTACGTGCCCGCCATGCCGCCGCTCAGGGGGACCGAAGCCGGGCCGACCAGGGCCACAGTGCCCTCGGCCTGGAAGTGAATGCAGCGGTTGAGATAGGCCGACAGGCAGCCAAACTCGTTCAGCGCCCGGATGCGGACGGTGGCCATGTCCCAGCCGTCGCCTTCGGTGAGGGAGAGGGTGTCGGCCCGGACCTCCAGGTGCAGGGTCTGGCTGGAAATGCGCTGGACGCTGGCGATGACCTGGCCGTCCTTCACCGCGTCAAACCGCCAGGTGACGCCGGTGCCGCCCCAGCTGGACACGTAGCGGCCAAAGAGGGTCTGGAGCTTCTCCCGGGAGATGCCGTGGAAGGCCGCCAGCCGGGTGGCCTTGGCCCGGGCCGCCGGGGTCAGGGCGCCGCCATTTTGCGCCATGATCTGGAAGAGCTCCTTGACTGCCTGGGCGGCCTTGGGGGAGAGGCCCTCCTCCCGCTCCAGCACGCTGCCCACGGTCTCGCGAATCAGCACCGGCGGATGGGGCAGGCCGCGGTACTTCTCCGCCGGGAAGTAGGAGCCGATGAACAGGTCATTGCGGTAGAGGTCCACCCAGTCGCCGTTGGTGAAGACGCCCACGGTCTTCAGTGTACCGCCGGGGTACTCGCCGAGGTCCATGGAGCTGGACACCTCCAGCACCGGCTCCTCCTCCTGCTGGCTTTGGTAGAGGGCGGCGGCCAGCTTGGGGTTGCGGAACATATCCATCACGCCGTGGTAGCAGATCCGGTCTCCGCTGCCGAACTCCTGGTGGGTGTTGTAGTCGAACATACACCAGCCGATGGTGCCGCTGATGCCCGGCTGCCGGGCGGCGTCGCTGGCGACCCGGGCGTGGCGCAGGGCGTGGGCCAGGCGGTGGGATTCGCAGTCACAGGGTTTGGTGGGGAACATATGGCCGTTGAACTCGGTGATGAGGTAGCCGGCGTCCCGGCGGGCGGTCACCTGGTCCCGGGGCAGACAGCCGGGGTTGTTGCCGTGGTAGGAGAAGTCGTTGAAGGTGTAGACGTCCTCCAGGAGATGGCTCTCCTTGAGGTAGCGGATGCCGCCGGTGGGACGGGTGGGGTCCAGGGCGTGGGCTGCCCGGTTGGTGCGGGTGTAGAGCTCGTCGTCGTCCAGGCTCTCGTTGATCCGCACGCCCCAGAGGAAGATGCTGGGGTGGTTGCGGTATTGCAGCACCATCTCCTCGGTGTTGCGGACGGCTTGGTCCTTCCAGTCCGCGTCGCCGATGTGCTGCCAGCCGGGAATCTCCGTCAGCACCAGCAGGCCGATCTCGTCGCACCGGTCCAGGAAGTGCTGGCTCTGAGGATAGTGGCTGGTGCGGACGGTGTTGAGGCCCAGCTCGTATTTGAGGATGTCGGCGTCCAGCCGCTGGGCCCGCCGGGGGGCGGCGTAGCCCAGGTAGGGCCAGCACTGGTGGCGGTTGAGGCCGCGGAGCTGCACCCGCTGGCCGTTGAGGTAGAAGCCCTCGGGCCGGAACTCCACCCGCCGGAAGCCGAAGCGCACCCGGTGCGTATCCACGGTCTCGTCCCCGGCCTTCAGCACGGCGGTGAGGGTGTAGAGGGTGGGGGTCTCCAGGGACCACAGCCGCGCCTGGGGCACCGACATCGAGACCAGCTCCGCGGCGGCGTCGCCCTGCCACCGGGCGCAGACGGTACCTGCGTCGTCCGTCACCGTCAGCTCCAGGGTGCAGCCGTCGGCCTCGCGGCAGGTGGGCAGGCAGGTGAGGGAGCCGTCCTGGTCGGCGCGGACGCACACGTCCTCCACCCGGGCCGGGGCTCCCACCTCCAGCCAGGCCTCCCGGTAGAGACCGCCGTAGGTGAGGTAGTCGATGACATTGCCGAAGGGCGGCTGGTTGAGGCTCTCCCGGCTGTCCAGCTCCACGGTCAGGTTGTTCACCTGGCCCGGTCGGAGATGGTCCGTCAGGTCCACGGTGAAGGCCGTGTAGCCGCAGCGGTGCTCTGCCAGAGGCGTCCCGTTGCAGTAGACGCGGGCGAAGTGGGCCGCGCCGTCAAAGGTGACGGCCACCCGCAGGCCCTGCCAGTCCTCCGGTACCTTCAGGAAGCGGACGTACCCGCTGACCATCTGGTAGAGCTTCTCGGAAAAGCCGTTGAAGGGCAGCTCCTTTACCGTGTGGGGCAGCCGCACCGGCGTGAGGGCGTCGGTGGGGGCCTCCAGGACGGGGAGGCTGGCGTCGAACTGCGGCGTGAAATACCAGTCGTTTTGCAGGGGATAGCGGTGCATGGTGGTTCCTCCTTTTGTGTCGCGCCGGGCAAACCCCCGGACGTTAGATGTTCTTCATACCCCGGAGATCCACGGCCTGGGCCTCGTCGCTCTCGAGAAAGTCCAAGAGCGCCGTGGGCTCGGGGAAGAGGCCGTAGAGCGCCCGGCAGGCGGGCTTCATAAAGCCCAGGTCGATGGTCTGCTCCAGCAGCTGCTGGAGCGGCGCGAAGTAGTTCAGGGTATTCAAAATGGCGATGGGCTTGTTGTGCCGACCCAGCTGCCGCAGGGTGAGAATTTCGAAGAACTCCTCATACGTGCCGATGCCGCCGGGGGTCATCACAAAGGCGTCGGCCCGCTCCTCCATCAGGGCCTTGCGCTCGCGCATGGTGTCGGTGTAGAGAAATTCGGTGCAGCCGTCGTAGAGGATGCCGTCCACGTTGAAAAATCGGGGCGCCACGCCGGTGATGGAGCCGCCGCCCTGGGTCATGCCCCGGGCCACCGCGCCCATCAGGCCGTGGCCGCCGCCGCCGAAAACCAGGCTGTGGCCTCGTCGGGCCATGGCAAGGCCCAGTTCCTCGCCGGCGCGGAGGTAGGCCGGGTCGATCTGGTCGCTGGATGCGCCGTAGATGCAGATTACCAAATGAATGCCTCCTTTACCAATGTTCCGGCAGGCCGGTCAGGGCCTGGAAGGGAATGGGCGCCCCGGCGGGGTCGCCGGGCAGGAGCCGCTTCTCATACCAGATGGTGCCGTACCACCGGCCGAATTTGTAGCCGCACTGTTCAAACCGGGCCGCCGCCCGGTAGCCCAGCGCCTCGTGGAAGGCGCAGCTGGGGGCGTTGGCCAAAGTGACGATGCCGTAGGCCAGGAAAAATCCCTGCCGCCGCAGCAGGTCCTCCAAAATTTCGTAGAATTGCCGCCCGATGCCGCGGCCCTGAGCCCGGGGGGCGAGGTAGATGGAGAGGTCCGCGTCCCACTGGTAGGCGGCCCGGGCGAAGGCCCGGTCGGCGTAGGCGTAGCCGGTGACGGCGCCGTCGTCCTCCTCAAAGACCAGCCAGGGGAAGAAGCGGGTGATGGAATCGAACCGGGCGGCAAACTCCGCCGCGGTGGGCACGTCGTATTCAAAGGTATAAGCCGTCGTTTCAATGAAGGGCCGGTAGATGTCCAGCAGGGCGGGGACATCGGCGGCGCGGGCCATGCGGATCAAGGGTCTCGCCTCCCTTATCAGGAATGGTACCATCGTACCATAGGAAGCCGCCGCTGAAAAGAGTTTGGCAAGAAAAATCTGGCCGATTCACGCGTCCCTTGCGCCTCGGCGGGAATCGCAGCCCACCTCTCCGGCATGGCTTCGCCATGCCAGACTGTCAAAAAAGCTACGCTTTTTTGACAAAGGGGACTGCACCCCAAAAGGTTCTCGGTTTTCTTCGAAAAGCTGTCGAACCTTTTGGGGTGTAGAGTGCGATTTCCGATGCGCATGTCCCCGGAAATCGCGATTTTGATTTTATTTCGCCGCTGCGGCGGCGAAACTCTGCGAGGCTTATTTCCCGTTTCCGGAGGTTTTTTGACACGCTCGCATGGCTTCGCCATGCTTCCTCCCCTAAAGCCCTTCGGGCGTTAGAGGAGGCTTTGGGCTTGCGTTCGACGAAGGCCCTCCGGCGGCGCGGGCCGGGCGGGCGGCTGATAGCCGCCCCTACGGTGGGAACGGGAGTTTGGTGGAGGTGTAGGGGCCGATGCCTACATCGGCCCGAACCCGCCGCAGGCGGGTCTCATTGTCGCCGCCGTGGGCTGGTGCTGCCTCCGGCGGGGCACTTTTCACCGCGGAAAAGTGCCGAAAACGCGCCGGGGGCTGCGGCCCCCGGACTCCCGTTGGGGCTGCGCGGCGTGCATCCCCGGGAGAGGCATCTCGTAAGCCGTTACGCTCCACCGGGCCGTCCCGTCTCATACTGCCTGCCCCTTCCTGGCTTCGCGCGGGCCAGTGGAATCGGATGGCTGTTACGGCTACAGAACTTTTCACGAAAGCCGCACCAGCTGCCCCGGAACAGAGGTTGAATGTTACACACGGCAGTTTTTGCCCATGAATTTCCCATTTCCGCCGTAGGGGCGCGCATCGCGCGTCCGCTTGGCTGCGACGTCAGAGTGCCTCCGTCGAACGTACCAGGGAACAATCTTCCCGTAGGGGCCGATGCCTTCATCGGCCCGCGCCGCGTCAGCGGCCTCACGCGGCGGGTGCGGTGCTTGCGAAAGACCGGTTACACCGTCGCACCCCCAGCCTCTCCGGCGCTTTGCGCCACCTCTCCTCAAGGGGAGGCTTGGGCAGGTGTGTTCGGCGGAGGCGCTTTCGCAGTCCAGGCCAGCGGGCCGATGTGGGCATCGGCCCCTACGAGAGAACGACGGCAGCGCTCTGGCTTCGACAAAATGGACAAAATACCCCTGGCACATTGACGGTGGGGGCGGATTGCAGTATAATGTTTTCAATTGAATATCCACGCGGTGTGAGTGCCCGCAAGGGTGAAAAGGGAATTCGGTGCAAGTCCGAAGCGAACCCGTCACTGTAACAGGGAGCCAAGCGCAATGAAGCCATTGGGGAGACCCGAGAAGGCGCGCCGAGCGATGACCTGGAGCCAGGAGACCTGCTCACACTGTTCTACACCAAGGCTGCGGTGATCAGTCCCTGGATGACTGGGCGGAAACGCCCTGTTGTTGGGCAGCCAAGAGGCTGCTCATTTTTATTGAAGGAGGTTTCTTATGAAAACCCCAATGACAGCGAGGGAGCGCAAGCTCGTCTCTCTCTCCTGCGCCGTGCCGGTCCTGGCGGCGCTGACGGTCCCCGCCGGGGCCATGCACATCATGGAGGGCTACCTGCCGCCCGTCCACGCCATCGCCTGGGGCGCCATCTGCCTGCCCTTCCTGGTGTGGGGCCTGATCGCCATCCGAAAGATCGTGGCCGAGCATCGGAAGACCATTTTGCTCCTGGCCATGATGGGCGCGTACGCCTTCGTCCTCTCGGCTCTCAAGATGCCCAGCGTCTCCGGCTCCTCCAGCCACCCCACCGGCACCGGCCTGGGCGCGGTCCTCTTCGGCGCGCCGCCCATGGCTGTGCTGGGCATCATCGTGCTGCTGTTCCAGGCGCTGCTGCTGGCCCACGGCGGCCTCACCACCCTGGGCGCCAACACCTTCTCCATGGCTGTGGCCGGGCCGTTCGTGAGCATGGGCGTTTTCGCGCTGCTCAAAAAGCTCCGGGTCAACCGGCTGGTGGCTGTGGGCATTGCCTGCGCCCTGGGCGACCTCTTCACCTACTGCGTCACGTCGGTGCAGCTGGCCCTGGCCCAGCCCGGCGACCTCAGCTTTGGCGCGGCCCTGGCGGAGTACATGGCCGTCTTCGCCGTCACCCAGATCCCCCTGGCCATCGTCGAGGGCATCCTCTCGGCCATCGTGGTGATGCTGCTGGGCAGCTTTGCCAAGCCGGAGCTGCGGGAAATCGGCTTTCTTCCAAAGGAGGGCGTAAAGGCATGAGTAAAAAGCAAGTTTTGTTGATTTTGGCCCTGCTGCTGCTCTGCGCGGCCATCCTGGTCTACCCGCTGCTCACCAACCGCGAAAGCGAGTTTGGCGGCGCCGACGGTGCGGCGGAGGAGCTCATCACCCAGCTCAACCCCGACTATGAGCCCTGGGCCGAGAGCCTGATCGAGCTGCCCGGCGGCGAGACCGAGTCGCTGCTGTTCTGCCTCCAGGCGGCCCTGGGCGGCATGGTCCTGGGCGGCGGCTTCGGCTACCTGGTGGCCCGGAAGCGCTACCGCAAGGAGGAAGCGGCCTGATGGCCCACGATCATTCCCATCCCGGCGGCATGGAGCTGCTGGATGCCCTGGCGGCCCACTCCCCCCTGCGGGTGGTGAGCCCCGGGCTGAAGCTCTTTTTGATCCTGGCAGTGATTTTCGCCAGCATCGGCGCGGCCCACTGGGCCGTGGGACTCTTCATTGCGGCCTCCATGGTTCTCGCCATGGGGGCCCTCGGTGGGATTCCCCTCCGGCGCATCGGCCGGCTGATGCGCGTGCCGCTTTTATTTTTGCTGGTGGGCTGCCTGGTGGTGCTGGTGCAGTGGAGCGACGTCCCCGGGACGCTGCTGGCCCTGCCCCTGGCGGGGCGGTACCTCTCGGTCTCGCCCGAGAGCTGCCGCCGGGCCGCGAACCTCTTCTGCCAGGCCCTGGGCGCCGTCAGCGCCATGTACCTCTTTTCCACCACCACGCCGATCCCGCAGCTCATTGAGGTGCTGCGCCGCTGCCGCCTGCCGGAGCTGTTCATTGAACTGATGTACCTCATCTACCGCTATCTCTTCGTGCTTTTGAGCTGCCAGCGGCGCATGACCATCGCCGCCACGGTGCGCCTGGGCTACCACGGCCTGGGCCGCTCTGTCACTACCGCCGGCAAAATCGGCGGCAACCTGCTGGCGGCGTCGTTCCGCCGCAGCCGCGCCTGCTACGACGCCATGGAGGCCCGGTGCTACGACGGGCGGCTCTCGTTTCTGGCCACGGTGCCGCCGCTTAAGAAGCGGCATCTGCTGGCAGCCCTGGGCTACCTGCTGGTGCTGGGGGCTTGGATCTATGTTGTCAAGGGGGTGCTGCCCGGATGAATCAACCGATTTTGGAGCTGCGCTGCGTCTCCTACGCCTACCCCGACAGCCCCCTGGCTGTGGAGGATTTGAGCTTCGCCGTGGAAAAAGGGGAGCGGGTGGCGGTTTTGGGCCGCAACGGCGCGGGGAAAAGCACCTTTTTCCTCCTCTGCTGCGGCGTCCTGGCGCCGGAGCGGGGCCAAGTGCTGCTCCAGGGCCGGGTCCTCACCGGCAAAAAAGCCGACCAGCTGGAGCTCCATCGCCGGGTGGGCGTGGTGTTCCAGGACGCCGAGGATCAGATTTTGGCCGTCACCGTGGAGGGCGAGGTCTCCTTCGGGCCGATGAACCTGCGGCTGCCCCTCCAGGAGGTGGAGCGGCGGACGGCGGCGGCTCTGGAGGCCATGGGCCTTTCGGACTACCGCCAGCGCCAGCCCCAGTTCCTCTCCGGCGGCGAGAAAAAGCGCGTGACCATCGCGGACATCCTGGCCATGGAGCCGGATGTCATTTTGCTGGACGAGCCCACCGCCTCGCTGGACCCAGAGAACGTGGCGCGGCTGGAGGAGACGCTGGAGCAGCTGACCCGGGCCGGGATCGCGCTGCTGGTCAGCACCCACGACGTGGACTTCGCCGCCCGGTTCGCCGACCGGGGGCTGGTGTTCTCCCACTCGAAGCTCCTGGAGGATGGCCCGCTGACGGAGATTTTCGCCAAGCCGGACCTGCTGCGGAAGGCAGGACTCCGAAAGCCCAGCTTCTGGCAGGCCGCCGAGGCCATGGCCCCCGGCCAGCCGCCCTATCCCATGACCCTCGAGGATTTCACCGCCTGGGCCACTGAACGCTGACCTGTCTGGCCGCCTCGCCAGACGCAAGCCGCTTCGTAGGGGCCGATGCCCACATCGGCCCGCGCCGCGCGGCGGCCAAAGTTTCCCCCAACGCCCGCAGGACTTTCGGGGGACCGCAAGGGAGCGCTGCCGGTGGCAGATACAGTGACCGCAGCAGTCGGCGCAGCACTGGAGAGGTGCCGTAGGGGCGGCTATCAGCCGCCCGTCTGGCAGCGATTCCGGAATGCTTTCGCCGAACAGACCCGCCTCTGGCGGGTTCGGGCCGATGAAGGCATCGGCCCCTACGAAGGAGGTGCTTCCATGCTGGAACACTATGTCGCTGTGGGGCAGCAGGCGCTGCGCTGCGGCTACACCACCGGCACCTGCGCCGCCGCCGCGGCCCGGGCCGCCGCTGAGGCGCTTTTGACCGGCGTCTTCCCGGCCCAGGTGACGGTGGAGACCCCGGCGGGGGTGGCCGTCACCGTGGAGCCGGAGGCGTGCCGCCGCACCGCTGACGCGGCCACCTGCGCCGTGCGCAAGGACGGCGGCGACGACATCGACGCCACCCACGGCCTTCTGATCTGCGCCGCCGTGACCCGGATTCCGGCGGGCATCGAGATCGACGGCGGCGACGGCGTGGGCCGGGTGACGAAGGCGGGCCTCGACCAGCCGGTGGGGGCCGCGGCCATCAACGCCGGGCCGCGCCGGATGATCGAAAAGGAGCTGGCCGCCGCCCTCCGGGGCCGCGGCGGCGGTCTCCGGGCCGTGATCTCCGTGCCGGGAGGCGCGGCCGTCGCCCAAAAGACCTTCAACCCGCGCCTCGGCATCGTCGGCGGCATCTCCATCCTGGGCTCCACCGGCATCGTCCGGCCCATGAGCCGCCAGGCGCTGGTGGATACCACCCGGGCCGAGCTGTCGGTCCGCCGGGCCGAGGGCGTCGCGGATTTGCTGCTGACGCCTGGAAACTACGGCGATACCTTCGCCCGGGAGAACCTGGGGCTGGATATGTCCAAGGCCGTGCAATGCTCCAACTACATCGGCGAGGCGCTGGACGACGCCGTGCGGCTGGGCTTTACCTCCGTGCTGCTGATCGGCCACCTGGGGAAGCTCACCAAGCTGGCCGCCGGCATCACCGACACCCACTCCCGCACCGCCGATGGGCGGCGGGAGGTCTTCGTCACCCACGCGGCGCTCCAGGGCGCGGCGCTGCCGGTGCTGCGGCGGCTCTACGAGGCCCCCACCACCGACGCCGCCGTGGCGATCTTGCAGGAGGCCGGGCTGGCGGAGGCGGTGCTTTCGTCCATCGCCGAAGCCGTCGGCGAGACCATCGCCCGCCGCGCCGCACCCTTGACCGCCGGGGCCATCCTCTTTTCCCAGGCCGCCGGCGTTTCAGTCATGACGCCCCACGCGGCGGCGCTGCTGGAGCAGCAGAGAACCGCTCTGTAGGGGGCGATGGCCCTACGGCGAAAATGGAAGAACTACACGTCAAAACCCCGCTGCGTGCGACATCCGGCCCCTGTTCCGGGGAAGTCCGTGCGGCCTTGGAGGAAACCACAGTAGCCGCAGCGACTGGCCGATTCTACTGGCCTGCGCGAAGCCGGGAAGGGGTAGGAAGTACCGAACGGGACGGTTTGGTGGAACGTAACGGCTCAGGAGATGCCTTTTCTTGAGATGCACGCCGCGCAGCCACAAGGGGGACCGGGGGCCGCAGCCCCCGGCGCGTTTTCGGCACTTTTCCGCGGTGAAAAGTGCCCCGCCGGAGGCAACCAAGCCTTGCTCCTTGAGCGCTTTCGCCGAACAGACCCGCCTGCGGCGGGTTCGGGCCGATGTAGGCATCGGCCCCTACACCCCCACCAGGCAACCGTTCTCACCGTAGGGGCGCGCATTGCGCGTCCGCTGGGCGGCGATGTTTGAGCGGATAGTCGAACGCACCGGTGCGCGCTACTGCTGTAGGGGCGGCGACGGACAAACGGCCCTATCAAACCGCCGCACCCTTTACGAGAGGCCGCTGCGCGGCCCGGGCCGATGTAGGCATCGGCCCCTACGAAATTACAATTCATCAATGGGAGGAACATTCCATGATTCACTTTGTAGGCGCCGGGTCCGGCGCGGAAGACCTCATCACCCTCCGGGGCGCCCGGCAGCTGGAGGAGGCCGACGTGGTGATCTACGCCGGTTCGCTGGTGAACCCGGCGCTCTTGAAGCGCTGCAAGCCGGGCTGTGACATTCACGACTCCGCCTCCATGACGCTGGAGGAAGTCCTGGCCGTGATGGACGCCGCCGAGGCGGCGGGGAAGACCACCGTCCGGCTCCACACCGGCGACCCATCCATCTACGGCGCCATCCGCGAGCAGATGGACGCATTGGATCAGCGGGGCTACGCCTACGACGTGACGCCGGGCGTCTCCTCCTTCTGCGGCGCGGCGGCGGCGCTGAAGGCCGAGTACACCCTGCCGGGCGTCAGCCAGACCGTCATCATCACCCGGGCCGAGGGCCGCACGCCGGTGCCCGAGGGGCAGAAGCTCCGCGCCCTGGCGGCCCACGGGGCCACCATGGTGCTGTTCCTCTCCTCCAGCCTTCTGGAGAAGGCCCAGGCGGACCTGATCGCCGGCGGCTACAGCGCGGACACGCCCGCCGCCATCGTCTACAAGGCCACCTGGCCCGACGAGCAGGTCTTCCACTGCACCGTGGGCACCCTGGCAGAGACTGCCAAAGAACACCACATCACCAAGACGGCCCTCATCACCGTGGGCGGCTTTTTGGGCAGCGCCTATGACCGCTCATTGCTCTACGACCCCGGCTTCTCCCACGGCTGCCGGGAGGCCAGCCGTTGATCGCCCTGATCGCCTTCACCCGCCGGGGCGTGGCCCTGGGCAAGACCCTGGAGGCGGCCCTGGGCGGGCGGCTCTACACCACGGCGCGGCTGGCGGCGGACACCGGCTGTCCCGCCGCCGGGGACCTGACCGCCTGGGCCGGGGCGCGGTTTTCCGATTCGGAGGCCCTGGTCTTCATCTCGGCGGCGGGCATCGCCGTCCGGGCCATCGCGCCGTATGTGAAGGATAAGTTCACCGACCCGGCGGTGGTCTCGGTGGACGAGGCCGGGCGCTTCGCCGTGCCGCTCCTCTCGGGCCACGTGGGCGGGGCCAACGACCTGGCAAAGCGGGTGGCCGCCCTGACCGGCGGCCAGGCCGCCCTCTCCACGGCCACCGACGTCAACGGGCGCTTCGCCGTGGACGTCTGGGCCGGGCGGCAGAACCTGGTGATCGTGGAGCGCGCCGCGGCCAAGGCCGTCTCGGCGGCGCTCTTAGAGGGCGAGGCTGTGGGCTTTCGCTGCCGCTACCCGGTGCGCGGCCCGCTGCCGGCGGGCCTGACCGAGGGCCCGGCCCGGGTGGGCATCGCGGTGGACGACACGGCGGCGGCATGCCCCTTCGAGACCACGCTGCACTTGGTCCCCCGGGCCGTGACCCTGGGCCTGGGCTGCCGTCGGGGCACGACCCGAGAGGCCCTGGAGGCGAAGCTCACGGAAGTGCTGGCGGCCCACGCAATTCCCTGGGCGGCGGTGGTCGCCCTGGCGTCCATTGACCTCAAGGCCGACGAGCCGGGGCTCCTGGCCCTGGCCGAAGCGCGGCACCTCAAAACCCACTTCTACACCGCCGCGGAGCTGGCCGCAGAGCCCGGGGACTTCCCGGCCTCGGACCTGGTCAGCCGCGTCACGGGGGTGGACAACGTCTGCCAGCGGGCGGCCCAGCGGGCCGGCGGCAGAGTGTTCCTGCCCAAGGTGGCCGGCGGCGGCGTCACCGTGGCGGCGGCCATGGGAGAAATTTCAGTAACCTTTCCATCGGAGGAATGACGTATGAAAAAGCTATGGATCATCGGCCTGGGCCCCGGCGGCGGGGCGGACCTGACGGGCCGCGCCCGGGCGGCGCTGGAAGAAAGCGACGTCATCGTGGGCTATACGGTCTACATTGACCTCATCCGGGCCGAGTTCGGCCACAAGGAACTGCTGACCACCCCCATGCGCAAGGAGCAGGAGCGGTGCGAGATGGCCCTGGAGCTGGCCGATTCCGGCAAGACCGTGGCCATGGTCTGCTCCGGCGACCCGGGCGTCTACGGCATGGCGGGACTCTGCTACGAGCTGGCGCCCCGCTGGCCGGAGGTGGTGCTGAAGGTGGTGCCGGGCATCACGGCGGCCTGCGGCGGCGCTGCGGTGCTGGGCGCGCCCTTGATGCACGACTTCTGCCTGATCTCCCTCTCGGACCTGATGACGCCCTGGGAGAAGATTGAAAAGCGGCTCCGGGCCGCCGGGGAGGCGGACTTCGTCCTCTGCCTCTACAACCCCGCCAGCCACAAGCGGCGGGACTATCTCCGCCGGGCCTGCGAGATTTTGCTGGAGCGCAAGTCGCCCGAGACGCCCTGCGGCTACGTCCGAGAGATCGGGCGGGACGGCGAGACGGCCACGGTGCTGACCCTGGGCGAGCTAAAGGACGCCCAGGTGGATATGTTCACCACGGTCTTCATCGGCAACGCCCAGACCCAGGTCATCGGCGGCAAGCTGGTGACGCCCCGGGGCTACCTCCAGCGATGAGCATTTTATTATTTGGCGGCACCGCCGAGGGCCACGCCCTGGCCCGGCGGCTGGCCCAGGCGGGGATGGATGTCACCTGCTCCGTGGCTACGGCCTACGGCGAGGCCGTGCTGGAGCCCACGCCGGGCCTGACGGTCCGCGTGGGCCGGATGACGGCGGCGGAGATGGCTGCGGAGATGGGCAAGGGCTACGCCTGCGTGGTGGACGCCACCCACCCCTACGCCGACCAGGTCAGCGCCAACATCCGCGCTGCGGCGGAGGCGGCGGGCCTGCCCGATTACCGCCTGCTCCGCCCCCGGGAGGAGGCCGAGGGCGTCCTCTGGGCCGACAGCCCCGCCGACGCGGCCCAAATGCTGGCCGCGCTGCCGGGCAACGTCCTTCTGACCACCGGCAGCAAGGATTTGAAGATTTTTACCCAGGTGCCGGACTACCAGACCCGGCTCTATGTCCGGGTGCTGCCCAGTCTGGAGAGCCTCTCGGCGGCGCTGGACCTGGGCTATCCGGCGGCGCACGTTATCTGTATGCAGGGGCCGTTCCCGGAAAAGCTCAACGCGGCGCTTCTGGAGGCCGTGGACGCCAAAATCCTGGTGACGAAGGACACCGGCAAGGCCGGGGGCTTTTCCGAGAAGGCGGCGGCGGCCAAGGCCGTGGGGGCGCGGCTCCTGGTGATCCGCCGCCCCACCCAGGAGACCGGCATGACGCTGGAGGCACTGTTTGAATACCTGACAAAGGGGCAAGATGGCCTATGAAAACCTGTTATCTCATCGGAATCGGCATGGGGAACCCGGCGCTCCTGACCGGCGAGGCCGCGGCGGCCATTGCGGCCAGCGGCCAAATCGTGGGGGCGCAGCGGATGCTGGAGGCATTCCCGGACCACCCCGGCGAGAGAAAGGCCCTGATCCGGCCGGAGGAAATTGCCCGGGCCGTGGCCGACTTCCCCGGCGACACGGCGGTACTCCTGTCCGGCGACCCGGGCTTTTACTCCGGGGCGGCCAAGCTCTACGACTGCCTCAGCGGCGTGGCGGTCAAGACGCTGCCCGGCGTCTCGTCCCTCTCTTACTTCTGCGCCCGGCTCCATAAAAGCTGGCAGGACGTCCATGTGGTGTCGGTCCACGGGCGGGCGGCCAACGTGGTGGGGGAGATCCAGTCCCACCGGGAGACCTTCCTCCTGACCGGCTCCAACTGCCCGGCGCCGGAGGTCTGCCGCCGGCTGACCGAGGCCGGACTGGGGCAGCTGACCGTCCACATCGGCCAGCGGCTCTCCTATGAAGACGAATCCATCGTCTCCGACACTGCCGAGGCCCTCTGCGACATCCCCTGCACCGATCTGGCGGTGATGCTGGTGGAGAACCCGGCGCCCCTCCAGTGGCGCTGCGGCGCCCCCAGCCTCTTCGACAGCCAGCTCCAGCGGGGCCAGGTGCCCATGACCAAGGAGGCCGTCCGCACCCTGGCGGTGGCTAGGCTGGCGCTCTCTCCCGAGGCCGTGGCCTGGGACGTGGGCGCCGGCACCGGGTCGGTCAGCTGCGCCATGGCCCTGGCGGCCTACCGGGGCGCGGTCTACGCCGTGGAGTGCAAGGACGAGGCCATTAAGCTCATCGAGGAGAACAAGCGGCGGCTGGGCCTTCCCAACCTCCGGGTGGTCTATGGCCGGGCGCCCCAGGCCCTGGCGGAGCTGCCCCGGCCCGACGCCGTGTTCATCGGCGGCTCCGGCGGCGAGATGGAAGAGATTTTCCGCACGGCCCTGGAGAAAAACCCGGCGGTCCGGTTCTGCCTCACCGCCGTCAGCCTGGAGAGCCTCACCCAGGGGCTTTCGATGTTCGAGCAATTCCACCTCCAGAACGTGGACGTCACCCAGCTGACCGCCGCCCAGGCCCGGGTGATGGGCCGGTACCACATGATGCTGGGCCAAAATCCCGTATACCTGCTCACCGGGGAGGGCCAACCATGACAGCGAGAATCCTCTTTTGCGCGCCGTCCTCCGGGACGGGCAAAACCACCGTCACCTGCGCCGTCCTCCGGGCGATGCAGCGCAAGGGCCTGAAGCTGGCCGCCTGCAAGTCCGGGCCGGACTACATCGACCCCATGTTCCACCAGAAGGTGCTGGAGACGCCCAGCACCAACCTGGACCTCTTTTTCTTCCCGCCCCAGACGGCCCGGGCGCTGCTCAGGCAGGTGGGCGAGGGGGCGGACCTCACGGTCCTGGAGGGCGCCATGGGCTTTTACGACGGCATCGCCATGAGCGAGCAGGCCTCGGCCTACGACCTGGCCGTCAAGACTGAGACGCCGGCGGTGCTGGTGCTGGACGGACGGGGGAGCGCCCTGAGTCTGGCGGCGACCATCCGGGGATTTGCCGCGTTTCGAAGCCCCAACCCCATCAGGGGCGTGATCCTCAACCGCGTCAAGCCCGCCATGGCGGCGCGGCTGGGGGAGATGCTCCTGAAGGAGACGGGCCTGCCGCTGCTGGGCTGCCTGCCGCCGCTGCCGGACTGCGCCTTTGAAAGCCGCCACCTGGGGCTGGTGACAGCCGGGGAGATCGCGGGGCTGAAGGAAAAGCTGGACAAGCTGGCTGACGCCGCGGCGGACTCCATCGACTTAGACGCCCTGCTGGCCCTGGCCCGGGAGGCCCCGGCCCTCACCGAGACGCTGGCGCTTCCCAAGGCACCCCGGGGCAAGGTGAAGATCGCCGTGGCCCGGGACGAGGCCTTCTGCTTCTACTATGAGACGTCCCTGGACATTCTCCGGGCGCTGGGGGCGGAGCTTTTGCCCTTCTCGCCCCTGCGGGACAAGGCCTTGCCCAAGGGGGCCTGCGGCCTGTACCTGGGCGGCGGGTACCCGGAGCTCCACGCCGAGACGCTGGCCATGAACCACGCCATGCGCGAGGCCGTGCGGGCCGCGGTGACGGCGGGGATGCCCACCATCGCCGAGTGCGGCGGCTTTCTCTACCTCCACCGGACCATCCAGGACCAGGGCGGCCACCCGTGGCTGATGGCCGGCGTGCTGGATGCCGAGGGCTACCCCACCGGTCAGCTCTCCCGCTTCGGCTACGTCACCCTGAAAGCCCGGGGCGACAGCCTCTTGTTCCCCGCGGGCGCGGAGATGCCCGCCCACGAGTTCCACTACTGGGACTCAACCAACCCCGGCGCGGCCTTCGCGGCCCAAAAGCCCCAGTCCAGCCGCGGCTGGGAGACCGGCGTGGCCACCGAGAGCCTCTACGCCGGCTTTCCCCACTTTCACTTTGCCTCTGATCCCCAGGCGGCGGTGCGGTTCCTGGCCGCGGCCCGGCGGTACCGGAAGGCACAAAAGGAGATGCGCAAATGACCATTCAGGAAGTCGTCGCCGCCATCCGTCCGGCAGATCGGGCCGCCATGACCCAGGCGGAAAAGCAGTGGAGCAATGTGGGAAAGCCCCTGGGTTCCCTGGGGCTGCTGGAGGACATGGTGGTCCGCATGGCCGGTATGTGCGGCACGGCGGACTTCTCCATCGCCCATAAGACCGTGGTTCCCTTCTGCGCCGACAACGGCGTGGTGGCCGAGGGCGTCACCCAGTCCGGCCAGGAGGTGACGGCGGTGGTGGCCGGCAACATGGCCCGGCGGACCTCCAGCGTCTGCCGCATGGCCAAGGTGGCCGGCGCCCAGGTCTACCCGGTGGATATCGGCATGGCCTTCCCGGTGGATCATCCGGGCATCGCCCAGAAGTGCGTCCGCCGGGGCGGCACCGGCAACTTCGTAAAAGAGCTGGCCATGACCCGGGCGGAGGCCGAACAGGCCGTCCTCACCGGCGTGGAGATCGCCCGGGAACTCCACAGCCAGGGCACCCAGCTGCTGGCCATGGGCGAAATGGGCATCGGCAACACCACTACCTCTGCGGCGATGCTGACGGTCCTTTTGCACGCCACCCCCCAGGAGATGACAGGCCGGGGCGCGGGCCTCTCCGACGAGGGCCTGAAGCGGAAGGTGCAGGCCATCGAGACGGCCCTCCGGCTCCACCGGCCCGACCCCGACGACGCCCTGGACATCCTCTCCAAGGTGGGCGGCTTCGACCTGGCGGGCCTGTGCGGCCTGGTGCTGGGCGGGGCGCTGTGCCACATTCCGGTGGTGCTGGACGGCCTCATTTCCTGCGCGGCGGCCATGCTGGCGGTGAAGCTCTGCCCGGCGGCGGGGGACTACCTGCTGGCCAGCCACCTCTCGGCGGAGCCTGCGGGCTGGCCGGTCCTCAACGCCCTGGGCGTACGCCCCCTGGTCCAGGCCGGGATGCGCCTGGGCGAGGGAACCGGCGCCGTGGCTGTGATGCCCATGCTGGATATGGCTATGGTGGTCTACCACGGCGACACCTTCGACGACCTCCGGATCGAGGCCTACACGCCCCAGTCGGAGGACTTCTGATGGTGACGCTGGTGCTGGGCGGCGCGGCCTCGGGGAAGTCCGCCTGCGCCGAGGATCTGCTGCTGGCCGCTCCGGCCCGGCCCCGGGTCTACGTGGCCACCATGGAGCCCTGGGGCGAGGAGGCCCGGCGGCGGATCGAACGCCACCGGCAGCTGCGATCCGGCAAGGGCTTTGAGACCTGGGAGGCCCCCCGGGCGTCGGAACTGGCGGCGGTGCCCGCGGGCTGCGCGGCGCTTCTCGAGTGCGTCACCACCCTGGCGGCCAACGAGTGCTTCGGCGCCGCGGGCTTCGACGGGGCCGAGGACCGGATCGTCGCGGGGGTCGAGGCCCTGTGCCGCCGGGCCGGTGACGCCGTGCTGGTCTCCGGCGACCTCTTCGCCGACGGCATCGCCTACCCGGCGGAGACGGAGCGGTACCTCCAGGTGCTGGCCGGGGTCAACCGGCGGCTGGCCGCCCTGGCTGACCGGGTGGTGGAGGTCTGCTGCGGCATCCCGATTGTTGTAAAGGAGTAAGGCATGGGAAAGCTCTGGAAATCCTTCACGCTGGCAACGGCCATGTACTCGGCCATCCCCATCCCCCGGACGGAGTGGGACGGCGACTCCATGGCCTACGCCTTCTGCTTTTTCCCCTGGATCGGCCTGGTGGTGGGCGGCGCGGAGCTATTGTGGTGGCACGTGGCCGCAGCCCTGGGTATCGAGGGGCTCTTGTTCGCCGCCGTGGCGGCGCTGCTGCCGCTGCTGGTCACCGGCGGCATCCATCTGGACGGCTTCCTGGACGTGGCCGACGCCCGCGGCTCCCACCAGAGCCGGGAACGGAAGCTGGAGATTTTGAAGGACTCCCACGTGGGGGCCTTCGCGGTCATCGCCATGGGCTGCTATCTGCTGCTCTACACGGCCCTGTGGAGCGCCGTGACGCCCCATCCGGCCCTGGCCCTCATTCCCGTGCTGTCCCGGACCCTCTCGGGCCTCGCGGCCATCCACTGGAAGAACGCCCGGGGGAGCGGGATGCTGGCCACCTTCTCCAATGCCTCGGCCCTGTGGGCCAACCGGGTGGTGCTGGTTCTGTGGCTCTTGGCTACGGCCCTGGCGTTGGGCTTCCTCCCGGGGTGGGAGGGCGTCGCCGTTCTAATTGCGGCGCTTTTGAGCGTTCTCTATTACCGATTTATGAGCCACCGGGAGTTCGGCGGCATCACCGGCGACCTGGCCGGCTGGTTCGTCCAGGTGATGGAGCTGGCCGCCCTGGCGGCGGTGGTGCTGGTGCAGCGCCTGCCCTGGTAGGAGGCGCACTGCATCGACGTGGAAAGGCCGCCTGACGGCGGTCGGGCCGATGTGGGCATCGGCCCCTACGAAATGGCGGCGAAGGAGGAAACACCGTGCATTTGATTATCGGCGGAGCCCATCAGGGGAAGCTCCGCTACGCATTGTTGCTGGGCTATACCGAGGCCGACGTGGCCCGGGCGCTGCCCACGGACAAGCCCATTTTGTACGGCTTGCAGGATTTGACCCGGGAGGACCCGACGCTGACGGCGGCGGACATCCCGGACTGTATTGTGATCTGCGACGAGCTGGGCTGCGGCGTCGTGCCTATGGACTATGAGGACCGGGCCTGGCGGGAGCGCACCGGGCGGCTCCTCTGCGACCTGGCCGCCAAAGCAGATCGGGTGGACCGCGTCTTCTGCGGCATCCCCATGCGGCTCAAGTAGGGGCCGATGCCCACATCGGCCCGCTGGCCCACACTGCCAGAGCGCTTTCGCCGAGCGCAGCAAGCTGCGTCCACGCCGTAGGGGCGCGCATTGCGCGTCCGCTTGCCTGCGATGCCGGAGCGCTTGCGCCGAACAGACCCGCCGTCCGCCCAGGGCCGGACGCCTGAGACAAAGGCTCCCGAGACTGTCAAAAAACCTTGCTGAAGACTGCCGCGATAGAGCAGCGGGGGGTGTGTGCGGGGGGGCAAAAAGCCCACCGCACGTTCAATAAGGGCGTTTTTGCAACTTTTCCAAAGTTGCAAAACTGGGACAGCGGGGCGAAAATACTTTTTCGACACGCTGGGCTCCCCTGTGTAAGGGGAGCTGTCATGGCGCAAGCCATGACTGAGGGGTTGACAATGCCCTTCCTATGCAGCAGCCTGTTTCCATCACAGACTTCCAGCAGTTGGGTGACCGCTGCGTATCGGCGGTCTTTTCCGGCCGCCGGCGGGGAACTTTTCACCGCGGAAAAGTTCCCAAAACGCGCCGGGGGCTGCGGCCCCCGGTCCCCTTGGGGCTGCGCGGCGTGCATCCCAAGAAAAGGCATCTCCCGGACCGTTACGCTCCACCGAGCCGTCCCGTCCCATACTGCCTGCCACTTCCCGGCTTCGCGCGGGCCAGTAGAATCGGATAGCCGTTGCGGCTACAGGGGTTTTCTCCAAGGCCGCACGGACTGCTTCGGATCGGGGGGCGGCAGTCACACACGGCAGCTTATAACCCTTCCCTTACACAGGGAAAAAGTGCGTTCGGCGCGCTGCTCTGCACACGGAGGCAAGCGGGCGGAATCATCGGAAACGTATTTACAACCTTGGAGGCACATTGCCATGAATCATCTCACCGCCCTGCTGTTGGGCTTTTTGATCGACCTGCTGCTGGGGGACCCCCGGTGGCTCTACCATCCGGTGCAGGCCATCGGCTGGCTGATTTCGCATCTGGAGCCAACCCTGCGGCGGGCCTTCCCGGCCACGGACCGGGGACAGCTCCGCGCCGGGGCCGCCTTGGTGATTTTGGTGGTGGCGATCACCGGCCTGGTCAGTGGCGGCATCCTCTGGGGCCTCTATCTCCTCCATCCCATTGCGGGCTTCGCGGGCGAGGTCATCGTCTGCTGGCTGATCCTCGCCACCAAGTCCCTGCGGACCGAGAGCATGAAGGTGGTCCAGGCCCTGGAGACCGGCACGCTGGACGACGGACGCCGGGCCGTCTCCATGATCGTGGGCCGGGACACGGAGCATCTCAGCGAGGAAGAGGTCTTAAAGGCCGCCGTGGAGACCGTGGCGGAAAACGCCTCCGACGGCATTTTGGCGCCGCTCCTGTTCGCCGCCGTCCTCGGCCCGGTGGGGGGCCTCTGTTACAAGGCCGTCAACACCATGGACTCCATGGTGGGCTACAAAAATGACCAGTACCTTTACTTCGGACGCCCCGCGGCCCTGGTGGACGACGTTTTGAACTTCCTCCCGGCGCGGATCTCTGGCTTTTTGATGGGCCTGGCGGCTTATCTGGGCTTTGACGGGAAGAATGCCTTCCGCATCTTCTTCCGGGACCGGAAAAACCACGCTTCGCCCAACTCGGCCCACACCGAGGCGGCCTGCGCCGGGGCGCTGGGGCTCCAGCTGGGCGGCACCCACGACTACTTCGGAAAGCCGGTGGTGAAGCCCACCATCGGCGACAACCTTAGAAGCGTGACCCGGGCGGACGTGGCGGCGGCCAACCGCCTGGCGCTCTATACGGCCCTGTTGGCCCTTTTGATCTTTGATGTGCTGCCCCTGGCGGCATTTGGGAGGCTTCTCGGATGGTAAATCCCCACGGCGGTGACTTAAACTGGGCAAAAACACAATATGCCGGGGAAATCCTGGACTTTTCGGTCAACTGTAACCCCCTGGGGACGCCCCAGGCGGTGCTGGCGGCGGCCCGGGCCGCCCTGGCAAACGCAGGCTGCTACCCGGACCCGGCCTGCACCCAGCTGCGATTGGCCATCGCGGCCATGGACGGCGTAACACCGGAGGCGGTCTTCTGCGGCAGCGGCGCGGCGGAGGTGATCTTCCGGTTGGCCCTTTCTCTGCGGCCCCGCACCGCCCTGCTGACGGCCCCGGCCTTCTCGGAGTACGAGGGGGCGCTGCGGCGCGTCGGCTGCGGCTGCCGGTTCCACCCGCTGCTGGAGGCGGAACACTTCGACGTGACGGAGCGGATTCTCGCCGACATCACCCCTGGCACCGACCTTCTCTTCCTCTGCACACCCAACAACCCCACGGGCCGGTGCATCGCGCCGGACCTCCTGGCGCGCATCCTGGGACAATGCGAGGCCGTGGGCGCACACCTCGTCGTGGACGAGTGCTTCCTGCCCCTGGCCCAGAGCGGTCCCGGCATGGCGCCGCTGCTGGCGGACCACCCCCAGCTCATCTTGCTCCGGGCCTTCACCAAGAGCTACGCCGTGCCGGCGCTGCGGCTGGGCTACTGCCTGGCGGCCCCGGCCCTGGTGGCGGAGCTGGAGACCTGGGGCCCCTGCTGGAACGTCTCCGGTCCTGCCCAGGCGGCGGGCATCGCCTGCTGCGGCCTGCCGGACTGGCCGGCGGCGGGCCGGGCGCTGCTGGAGCAAGCGCGGCCCGCCCTGGCGGAGGGCCTGACGGCCCTGGGCTGCCGGGTGGTGCCCGGCGCGGCCAACTACCTCCTGTTCCGCGTGCCCGGCGCGGCGGACCTCAAGGAACGGATGGCAAAGCGGGGCATCCTCCTGCGCAGCTGCGCCAACTACCGCGGCCTCGGCCCCGACTGGTACAGGGCGGCGGTGCGAAAGCCGGCGGAAAATCAAATTTTACTTGCAACATTGGCGGCGGCGCTGGCCGCCGGGGAGGCGTAATCATGGCAAAATCCATCATGGTACAGGGCACCACGTCCAACGCGGGCAAGAGCTTCCTGGCCGCGGCCCTCTGCCGCATCTTCCACCAGGACGGCCACACCGTGGCCCCGTTCAAGTCCCAGAACATGGCCCTCAACTCCTTCATCACCGACGAAGGGCTGGAGATGGGCCGGGCCCAGGTGATGCAGGCCGAGGCGGCGGGCATCGCCCCCAGCGTCAAGATGAACCCCATCCTCTTAAAGCCCACCAACGACGTGGGCTCCCAGGTGATCGTGGGTGGCGAGGTGCGGGGCACCATGTCGGCCCGGGACTACTTCGCCATGAAAAAGACACTGATCCCCGACATTATGGCCGCTTACAACAGCTTGGCCGAAGACCACGAAATCCTGGTCCTGGAGGGCGCGGGCAGTCCGGCGGAGATCAACTTGAAGACCGACGACATCGTCAACATGGGCATGGCGAAGCTGGCCAAGGCCCCGGTCTTGCTCTGCGCCGACATTGACCGCGGCGGCGTCTTCGCCAGCCTCTACGGCACCGTGGCGCTGCTGGACGCCGACGAGCGGGCCATGGTCAAGGGCCTCGTCATCAACAATTTCCGGGGGGACAAGACCATCCTGGACCCCGGCGTCCAGATGCTGGAGGATCTGACCGGCATCCCAGTGGTGGGCGTGGTGCCCCACATGGCCGTGGATTTGGACGATGAGGACTCCCTCACCGCCCGCTTTGGCCGGAGCGGCAAAAAGGCCCCGCTGGACATCGCCGTGGTGCGCCTCCCGCGGATTTCCAACTTCACCGACTTCAATGCCCTGGAGCGGCTGGACGCGGTGTCCCTCCGGTACATCGCGTCCCCGGCGGAGCTGGGCAGCCCCGACGCCGTGATTCTCCCCGGCACCAAAAACACCATGGACGACCTCCGGTGGCTGCGGCAGAGCGGCCTGGAGGCGGCGATTTTGAAGCACGTCAGCCGCGGCGGAGCCTTGGTGGGCATCTGCGGCGGCTACCAGATGCTCACCGGCGTGATCTCCGACCCCGAGGGGGCCGAGGCCGGCGGCGAAATTCGCGGCATGGGCCTGCTGCCCGGCGAGACGCTCTTCTACGGCGAGAAGTCCCGCACCCGCGTCACCGGCGTGGTGGAGGGAGCCACGGGCCTCTTCGCGGGCCTCAACGGCGCGGCCTTCACCGGCTATGAAATTCACATGGGCCGCACCACCGGCGCCATCGGCTTTGCCCGCCTCAGCCGGGACGGTCAGACCACTGCTGACGGCATGGCCGTGGGCAACGTCTGGGGCAGCTATGTCCACGGCATCTTCGACCAGGGCGACTTTGCCCGGGCCTTTGTGGACTGCCTCCTGAAGGCCAAGGGCCTGGAGGGCGGCGGCGCCGTGGAGGACTGGGAGGTCTACAAGGCCCGGCAGTACGACATTCTGGCCGACGGCGTCAGAGCGGCTCTGGATATGGAGCAGATTTATCGGATTTTGGAGGAAGGCATATGAAAATCGAACTGGCGCGGGTGGCCCCCGCGGACATTGAAGCGCGGAGCATGGAAATCATCCGCTCGGAACTGAAAGCGCCCCTGGACCCGGAAAACGAGGCGGTCATTCTCCGGGCTATCCACACCACCGCCGATTTTGACTATGCCGAGACGCTGACCTTCTCCCCCGGCGCAGTCCAAAAGGGCGTGGAGGCGCTGCTGCACGGGGCCAGCGTCGTCACCGACACCACCATGGCCCTCTCGGGCATCAACAAGCGGGTCCTTCATAAGCTGGGCGGCGAGGCGTATAATTTTATCGCGGACCCGGACGTGGCCCAGGCCGCCAAGGAACGGGGCGTCACCCGGGCGACGGTCAGCATGGAGCGGGCCGCCGCCATGCATAAGCACCTGATTTACGCCATCGGCAACGCCCCCACGGCCCTGGTCCGGCTCTATGAGCTGTGGCAGGAGGGGACGCTCCCGGCCCCGGCCCTGATCGTCGGCGTGCCGGTGGGCTTCGTCAACGTGGTGGAGGCCAAGGAGCTGATCCTCACCATGGACTGCCCCTATATCGTGGCCCGGGGCCGCAAGGGCGGCAGCAACCTGGCCGCCGCCATCGTCAACGCCCTACTCTACACCGCATCCAAGAACGAAAGAGAGTGACCGCCATGAAGCAAGCGATTTTGGCCGTATCCTTCGGCACCACCTACCCCGACACCCTGGAAAAGACCATCGCCGCCACCGAAGACGCCCTGGCCGCCGCCTACCCCGGCTGGCCGGTCTTCCGGGCCTTCACCAGCGGCATGATTATAAAAAAGCTCCAAAGCCGCGACGGCGTCCAGATCGACAACGTCGCCCAGGCCATGGCCCGGCTGGAGGCCGCGGGCTACACCCAGGTGGCCGTCCAGTCCACCCACGTGATGCACGGCGAGGAATATGAAAAGATGCTCTCTCAGCTGGAGCCCTACAAGCTGACCACGGAGATTTCCGTGGGCGCGCCGCTGCTCCATGCCCAGTCAGACTACGAGGCCGTGGCCGACGCCCTGCTCTCCTGGCTGCCGATGCCCGGAGAAGACGAGGCCCTGGTGCTGATGGGCCACGGCACGGCCCACTTCGCCAACGCCGCCTACGCCCAGATGGAACACGTCCTGCGGGGCAAGTGCCCCCGGGTGTATATCGCCACGGTGGAGGGCTACCCGACCCTCGATTCCGTGGTGGAGCAGCTTCAAAAGGAGCCGCAGATTCGCCGCCTGACCCTGGCCCCCTTTATGCTGGTGGCCGGGGACCATGCCCGCAACGACATGGCCGGGAGCGAAAACTCCTGGAAGGAAGTGCTGGAGGGCAAGGGCTATGAAGTCCGCTGCATTTTGAAGGGCCTGGGCGAGTGTCCCGCCATCCAGAAGCTGTTCGTGGCCCACTGCGGCGCGGCCATGGCGGCGCTGCGCCGGGGCGGCAAGCTCTACGGCGTGGGCGTCGGCCCCGGCGACCCGGAGCTTTTGACCCTCAAGGCCGTCCGGGTGCTGCGGGAGGCCGACGTGGTCATGGTGCCCGACTCGGTGAAGGCCGACAAGACGGCCCTCCACATCGCCGCCGGCTACCTGGAGGGCAAGACCGTGGAGACCGTCGCTACGCCCATGGTCCGGGACAAGGCCGTGGTGGACGCGGCCTACACCGCCGCGGCCGAGCGCATCTGCGCCCTCCTGGACCGGGGAAAGTCCGTTGCATTCTTAACCCTGGGCGACCCGACGGTCTACTCCACCTATATGTATATCCACGAAAAGGTGCTGGCAAGGGGCTACGACGTGGAGGTGGTGCCCGGCGTGCCCAGCTTCTGCGCCGCTGCGGCCCGGCTCAACCGCTCCCTCTGCCAGGGCAGCGAGCCGCTGCTGATCGTCCCGGCGTCCCACGGCGCCGAGGAGCTGCTGGACGTCAAGGCCAACAAGGTCTTTATGAAGGCCGGCAAGTCCATCCTGGAGCTCCAGGCCCAGCTCCAGGCGCGGGGCATGCTGGAGGGGGCGGCCATGGTGGAAAACTGCTCCATGGCCAATGAGCGGGTCTATCCCCGGTTTGAAGACCTAAAGGAGCCTTCGGGCTACTTTTCCCTGGTCATCGCCAAGGAGGGGTGGAAATGAGCCTTACCATGTCCGGCCTGGACTGCCACCGCACGCCCCTGGCCCTCCGGGAGGAGCTGGCCTTCTCCGGCGAGGGCCTGCGCCGGGCGCTGGCGTGCCTCAAGGAGCAGCCCGGCGTCACCGGCTGCGTGCTGCTCTCCACCTGCAACCGCACGGAGCTATACCTGACCGGCGACGGCGAGACGCCCTGGCGGCTTCTGTGTCGGGTGGCCGGCGTCAGCGAGGAGCAGCTGCGGCCCTATTTTGAAACCCGCACCGGCCTGGATGCCGCCCGGCACCTGATGGAGGTGGCCTGCGGCCTCCACTCCCAAATTCTCGGGGAGGATCAGA